>Ga0335070_10004361_pt1 | contig 16529 bp, 17 predicted proteins | sample Lox_Sample_13_FD_206722 | JGI IMG/M metagenome (GOLD analysis project Ga0335070, IMG submission 206722) | Soil microbial communities from Loxahatchee National Wildlife Refuge, Florida, United States - Lox_Sample_1.3 | ecosystem: Environmental > Terrestrial > Soil > Wetlands | place: USA... | reverse complement strand
GCGGGGCGCAAAGGCAAGTCGGGAGCCAGGTGATTCGGCGGCGCGCCCGAACCGGGGGCAATTGGTCCAAGTCCTTTCGGATTCGGCGAAAATGCTCCCCAAAAAGCGGCATAACGCACTCTTGTTTGACTTCGCGACGCTGGTTAAGACTGACAAAAGGGACTCGCGCGACCCCGCGCGAGCAGGCTGGATGAGCCGGTTGCCTTCCTCTGGCGGGAGCGCGGACCGGTGGCGCGGAGAGCGGCACATGAGGGGAATTCGGGCGACCGGATCGGCGCGTAAGTCGCGCCTTGCGAGCGTTTTGGCGCTTGTGGCGGGCCTCGGGCTTGCGGGTTGCACCGACGTGGACACTGCCCTGTTCGGCGAGGAAGCCGAATCGGGCGCGCCGGCACCGAGCGCGGATCAGTTCCCGCCCAGCGCGCCCGGCACGCCGGGAACGATGCCGGGAGCGCCAACCGCCAGCGGACCGGCGCCAATTGTCGCCATCACGCCGGTGCCGATCGAGCCCGGCGCCAATACCGGCACCGCCGTCAGTGCGACGATCGCAACCCTGCGCGGCCAGATACAGACGCTCGAAGACCATCTGGGCGCCAATGCCGCGCATCTGGCGGACCTGCGCAACCAGGGTGCCGAGGCCGCGTCGGCCTATCACGAGTCGAAGGCGCGCATCACGACCCGGCTCCAGGTCGGAACGACGCGCGGCAACCCCGAGCTGGTGACCGAATGGAACTCGGCACAGGCTTCGCTCGACAGCCTCGCCGGCAACATCAACGCGCTGAACTCGCTGAGCGCCGCGATCGCCGCGGATTCGTCCGCCGCCCACTACGCGCTCGACCAGATTCAGGCCACCTACAATGTATCCGGCGCGGTCGACGAGGATCATCGCCAGCTCGCGGTGCTGGAAGACGAGACCAACCAGACCATCGTTCTGATCGACCGCCTGTTGCGCGCCGCATCGGAAGACACGCAGCGCCAGACCGCCTATGTCGCCAACGAGCGCGCCAACCTGACGACGCTGGCTGCTGCGATCAAGAACGGCGAACTCTATGGTGCCGATCTCGGCACTGCGCCGATCGCGGCTTCCGCCGGCGGCGCCATCCCGGCATCCACCCTCGCCTTCGCAGGGCCGCCGCTGGTGGTGATCCGCTTCGATCGTCCCGGCGTCGACTACCAGCAGATTCTCTATGCCGCGCTGACCCAGGCGTTGCAGGCGCGTCCGGGCGCCGGCTTCTCGGTCGTCGCGGTGTCGCCGACGCGCGGCTCGGCGGCCGCAGTGCAGCTGGCGCAGACCTCCGCCAAGAACCACGCGCAGGAGGTGCTCCGCTCCATGACCGACATGGGCGTTCCGGCCTCGCGCCTCGCCGTGGCCTCGGCGACCGATCCGGCCGCGACCTCGAGCGAAGTGCGCGTGTTCGTGCGCTAGGCACGCGTCAAACGCGGGGCTTTCCTGCCTTCAGGGCCGCGCGGCGCGCTCGCCGTGGAGGACATTCCAGATCACGGCGCCGATGAGCCCGAAGACGAAACCGAGGCCGAACGTCAAGGCGAGGAGAGCGGCCGCGCGCTGAATCTCGAAACCCTGCACGTGGAAGGCGGGCGCCATGAAGTGCGCCCAGAAGACGAAGTCGATCAGCCGCTGCGCCACGCCGAAGTAGACGAGCGTCGACCACGCGACGTGCCAGAGCGCAACGAGAAGGCCGACGACGAGCCCTGTGCGAACGGGATTTGCATGCATGACATCCCCCACGATTGCAGCATGTAGAAGCAGAAACCCGGCGCAACGAAGCGTCGTTGCGCTGGATCAAATCCCTGTCAGCCGACGCCGTTGTCCCTGAACCAGGCGAGCATCCGCGCCCAGGCCTCTTTCGCGTCCTTCTCGTTGTACGAGGGGCGGTAGTCGGCGTTGAAACCGTGCTGCGCATCCGGAAACACGTCGATGCGCGACGTCGCGTTGCCGGAAGCCTTGAGCGCGGCCGTCATCGCATCGATGTCGGCCTGGTGGATGTTCATGTCGAGCCCGGCATAGAGACCGAGCACCGGCGCCTTGATCTCCGCTGCCAGTTCGATGGCGGTGTGCGGGCGAAGATCGTTGTCGGTGCCGGCGAGCGGGCCGTACCACGCGACTCCCGCCTTGAGCGCGTGATTGTGCGCGGCATAGAGCCAGACGATACGTCCGCCCCAGCAGAAGCCGGTGATCGCGAGCTTCGCCGTGTCGGCGCCTTCGCTCTTCGCGAAGGCCACGGTCGCATCGAGATCGCTCATCACCTCGGCGTCCGGAACCTTGGCGACGATGTCCTTCATCATGTCCATGATATGCGCCATGTCGTACTTGCCCGGATCGCCCTGGCGCGCGTAGAGCGACGGCGCGATGGCGTAGTAGCCGGTATGGGCGAGGCGGCGGCAGAGATCCTTGATGTGCTCGTGCACGCCGAAGATTTCCTGCACGACGAGCACGACCGGTGCCCCGCTCTTGCGCGATGGTTTCGCGCGATAGGCGGGAATCTTGCCGTCCGATACCGGCACGTCGACGGCTCCGGCGTCGAGGCCGTTGCTGTCGGTGACGATGGCGTCGGCGCGCACCGGGCCGGCGGCAAGCGTGAAGCCGGCGACGAGCGTCGTGACGAAGGTGCGCCGCGCGATCGGCTCAGCGGCCGGGCTGTCGTCTGTCGGCTTGTCCATGCTGTTCTCCCTCCCTGAACGCGGCCAGTCTAGCGCAGGTTCGCCGCCGCGCGCGGAAATACGCCGTAAGCCGCCGGCTCAGAACGAGTCGCGATAGCTCTTCATCACGCCGAGCGTTGCGGCCTCATAGACGCCGCGCGCAATGGCACGGGCCAGCGTGTCGGCGGCAATCGATCCCAGCCGCATGATCTGGCGCTGTCGGGGCTCGGGGAGCATCCGTTTGCTGGTCGCGAAGGCGAACACGACATCGCCGTCGAACGGCGTGTGGACCGGCCTGAGGGCCCGGGTGAACCCGTCCTGGGCCATGATGGCGATGCGCTTGAGCTCGATGGGCGACACATCGGCATCGACCGCCACCACCGCAACGGTCGTGTTCCGCTTCGGCGCCGCGCCCTTCATGTCGTCCGGCAGATCGAGATCGACCGCAACATCTCCCTTCAGCCGCCGCCCGCCGAACTCGCCGTTCTGTTCCAGCGGAAACGTCCAGAACACATCGGTGCCCGGGATCAGGGGCGAACCCAGCGAATTGACCGCCGCCACCGCGCCGACCGTCAGCCCGTCCGCCGTCACCGCCGACGCGCTGCCGAGGCCACCCTTGTAGGCGCCTGCCCGCGCTCCAAACCCGGCGCCCGCGTTCCCAAGGGTGAAACTCAGCGCTGCCGCTTCCGCCGCCGCCCGACCGAGCGCGCGATACGGCGTCTCCGCGCCCCAGTTCTTGTCGCCGCCATTGGTGAGATCGAAGAGGATCGCGCCCGGCACGATCGGAACGTGCACGCCGCCGAACAGTACGCCGCGCCCCTGCTCGCGCAGGAGCGACGTCACGCCGGCCGGCGCATCCAGTCCATATACCGACCCGCCAGACAGCACGATCGCATCCGCCCCGCCGTCGATCGCCACCGGATCAAGCGCATCCGTGTCACGCGTGCCCGGCGCGCCGCCGCGCACATCGACCACGGCGGGTGACAACGAATCGGCAAGAACCACCGTGGTGCCGGTGCGGATGCGGTGGTCCTCGGCATTACCGACACGCAACCCCGCCACATCGGTAATGAGATTTCTCGGACCGGGCACTACCATGTATGCACGCTACTGCTTCTTTGTCCGGAAAGAGAAGACCTCATGCACAGCACGCGCCGTGTGTTTCTCGCCCTCGCCATTGCGCTGGGCTTCGCCCTACCAGCCGCGGCCGATGCACCGATCGCGAAACATCACATCATATCCGCCGCCAATCCCTACGCCGCCGAGGCCGGGCGGCAGATGATGCGCATGGGCGGATCGGCGGTGGATGCAGCGATCGCGGCGCAACTCGTGCTGACGCTGGTCGAGCCGGAGTCGTCGGGCATCGGCGGCGGCGATTTCATGATGGTCTACAACCCGAAGACCGGGCAGGTCACGAGCTTCGACGGGCGCGAGACCGCGCCGGCAAGCGCGACGCCGGGCATGTTCCTCGGCGCCGACGGAAAGCCGCGGCAGCACTTCGATGCGATCCCCGGGGGGCTCTCGACGGGTGTGCCCGGCGTCATCGCGATGTTCGAGATGGCGCACAAGCGCTATGGGCGGCTGCCCTGGGCGACGTTGTTCCAGCCGGCGATCAGGCTGGCGCAGCACGGCTTCCCGGTCGGACGCAAGCTCGCGGCGACGATCCGCGCCTTTCCGCAGATGGCGCGGATGCCCGACGTGAAACGCTACTTCTATCACGCCGACGGGACGCCGCTGGCGCAGGGCGAGATCCTGAAGAATCCGGAGCTCGCGGCGACCCTGCGCACCATCGCGAAGGGCGGCGCAAAGGCCTTCTATGGCGGAAGGATCGCGCAGAACATCGTCAACGCAGTGCAGCACGCGCCGGTCAATCCCGGCGGCATGACGGTCGCGGACCTCAAGGCCTATCACGCGGTCGAACGGCCGGCGGTGTGCGGCGAATACCGCAAATACCGGCTGTGCTCGATGGGGCCGCCGAGCTCCGGCGGCATCGCGGTGCTGCAGATCCTCGGCATGCTCGAGCGCTTTCCCCAGAGCGACCTGCAGCCGAACACGCTGAGCGAAGTGCATCTCTTCACCCAGGCAAGCCGCCTCGCCTTCGCCGATCGCGCGATGTACCTGGGCGATCCCGACGTGGTGAACGTGCCGGTGCGCGGACTGCTCGATCCCGCCTACCTCGCGCAGCGCTCGGCCCTGATCGATCCCAAGACGGACATGGGCACCGCAACGGCCGGTACGCCGCCCGACAAGCGCGCCGACTATGCGCCGCAGCGCACCCCGCAGCTCCCGGGCACGTCGCATCTCTCGGTGGTCGACGACCACGGCGAAGTGGTGGCGATGACGATGACGGTCGAGTTCGTGTTCGGCTCGGAAGTGATGGCGAACGGCTTCTTCCTGAACAACGAGCTGACGGACTTCTCGTTCGAGCCGACGCGCGACGGAAAGCCCGTCGCCAACGCGCCGGGGCCGGGCAAGCGGCCGATGAGCGCGATGTCGCCGACAATCGTGTTCGATCCGGCCGGCAAGTTCGCGATCGCCACCGGCTCGCCCGGCGGGCCGGCGATCATCGACTACGTCGCGCAGTCGCTGATCGCGATGATCGACGGGCACCTCGACGCTCAGGCGGCGGCGGCGCTGCCGCATCCGCTGAATCTGAACAGCCCGACAATTCTCGAGCAGGGGACCCCGCTCGAGGCGCTGGCGCCGCAATTGACGGCGATGGGGCATCATGTCGTGACGCGCGAGCTCGAAAGCGGGCTGCACATCGTGCAGGCGGTGCCGGGCGGCTATCAGGGCGGCGCCGATCCCAGGCGTGACGGCATCGCACTGGGGGACTAGCGCCGCGCCACAGCGAACAAGCGGCGAAAGGGAAACAGCGTCGTTCTGTCGGGGCGCGGCGGATAGGCGGCGTGCAGCTTCTGCTTGTAGGCGGCGATGAAGGCGTCGCGCTCGGCGCCGGCAAGCGCCTGCACGAAGGGGCGGAGCCCCGTTCCGCTGACCCAGTGATAAACGGCGTCGTCGCCGGTCAGGACGTGGAGATACTCGGTCTCCCAGATGTCGACCGACGCGGCGTGCGGTTTCAGGACGGCGTAATATTCCGCTGGCGCCAGCACCGCGACCTCGCGGACGTGGACGAGCTTCGCCGACCACGGGCCATCAGCGGCGGTCTCGCGCATCAGCGCGTGGCTCGGCGCATCCATATTGTACGGCACCTGGAAGGCGAAGGTCCCGCCGGGCTTCACAAAGGCCATGAGACGCGGCAGCAGCGCGGGATGGTCGCCGAGCCACTGATAGGTCGCATTGGAATAGATCACGTCGTAAGGCACGACCGCGCGCCAGGTCGCGACATCGGCCTCGATCCAGCCGGCCTCGACGCCTGCCTTCTTCGCCTGCTCGAGCATGTCGGGCGAGGAGTCGAGGCCTTCGATCGTCGCGAGCGGCCAGCGCGCGCGGAGCAGCGCTGTCGAATTGCCGGGACCGCAGCCCAGATCGATGACGCGAGACGGCGCCTCGTCGGGGATGCGCGCGAGGAGCTCGGCGGCGGGACGCGTCCGCTCGTCGGCAAAGGCGAGATAGGTCCGCGGATTCCAGACCATCAGAGCAGCTCCCGATCCGGAATCTCGACGCGGAAGGTCGTGCCGCTGTCGCCGGTCGAGACCAGCGTGACGTCGCCGCCATGCGCCCGGGCAAGATCGCGCGCGATGGCGAGGCCCAGGCCGGAGCCGCCGGCGCGCGCGGCCGTGGCGAAAGGCTGGAACAGACGGTCGAGGACCGCCTGAGGAATGCCGGGGCCGTTGTCGGTGATGTCGACGCGCACGCGCTGGCCGTGCCGCTCGGCCCTGACGAAGATCTGGCCGGGCGTGCCGCGCTCGACCAGCGCCTCGACCGAATTGCGGATCAGGTTGAGCACGATGCGGTAGAGCTGCTCGGAGTCGGCATCGATCTCGAGATCGGCAGCAACCTCGACCTGGAAGTCTATGTCGACGGGCGCGATGCGGGCCTCGATCGCGGCGTCGCCGGCCTCGGCGATGACCGGCGCCAGCGCAAGCGGGCGGCGCTGCGGCGGCCGCTCCTCGGCGCGGCCATAGCGAAGCGTGTTGGTGGCGAGCGAGACGGCGCGGTCGATAGAGGTCACGAGCCGCGGCGCAAGCTTCTTGACGACAGGATCGTCGATTGCGCTCAGGCGATCCGACGCGAGCTGGGCATTGGCGAGGATGTTGCGCAGGTCGTGCTGGATCCGCGCCACGGCGGCGCCGAGGGCGGCAAGCCGGTTCTTCTGCTGAAGGAAGCCGTAGAGGTCGCGCTGCATGGCCGCAAGCTCCCGCTCGGCGAGACCGATCTCGTCCTGCCGCGCGCTCGCCTGGACGATGTTGGCGGGATTCTCGGGATTGTCGCGGAATGCAATCATGGCGCTCGTTACGCGGCGCATCGGACGCACCAGCACGAAGTAAAGGCTTGCGAATACGAGCAGCGCCGTCACGAGCGACACCACGAGCCCGGCGACGACGACGCGGTCGGCATAATTGACGAGCTGGGCGCGGATCGGCCCCTCCCCGAGGATGATGCCGATGTTCTCGACACCGGGGACGCGCGTGGGCGCGATGACATGCAGAACACGGCTGCCGCCGTTCAGGAGGCAATCCATCGCCTCGATCATGTCGGAAAAGTAGGTCGTCCTGGTCAGGTCGATGGTCCGGTCGAGGCGCATCGGCATGTCCTCGATCTGGTAGAGCGCCGCACGGTCCCTGCTCTTGAGCAGCACCGACATGGCGCCGGCACGCTTGAGCAGCGCTTCCCGCACCATGCTCGAGAGCTGATCGCCTCCCGGTTCGGTGAACGGCAACACCGCCAGCTCGGCGGACTCGATGTGGTTGTCCAGCAATTCCCTGTGATAGCGGCCGACGGAAGGCACAAAGATGAGGACCTCGGCCACCATCACATAGACGATGGTCAACAGCAGCAGTCGGCCAGAAAGGCTATGGGCTGCGAGCCCGTAACCCTCGGCCAGTCGGGCGCGGAGGCGGCCTGGCATGGCGGGCATAAAGCCTTAAGACCCGCGGAATTAACAGTGTGTCGGGACCGTAGCCGGTCTGCCCCGCATGGTTGACAGAAAGCGGCTCTCCCCATAGAAACCGCGCTCTTTTCGACGACGTATTCCCAGAGAAAAGCCGATGAAGCGCCCCTATCAGCCGAGCAAGATCGTCCGCAAGCGGCGCCATGGCTTCCGTTCCCGAATGGCCACCAAGGGCGGCCGCAAGGTTCTGGCCCGCCGCCGGGCCCATGGCCGCAAGAAGCTGTCGGCCTGAACGGCGGCCCCCAGAGAGGGGCTTCCCATGGATCGCCTGAAGCACCGCGCCGACTTCCTGCGCGCCCAACGCGGCATCCGCCGCGTCACCCCCGGCCTGACCCTCGAGATCTGCCGGCACAAGGGTTCCGGGGCGATCCGCGTCGGCTTCACCGCTTCCGCCAAGATCGGCGGGGCGGTGGTCAGAAACCGCGCCAAGCGGCGTCTCCGGGCGGTTGCCGCGGAACTCCTTCCCCTTTCGGGCCTGCCGGGCACCGACTATGTATTGGTCGCGCGCCGCGACACGGTCAGCCGACCCTTCGAAAGCCTGAAAGCCGACCTTGCCCAGGCGCTCAGTGCAGCCCATGTGAAACTGGGCCGGGCCGGAGACACCCAGTGACGCAGGAACGACAAGGAGCGCGCGGAATGGCCGTCGCGGCGCTCGTGGCGCCCATCCAGTTCTACCGGCAGTTCATCTCGCCCCTGTTTCCCCCTGCCTGCCGCTTCCAGCCGACCTGCTCGCGCTATGCTATCGAGGCGATCGAGACCCATGGTCCGATCCGGGGCCTCGGCCTGGCGCTGCGGCGGCTTTCCAAATGCCACCCCATAACCTGGCTCGGCGGCTCGTCGGGCTTCGATCCCGTACCGCCCCGATAGGCCCCTCCGGATGAACGACAACACGAACAACCGAAATCTCATCGTCTTCCTGCTGCTGTCGCTGGCGATCTTCGCCGCGTGGCAGGTCTTCATCGGTACGCCGGCGCTGAAGAAGGAGCAGGCGCGGCAGGCGCTGATCGCCAAGACGGAGAAGCATCCGGCGGCGGCCGGCGCGCCGGGCGTTCCTTCTGCCGGTGGCGCGGCGGCGCATCTGACGCGCGACAAGGCGCTGGCGCAGGGCGGTGCGCGCGTCCGGATCGACACGCCGTCGGTCGACGGATCGCTGCTGCTGAAAGGCGCGCGCTTCGACGACCTGCGCCTCAAGTGCTACCACGAGCGCGCCGGCAGCAATCTCAAATGCGACAACAGCGATCCGACCAATCCGCAGATCGTGCTGCTCGCGCCCAAGGGCACGGACTATCCCTACTTCGCCGACTTCGGCTGGAGCAATGCGCCGGGAGCGAACCGGAAACTCCCCGGCGACGACACGGTATGGACGCTGAAGAGCGGAACGGTGCTCGCGCCCGGAAAACCGGTGACGCTCGAATGGGACAATGGCCAGGGCCTGATCTTCACGCGCCAGATCGCGGTCGACGACCAGTACATGTTCACCATCACCGACAGCGTGACGAACAGGGGCGGTGCGCCGGCGACACTTTATCCCTACGCGCTCGTCGTGCGCGATGGCGTGCCGCCGGGCCAGCATTACTGGGTTTTGCACGAGGGCTTTGTCGGCGTCGCGAACGGCTCGCTGACCGACGCGGGCTATGACGACTTCAAGGAAGACAACACGCCGCCCAAGACGTTCTCCTCGACCGGCGGCTGGGTCGGCATTACCGACAAATACTGGATGGCGGCGGTCGCGCCGCCGCAGAGCGAGAACTTCGACGGTGCCTATCGCGGTTCCAACTTTGGCGGGGGCAAGGCATATCAGGCCGACTACAGGCTCGGCGCACGCACGGCAGCGGCCGGCGCCACCGTCAGCGTAACCCATCACCTGTTTGCTGGCGCCAAAGTGGTCGATACGCTCAGGCACTACGAGCACGCGCTCGGCATCCAGCGCTTCGACATGGCGATCGACTGGGGCTGGTTCCTGATCATCACCCAGCCGCTGTTCTGGGTGCTGGACCAATTCAACAGGCTGCTCGGCAATTTCGGCCTCGCGATCCTGCTGCTCACCGTCTGCGTGAAGCTCGTCACGTTCCCGATCGCCAACTCGTCGGCGAAGACGATGGCGAAGATGAAGAAGGTCCAGCCCGAGCAGGAGAAGATCAAGGAGCGCTTCGCCGACGATCCGGCCAAGCAGCAGCAGGCGATCATGGACCTCTATCGCCGCGAGAAGGTGAATCCCATCACCGGGTGCGTGCCGCAGCTGCTGGTCATTCCGGTGTTCTTCTCGCTCTACAAGGTGTTCTTCGTCACCATCGAGATGCGGCAGGCGCCGTTCTACGGCTGGATCAAGGACCTGTCGCAACCGGATCCGACCTCGATCATCAACCTGTTCGGCCTTCTGCCGTATCACGTGCCGGCATTCATTCCGGCGTTCCTTTCGATTGGAATCTGGCCGATCCTGATGGGCATCACGCAGTGGGTTCAGACCAAGCTCAACCCCGCGCCGGCCGATCCCATTCAGGCGCGCATGTTCGGGCTGATGCCGATCATGTTCACCTTCATGTTCGCGACGTTCCCGGCGGGGCTGGTGATCTATTACACCTGGAACAACATCCTGGGCATCGCGCAGCAGTGGTACATCATGAGCCGCCAGGGCGTTGAGGTGCATCTGTTCAAGAACCTTGGCGACACCTGGAAGCGCCTGACCGGCAGCGACAAGACCAAGCCGGCGCCCGGCGCGTGAGCGAAGCCGACGAGGCAAGGCTCGCGGCCGCGCGGAAACTGTTCGCGGGGCCGTGCGAGTTCGTCTGGGGAACCGGCGACGTCGGCAACCTGCCGCCGATGGCGCTGCCGGAGGTCGCATTCGTCGGACGTTCCAATGCCGGCAAGTCGAGCCTGATCAACGCCCTCACCAACCGCAAGGCGCTGGCGCGCGTCAGCCACACCCCCGGGCGGACGCGCGAGATCAATTTCTTCAATCTCGGCGACCGGCTGATGCTCGTGGACCTGCCGGGCTACGGCTACGCCAAGGCTTCCAAGGCGGTAGCGGCGCAGTGGCAGGCGCTGATCTTCGCCTACCTGCGCGGGCGAGCGAACCTGCGGCGCATCTCTCTCCTGATCGATGCCCGCCGCGGGGTCGGAGACCTGGACGAGCAGGTCATGCGCCTCCTGGACGAAGCCGCGGTTTCCTACGGCCTCGTGCTAACCAAGATCGACAAGCTCACGGCAGAAGAAACCGCGGCGGCGATCGCCGCCGCCGATTCCCGGGCGCGTGCGCACACCGCCGCCTTCCCGGAAATCTGCGCGACATCGGCGCTGCGCGGGGCGGGGCTCGATTCGCTGAAACTGCAACTTGCGGCGTTGGCCGAGCGCTGACCTTTGGGCTATAAGGCCCGCGTTTCCCCAGGACCGGTTTTCATGGCTCTACAGGACGAGTTCAGCCAGGAACGCAACCTGCGCGTCATGGCGCGGTGGCGGTCGACGGCACGGGTCCTGGTCGAGGCGCTGCCCTACATCCTGAAATACGACCAGAAGACGATCGTGGTGAAGTTCGGCGGCAACGCGATGGTCGGCGGCGGCACGGCGGCAGACTTCGCGCAGGATATCGTGCTGATGAAGCAGACCGGCATCGATCCGGTGGTGGTTCACGGCGGCGGACCGCAGATCGGCGCCATGCTTTCCAAGCTGCAAATTCCCTCCACCTTCGTCGACGGGCTTCGCGTCACCGACCAGGCCGCGATCGACGTGGTCGAGATGGTTCTGACCGGTTCGATCAACAAGCAGATCGTGTCGAGCATCAACGCCGCCGGCGGACGCGCGATCGGGCTTTCGGGCAAGGACTCGACGCTGGTGCTCGCGCGAAAGCTGCTCAAGAACGGCGCCGATCTCGGCTTCGTGGGCGAGCCGGAGAAGGTGAACCCGGAGGTCCTTCACGCAGTGATGCGCTCCGAATTCATCCCGGTCATCGCGCCGATCGGCGTGGGCGTAAACGGCGAGACCTACAACATCAACGCCGACACGGTCGCGGGCGCAGTGGCCGGAGCGATGAAAGCCGAGCGCCTGATCCTGCTCACCGACGTGGAAGGTGTGCTCGACGCCGACAAGAAGCTGATCCCGAAACTGACCGTCGCGGAGGCGCGGGCGCTGATCAAGCAGGGGATCATCAAGGGGGGAATGATCCCCAAGATCGAAACCGCGATCGAGGCGGTGGAAAGCGGCGTGCATGCCGCGGTCATCCTCGACGGGCGCATTCCGCACGTCCTCCTGCTGGAACTGTTCACCGAGCACGGCGCCGGCACGCTGATCACCAACGAATGAATCTCGCGGCCCGCTGTTTCGCTGCCCTGATTGCTGCCGTCGGCCTCGCTGCGATTGCGAGCCCGGCAAGCGCCGCGATGCGCGCCTGCAACCGGACCTCCTACGTTCTCTATGCCGCGACCGGCGAATCGACCGGCGCCACTGTGGCGAGCCAGGGCTGGACGCGGATTGCGCCGGGTGGCTGCAAGACCGTGCTGCCGAGCGATCTGACTGCGCCGGCCTATTACATCTATGCGCGCTCGTCGCAGGCCCATTCAGGACCCTCGCGGGCGTGGGGAGGCAGCACCGATGTCTGCGTCAAGGATACGAACTTCTCGTCGCTGGAGCCGAGCACAGCGCCGCGCTGCCAGTCGGACGACTTCTTTCAGCTTCCCTTTGCGCAGCTCGACACCCATCGCCTGAAGAACTGGACAACGACGTTCAGCGAGTCGCCGGCGCTGGCGACGCTCGCGCAGGCGCAGCTCGCGGGGCTGAAGCGGCTGCTCAGCGACGTCGGCTACAAGATCGGCGCCATCGATGCGACGCCCAACAAGGCGACCGACGCCGCGATGGCGGACTTCCGCAAGCGGCTGCGGCTCGCGCCGAACGCGACCATGGACGACCTGTTCGACGCGCTCGAGACCGAAGCGATGAAGACGGCGACGCCCGCCGGCTACTCGGTCTGCAACGACACGGCGAAGTCGGTCGCCGCGGCGCTCGGCCAGAAGCAGCGCGACGACTGGGTTTCGCACGGCTGGTGGAAGATCGCGGCGGGAAGCTGCGCGCGGCTGATCGGCGACCTGTCGGGCCTCGATTCACTCTATCTCTTCGTGCAGAAGGTCGGCGGTCCGCCGCTGGTGACGGGACCGAACAAGTTCTGCGTCACCGACATCGAGTTCGACATCCAGGGCCGCTCCCATTGCGCCGCACGCGGGATGACAGAGACCGGCTTCGCGGAAACGCGGGTGAAGGGCCTCGCCGGCTATTCGGCGCATGTCGGCGAGAGCGGGCTGGTGAAGCCGCCGCGTCACGTCACCTGGAAATAGTTGAGGTGCCAGCGCATCTCGTCTTCGGTCATCGGAAAATGGACGCCGGCGCGCGCGGGCAATAGCTCGCTGGCCTTCAGCCTCATCACGGACGTCTGAATCTTGAAGGCGACGCGCATGCTGAGGCCCGCGTGCCAGACGAGCGCAATGACCGGCTTGGCCGAGCGCGAGTCGAAGATCCGGCGCACCGTCGACTCGGGCACATCGGCCAGCGCGGCGAGCGACAGGATGACGAGGTCGCGCTGCCCGGCGGCGGCGGCGGAGTCGACGAAGCTCTCGCCAAGCGTGCCAGCCGCGCTGGCGGCGGCGACCTCGCGCGCGGCGGAATCGGCCGACGCCGTCTGCGCCTTGCCCTCCTCCTCGAGCCGTGCCCGCAGTTCCCGGTTCAGATCGCGTTCGACCTCGGGGTCGAGACCATAGCGGGCAACCAGCTGCTCGATGAGGCTCGAGCCGACGAAGGACGCGATCCGCGCGATGGCGCGGCGTGAAAGGTCGGGGCGGAGCACGATCGGCACATGCCAGGACTGGATTCTCTCGGCCTGGGCAGCAAGCGAATCAAGTGTCTCTTCGCGAATCCTGGCGTCCGGATTGGCCAGCAACGCGGCGATCGCCGAGATATCGAGCGAGCCGACGATCGCATCCGACACGGCGGCATCGAGCGGCCTGCGGCGAGCAATCGCAGAGAGCACCTGCTCGGCCTTGGCGGTGGCGATGATCTCCATCAGGTCGGCATCGGAGAGCAGCGGCGAGTACTCGAGGATGGGCGCGGCAACCATCGTCTCGACGTCGCGTGCCAGAGTCAGGACGATGAAGTGCGGGATGCCGCTCTGGCTTTTGATCTCTTCCGCAAGGATAGCGCGGACGCGCGGCACCTGATCGCGTGCAAGGCGCTCAAGGGTCTCGATCGTGAGCGCGCGCACCCGCTCGCTCTCTTCGAGCGGCAGGTCGGGCATCAGCCGGCCGATCTTGCGCGCAAGTTCCGCGCGGACCTCGTCGTCGGCGTCGTCGGCGAGGCGGCGGTTCGTATGGGCGGCGGCAGCCGGATTGGCGGCCACGGCGCGCCGAGTTGCGACGGCGCCGTTCTGCGCCAGATAGTCGAGGACCTCGGGGCCGGCATCGGTGCGGCCTGCAAGCTCGCTCTGGGCGATCTGCGCGCGCTTCTCGATCGACGCGAGCGCCTGGTCGCGCGTGAGCGGCGCGTCGGACTCTTGCGCGTGCCGTGCCATCGAGGGCCCTTTCCTGGCCGTCGAGGTTGGACTTCGCGCGGTTTACTCCCACTTAAGAGCTATGGTTGAAAAGTCTTTACGCCTTGCCTGTACAGGGCCGTTCGACCAAGGTCCAAGCATGATGCGCGAGTCTCCGACCCACGCGAAAGCACCGCAATCCGATCCCGATTTCCGGGAAGTGGACGCCTGGGTGTTCGACCTCGATCACACGCTATACACGACGAGCGCGGCACAGGACGCGGAGATGGAAGAGCGGATCTGCCGCTTCGTCCAAGACCTCTTCGACACGGACCGTGATACCGCCTTCGCGATCCAGAAGAACTATCTCAAGGAACACGGCACGACACTGGCAGGACTTCTGAAGAATCATGCCGTCGATCCGGATGCCTATCACGACGCGATCAACGACATCGAGGCGTTGGCCCTGAGGCCCGATCCGCGGCTGCGCAGCGGGCTCACGCGGCTCCCGGGCGCCCGCTTTGTCTTCACCAACAATTGCGGCCGCTATGCGCGCGCCGTACTGGCGCGCCTGGGTGTCGCCGACCTGTTCGACGGGATCGTTGACGCGCGGACGATGAACTTTGTTCCCAAACCCAAGGATGCGGCCTATGCAGCGCTGCTCAGGCAAGGGAAGTTCGATCCGAAGCGCGCCGCGCTGTTCGACGACAGCCAGCGCAACCTGGTGCCGGCGCGCGCCATGGGCATGAAGACGGTCTGGTTCAATCATGGGCTCGGCCTTTCGTCGCACTTCAGGCTCGATGCGCCGGAGCTGCATATCGACTATGAGACGGACGACCTTGCGTCGTTTCTGCAATCCATCAGGATCTGAAGTTCATGAGCAACCTCGCCCGCACGATCGACGATGCCTGGGAGAGCCGGGACAGTCTCGGCCCTCAAACCAGAGGCGCCGTGCGGGAGGCCGTGGAGACGGCGCTGGCCGATCTCGATTCCGGCCGGGCGCGCGTCGCCGAGAAACATTCCGGCGCATGGGTCATCCACCAATGGCTCAAAAAGGCGGTGCTGCTCTCCTTCCGGCTGAACGCAATGAAGCTGATCGAGGGCGGTCCGGGCGACGCCGCGTGGTGGGACAAGGTCGACTCCAAGTTCGCGGGCTGGGACGCGAAGCGCTTCCAGGAGGCAGGCTTCCGCGCGGTGCCGGGTGCGATCGTGCGCCGCTCGGCCTACATCGCGAAGGGCGTCGTGCTGATGCCGAGCTTCGTGAACGTCGGCGCGCATGTCGGCGAGAACACGATGATCGATACCTGGGCTACGGTCGGCTCCTGCGCGCAGGTCGGCGCAAACTGCCATATCTCGGGCGGCGCGGGGCTCGGCGGCGTGCTCGAGCCGCTTCAGGCGGCGCCGACCATCATCGAGGACAACTGCTTCATAGGAGCGCGCAGCGAGGTCGCCGAAGGCGTGATCGTCGGCGAGGGCAGCGTGCTGGCGATGGGGACCTTCCTCACCGCCACGACCAAGATCGTCGACCGGCACTCAGGCGAGGTCATCACTGGGCGTGTGCCGCCCTATTCCGTCGTGGTCCCGGGCTCGATCGGCGGCGGACCGGGAAAGCCTGCGCTCTATTGCGGGGTAATCATCAAGACCGTGGACGAACGCACCCGCTCCAAGACCTCGATCAACGAGCTCCTGCGCGATTGACGCGGCGCAGCACGCGTTAACGCTTAAGTCCGGAAGGCTTTTGCGCAATAGTCCCGCCATCTCAAGGGCGGGGGCTTTCATGGGATTGTTGCACTACCTCTTCGGCTTCAGCGGCCGGATCAACCGCGCCAAGCAATGGGCGGTTCTGCTTGTGGCGCTGGTCCATGTGATCATCATCGGGCTCATATTCGCCTTCACGGTCGGGTTCTCGGTCTTCCTCGACCTCGCCCAGAAAAAGACGACGCTCGCCGCCGTGCTCGCTTCGCCGCAGGTGCACACGTTCGAGATCGCGTTCTGCGTGCTGTACGCCATAGGATTCTACATCGGCCTCGCGGTCGCGACGAAGCGCCTGCATGACCGCAACAAGAGCGCGTGGTGGCTGCTCGTCTTCATCGCGCTGCCGATTGTCCTGAACATTCCGGCGCTGCTCTACATTCCGCACCAGATGGACTACATCGCCGCCGTCATTCATGCGGCGCAGGAAAACCTGCCGCCGCCGCAGCGCCCGTTCGACCCGCCGTTGGTCGTCATCTCGCGCGGCGCGGCGACGATCATCTCGCTGTGGGCGTTCGTCGAGCTCTACATCCTGCGCGGCAC
>Ga0335070_10004360_pt1 | contig 16529 bp, 10 predicted proteins | sample Lox_Sample_13_FD_206722 | JGI IMG/M metagenome (GOLD analysis project Ga0335070, IMG submission 206722) | Soil microbial communities from Loxahatchee National Wildlife Refuge, Florida, United States - Lox_Sample_1.3 | ecosystem: Environmental > Terrestrial > Soil > Wetlands | place: USA... | reverse complement strand
GCTGGATCACCAAGGAAGAGGCGCAGCGGTTGATTGATGCTTGCCCTCCTCATTTGGCGGCTCTGGTCAGATTTGCGCTGGCAACTGGCTGCCGGGCCAGCGAGATTGCCGGATTGGAATGGAACCGTGTCGATCTGCAACGCAAGACGGCATGGCTCAACCATACCAAGAATGGAACGCCGCGAGGCGTACCCCTCAATCGTGATGCGGTCGCGGTGCTGGAAGAACAACGCGGCAAGCATGAGCGGTTCTGCTTTGTATTTCGGGGTCAGCCGATACGCTGGCAGTTGTCGAACAGCGGATGGGAAACCGCGATCAAGAAAGCTGGCATCGAGGATCTTCGTTTTCACGATCTCCGGCACACTTGGGCATCGTGGCATCGTCAGGCGGGCACTACCTGCGATGAGCTCAAAGACTTGGGCGGATGGAAAACTCGGTCGATGGTGGATCGTTATGCGAAGTTTGCGACGGAGAATTTGGCTACCGCGGCGGCACGAATCGAAAATCGTGCACCGAATGTGATCAAATTCCCCACGTTTTCCCCACGTTCGGAAAACGCGCAAAATCGAAAACGGTCTTAACTGCTTGATTGATCTGGTGGGGCGTGCAGGGGTCGAACCTGCGACCTACTGATTAAGAGTCAGCTGCTCTACCAACTGAGCTAACGCCCCGTATGCGGCCGGCGGCGACGTTCTCCGCCGGAAACGGAAGGCGCGCATTCTAGCATTCTGCCGCTGCAGTGTCACAGGCTGCTCCGCGCAATCCGTTCTCAGAACAGCGGCGGATAGGATTCTGCGAATCCGCCGGCCGGCGGTTCGCCGCTGTCGGGAATCCGCGCCAGATCGGCCAGCCAGACCGTGGCTTCACTGTCGCTCGGCGCGCGGTAATCGCCGCGCGGCGACAGCGAACCGCCCGAACCTACCTTCGGCGCGTTCGCGATGCAGCTGCGTTTGTACTGGCTGGACTTGAAAAAGCGCTCGACGAACACCGCGAGCCAGCGCTTGATTTCCGCCAATGTGTACTGCCGGCGCGAGTCTTCCGGAACGTCGGGCCAACCGCCGAGGGTGCGGTCGCGCCACGCGCCCCACGCGAGAAATGCGATCTTGGCTGGCGTGTAGCCGAAGCGCAGCGCGTAATAGAGGAAGAAATCCTGCAATTCGTACGGGCCGATCACCGCTTCCGAGCGCTGCGCGGGCTGCCCGTTCTCCTCGCCCGGCACCAGTTCCGGGCTGATCGTAGTTTCGAGCACCGCAATCAGGTCGGCGCTCGGTTCGGCGCCGAGCTGGTGCGTTTCCGCGATCCAGCGGATCAGGTATTGCAGCAGCGTCTTCGGCACGCCGGCGTTGACGTGATAGTGCGCCATGTGATCGCCGACGCCATAGGTGCACCAGCCCAGCGCGAGTTCGCTGAGATCGCTGGTGCCGACCACCGGCGCATCATGCTGATTGCCGAGGCGGAACAGGTGGCTGGTGCGCTCGCCGGCCTGCACATTCTCGAATGTGAGATCGTATACCGGCTTGCCCGCCGCGTACGGATGGCCGATGTCGGCGAGCATCTTGATGCACGCCGGCCGGATGTCGATCTCGTGCGCGCTGGCGCCGAGCGCCGTCATCAGCCGCCGCGCCTGTTCCAGCGTGCGCGCGCTGGTCGCAAAGCCGGGCATCGTATAGGCAAGGATGTTGGCGCGCGGCAACTCAAGCACGTCCATCGCCCGCGCGCATACCAGCAGCGCGTGAGTGGAATCGAGTCCTCCGGAGACGCCGAGCACGATTTTATCGGCGTTGATCGAAGATAATCTCTTGACCAGTCCCTGCACCTGGATTTCGAAAACCTCGCGGCAACGCTCGTCACGCCGCGCCGCATCGCTCGGCACGTAGGGAAAGCGCTCGTAGCGGCGCGCCGGCGGCAGTATCCCGTCGATGGGCAGCGCGGCCGAAAAATGCACGGTATGGAACTCGCGCAGCGCGACACGGTGGGCGTCGATCGCCTGACCGAAACTGTTCTGGCGCATCCGGTCCTGCGTCAGATGATCGAGATCAATGTCGCCGTACGCGAGCTGCGACCGGTAGCGGAAATGTTCGGTCTCCCCGATCAACGCTCCGTTCTCGTAAATCATGCCGTGGCCGTCCCACGCCAGATCAGTCGTCGATTCGCCGTAGCCGGCGGCGCAATAAACGTAGGCCGCAAGGCAGCGCGCCGACTGGTTCGCGACGAGCTGGCGGCGGTAATCGTCCTTGGTGACGGTGATGTTGGACGCGGAGAGGTTGATCAGCACGCTGGCGCCGGCGAGCGCGGCAAACGACGACGGCGGGATCGGCACCCACAGGTCTTCGCAGATCTCGACATGAAACGTCAGCAGCGGCTGGTCGTCCGTCTGGAACAGCAGACGCGGGCCGAACGGCACATCGCGCTGACCGCAGCATTCGATCTTCTCGCGCAGCGCATTGCGGCCGCTGGTGAACTGGCGCGCTTCGTAGAACTCGCGGTAGTTCGGCAGATAGGTCTTGGGCACCACGCCGAGAATCGCGCCGCGATGGATGACCGCCGCGCAGTTGTAAAGCAGGCCGTCGATCCGCAGCGGCAGACCGACCGCCGCCACCGCCGGCACCTCGCGCGACGCGGCCAGCACCTCGGACAGCGCTTCGATGCAGCCGTCGAGCAGCGCCTGCTGCTGGAACAGGTCCTCGCACGAATATGCGGACAGCCCGAGCTCCGGAAACACGACAATCAGCGCCTTGCGCTCGGCCGCCTGCCGCAGCAGAGAGATGGTCTGCGCCGCATTGAATTGCGGGTCGGCCACTTTCACTTCCGGTACCGCCACCGCGACGCGGACGAAGTTGTGTCGGTACAGGTTGAAAAAGTTCGCGGGCATAAGCGGGGCCGGATTAATGGGTCTGAAAGCCGGGATTTTAATACCAGAACGCAGAAATCGCAGACAACGAGCTTTTCAGCTCTTGGGCCCATGGTTCTTCTAATTTGCCGTGTTGCGATCACTCTCCGATGGGTTGTCGCTGCCGCGATTCCACCATCCGCCGCCCAAGGCCTGGAACAACGCGGCGGTATCTGCATAACGCGTGGCCCGAGTCTGTGCCAGACTGATCTGTGCCTGCTGATAAGCCTGTTGTGCGTTCAGCAGGGAAAGGTAGCTGATGGCTCCGGCCTCCATCTGCCCTCGTGCGATATCCAGGTTTCTGGCCGATGCACGTTCGCTCGCGGTCGCCGCCTGCAGCGCGGCAGCGTCATACTGAATCGCATGCAGGGTATCGGCCACGTTCTGGAAGGCGGCGATCACCGTGCTGCGATATTGGGCCGCTGCTTGTTCGTAGGCGGCCTCTGTGGCGCGCTGCCTGTGCAATAAAGTGCCACCCTGAAAAACCGGCTGCGTCAGTCCGATCGCCGCGCTCCAGAAACCGGTGCCTGATGAAAACAATCGGCTGATCGCGGTTGCCGTACTGCCGTAATCCGCGCTCAGCGTGATGTCCGGCAGCCTGTTGGCAGCCGCGATCCCGATCTGGGCGCTGGCGGCATGCAACTGCGACTCGGCCGCCAGAATGTCCGGGCGTTCTTCAATCAACCTGGCGGGCAGGCTCACCGGCAATTCCTGCGGCAATTGCAGCGAAGACAGTTCGAATTTCTCGGCTACCCCTTCTCCCGAAAAGCGGCCGACCAGCGCCGCCAGCAGATCACGTTGCTGCGCCAGAGCTTTCTCCAGCGCGGGAAGCAGTGATTGAGTCTGGGCCAATGCCGCCTCCTGCGCCACGACGCCGGACTCGGCTATCGCCCCCAGTTCATACTGTCGCCTGATCAGGTCGAGCTGTTCGGTTTGCAGGCGGATCATGTCTTGAGTGAGCGAAATCTGCATTCCCAACGACGCCTCCTGTATCGCGCTCACGACGATGTTCGACGTCAGCGTCAGGTAAGCGGCCTCCAGCTCGAAACGCTGATAATCCGCCTGCGCCTGCAGCGATTCGACCGCCCGTCGTGTTGCGCCGAAAATATCCGGCGCGTACGCAACGCTCACCTGGGGAGTATGCAGGCTGTAAATCGATGCGCCGGACGCCGCATTGGTGGTCAGACTGGCGGTCGGAGTTTTCTGGCGGTCAGAGCTGAATCCCGCGCTGATGTCGGGATAATAAGCGCCCTGTTGCGCCCGGACATTTTCCTGGGCGACGCGCAGCGCGGCCTGCGCGGCCTTCAGATCAGGATTGTTTCTCAGCGCCTGCTCGATAAGGCTGTTAAGCGCCTGCGAATGAAACAGCGTCCACCATTGCGCCGGAATGTCCAGACCGGGTTTGAGGTACTGGCTCTCCGGATTCCTGTCGCCAGCGGCAACGGCCTGCGCCAAAAGCGGATCCTGGGTATAACCATCGATGACAGGCGCCGGCGGCCTGTGGAAATCCGGCCCGACTGCGCATCCTGCCAGCAGAAAACCCGCTATCGCGATCATCAACATGGGACATGTCGCACCCATGCGCAATATTGCAAAACCGGAAACTGGCGCGAACGTCATATCAGCTCCCGGCGGCATTCGGCGCCGGCTGCACCGGAGCTTTCCTGCTGCGCCGCGAAAACAATTCGATGAGCACAGGCAGCACGACAAGGATCAGCGCGGGCGCCAGCAATATTCCGCCAACGACAACCAGCGCCAGCGGTTTCTGCACCTGCGATCCGATGCCATTCGAAAGCGCCGCCGGCAGCAGGCCGACGCAGGCGGCAATGCAGGTCATCAACACCGGCCGCATCTGCACCTCGCAAGTGCGCAGGATGGCCTGGCGGCGCCCCAGACCGTCGGCGATCATCAAATTGAAATAGGAGATGACGATGATCCCATCCATCGCGGCAATGCCGAAAAGCGCGACGAAGCCGATCGCGGCCGACACGCTGAATGGCGTATGCGTTAAAAAAAGTGCGAAAATGCCGCCGATCAGAGCCATCGGCATCACACTTGCCGCCAGCAACGCATCCGTTATCGACGAGAAATTGGCGTATAGCAGAACACAGATGAGAATGATGCTGAGCGGCACTATCATCGCAAGGCGCTGCACGGCTTCCTGCAGGTTGCCGAATTCACCGACCCATTGCAGATAATAGCCGGGCGGCAACTGTACCTGCTGCGCGACTTTTTGCTGGGCTTCAAGCACCGCGCTTCCCAAATCGCGGTCTCGCACGCTGAACTTGATCGGAATGTAGCGTTGCTGATTTTCGCGGTAGACAAAAGCGGCGCCGGAGACGAGGCTGATATCGGCAACGTCACCGAGAGGAACCGGAATGACGCCACTGCCGCCCGGCGCCGGCGCGCCGATCGTGATGCGCCGAATCGCATCGAGGCCGCCCCGATACTCCGGCGCCAGCCGGACGATCAACGGAAAGTTGCGATCGCTGCCCTCTTCATAAAGATTGCCGGCGGACTGGCCGCCGATCGCCGCCTGGATGGTCGCGTTGATGTCGCCGGGAGCCAGGCCGTAGCGCGCGGCGCGCGTCCGGTCGATGTCTATTCTTATCGTCGGCTGCCCCAGCGAATTCAACACAGCGAGATCGTGGATGCCGGGGACGGTCTGCATCACTGTTTTAATGCTGTCGGCGGTCTTTTCGAGCAATTCAAGATCGTTGCCGAAAAGTTTGACCGAGTTCTCGCCTTTCACGCCAGAAGCCGCTTCCTCAACGTTGTCCTCGATGTTCTGCGAGAAATTGAATTCGACGCCGGGGAATTTATTTCCGAGAGCCCGGCTGACTTGATCGGTGAGCTTCTCCTTATCGGTTCCTGCCGGCCACTGGTTGAAAGGCTTGAGCGGCACATAGAACTCGGCGTTGAAGAAGCCGGTGGCGTCGGTTCCATCATCGGGGCGGCCGTTCTGAGAGATCACGGTTTCCACCTCGGGAAAACCTTTGATGACCCTGCGCATTTGATTGACGTAATCATTGCCTTCCTCGAGCGATATCGACGGTGGCATGGTGGCGCGAATCCACAGATTTCCCTCCTCTAGCTTGGGCAGAAATTCCAGTCCCAGCGAACGCACCGCCAGGATTGCAAATATGAAAAGCAATGCCGCGCCACCCAGCGTCAGAGCCCGGTTCGCGAGCGCAAATTCGATGACCGGAAAATAGAGTTTCCGCAGCCAGCGGACGATGATCGTCTCACTTTCCTTGACGTGGTCTTCCAGCAGTATCGAGCTGAGTGCCGGAGACACCGTGAATGTCGCGATCAGACCACCGGCGATTGCGTAGGCGTAGGTTTTCGCCATCGGACTGAAGATGTGCCCTTCGATGCCGGAAAGGGTGAACAGGGGTATGAAGCCGGCAATGATGATGACGGCGGAAAAGAAAATCGCCCGGCTGACCTCCAGGCCGGCGTTCGCGATCGTCGCGAACTTGCCATGCAACCCGATGCTGATGCGCATCCGATGCAGCAGAAGGCTGCCGGACTGGCGTTCCGCCGCCCCCTCCCCCAGATGCCGGAAGATGTTTTCGACCATGATTACAGTGGCGTCGACGATCAATCCGAAATCAATGGCGCCGACCGACAGCAGATTTGCGGATTCTCCGCGCATCACCAGGATGATGATGGCGAAGAAAAGGGCGAAAGGGATGGTCATGGCGACGATGATCGCACTGCGCAGATTGCCGAGAAAAACCCACTGCACCAAAAAAATCAGCGCGATGCCCATCACCATGTTGTGCAGTACGGTGCGGGTGGTGACGTCGATCAGTTCCGTTCTGTCGTAGATCTTCTCGATCCGCACACCCGGCGGCAGAACGCCCATGGTGTTGATCTTTTCCACTTCCGCTTCGACCCTGCGCAGCGTCGGCAGGCTCTGCTCGCCGCGGCGCATCAGCACGATTCCCTGCACGACATCATCGTCGTCATCCTGTCCGGCGATGCCCAGACGCGGCTGATGTCCCACCGATACCGTGGCGACGTCGCCGATCAGCGTGGGTGAACCCCCGTTCGGGGAAATCATCGTGTTGCGGATGTCGTCCATCGATCGGATCAGGCCGATTCCGCGCACCACTGCCGCCTGCGGCCCGATATTGACGGTCTGGCCGCCGACGTTGATATTGCCATTGTTGAGCGCCTGCAATAACTGCGGCAGCGTCAGCCCGTAATGATTCATCCGGTCGAGATCGACCGTGATATCGTAGGTTTTGGTTTTGCCGCCCCAGCCGTTGACATCGATCACGCCCGGCACGGCCTTGATGCGGCGCTCGAGTATCCAGTCCTGTATCGTCTTCAGATCAGTCACCGAATAGCCGGGTGGCCCGGTCAGGCGGTAGCGATAGATTTCGCCGATCGGGCTCGATGGCGAAATCTGGGGCTGCACGTTATTGGGAAGCGGCGGTAGTTGCGCAAGCCGGTTGATCACCCACTGCTCCGCCTGCTCATAGGTGAAGTCGTAGGTGAACTGCAGCTTGACGTCGGAAAGTCCGAACAGCGAAATGGTCCGGATCGCCGTCACATGGGGTATGCCGGCCATCTGGATTTCGATCGGTATCGTGATATAGCGTTCGATCTCCTCGGCCGACTGGCCGGAGTTCTGGGTGACGATGTCGACCAGTGGCGGCACCGGATCCGGATAGGCTTCTATATTCAGCCGGATGAAGCAGATCGTCCCGGCGACAAAAAGAAAGGCCAGCAATACGACAATGATGATCCGCTGCTTGAGGGAAAACGCCAGCAACCAGTTCATCAAGGTCCGCCCTCAGCAGCGCGGTCGATGAACAATGCGCCGCTCGTTACGACCCGTTCTCCGGCGCTGAGCCCCGACGTTACCTCCACCATCTCCCCGGAGGAGCGGCCGATTCGAATCCGGCGCGAAGCGACAGTGCCGTCGTCGCGCGCTATCCATACATGCGCGTCGCTGCCCTCATAAATGATCGCGCCTTGCGGCACGCCCACGCCCATCGCCTTCTTGCCCATGATGATCCTGATGCCGGCGAACATCATCGGCTTGAGCATCAAATCCCGGTTTTCGACTTCAGCGCGCACCGGCAATCTATGAGTCGTCGGATCGATAGTGGAGGAAATCCAGGTCAATCTGGCACTGAATACACGGCCCGGATAGGCGGGAACCGTGACCTCGACCGACTGGCCCAGCCGAATCCTGGATGCATCGGCTTCGCGCACATTGGCCACCGCCCATACCTTTGAAAGATTGCCGATCGTATAAGCCGGTGTTGTCCCGCCAGCGGCGGCGCTGACTACATTCTGGCCGAGTCCGACCTGCCGCTGGATGACTATGCCCGCAATCGGCGCCAGCAGATAGGAACCGGGATTGACTTTCTGACGGTCAGGATCGTGCTCAATGGCATCGATCTCGGCATCGGAATTACCGAGCATGCGCAACTGGTCGCGCGCGCTGGCCAGGATGGCCTGTTGAGTATCGTAACTGCTCTGGGCGGCCGCCAACCCGGACTGGCTCTGCTGCCAGGCGCCGGGATTGGCCGCCTTCGCGTCGTAAAGCTCGCGCTGACGGGCTTCCGTGTCCCGCGCCTTCTCCAGTGCGGTGCGCGCCCCGGCGAGAGCGGCAACCGCGGTAATCAGGTTGTTGCGGGCCTGGATAAAATCGGTCGTTTCCACCGTCATCAGCGGAGCGCCTTTCGCGACGACATCCCCTGTCCTGGCGATCAGCCGGGAAACACGGCCCGTATATGGCGAGAATACCTGGGTCGTCGTATTCTCGTCATTGGCGATAGCGCCATCAGTGACGACTTCACTCTGAAAAGCCGTTTGTCGAACGGTAATCACATGAAAACCCGCCCATTGCTCTCTGGTCGGCCGGAATGCCTCGCCGGATTTCTGCGATGACGTTTCTGCCGCTGCGTTCGGCCCCTGCAGCAGTCCCAAATACAACAACCCGACAATGGTCAAATTGGCGGCAACCCGAAGCCATGCGGAATCCGCCTTCCCGCACAGCATGCAATAAATCGCTCGAAAGTCCGGCATCAGCATGTCAGCCTCAAATGATCGAAGCTCGTTTTTAAGGGACAGGAAGTCTAAAGAATGAAACTTACGCGGTGCTTACATACATTGATGTCATGAGACCGCTGAACATCACTTCAGCGGGAATTGAGGATGGCAATGCCTGAATTCATGGCAAACGGGTTAAACTGCCCGGCAAACTATGGTCATCGAAGGATGGTTTGATGCGTATCCTGATCGTCGAGGACGATTTGGTACTTGCGGATGGTCTGATGCGTTCACTCCGCCGGGCCGGCTATGCCGTCGATGGCAGCTACGACGGCGAGAATGCCGCGCATCTGCTTGCCAGTGAAAGTTATGATCTGGTGATTCTTGATCTTGGCCTGCCCAAGCTCGACGGTTTCGACCTGCTTAAACGGCTGCGACGCCAGAAGGACACCCCGGTTTTGATTCTCACCGCACGGGATGCGCTGGAAGACCGCGTACGTGGACTCGATCTCGGCGCCGATGATTACATGATCAAGCCGTTCGATCTGCCTGAACTCGAAGCGCGGGTGCGGGCGTTGGTCCGCCGTGGACAATCGGGCGGCAGCGCTGTTCTCACCCACGGCGTGCTGACGCTCGATACCGCAGGCCGGAGGGCGTTGCTGGACCGGCAACCGCTCGACCTTTCCGCGCGCGAGCTGGCGGTTCTCGAAGTATTGATGCTGCGAACCGGACGTGTGGTCAACAAGGACCAGCTTGCCGACAAAATTTATGACTCGACCGACGATATCTCCAACAATGCGATCGAGGTCTGCATGCACCGCCTGCGCAAGAAGCTCGAACCCTGCGGCATCAAGATACGCACCATACGCGGCCTCGGCTACCTCCTCGAGAAAGCTTCCGAACCGGATCACAGATGAAATACGGAACACCGAGGACGACTCTTCGCAGCAAGCTGCTGATCTGGCTGCTGGCGCCGCTGACGGCAGTCGCGCTGATCAGCGCCATCACCGGCTATTACATCGCCCTGCGTTTTTCCACGCTTGCCTACGACCGGACATTATTCGAGACAGCGCGCGATATCAGCAATCAGGTCAGTACGGTCGCCAATAAAACGCATGTTGATCTGCCGAGCGTGACTCTTGACATGATCCGCTCCGACCAATGGGACCGCATTTACTATATGGTCAGCGGCCCCGATTCGGCGTTCATCGCCGGGGATCCTGGCCTGCCTCGGCCTCCTGCGGGATCACCGTCCAACAAACCGATTTATTACGACGCACGATATCTCGGCGAACCGGTACGGGTCGCCGCGCTGTACAGACCGATGCCGAATTCTGCCGGCACGGTGCTGGTTCAAGCTGCGGAAACACTCAATAAACGGCGGATTCTGGCCAATGAAATTCTATTCGCGATGCTGCTGCCGGAATTGATACTGATCTCGCTTGTCGGCCTGGTGGTGTGGTATGGCGTTGCCCGCGGCCTGCGCCCGCTGACAACGCTGCAGCAGGAAATCGGCAGCCGTTCCCATCACAACCTCAGTCCGCTGCCGGAAACGGGTGTTCCGGATGAGGTGCGGCCGCTGATTCACGCGATGAATAATCTGCTGACGCAGTTGAACGAAGCGATATCCGCGCAGCGCAGATTCATTGCGGATGCTGCGCATCAATTGCGCACGCCTCTCGCCGGCCTGAAAACGCAGATGGCTCTTGCCCTGAGGCAGGATGATCTGAAGGAGGTGCGCGCTACGCTGCATCATCTCGATACTGCGACCGCCAACATCACGCACATGGTCAATCAACTGCTCTCGCTCGCTCGCGCCGAACCCGGCGCGTATTGTGCGCAGACGATGCATAAAATCGACCTCGCTGCGCTTGCCCGCGATGTAACCGGCGAATGGGTGCCGCAGGCGCTTGCCAAAAGCATTGACCTTGGTTTCAGCAGTTCCCTGCAGTCCGCGTGGATCGAGGGCGATCCGACGCTGGTCAAGGAAATGCTCGGCAATGTTCTGGACAACGCGATCCGTTACACGCCTTCCGGCGGCCAGGTGACAGTCCTCGTCGAACCCGAAGACGAGGGTCTTTCTCTTGAAGTTCATGATAATGGGCAGGGGATTCCGGAAACCGAGCGGGAACTGGTTTTCGAGAGATTTCACCGCGTTCTTGGCAATCAGGCCGAAGGATGCGGGCTGGGGCTTGCGATTGTCCGCGAAATCGCAAACGGGCACGGCGCGCATGTAACGCTGAAACCCGGAACAAACGGTGCGGGAACGTGCGTTACGGTGCTATTCAAGGCCGTCATCGATATCAGAGAATGACAGACTGCTTGAAGAGGAGGCAGATCAGCTACCGGGCCACATCACAATGAACCATGAAATCATCATCGTCGATCGAGGAATTCACTATGCCAAATTTTTCCGTCCTTGGCGAAAATAACGCCAATAGTCCTTCCATTTCATGACGAAACTCATGGAACCGCTGCTGTCCAGAACCGGGGTGCCGTACTGGCCGAACGAGGGCGAACATCGTCCGCTGGCGCCGCCGCGGAAAATCCGCTCGCCGATCATCTACGCGCTCGTTTTCTTCGCGGTATTTCTCGGCCTGCAGTGGCTATGGGACACCGCCCTCGGCTCGCCGTTCGGAAAGTTCTGGATCGACGTCCTGACCGTCAGGTCCGCGGTGGCGTTGATCGACATCCTGACGCCGCATACCGCCGCAGTCGCCAGCGACAGAACCATCGCCGCTCCCGGCGGTGGGCTCAACGTGCTGCCCGGCTGCGACGGCACCGATCTGCTGTTTCTGCTGACGGCGGCATTCGTCGTGTGCCCAATCCCATGGATGTCCCGACTGCGCGGAATCGCCGTCAGTCTGGCGCTGGTTTTCGTGCTCAACGAAATCCGCATCCTGGCGCTGTTTTATGCGGCCAGGGCCGACAAATCGCTGTTCGACCTGCTGCACACCATCGTCGCGCCGGTCGTCCTGATCACGATCGCCACGCTTTTTTTCTATGTCTGGGTCCACCGCGCTTTCCGCCGCCTGGCCCCGCCCGTTTGAGCTCGCGCTGCGGCTGACGATTGCCTACGCACTGGCGGTGTGGCTCGCGTACCGCTACGGCCGCAATTGCATCGACGCGCTGCTGCCCGCTCTCGAATACGCGGTCTCCCTGACCAATGACGTGTTCCGCATCGTCGCGATGACGACCGACAGCCACGGACCGGACACGGTGCTGAGGCTGCGCGTGGAACTGGCGCGGCCGTTGACGATCGGCGCGCAGATCTGGAAACCTCACGCCGGGGGCTGGATGGATTGCGTCACCACCCTCGGGCTGCTGCAGCAGCCGGCAATCGTCATGCTGGGTCTGACGCTCGCCTGGCCTTTGCCACGGCCGGCGGCAGCGCTGTGGCGGGCGCTGTTCACGGCGCTTGCGCTGGGCGTAATCGTATTCGTGCACACACCGTTCTTTCTGTGGGCATCGCTGTGGTCCACGTTCGTCGCGGTGTACGACCCGCGCGGTTTCTATCTGCTGTGCCTGTGGCACGACGTTCTGCTGAATGGCGGGCAACTGGCGATCGGCCTGCTCGCCGGCATCGCGATCATCCGGCTCGCAGACCGCCTGGGCCGCCGCGAAACGCGCTGACGAATTTACAATTTTTAGGCCATTCGGACCCCTGTTACGGCGGACGGCGTCACGCTGCAGTCATTTTGACTGCCCATACTCCATGTCAACTTTCCGTGGAGTGTCAGCGTGACCTTACGCCATCATCGATGGACATGGCTGTTGTCCGCCGGAATATCGGGCGCGGCATTGTGCATGGCGGCCCAGGCAGCAGGAATCGCCCCGGAAAATGCAGTCGCTCGACTGCAGGCCGGGCAACCGATCGAGCTGATCGTCGAATATGAATCGGCGGAAATCGAGCGGCAGGCCGTGCAGTTGCGCCAGCGCGCACGCGCACGAACCGACACTCCCGAAATCCTGGAATTCAGAAGAAAGAACTACGCGTCGCTGAAGCAGCAGACAGACGGCGAACTGGCGCGCCCGGACGTGACGCAGGTGCTCGATTACAGCCACCTGCCGATGGCCGTCAAACGTTTCAGGTCGCTGGCTGCGCTCAATGCCTTTCTCGCCGATCCCGGCATCCGCGCCATCTATGAAGACATTCAGTTGCGGCCGGTGGACGCCACCAGTCTGGCGCTGATCGAACAGCCGGCGGTGGCGGCAGTCGGCTACACCGGCGCCGGCACGATGGTCGCCGTGATCGACAACGGCATCAACTATACATTGAGCGATTTCGGTTCCTGCACCGCTCCCGGAACGCCGGCCGGCTGCCATGTCGCGGTATCGATGCTGGTCGGCACCGCGACCGGCGGCGACGGTACCCACGGCAGCAACGTTGCGGCAATCGCACTCAGCGTCGCGCCCGGCACGCAGATCGCGATGCTCGACGCGTTTTCCGGCTCCAGCGCCAGCACCTCGAACGTGATCGCCGGCATCAACTGGGCGATCGCTAACCAAAGCACTTACCATATCGCCGCGATCAACATGAGTCTCGGCGCGACCACCCATTACACCTCGACTTGCAGCAGCGGCAATTCCTATTCGACGCCGGTTGCCAATGCGCGCAGCGCCGGCATCTCCGTGGTCGCCGCTTCCGGCAACAACGCCTACACCAACGGCGTCTATCAGGATGGAATCGTGATGCCGGCGTGCACGCCGGGCGTGGTTTCGGTGGGCGCCGTTTACGACGCGAACTGGGGCGGCCTGATCTGGGGCACCAGTCCCAACCAGTGCACCGACACCACTTCAGCCGCCGACAAGATCACCTGCTTTTCCAACAGCGCGAGTTATCTGACGCTGCTGGCGCCGGGCGCGCTGATCACGGCCGGCGGTTCGACCGAAGGCGGCACCTCGCAGGCCACACCGCATGTGGCGGGCGCGATCGCGGTGCTGCGCGCAGCTTTCCCTGCCGAAACCCTGGATCAGACCCAAGCCCGGCTCACCGGCAGCGGCGTCGCAATCACCGATCCGCGCAACGGACGGGTGCAGCCGCGGCTGGACCTGCTGCCGGCGGCGCGCCCCGCCAACGACGCTTTCATCAATCGCCTTGCGCTGAGCGGCAATTCCGGCGCGACGACAGGTACCAGTCTGCTCGCGACCAAAGAGGGCGGCGAGCCCAACCACGCGGGGAACGCCGGCGGCCATTCGGTGTGGTGGAAATGGACGCCGGCCGCAGCCGGCCAGGTAAATCTCGACACTCACGGCAGCGCTTTTGACACTTTGCTCGCCGTCTATACCGGCAGCAGCGTGGCGGCGTTGACGGCGATCGCATCGAACGACAACGACGGCAGTCCCAATGGAACGAGCAGCGTGCTGTTCGAAGCGCAGGCCGGCGTTGAATATGAAATCGTGGTGGACGGCGCCAACGGCGCACAGGGCGCAGTTGCGCTCAACTGGTCGCTCAACACCGCGGCACAGGCGAATCTTTCGGTCAGCATTGCCGGACCGGCCGCGGGCACCGACGGTGTTGCTTACAACTACACAGTGACGGCGGCCAACAGCGGACCTCAGACCGCGACCAACGTGGTCGTCACATTGACTCTTCCCGCGCAGGCCAGCGTGGTTTCCCTGCCCTCCTCCTGTGCCGCCAACGGCAGCATCATCACCTGCGCGCTCGGCGCACTGGCCGACGGCGGCAGCGTGCCGCTGACGCTGCAAATCACCTGGAACAACGCCAATGGAACGGAATCACTGTCCGCCGGCATCAGCTCCGATTTGCCCGATCCTGTTCCTGCCGACAACACCGCCGGCTTCCAGGCGCTGGTGCAATCCTCCAATCAGGATATTCCGGCGTTGCCGTTATGGAGCCAATGGCTGCTGGCGGCGGCATTGCTGATGTCGCTGGCGTCGCTGCAAAGAAAATCCGCTCGATGAGAATCGGCAGCGGGTGGTGCCTGACGGCGATCGGCGTCGCCCTCGCTCTGATCTCTCCGGCCGGAGCGGCGGACCACGATGCCCTGTGGCGGATCGTCAGCACGCAATGTCTGCCGCATTACCAGGCGGCGCAGAATCCGGCGCCCTGCGCGGCGGTAGACACCGCCGATGGTTACGCGGTTCTCAAGGATCGCAACGGAGCCTATCAGTTTCTGCTGATCCCGACGCGTCCGATCAGCGGCATCGAAGATCCGGCGCTGCTGGCGCCTGGAGCCATCAATTACTGGCAAGCGGCGTGGCAGGCGCGCCGCTATGTGGAAAATGCGTTGGGACATCCGCTGTCGCGCGACAGGTTGAGCCTTGCAGTCAATTCCAGGTCGGGACGCAGTCAGGATCAACTGCACATCCACATCGATTGCATCGGCGAGACCGCCTGGCGCGCGTTGCGCGCCGGCGAAAACCGGATCACCGCGCAATGGTCGTCGTTATCGATTGCGGGACATCCGTATCAGGTCAGGCGCATCGAGGGTGAAACGCTGGACAACGCCGATCCGTTTGAAATCGTGGCCGGCACACTGCCGGCAGCGAAGCAGGCGATGGCGGACTATACGATATTCGTCGCGGGAGCCGTGTTCGCCGACGGGAAGCCGGGGTTCTACCTGCTCGTCGATCGCGCGTTCTCGGTTCCCGGCGATTACGCGCATGCCGAGGAATTGCAGGACCATAACTGCTCGTTGGCGAATTGACAGCCATATCACGGGGATTGTTCGCGTCTCGCCTCAGGGCGATCCGTGAATCCCGGCATTGCGCCGGGACCGTACTCGCTACGCTCGCGAGTCGAACCGGGGGGTCGCCTCCTGCATAAGAACATCAAAATAAAAAACGCCACCTCAAAGGTAGCGTTTCTATTTTGGCGTCCCCACGGGGATTCGAACCCCGGTTACCGCCGTGAAAGGGCGATGTCCTAGGCCTCTAGACGATGGGGACCTGGATCGGCACTACAAGGTGAAGCCAGTTGCTGGTGGAGGTAAGCGGGATCGAACCGCTGACCTCTTGCATGCCATGCAAGCGCTCTCCCAGCTGAGCTATACCCCCACAAAAGAGCGCGCATTATACCGATGCCCTTCCCGCGCGTAAAGAAAACCTCATGCCGGAAAATGCTTTAGCTGCGAGGAGATACGCGTCAAAACCGTCTCGCGCCCCAGCAATTCGAGCACCGCGTCGACCGCCGGCGTCTGCGTTTCTCCGGTCACCATCACGCGCAGCGGCATCGCCAGTTGCGGCATCTTGAGCTTGTGGTCGGCAACGGTCTGCTTGATCGCCGCGCCGATCGCCGGACGTGCCCATTCCACCGTCGACAATTTTTCCTGAAGCTCGGCGAGCGCCGGCCGGATCGCCGCCGAGTAGTGCTGCTGCCTGAGTTCGTCCGACGGCTCGATCGCGCGGTAGAAATATACCGCCGCGTCGGCGAGCTCCTCGACCGTCGCGACGCGTTCCTTGAGCAGCGCCACGACATGTCCCAGCGCCGGCCCGGCGCCGACGTTGCAGCCGTCGCGCTGCAGAAACGGCCGCGTCAGCTCGGCCAGCCGCAGATCATCGGCCTCTTTCAGATACTGCTGATTGAGCCACGCCAGCTTTTCAGGATCGAAACGCGCCGGCGACGGGCTGATGTGATCGAAGCCGAACCATTCGACAAACT
>Ga0335070_10004359_pt1 | contig 16530 bp, 15 predicted proteins | sample Lox_Sample_13_FD_206722 | JGI IMG/M metagenome (GOLD analysis project Ga0335070, IMG submission 206722) | Soil microbial communities from Loxahatchee National Wildlife Refuge, Florida, United States - Lox_Sample_1.3 | ecosystem: Environmental > Terrestrial > Soil > Wetlands | place: USA... | reverse complement strand
AAGTCGGGTTCCTCAGCACCCTGTCCGGGCCCAACGCAGCGATCGGACTGGACATCCGGGACGGCTTTGAGCTCGCCGTCAAGCTCGACGGCGGCAAGCTGGGCGGGTTGCCTGCTGAGGTGATCATCGCGGACGATCAGATGAACCCCGACGTAGGCAAGCAGCTGGTCGAGAAGTTGCTCAAACGCCATCGCGTGGACTTCGTCACCGGCATCGTGTTCACTAATGTCATGCTCGCGGTGGCGCCGGCAGTATTCGACGCGAAAACCTTCCTGGTCAGCGCCAACGCCACGCCCTCCGCGCTCTCTGGCGAGGGCTGCAGCCCCTGGTTCTTCAGCACCTCCTGGCAGAACGACGGCGTGCATGAGGCCGCCGGCAGGGTGATGCAGGACCGCGGGTTCAAGAACGTGCTGCTGGTGGCGCCCAACTACCCGGCCGGCAAGGATGCGCTCACGGGATTCAAGCGCTATTACAAGGGTGCGGTGTCGGACGAGATCTACACTAAGCTCGGGCAGCTCGACTACGCTGCGGAGCTGGCGCAGATCCGCGCCGCCAAGCCAGACGCGCTCTACGTGTTCCTGCCCGGAGGCATGGGCATCAACTTCGTCAAGCAGTATGTGGCCGCTGGACTCAACAAAACCACGCCGATGTACGGGCCGGGCTTCAACGCCGACGAGGACCTGATCAAGGCGGTCGGCGAGCCGCTAGTGGGCATGTACAACACGTCGCAGTGGGCGCACGACCTGGACAACGCCGCGAACAAGCGCTTCGTCGCGGAGTTCCAGAAGGTGTACGGGCGGCTGCCGACAGTCTACGCGTCCCAGGGTTACGACGCCGCGCAGCTCATCGACTCCGCCGTGCGCGGCATGAAGGGTAAGCTCGACGATAAGGAGGCTCTGCGCAAGGCGCTCAAGGCGGCGAGCTTCAAGTCCGTGCGCGGAGACTTCAAGTTCAACGTGAACGGGGTGCCCATCCAGAGCTATTACCTGCGGCAGGTGATCAAAGAGCCGTCGGGGCGCATCACCAACAAGCTCCAGGGCACTGTGCTGACGGCGCATACCGACGCGTATGCGAGTGCCTGCAAGCTCAAGTAGGGGATGGACTGGATCCTCCTCACCGAGCAGACCCTGAACGGTCTGCAGTTCGGGCTGATGCTGTTCCTGCTCGCGGCCGGGCTGACGCTGGTGTTCGGGATCATGGACATGATCAACCTGGCGCATGGCTCGCTGTACATGGTTGGGGCTTACCTGGCGGCGACCCTGGCGGTCACCACGGGTTCTTTCGTGATCGCGCTGCTCGGCGCCGCTGCGGGGACGGCGATCTTCGGGGCCTTGCTCGAAGTGTCGCTGCTGCGCACCCTGTACCAAAAGGACCACCTCACGCAGGTGCTAGCGACCTTCGCCCTGATCCTGATCATCAACGAGGGTACGCGGATGATCTGGGGCCCGCAGGCGCTCATGCTCAACATCCCCGACGCGCTGTCCGGTCCGGTTGAGCTGTTCGCCGGGCTGAACTATCCGGCGTATCGCCTGTTGATTATCGCCGTGGGGGTCGCCGTCGCACTGGGGCTTTACTTGTTAGTGACGCGCACGCGGGTGGGCATGCTGGTGCGGGCCGGAGCTTCCAACCGCGAAATGGCTCTGGCCATGGGCGTGAATGTGAAGCGTCTGTTCACCGCAGTGTTCGCTGTGGGCGCCGCGCTCAGCGCGGTTGCCGGCGCGCTGCTCGGGCCGCTGCTGGCGGTGCAAGTGGGCATGGGCGAGAGCATTCTGATCCTGGCGTTCGTGGTGATCGTGATCGGCGGCATCGGCTCGATCCGCGGGGCGCTGGTGGGCTCGCTGCTGGTCGGCTTCGTGGATACGGTCGGGCGCACTTTGCTGCCGATGGGGCTGCGCACCGTGCTGCCGCCGGCGGTCGCCTCGAACCTCGGGCCCGCGCTCGCTTCGATCCTGATCTACGTGCTGATGGCCAGCGTGCTGTTCTGGCGGCCGCAGGGTTTGTTTCCCGCGCGCGGATAGCCGGTGGCGCGCTCGCTGGATCACTCCCTGATGCCCGGGGTTGCGCTGCCCGCGCTCGCGCTGCTGATCGCTTTGCCGCTGGTCATCCAGGCGATCGGCCAGCCGTTCTACACCGTGCTGGCGAGCCGCATCCTGATCTTCGCGCTCGCCGCGAGCAGCCTGAATCTGCTGATCGGCTTCGGCGGCATGGTGAGCTTCGGCCACGCGGCGTTCTTCGGCACCGGCGCCTACACGGTCGCGATCTTGATGTTCCACGGCGTTGACTCGGCGTGGATCGCCTGGCCTGCGGCGGTGATCGTGTCGGCGCTGGCGGCGACTGCGATCGGCGCGATCAGCCTGCACACGCGCGGCGTGTACTTCATCATGATCACACTGGCGTTCGCGCAGATGATCTACTACGTGTTCGTGTCGCTGAAAATGTACGGGGGCGATGACGGGCTGTCGCTTCCCGGTCGCTCGGCGCTCGGGCTGGGTCTGGACCTGAAGTCGGACATGGTCTTCTACTACGTGGTGCTTGCGCTAGTGGCAATGACGATGGTGTTGCTCGGGCGCCTGGTCAACGCGCGCTTCGGCCGCGTCTTGCAGGGGATCCGCGAGAACGAGTCGCGCGCAGCTGCGGTGGGCGTGCCGGTGTACCGCTATCAGCTCGTCTGCTTCGCGATCGGCGGAGCGATGGCCGGACTGGCCGGGGCGCTCGCTGTGAATCAGAGCGGGCTGGCGAGCCCCAACCTGCTGTACTGGACGCAGTCGGGCATGCTGATGATCATGGTCATCCTCGGCGGCGTGGGCTTCCTATACGGCGGCGTGCTGGGCGCCACGGTGCTCCTGTTGCTCGAGGAAGTGCTGTCGGACTACACCATTCACTGGCAGCTCGGCGAGGGTGTGGTGCTGCTCGCCATCGTTCTGTACGCGCCCAACGGGCTGCTGAGCATCATCCGCAGGAAGGCGCCAGCCGATGCCTGAGCCGATGCTATCGCTTGCCGGTCTGGTCAAGCGCTTCGGCGGCCTCACCGCCACGGACGGGGTGAGCCTGGAGGTGCGGCCCGGCGAGATCCACGCCCTGATCGGACCCAATGGAGCGGGCAAGACCACTCTGATCCATCAGATCTGCGGCGCGCTCGCGCCCGATGCCGGCAGCGTGCGCTTCCTCGGCCGCGATGTGACCCACCTGACCATGCACGAGCGCGTCGCGTCCGGGCTAGTGCGCTCGTTCCAGGTGACCAACCTGTTCAAGCGTTTCAGCGTGCTGGATAACGTCGCACTGGCCGTTCAGGCCGCTGCCGGATCGAGCATGCGCTTCTGGACACCGGTCGTGCGCGATCGCAGCTTGTTCGACCAGGCTCGCAGCGTGCTCGCACGTATCGGGCTCGCAGACAAGGCCGGCGTGGCCGCGGCTGCTCTGGCGCACGGGGAGCAGCGCCAGCTCGAGGTCGGCGTCGCGCTCGCCACGCGGCCGAAGCTGCTGCTGCTCGACGAGCCGCTCGCCGGGATGGGACTGGAGGAGTCCGAGCGCATCGTGCACCTGATTTCCGATTTGGCCGGCGCCTGCACCATCCTGCTGGTGGAGCATGACATGCAGGCGGTGTTCCGCCTGGCACACCGCATCTCGGTGTTGGTGTCCGGCCGTGTCATCGCATCAGGTGCGCCGGATGAGGTTCGCCAGGATGCGCAGGTGCGGCGGGCCTACCTGGGCGACGAACTGGCCGAGGGGCGGGCCGCGTGAGCGAGCTGCTCGAGGTGGCAGGCCTGGAGGCCGGCTACGGCCAGAGCCAAGTCCTGTTCGGTGTGGACCTGCGCGTGCGTCCAGGGGAAGTCGCCACGCTACTGGGGCGCAACGGCATGGGCAAGACGACGACGCTGCGCGCGCTGCTGGGCCTGTTGCCGGTCAAGGGCGGCACGGTGCGCTTCCGTGGGGAGCGCATTGACGGGCACCCGCCCGATCGCATCGCGCGTGCTGGCATCGCGCTAGTACCGGAGGGACGCCAGATCTTCCCGAACCTCACCGTCGAGGAAAACCTGCTCGCGTTCGCCGACAACCGCTGCAATGCCGCGCAGCCGTGGACCGCTTCCCGCGTGTACGAGTTGTTTCCGCGCTTGCAGGAACGCCGGCGCAACCTCGGCAACCAGCTCTCAGGCGGAGAGCAGCAGATGCTCGCCATCGGGCGGGCGTTGATCACCAACCCGCACTTGCTGATCCTGGACGAGGCCACCGAAGGGCTGGCGCCGCTGGTGCGGGAGGAGATCTGGCGCTGCCTGCAGGCGCTCAGTGGCCAAGGGCAGACTATCCTGGTGATCGACAAGTATGTCGAGCGCCTGATCGTCTTGGCGCACCACCACACCATCGTCGAGCGAGGCCGGGTGGTGTGGCGGGGCGACTCGACCACCCTCGACGCCGATCATTCGATCTGGCATCGCTATCTGGGAATCTGAACTGCTTGCCGCGCGTTGGTGGCAGGGCCGGTAGTGATGTGCTGATGCAGATCATGCCGACGCAGGCGGAGCTGCCTTATCCTGGCGCGTATGACCAAACCTGCCTACCAAGAATCGCCCACCGACCTCGAGGGCTTCACGCAACTCAGGGACCTTGCGCTGGACCTGCGCTGGTCCTGGAATCACGCCACGGACGAGCTGTGGGGCCGAATCGATCCCGAGCTGTGGGCGCTGACCCACAACCCCTGGGTAGTCTTGCAGACCGTGTCCCGGACCAGGCTTGCGAGCCTGCTTTCGGATCCATCAGTTCGCCGTCATCTCGACGAGCTTTCCCGGCACCGTGTCGAGCGCCTCGAGGCGCCGGCGTGGTTCCAGCGGACCTGCCCTCCCGGTGCCCTGGGAACGGTCGCGTACTTCAGCATGGAGTTCATGCTCAGCGAAGCGCTGCCGATCTACTCCGGCGGGCTGGGCAACGTGGCCGGCGATCAGCTCAAGGCGGCGAGCGACCTGGGCGTACCGATCGTCGGGGTGGGTCTGCTCTATCAGCAGGGTTACTTCCGGCAAGTCATCGGCCCGGATGGTGGCCAGCGCGCGCTCTACCCTTACAACGATCCGACACAGCTGCCCATCACACCGGTGCGCGGGCCGGACGGCGAGTGGCTGCGCGTCGAGCTGGCGATGCCAGGCCGCAGAGTGTGGGTGCGCGCCTGGCAGGCCGACATCGGGCGCATCAAGCTCTACCTGCTGGACAGCAACGATCCCGCAAACAACCCGGTCGAGCGTGGCGTCACCAGTGAGCTCTACGGGGGCGGTCCGGAACTGCGCCTGGCGCAGGAGCTGGTGCTCGGCATCGGCGGCTGGCGGCTGCTCGAGCGGCTCGGGCTCGATGTCGAGGTGTGCCATCTCAACGAGGGGCATGCCGCGTTCACCGTGCTGGACCGCGCCCGCTCGTTCATGGAAGCCAACAAGTGCAGCTTCCGGGAAGCGCTCTCGATTACCCGCGCGGGCAACATCTTCACCACCCACACGCCGGTGGCGGCGGGGTTCGACCGGTTCGACCCGGCACTGATCCAACGCTACTTCGGGTGGGTTGCGGACAGCGTTCTGCGCATCGATCTTCGGGAATTGCTCGCGCTTGGCCGCGTCAACCCGGACGATCCGTCGGAACCGTTCAACATGGCGCACCTGGCCATGCGCGGCAGCGCCGCGGTCAACGGCGTGAGCCGGCTTCACGGCGAGGTCAGCCGCCGCATCTTCCAGCCGCTGTTTCCGCGCTGGCCGCAGGCCGAGGTCCCGGTCGGCCACGTGACCAACGGCATTCACACGCCGTCCTGGGACTCGAAGGAGTCGGACGAGTTGTGGACCTGCCGGTGTGGTCCGGACCGCTGGCGCGGCACGATGGACAGCGTATGCAATGACTTCCGCGGCGTCTCGGACGAGGAGCTGCTGACGATGCGCGCTGCCAACCGGCTGGCCCTGGTGCACTACGCGCGCGAGCGCCTTGCCCAGCAACTGGCCGCGGAGGGCGCGCCACCGGGGGAAATCGCGCAGGCACAGCGCATCCTGGATCCGAATGCGCTCACGATCGGGTTCGCTCGCCGCTTCACCACGTACAAGCGGCCGAACTTGCTGCTGGAAGATCCCGATCGCCTGGCGCGCATGCTCACCAACCCGCAACGCCCGGTGCAGCTGATCATCGCCGGGAAGGCGCATCCGCGAGACGAGGCGGGTCAGGCAATGGTGAAGGCGTGGGTGACGTTCATCCGTCAGCGCAGCGAGGTGCGACCGCACGCCGTGTTTCTCAGCGACTACGACATGCTGCTGTCGGAGTCGATGGTGCAAGGGGTGGACCTGTGGCTGAACACCCCGCGCCGACCCTGGGAGGCGAGCGGGACCAGCGGCATGAAGGTGCTGGTCAACGGCGGTTTGAACCTGTCGGAGCTCGACGGCTGGTGGGCGGAAGCCTATGCCCCGGACGTGGGTTGGGCGCTGGGCGACGGGCGCGAGCACGGTGACGACCCGGCGTGGGACGCGCGCGAAGCGCAGGAGCTTCATCGCATCCTGGAAGAGGACGTGATTCCCGCCTTCTACGCTCGCGATGCGCAAGGTGTTCCCTCCGGCTGGGTTGCGCGCATACGCGAGAGCATGGCGCGGCTCACGCCGCAGTTCTCGGCCAATCGCAGCGTACGCGAGTACACGCAAGACTATTATCTGCCGGCAGCTGCTGCGTATCGCCGCCGCGCCGCCGACGGCGGCGCGCTCGGGCAAGCGCTGGTGAGCTGGCAGCACGCGCTCGCCGAGCACTGGCACAACTTGCACTTCGTCAGCCTGGATGTGCAGACAGATGCGGATCACCACCTGTTTCGCCTCCAGGTGTATCTCGACGAGCTATCGCCCGATGCGGTGCAGGTCCAGCTCTATGCGGAAGCGATTGCGGGCGAGCCGATGGTGCGCCAGCCGATGACGCGCGAGGCGCCGCTGCCCGGCACCATCAACGGCTATTTGTATTCGGCGCGCGTGCCAGCCGCGCGTCCGGCGCAGGACTACGCGCCGCGCATCGTCCCGTTTCACCCCGAGGCCAGCGTGCCGCTGGAGGCGGCCCAGATACTCTGGCGGTCTTGAGGCCGTGGGCCGGGCGCGCATCGAAGGAGGTATAGGCAGGGCCAAGCGCAGCGTGATCATGCAAGGCCACCCCGATGCGCGTGGCGGGCGCTTCTGCCATGCGCTCGTCGCCGCGTACAAGAGCGGGGCCGAAGAGGCGGGACATCAAGTGCGCTCGATCGACGTGGCGGCGATGGACTTCCCGGTGTTGCGCATCAAGGAGGAGTGGGAGAGCGGGTGGCCAACCGATGCCATCCACAACGAGCAGGCATCGATCGGCTGGGCCGAGCATCTGGTAAGCGTGTATCCCTCGTGGCTCGGCACGCTGCCCGCGCTGTTGAAGGCTTTCTTCGAGCCGACCTTCCGGCCCGGGTTCGCGTTGGTTCGGTCGGTTAGGGGCTGAGAGCGGGCGCCATCCCGCCCAGCCCGCCGCTCCTCCCCGGAAAACGCAACGGGCCGCATCGCGGCCCGTTGGCACTGGGGTCGTTGGGCTGCAATTATGCTGCGGCTGCGACCTTGGTCTTTTTCTGCTGCGCGGCCTTGGCGTGAAGTTGCGCGTAGGCGTGATGCGCTGCCGCTTCCGCGTCGCCTACCTGGATCGGCAGGCCCATGTCGTCGAGCACCGAGCCCAGGGCGGACAGACACACCATCACGTTCTCCGGCTTGCAGCTGTAGCCCATGATGCCGATGCGCCAGATCTTGCCGGCCAGCGGGCCCAGGCCGGCGCCGATCTCGAGATTGAACTCGGTGAGCAGCGTCTTGCGCACTTCGGCTTCGCGCGGCTTGATCGCCTCGGGGATGTGCACCGCGTTCATCTGCGGCAGGCGCGCGCCCTCCTTCACCAGGTATTGCAGCCCCATCGCCTCCAAGCCGGCTTTGAGCGCCTGATGATGGCGCTGGTGGCGGGCCCAGGCATTCTCGATGCCTTCCTCCTTCAGGATCAGCAGCGCCTCGTGCAGGGCGTACAGGCTGTTGGTGGGCGCGGTGTGATGGTAGGTGCGCGTGGTGGCGCCCCAGTAGCCCAGCAGCAGGTTCATGTCCATGAACCAGCTGTGGATCTTGTCCTTGCGCGCCTTCACGTAGTCGACCACGCGATCGCTGAACGACACCGGCGACAGGCCGGGCGTGCAGGACAGGCACTTCTGGCTGGCCGAGTAGATCGCGTCGATGTTCCATTCGTCCACCAGCACGGGCGTGCCGGCCAGCGACGTCACCGCATCGACGATGGTGAGCGCGTCGTGCTTGTGCGCGACCTGGACCAGCGTCTTGGCATCCGACTCCACACCGGTGGAAGTCTCCGCGTGTACGAAGGCAACCACGCGAGTGTCGGGATTGGCCTTGAGCGCGTCTTCCAGCTTGTTCGGATCGACTGGCTCGCCCCACGCGTCCTCCACCACGATCGGGATGCCGCCGCAGCGCTCGACGTTCTCGATCATGCGCCCGCCGAACACGCCGTTGCGGCAGACGACGACCTTGTCGCCGGGCGCGACCATGTTCACGAAGCAGTACTCCATGCCCACCGAGCCGGGGCCGGACACGGGGAAGGTCAGCGCGTTCTTGGTCTGGAAGGTGTAGCGCAGCAGACCTTTCAGCTCTTCCATCATCTCGACGAAGACCGGATCGAGGTAACCGATGGCGGGCAGGCTCATCGCGGCCATCACGCGCGGGTTGATCTCGGACGGACCAGGACCCATCAGGGTGCGCTGCGGCGGGTGGAAGGAATGGATGCGTTTCGCCGGGGCGAATGGGTTCATGGTGTCACTCCCTGCCAAGGATGGTCCGAATAGGCTGTCCTCTTCCCCGCGCGATTTCACCTTGATCGGCTTGCGCGCGTTGGCTTCGTTGAGCACCTCGGTGGCCAGGATCTTGCCGCCGGTGGCGTGCTCCACTTCCATCGCCCAGCGCGACGGCACATAACCGGACTTGACCCAGTTGCTGACGACGGCCCGGTCGATCCGGAAGGTGCGTGCCACTTCGGCCTGACTGCCGAATATGACGACGAGACGCTCGGCGCAATTCATGGAGGGCTCAACTCGGAACGAGTGAGCTGAAGTTTGCCTTATCAAACTTAGTTTGACAAGACTTTCTTGGCGGGCTTGGCTAGCGCTGCGGCAAGCGACTGTAAGCTATTGATTAGCTGACTTCTTGGAGTGATCCTGCCAGTCAAGCCGCATCCGCACGCCGCAGCGGAGTGACCGCTGGCTGCGGCAGCTCCTCGTCGAACGCGAGGTCACCGTTCTCGAACGGCATGTCCTGCGGGCGCAGCCCGGCGAAATCGAAGCGCGCGCGATCCATCAGGTGCGACAGCCGCACATCCGCCAGCGCGTTGAACATGCTCTCGATGCGCCCCGGGAACCTCTTGTCCCATTCGCGCAGCATGCCCTTGACCTGCCTGCGCTGGAGCTGGTCCTGCGAGCCGCACAAATCGCACGGAATGATCGGGAACTGCCGGATGTGAGCGTAGCGCTCGAGGTCCTGCTCCTTCACATACGCCAGCGGGCGGACGACTATGTGCCGGCCGTCGTCGCTCACTAGCTTGGGTGGCATCGCCTTGAGCTTGGCGCCGAAGAACAGGTTCAGGAAGAACGTCTCCAGGATGTCGTCGCGATGATGCCCGAGCGCGATCTTGGTGGCGCCCATCTCGGCGGCCACCCGGTAGATCACCCCCCGGCGCAGCCGCGAGCACAGACCGCACATGGTCTTGCCCTCGGGAACGACCCGCTTGACCACGCTGTAGGTGTCTTGCTGCTCGATGCGGAATGGCACTCGAAGCGAGGACAGATAATCGGGCAGCACATGCGCCGGATAACCCGGGTGCTTCTGATCGAGATTGAAGCCCACGACCTCGAAGGGCACCGGCGCCGCATCGCGCAGGCCGAGCAGCACGTCCAGCAGCCCGTAGCTGTCCTTGCCCCCGGAGAGGCACACCATGACGCGGTCGCCGGGCTGGATCATTTCGAAGTCGGCGACCGCCTGGCCGACCTGCCGTCGCAGGCGCTTGGCGAGCTTGTTGGCTTCGTACTGCTGCTTCTGGGGATCCATTTACCGGAGGTCCGCGCTACGCGCGCCGGGCCGAGAAAAGCCGCGATTCTACAGGTGAATGCTGCGTCCGCCATCCACCGCGATGACCTGCCCGGTGATGTACGGGGCATCGAACACCAGGAAGCGCACGGTGCGCGCGATGTCCTCGGGATCGCCCACGCGCTTGAGCAGGGTGGTGTTGACGATGCGTTGCCGCGCCAGCTCGTCGGACCAGCGCTCGTCCTGCGGCCACAGGATCGGGCCGGGCGACACGCCGTTAACGCGCACCTCGGGGCCCAGCTCCAGGGCGAGCGAGCGAGTGAGCGCAGCCAACCCGGCCTTGGCTACGCTATAGAGCACGTGATGGCGCAGCGGCCGGTCGGCGTGGATATCGATGATGTTGACGATGCATCCGTGCGAGCGCTTCAAGTGCGGCGCCGCCGCCTGCGACAGGAACAGAGGAGTTTTCAGATTCGTGCCGATCAGATCGTCCCACGCACGCTCGTCGATCTCGCCGATCCCGGTGGGGAAAAAGCTCGAGGCGTTATTGACCAGGACGTCGAGCTGGCCGAACTGGTTGATGGTCTCGTTGACCATGCTCGATAGATATGCGCCATTGAGCAGGTCGGCCTGGATGAGCGCCACCGACTCCGGCCGGCTGGCGTTGAGCTCGGACTGCAAAGCGCGCGCGTCGTCTGCCGACGAGCGATAGTGCACCATGAGGTTCATGCCGCTCGCGTGCAACGTACGGCAGATCGCTGCGCCCACCCGCCGGGCGCCTCCGGTGACCAGCGCCACGCGTTCTTGCATTCCGGCTCTCCGCCTGTATCCTGGCGCATCATACCGGAATCACCTCCCTGCTCGCCTTTGACCTCCGCTCGCCTCCCCCTTCCGCTGCCGGAGCAGGCTGCGGCCGACCACAGCCGTCGACTGACCGAGGCGATCGCAGACGAGATCGCGCAGACGGGCGGCTGGATGGATTTTCCGCGTTTCATGTGGCTCGCGCTGTATGCGCCCGGGCTGGGCTACTACGCCGCGGGGTCCGCCAAGCTGGGTAGTGCGGGTGATTTCGTCACCGCGCCCGAGCTCTCGCCGCTGTTCTCCCGCATGCTGGCGCGTCAAGTAGCGCAAGTGCTCGCCGATACCGGCGGGGATGTGCTGGAACTGGGTCCGGGCTCAGGCAGGATGGCGGCGGATATACTGAACGCGCTGGCGCAGATGGATCGGCTACCAGGACGTTACCTGCTGCTCGAGGTGAGCGCCGACCTGCGCGAGCGGCAGGGGCACACGCTGCACGCGCTTCAGGAGAGGCTGCGCGAACGGGTGGTGTGGATCGAGCGCTTACCGGACGAGCTGACCGGCGTGGTCCTCGCCAATGAAGTCCTAGATGCGCTGCCAGTGTCGATCGTCGCGTGGCGCGACGGCGAGTTGTACGAGCGCGGCGTCGCATGCCGCCAGGATGCGTTCGAATGGCAGGATCGCCCGCTGCGCTCGGGCCGGCTGTTCGAGGAGGCGCTGCGCATCGGCGCGTCGCAGCCCGCTGTGGGCCATGCGGCGCTTTACGTGAGCGAGATCGGGCTGGAGGCACGCGACCTGACGCGGACCCTGGCATCCATGCTCAGGCGCGGCGCGTTGCTGCTCATCGACTACGGCTTCGGCGAGCCGGAGTTCTACCACCCGCAGCGCGACCGGGGCACGTTGATGTGCCACTATCGGCACCGCGCACATGATGATCCGTTCCTGTGGCCGGGCCTGCAGGACATCACCGCGCATGTGAACTTTTCGACGCTCGCCCGCGCTGGCGTCGAGCAGGAGATGAGCGTGCTGGGATACACGACGCAGGCGAACTTCCTGGTGAACTTGGGCATCGCGCAGGCGCTGGCCGCCGTGCCGGCCGACGATGCCGCGACGTACGCACGCACCGTGGCGCCGGTGCAGAGGCTGCTCAGCCCGGCGGAGATGGGTGAGCTGTTCAAAGTGCTCGCGCTCGGCCGGGACGTGACCGTCCCTCTGTCCGGCTTCGCCCGCGGCGACCTGAGCCGCCTCCTGTAGAATCCGGGCGTCATGGGCTCGATCCTGCGCACACCGGATGCCGCCTTCGCAGCGCTGCCGGATTTTCCCTACGTGCCCCGCTACCTCAACACCCTCCCAGGGTTCGCGGGGTCGCGGCTGCACTATGTCGACGAAGGCCCGGCGGAAGCGGACGCGGTGTTTCTCTGCCTACACGGCGAGCCGACCTGGGCGTATCTCTACCGCCGCATGCTGCCGGTGTTCTCCGGCGCCGGACACCGCGTCGTGGCACCGGACTTGTTCGGCTTCGGACGCTCTGACAAGCCGGCCGACGATGCCGTGTACACGTTCGACTTCCATCGCCGGACGCTGGTCGCATTCATCGAAGCGCTGGACCTGCGCAATATCGCGTTAGTGGTACAGGACTGGGGTGGTCTCCTGGGCTTGACGCTGCCGATGGACATGCCGGAGCGCATCACCCGCCTGCTGGTGATGAACACTGCCCTGGGCACCGGCGATGAGCCGCTGTCGGAAGGCTTCGTGGCGTGGCGCGCCTGGGTGGCGAACAATCCTGACTTGTCTCCTGGCAAGCTCCTAGGACGCGCCTGCCCCCATCTGACCGAGGAGGAGTGTGCCGCCTACGACGCGCCCTATCCCGATGCGCGGTACAAGGGCGGCGTGCGCCGCTTTCCGCAACTGGTGCCCGACCATCCCGAGGCGCCGGGTGCCGCCCTGTCGCGCCGCGCGCGCGACTTCCTCGCGAGCCGGTGGCAGGGGGCGAGCTTCATGGCGATCGGCATGAGGGACCCGGTGCTCGGCCCCCCGGTGATGCGCGCTCTGCACCGCTGCATCCGCGGCTGTCCTGCACCGATGGAGGTCGCAGACGGCGGGCACTTCCTGCAGGAGTGGGGCGGGCGGGTTGCCGCCAACGCGCTGGCGCATTTCTTCCCCTTCTAGCGCGCACTTCCTGAGTCGTCAAGGACACGAAGGTACGCGAAGGGGCGTAACGGAAACACCAGCGAAGGCCGCGCAACGAGTCGGGTTGCGCTCAAGTGCACGCTGGCGCCAGCCGTAACTTATGACGCTCCTTCACGCCCCTTTGCGCACCTTCGCGTCCTTCCCGATGCAAGCTTCACCTTCTAGCTTCTGACGAATGCATATCCACATCCTGGGCATCTGCGGCACGTTCATGGGCGGCATCGCGGTAATTGCGAAGCAAGCGGGCCACAAGGTCAGCGGCTGCGACGCGAACGTCTACCCGCCCATGAGCACCCAGCTGGAAGCGCAAGGCATCGAGCTGATCGAGGGGTGGGACCCGGGACAGGTGTCGCTCGCGCCGGACCTGTATGTGATCGGCAACGTGGTCTCGCGCGGCAACCCGTTGGTCGAGGAAATCCTCGACCGGCGCCTGCCGTACGTGTCCGGCCCGCAGTGGCTGTACGAGCACGTGTTGGGCGAAAAGTGGGTGCTGGCAGTGGCCGGTACGCATGGCAAGACCACCACCAGCGCGATGCTCGCCTGGGTGCTGGAACATGCCGGACTCAGGCCGGGCTTCCTGGTGGGCGGCGTGCCGGTGAACTTCGGGCTGTCGGCGCGGCTGAGCGACTCGGCGTTCTTCGTCATCGAGGCCGACGAGTACGATACGGCCTTCTTCGACAAGCGCTCGAAGTTCGTTCACTACCACCCGCGCACCGCCGTGCTCAACAACCTGGAGTACGACCACGCCGATATCTTCCCCGACCTGGCGGCGATCGAGACCCAGTTCCACCATCTGGTGCGCACGGTGCCGCGCAACGGCCTGATCGTCGCCAACGGGACGCAGCCGAGCATCGCACGGGTGCTGGAGCGCGGCTGTTGGACGCCAGTGGAGAAGGTGGGCAGCGCCGATGGCTGGCGCGCGCTGGCGCTGGACGAAGCGCGCTTCGAGGTGCGCCTGGACGGCGTGCTGCAAGGCACAGTGCGCTGGGAGCTGCTCGGCGAGCACAATCGCCACAACGCGCTGTCCGCGCTGTCCGCCGCACGCCACGCGGGCGTGCCGGTGACGGTCGGGGTCGAGGCGCTAGGACGGTTTCAAAGCGTGAAGCGGCGGCTGGAAGTGCGCGGCAAAGTGAACGGAGTGACCGTGTACGACGACTTCGCCCACCATCCGACGGCGATCGAGACCACACTCGCCGGCTTGCGCAGTAAGGTGGGCGATGCGCGCATCCTGGCGGTGCTCGAGCCGCGCTCCAACACCATGAAGCTCGGAGTGATGAAGGAAGCGTTGGCTGGCAGCCTGCGCGATGCTCAGCGCGTGTTCTGCTATACGCAAGGATTGGGATGGGACGCTGCCGCCGCGCTCGCGCCGCTGGGCGGACTCGCAGCTTGCTACGACCAGCTGGACGCGCTGGTGGCAGGTGTGGTGTCCGCCGCGAAGCCGGGCGACCACGTGCTGGTCATGAGCAACGGCGGGTTCGGCGGCGTGCACGCCAGGCTGCTCGAGGCGCTGGCACGCTGAGTCACCTCGGCGCGGTGCGGGTGCACGCCCGCAGCGCCGCCTCGAGCCTGGCTTCGTAGGCGCGGCGCAGCTCGATCTCGGTAATCGCTGCACGCCCGCGCACGTAGAGATCCTTGCCGGCGAGCGCGGGATCGTCCAGCGGCCAGGCCGGGCGAGGCGGAATCCTCACCGTGCACGCCGCGGGACCCTTCACTTCGATTCCCTGCGGCGGGCCAGCATCGGCTTGCGCCAGGACAATCTCCTCGGTTTCCGGCGCCGGCGCTCGCGCGGGCGGAGCCGGTGTGCTCGCGCAGGCGGCAACGGCGAGCACCGCCCCGAGGCTGAGCGACAGTCTCATCGGTTCTGCGCGCCCGCCGCGCCGAGCTGTCGCTGCCGCTGCGCGATGTACTGGTCGAGTGTGCGTTTCAGGGCGGCGCACTTGGCATCGCCCTGCTTGATGACCTGAATGGTCGGTTGTCGCTTCGCGCACTCGGCGGCGCGGCGCTCGGCGTCCGCGGTCGCGAGCTGCAGGCGTTTTTCTCCCTCGTCCTGCGCGACCTGTAGCAGGCGCAACTGGTTGGCCTGGTCCTCGATTTGGCTCTTGTACTCGGCGACGGATTTGGTCAACGTAGCCTGGCCAGCCTGCAGCGACGCGAGCCGCTCAGTCTGCTGCGCGAGCTGCGTCTCCTTCGCGCGCAGCTCCGCTGTCAGGTCGCTGACCAGCAGCCAATGGTAAATGGCAAAGATAACGAGCGCCCCGCCCAGCGCCAAGCTGAGGTAACGAGTGAACATGAAAGGCCTCCACTTTGCGGCGAGCCCGGGCTGCGCCGCCCCCTCTTGTCTCCCGCGATCTTACCGCGTAGGGGGCGTGCCCGGCCACGGTGCCGGGCGTCGAGCCTTCGGCAGCCTAAGGCCCCGCTGCCGGCCTCGGCCGTGCGCGGCGCTGGCTTTTGAACGACCCCATGCCCTGGGGCACAATACGCAGGCCCGGCCGTGCCGCCGGTGCGACGTCATGCTGATCTACATTCACGGCTTCAACAGCTCGCCTGCATCGATCAAGGCGCGTCAACTGCAGGCGCGCTTGCAGGCGATCGGCCGGGGCGAGCTGTACCGTTGTCCTGCGCTACCCGATCGGCCCGCTCGCGCGATCGCCCTGCTCGAGCAGGAGATCGCCGCCGCGCCCGCGGGGGCGACCACCCTGATCGGCAGCTCACTCGGCGGCTACTATGCCACTTGGTTGGCCGAGCAGTCCGGCTGCCGCGCGGTGCTGGTCAACCCGGCGCTCGTGCCGTACGAGGGCTTGCGAGCATACCTCGGTCCGCAGAAGAACCTCCACACCGGGGAGCTCTATGAGCTGACACCGACGCACCTGCGGGAGCTGGAAGTACTGTACGTCCCGCGCCTGACACGGATGGAGCGCTACTACCTGATGGTGACCACGGGGGACGAGGTGCTCGACTACCGGGATGCCGTCGCCCGATATGCCGGCGCGCGGCAACTCATCGTCCCGAGCAGCGATCACGGGTTCGCCGAGTTCGAGCGTTATCTGGAGTCGGTGCTGGAGTTCGCCGGCATCGCCTGATCGGGGCCAGCGCGAGAGGCTATAATCCGCGCCCCGCACTCCGCGGCAATGTCCCGCATGCTCTCCTGCCCGCTTCATTTCCCTCCGCTTCCCGATCCTGCGGCCGCATGAACGTCTTCTACGAAGAGGAAGGCGATTTAAAGGTCGGCACCATCCTCGCAGATCACGATTCGTCGCTGCAAGTCGAGGCGGCGCACGGCAAGCGCAGCAAAGTCAAGGCGGCGCATGTGCTGTTTCGCTTCGAGGAACCGCTCAGTGGGTTCATGGACCGCGCGCAGAACCTTGCGCAGGGCGTCGATGTGGACTTCCTCTGGGAAGTCTGCGGCCAGAACGAATTCGGGTTCGACACCCTGGCCAGGGACTATTTCGGGCGCGCGCCCTCCGCCGAACAG
>Ga0335070_10004358_pt1 | contig 16531 bp, 15 predicted proteins | sample Lox_Sample_13_FD_206722 | JGI IMG/M metagenome (GOLD analysis project Ga0335070, IMG submission 206722) | Soil microbial communities from Loxahatchee National Wildlife Refuge, Florida, United States - Lox_Sample_1.3 | ecosystem: Environmental > Terrestrial > Soil > Wetlands | place: USA... | reverse complement strand
CGCCGCGATCCGGCGTTCCTGTACCGCGACGCCGACCACGTCGAGGCCGTCGCCGAAGCGGCGCTGGAGCGCGCCACGGAGGCGCTGCCGCGCGCCTTCGGGCGGGTGCCCCGCGCGAAGGTGATCCTCGAGCCGATTCCGGACTTCCAGGCGCGTACGGCCGCGCCCCACTACCTGCCGGCCGCGCTCGACGGCAGCCGGCCCGCGGCCTACCGCGTGCGGCTCTTCGATCCGACGCACCAGAGTGTGGCGCTCGGCGAGGCGACGGCGTTCCACGAGGTCGTGCCGGGCCACCATCTCCAGATCGCCCTCGCGAACGAGCTCGAAGGGCTCCCGGACATCGCCCGACTGCTCGTCACGAGCGGGTTCGCCGAGGGCTGGGCCCTGTACGCGGAGCAGCTCGCGGACGAGCTCGGCCTCTACACCGGCGACGTCGACCGCCTCGGCATGCTCTCGACCCGCTCGTGGCGCGCGGTGCGCATGGTCGTGGATCCCGGCCTGCACGTGCAGGGCTGGAGCCGACAGCGCGCGCTGGACTTCCTGCTCGCGCACACGGCGCTCTCGCCGGATCAGGCGTCGGCCGAGATCGATCGCTACATCGCGATGCCGGGCCAGGCCCCTTCCTATCTGCTCGGCTACGAGGAGATCCTCGCGCTGCGCGCGGAGGCGCAGGCGCGCCTCGGCCCGGCCTTCGACCTGCGCAGCTTCCACGACGCCGTGCTCGGCAGCGGCGGGGTGTCGCTGCCGGTGCTGCGCGCGCAGGTCGAGCGCTTCATCGACGCGCAACGCGCCGCTCCCGGCCCGCCCTCCGGACCGAGCCCACAGGCAGAAAATGTGCGCTTGCGCACAGAACCGGAGGTCCGTTCAAGCGACACTTGAAGTCCGCCGATGAGTCGCGAGGCCCGAGCGAACCGGCCCCGCGCCCGGAGTCGCTTGACTCCGCCGCCACGGCGGGTGCATAAGCGATGCGGACGCGAGGGGTGAGCCGGAGGACGAGCCGTGGAAACCCTGCACCCGGGTCTGTCGCGCCGCGCGTTCACTCGGTCGCTGGTCGGGGCCGCCGGACTCCTGCTGCTCGCTCCGCGTCGCCTCCGCGCGCTTCCGGTGCCGCGCGAGCTCTCCTTCGTGAACCTGCACACGCGCGAGGAGCTCTCGCTCGTCTACCGGGACGCGGACGGCTATCGCCGCGACGCGCTCGCGCAGCTCGACGTACTGCTGCGCGACTTCCGCACCGAGGAGGTGCACCCCATCGATCCGGGTCTCTTCGATCTGCTCTCCGCGGTCCATGCCCGCACGGGGAGCCGCGCGCCCTTCCAGATCATCTCGGGCTATCGCTCGCCCGCGACCAACGAGATGCTGCGCAGCCACAGCGACGGCGTGGCGGCGGGCAGCATGCACGTGGTGGGCCGCGCCATCGACGTGCGCCTGCCGGACGTCCCGACCGCGAGGCTGCGCGATGCCGGGCTCGCGCTGGCGCGCGGCGGCGTCGGCTACTACCGCGCGTCGGACTTCGTCCACCTCGACACGGGTCGAGTGCGGCGCTGGTAACGGCGCACGCGACCCCGGCGTCCCGCCGGCTCAGCCCATCACGAAGGCGACGAACTTGTTGCCGTCGAGGTCGCGGAAGTAGCCGCCGTAGAAGTTGTTGCCGCGCTGGCCGGGCGGGCCCTCGTCCTTCGCGCCGAGCGCGATGGCCTTCTTGTAGATCCGGTCGACGGCCTCCTTCGAGCCCGCGGCGAGCGCCACCATCGTGCCGTTGCCGGCCGTCGCCCGCTTTCCGTCGAACGGCGTGCAGATCGCGAGCATGGGCTGGCCGCGCCCGGCTCCGTAGAAGCGCATGCGCTCGTTCGACATCAGGCGCTTGCCTCCGACCTCGGCGAGCAGCGCGTCGTAGAACTTCTCCGCTCGGTCGAGATCGTTCGTGCCGAGGGTGACGTAGCCGATCATCGAGAACCTCCTGGGCTGCGGGCGCGGCGCGACGGGCGCACTCTAGCTCCGCGCGCGCCCCCTGCACGCGTCCCGGGCGAAGTAGACTGCGCGCCGTGCGGAGACTGCGCGCGCCCGTGCTCGCGCTCTGGCTCGCCCTGTGCGCCGGGCCGGCGCTCGCCGCCGCGCCGCGCCCGCACATCGTGATCTTCCTCGCCGACGACCTCGGCTGGAAGGACGTCGGCTTCCACGGCAGCGAGATCGCGACCCCGAACCTCGACCGCCTCGCCGCGGAAGGGGCGCGTCTCGAGACGCTCTACGCGCAGCCGGTCTGCTCGCCGACGCGCGCCGCGCTGCTGACCGGCCGCTACCCGATGCGCTACGGGCTGCAGGTCGGGGTCATCGCTCCGGACGCGCGCTACGGGCTGCCCCTCGCGGAGCGCACCCTGGCGCAGGCGCTGCGCGACGCCGGCTACGCCACCTCGATGCTCGGCAAGTGGCACCTCGGCAGCTTCGATCCCCGCTACGGTCCCACGCGGCGCGGCTTCGAGCACCACTACGGCAACCTGCTCGGCAACCTCGACCACTGGACGCACCGCCGGGACGGCCGACTCGACTGGTACCGGGACGGCGTGCCCGTCGACGAGAAGGGCTACACCACGCAGCTCCTCGCCGCGGAGGCGCTGCGGATCCTGCGCGCGCACGATCCCGCGCGCCCGCTGTTCCTGTACGTGGCCTTCGACGCGACTCACGCGCCGCTGCAAGCGCCGCCGGCCTACGTGCAGCGCTATGCGGGCATCGCCTCGCCCGATCGCCGCGCGAAGGCGGCGATGACCACTTGCATGGACGACGCCATCGGCGCGATCGTGGCCGAGCTCGCCCGGCGCGGCATGCGCGAGAACACGCTGATCCTGTTCGCGAGCGACAACGGGGGGCCGCGGGGTCCGGGAGGCGGCTCCGACAACGATCCGTGGCGCGGCGGCAAGGGCAGCGACTACGAGGGCGGCGTGCGCGTCGCCGCGCTGGCCGCCTGGACGGGTCACATCCCGGCGGGAAGCCGGGTCGACGCCATGCTGCACGTCGTGGACTGGTACCCCACGCTGCTGCGCCTGGCGGGCGCGTCGCTGGATCAGCCGCTGCCCCTGGATGGCCGCGACGCCTGGCCGGCCATCGCACAGGCGGGGCCCGCGCCGCGCGACGAGGTGCTGATCGACGTGGCGCCGACGGGCGGCGCGCTGCGCCGCGGCGACTGGAAGCTCGTCGCGCGCGGCGCGTTGCCGGAGCGCGTGCCCGGCAGCGCGCGTCTCGAGCTCTACGATCTCGCGCGCGATCCGGCCGAGCGCGAGGACGTCTCGCAGCGCGAGCGCGCCCGGGCCCGCGACCTGCTCGCGCGCCTCGACGCGCTCGCGCGCGAGGCCGCGCCGCCGCTGGCCGCACCCTGACACCCGGAGCGGTGGCGTGTTGCGCTAGCCTGCGTGCCTCGCGCGCCTGGAGGACTTCCCATGTCGCTGGTAGTGCTCGGGGGGGGCATCTCTCCCTTCGTTCGCAAGGTCCGCGCCGTGCTCGCCGAGAAGGGTCTCGACTACAAGCACGAGCCGGTGAACCCCTTCAGCCCGCCGCCCGGCTGGCGGGAGATCTCGCCCCTCGGAAAGATCCCCGCGCTCAAGGACGGCGAGCGGGTGATCAACGACTCGTCCGTGATCTGCCAGTACCTGGAGCGCCGCTTTCCGAAGCCCGCGCTGTATCCGAGCGACGACTACGAGTTCGCGCAGGCGCTCTGGATCGAGGAGTACGCGGACGGCGGCCTCGTGCCGCTCTTCGGGCCCAAGATCTTCCGACCCCTCGTGCTCCAGCCGCTGTTCACGCAGAAGGAGCCCGACGCGGCGGCCGAGGCGGACGCGAAGAAGGTCTGGGAGCAGGAGATTCCGCCGCTGCTCGACTACCTCGAGCGAAGGCTCGCCGACCGCGAGTACTTCGTGGGCAGGAGTCTCTCCATCGCCGACCTCTCCGTGGCGAGCCCCTTCGTGAACGTGCGCCACGCGGGCTTCGCGCCGGAGCGCAAGCGCTGGCCGCGGCTGCGCGGCTTCCTCGACCGCATGCATGCGCGGCCCTCGTTCCAGAAGCTGCTCGAAGAGGAGAAGCCCTTCGGCAAGCGCTCCGCTCGCATCGCCGATTGAGCAGCGCCGCCGCAGAGACCGCGTGAGACGAGTCGGCGCCGCGCGTCGCATCGCCGTCTGGGCTGCGAGCGCGGCGCTGCTCACCTTCTCGCAGGGCTGCGCGACCCCGATCGGTGTCCGGCACGCCTCGGAGCGCAGCGTCTACGCGACGCTCACCGAGAACCTGCTCTCGACCGGCGAGCCGAGCGTGGCCTCGCGCCAGGTGATGCTGCGCGAGGGGCTCTTCGACCGCTTCGCCGAGGATCCCGAAGGCGCCCTGGCCGAGCTGCACACGCGCACGCTGGCCGAGACGACGCCCGACCGCCTGTTCGCGCTGGCCGAATACGCGGAGCAGCACGCCGAGGCGACGAGGCAGCCGGCCTACCACCTCGCGGCCGCCATCTGCGCGTATGCGTTCCTGTTCCCCGAGGATGGCGGCGAGCCCCCCGCACCGTTCGATCCGCGCCTGCGCACCGCGGCGGATCTCTACGCGCGGGCGCTCTCCGACGCGCTCGTGATCGCAGGGGGGCCGGCCGCTCTCACGGGCATCGATCTGCCGAGCTACGTCGGAAAGCTGGATCTCGGCTACGACGCGCAGCGGACCCTCTGGGCGGGCCGGCGCCTCGCGGGATTCGTCTCCGCGTCGGACCTCGAGGTGCACGGGCTGCGCAACCGCTACCGGCGCCCGGGGATCGGCGCGGCCTTCGTCGCCTCGGCGGAAGCGGCGCCCGCGGCCGAGCTCAGCGCGAAGAACGCCCTCGTCGCGGACCACCTGCGCATCCCGGTCGCCTTCTTCCTGCGCATCGACTCGCCGCGCGGCGCGCTGCGCCAGCGCGATCTTCACGCGCGCCTCGAGCTCTACAACTCGCGCGAGGACGACGACGTCGAGGTGGCGGGCCGGCGGGTGCCGCTCGAGTACGAGACCAGCGTCGCCCTGGCGCTCGTGCTGGACCGCGCGCCGGTCTGGGACAGCGAGATCGCCGGCTTCCGCCGCCCGGGCCTGGTGCCCGCGAACGGCCTCCTGCGCATGTGGGGGCCTCACGTGGCGGGACGCGTGCCGGTGGTCTTCGTACACGGCACGGCGTCGAGCGCCGCGCGCTGGGCAGAGATGCTGAACGAGCTGCAGAGCGATCCCCAGCTCTGGCGCAACTACGAGTTCTGGTTCTTCAGCTATCCGACGGGCAATCCCATCCTCTACTCCGCCGGACTGCTGCGGACCTGGCTGCGCAAGGCGGTCGACACCGTGGATCCGGAGGGGCGCGACGCCGCGCTGAAGCGCATGGTGCTGATCGGGCACAGCCAAGGCGGACTCCTGTGCAAGCTCCAGGTGGTCTCGAGCGGCGACCGCTTCTGGAACAACCTGAGCGGCATCCCCTTCGAGCAGGCGAGGCTCGGTCCGGAGGTTCGCGAGCTGCTGCGCAACACCGTCTTCTTCGAGCCGCTGCCCTTCGTGCGCAGCGTGATCTTCATCTCGACGCCCCAGCACGGCAGCTTCCTCGCCGCCAACTGGCTCGGCCGGATCGCTTCGAGCCTGACCAGCGCTCCCGGCATGCTGGCCGGCGTCGGCGTCGACCTGCTCCGCGCCGGCGTCGCGCTGCCGGGCGCGGCGGTCGACCTGGTGCGCGGACCGGGGGAGGGGAAGGGCGCCGACGACGCGAAGCTGCGTCACGCCCTCGAGCGCCTGCCGAGCAGCGTCGACAACATGAACCCGAACAACCGCTTCATCCGCACGCTCGCCGATCTGCGCATCGAGCCGCCCGTCGAGGCCCACTCGATCATCCCGGTGACCGGAGGTCCGCCGGCGCGGGGGAAGAACGACGGCGTCGTCGAGTACACGAGCGCGCACATCGACGACGCGGTGAGCGAGTACGTCGTCTTCCACTCGGGCCACTCGGCCCAGTCGCAGCCCGAGGCGATCCAGGAGGTGCGGCGCATCCTGCTCGAGCAGCTCGCGGCGACGCACTGAGGGGGCGCGTGCAGAGCCGCGTCAGGCGCGCGCCGTGTCCGCACTTTCCCCGCTGCGTGGGCTGCCCGTGGATCGGCGTGCCCTACCGCGAGCAGCTCGCGCGCAAGCAGCAGCGGCTGCGGGACGCCTTCGCGGCGCGCGCCTCGCTCGCGGGCGCCGAGATCCTGCCGATCCGGCGCGCCCCGTCGCCCTTCGGGTACCGGACCGTGGTGAAGCTCGTCGCGCGCCGCGTGCGGGGAGACCTGCGCCTCGGCGTCTACGTGCCCGGCTCGCACCGGGTCGCCGACGTCCGGCGCTGCGCCGCGCAGCACCCGCTCGCCAATGCGCTGCTCGCGCGCCTCGCCGCGGTCCTCGAGCGGGAGCGGGTGCCCTGCTACGACGAGCGCAGCCACGAAGGCTGGCTGCGCTACGTAGCCGTGCGGGTCTCGGGCGCGGGCCGCACGCAGCTCGTGCTCGTCGCGACCGAGCCGGATCCCGCGCGCACGCGCGCGCTGGTGGCCGCGCTGCGCGACGTGCGCGGCCTGGCCGGCGTGCTGCTGAACGTCAACGCCGACCCCGGCAACGCGATCTTCGGTCCGCGCTTCGAGCGGCTCGCCGGGGACGAGACGCTGGTCGAGCGCGTCGCCGGGCTGAGCCTGCGCAGTCACGCGGGCTCGTTCGCGCAGGCGAATGCCGCCGCCGCGCGCGGCGCCTATGCGTGCGTGCTGCGCTTCGCGAAGCCCGTGGAGAACGAGCGCGCGCTCGATCTCTACTGCGGCGTCGGCGCGCTCTCGCTCGCGCTGGCGCGCGAGGGCCTTCGGGTGCTGGGCGTGGAAGAGTCGCCCGCGGCCGTGCGCGACGCGCGCGCCAACGCGGAGCAGGGCGGGCTGCCGGCCGCGCGCTTCGAAGCCGCCGACGCGGGAGAGGCGCTGCGCCGCCTGGCTCGCGAGGGCACCCACGTGGATCTCGTGGCCTTGAATCCGCCGCGCCGCGGCGCCGCCGCCGACGTGCGCGAGGGGATCGCGGCGCTCTCGCCTTCGCGCATCGTCTACATGTCCTGCGACCCGGACACGCTGGCGCGTGACCTCGACGACTTCGCTGCGCGAGGCTATGCGACGCGCCGCGTGCAGCCCTTCGACTTCCTGCCCCACACGGAGCACGTCGAGGCCGTCGCATTGCTGCAAGCCGCTCCGCCGCGCCGCGAGGCGTAGCCGAGCGAAGACCGCAGGGATTGCCGGGCGAAGCTACAGGCGCGACGCCTTCAGCTCGAAATCCCCGTGCGCCCAGGCGCGCTGGAAGCGCGTCTCCACCGCGGCTGCCTCCTCGGCCTTGCCCTGCTGCGCGAGCGCGCGCGACAGGCCGCGCAGCGACCAGCCGTTCTCGGGGTACTTCTCGAGGTCCGCGCGGTAGACGGCCTCGGCCTCGGCGGGCTGCCCCATCTCGAGCAGCACCGCGCCGAGCACCTGGCGCATGGGCAGCGGCCACGGCGGCGGCTCGTCGTAGGGCAGGGCGTCCTCGGCCGCGACCGCGGCCCGCAGCCGCTCGAGCGCGACGTCGCGCTCTCCCCGCGCGAAGGCGAGCTCGCCGGCCAGGTGGAGCCGCGCGACCTCGAGCAGCTCGCGCGTGCCGTAGATGTCGAAGATCGTGACCTTCTCGAGCGCGGGATCCTTCGCGTGGATCTCCAGGGCCGCGAGGTCCGCCGCGGCGGCGTCGAGGTTCTTGCGGCGCAGGTGCGCGAGGCCCTGTGCCCAGCGCCAGACGCCGCGCGGGTAGGCGAGGTCGGCGTCGGGCTCGGGCGTGGCGAGGATGTCCTGCCAGTGGCCGAAGCGCACGAACGCGTAGAGGGGCGTCACGGAGTAGCCCTGCAGCATGCCGAGGCCCGGCTCGCGCAGCTTCGAGGGGTCGACGCCCTCGGCGGTCTGCTTCGCCGCGTCGACGGCCACGCCGCCCGCGCCCGCGAAGGCGGCGCCGGCCCACAGGAAGTGCACGTTGTGCGGCACGTAGGCGAGCGTGTACAGCGTCCCGTGACAGGAGGCAGGCGCGCTGTTGCGGTCCGCGGCGATGGCGGCGCGGTTCGCCTCCACCGACTCCCAGTAGCGTCCCGTGCGGATGTACACGTGGGCGGGCATGTGGACCAGGTGTCCCGCGCCCGGCACCAGGGTGCGGAGCCGCTCCGCCGCAGTCAGCGCGCGCTCGGGCTGCTTCGAGGCCTCGACCGCGTGGATGTAGAAGTGGTTCGCGCCCGGGTGCTGCGGGTCCAGGGCGAGCGCCTTGCCCAGCAGCGCGAGGATCTCGTCCGTCCAGGGCTTCGGCTTGCCATCCTTCTCCCACAGGTCCCACGGGTGGAGGTCCATCAGGGCCTCGGCCGCCAGCGTCTGCACGTCGGCGTCGTCCGGGAAGCGCGCTGCGGCCTTGCGCATGGCGTCGGCGTACGCCTCGTCGAGCGCCGCGCGCTCGGCGCCCGGAATCGGCGAATAGCGCTTCCCCAGCGCCTCGATCAGCGCGCGGTCCGCCGGTGACGCCTTGGACGCCAGCCGCTGCGCCTGCTCCGTCGCCTCCCAGGCCGGTGACACCGCGTCGGTCTCCATCGCGGCATTGATGTGCGGACCGAGCACCAGGCCGGTTCCCCAGAAGCACATGGCGCAGCGCGGATCCAGGCGCGCGGCCTCGCGGAACGCCTGCCCGGCGGCGGCGTGGTTGAAGCCGAAGGCCAGCACGAGGCCCTGATCGAAGTACTTCTGGGCGAGCTCGGACGAGCTTCCGATGGCGCGGTGGTGGGAGCCCATCCCCTCGAGCAGCTTCGGGGCCGGCTCGCCGCCGGGCTCCGCGGCCGTCGGGGGCTGTGCGGCGGGCGGCTGCTGCGCCGCGGGGGGCTCGCTGGCCCCGGCGGTCGTGCCGGCGAGAACGATCGAGAGCCACGCGACTCGAATCCGCATCGCGGACCTCCCTTCCAGTGCGAGCGCGCGAAGTCTACCGGTCCGGCGCGCCGCGCGAGTAGAATCCGCCGGAGTTCCCGCCGTCACGCCCCGCCGGCCGCCGCGCGCGGGCACCCGGAGGTTCCCGTGCGCGTGCTCCTCGTGAATCCGTCCTACCCCTTCGAGGAGTTCCCGCGGCTCCTCGTGACGCTCCCGTATCTGGCGTCGGCGCTGCGGGCCGAGGGGCACGAGGTCGAGATCCTCGATCTGCTGCTGGCGCGCACCACGCCCGACAAGATCGAGCGTCGCATGGAGCGCTTCCGGCCCGAGCTGGTCGGCATCACGTCGGTGACGCTCAATCACCACATCGCGAACTCGATCGGCGAGGTGGTGCGCAAGTGCGACGGGCAGGTGCCCATCGTCATGGGCGGACCGCACGTGTCCTTCGAGATCGAGGGCTCCTTCCGGGACCTCCCCGCGCTCGACTTCATCGGCATCGGCGAGGGCGAGCACACCATGGTCGAGCTGGCGCGCGCGCTCGAGGGCCGCATGGACCTGCGCGACGTGCGCGGGCTGGCGCTCCGCGAGAAGGGCGGCGGCGGGATTCACCGCACGCCGCGCCGCCCGCTCGAGGACGACCTCGACACGCTGCCGAACCCGGCGCGCGAGCTCGTGCCGCTGGCGCGCTATCTCGCCTTCGACAGCCACGCCAGCGTCGTCACCAGCCGCGGCTGCCCCTACGAGTGCGTGTTCTGCTCCGCACCGGCCTGGACGGGCCGCAGCGTCCGGTACCGGAATCCTTCGCTGTGCGTGGACGAGATCGAGGATCTGGCGGCGAAGGGCTTCACCGAGATCACCATCGAGGACGACCTCTTCACGCTGTACCGCAAGCACTTCCTCGCGGTCTGCGGCGAGCTGATCCGGCGCAACACCGGCATCCGCTGGAACGCTTTCTCGCGCGTCGACACGATCTCGCCGGAGATCGTCGAGACGATGGCGCGCGCGGGCTGCCAGGCGATCTGCTTCGGCGTCGAAAGCGGCAACCAGGAGGTGCTCGACCTCGTGAAGAAGAAGTCGAACCTCGACAAGGTGAAGCAGGCGATGCGCATGACCCAGGACGCGGGCATCAGCGCGCTGGCCTCGTTCATCATCGGCCTGCCGGGCGAGACGGAGGAGACGCTGCGCAAGACCGTCGAGTTCGCCGACGAGCTGCACCAGGAGTTCGGCTCGCTCTACGGCTTCCACATCCTGGCGCCGTTCCCGGGCACCGAGGTGCGCGAGAAGGCGAAGGAGTACGGGCTCGAGATCCTCACGGACGACTGGACGCGCTACGACGCCAACCACGTGGTGACGCGCACGCCCGGCGCCGACGTTGCCGCGATCCAGAGCGTCGCCGACGAGTACGAGCAGACCATGGAGCGCTACATGCGCTACCAGGACGTCCTCTACGCGCAGGGCCGGCTCGAGGGCTACGAGAAGAAGATGTACCTGCGCCGGCGCCGCCAGTCGCTGCTCTGGCAGCTGCTGCTGAACGACACGATCGAGTCGCTGCCGGCGTTCCAGCGCGATCCGGTGCGCGAGCTCGTGCAGGCCGTGGCCGCGGCGACGGGAGTCGAGGGCGGCTTCGTCGCCGACGAGATCGCGCGCGTGCTGGCGCTCGGCGCGCTCGTCCCGCACGACACGCGCGAGGGTGTACGCTACGCGTGGTCGGAGTAGGGCAGGGAGGGCCAGCAGCCGCCCGCCGTGCGCGAGCATCGCTTCGAGCTCGAGATCCCGCACCCGCCGGAGCGCGTCTGGGCGCTGATGCAGGACTACGCGCGCTGGACCGAGTACGCGCCGATGGTGCAGGCCGTCGAGGTGATCCACCCCGGCGACGAGCGCGGCAACGGCCTCCTGCGCCGGGTCGTCTACCGCCTGCCGTTCGGGCGCCGGGGCAGCGCGCTCGAGCTCGTCACCGACGTGACGCCCGCGCGCGGCTACAGGTATACGATGATCTCGCGCACGCCGGGCAACGACCAGACCGGTCGCGTGCGTCTCGAGCCGCTGCCCGGGCGGCGCGCGCGGCTGTGCTTCGAGGAGCGCTACCACCTGACGCAGGCGCCGTGGAAGTGGTTCGAAGGCGCCATCTACGCCTTCATCAATCGCCAGAACGAGGCGTCGATGCGCGCGCTGTCGGACTGGCTCGGCGCGCACCCCGAGTACCGTGCAGACCTCGCCTAGCCGGACCGCACGCCCTCGCGCGCGCGGCGCGCTCCGCGCCGCGGCGCGCGTCGGCGCGCTCGCGGCCGCCGCCGCGCTGCTCGGTCTGGCGCCGGCCGAGGGCCTGCGCGAGACGCCGCCTCCCGCGGCGTCCGCCGAGGCGGCCCTGCCGCTGCTGCGCATCGAAGGCGACCCGGGCATCGAGACGCCGCGCGTGCGCCGGGCGCTGGCGCGCGTGCTGGCGACGCGGGTCGGGGCGCGGGCGCGCGCGCTGCTCGAGTCCGGCGCGCTGAAGGAGCCGCTCACGATCGAGCTCAACGAGCGGCGCGACAACCTGACGCCCTATCGCGTCGCAGGACGCGAGCTCTCCGAGACGATCGTTTTCGATCCGGCCGCATTTCCGCTGGTGGCGACCTCCGCGGGCATGCGCTCCGCCCCGCCCGAGACGGTGCTTGCGCACGAGCTCGGTCACGCCGTCTTCAAGCTCGCCTCGGAGGCCGACGTGATCCGCGAGGTCGAGAACCCCGTGCGGGCCGAGCTGGGGCTGCCGCTGCGCGTACGCTTCTGAAGCTCAGAGGATCGCGAGCGGATTCACCGGCGATCCCGTGCCGCCCTCGATGCGCAGCGGCGCCAGCGCGAACAGGAACTCCCAGCGGTGTCGCTGCGCGCAGGTGGCCGCGAGGCGCCCGAGCTCGAGGTTGTCGAGCAGGTGGACGCCCATCGCCACCAGGCAGCACTGGTGGATCGGGATCGGCCAGCCGGGAGCTGCGTTGGCAGGCAGCGGGTCGGAGATGCCGTCGCTGCCGAGCACGGCGATGCGCCGCGCGTGCAGCCACGGCGCGCAGGTGGGGTGCAGGCCGGCGAGCAGCTGCGTCGTGTCCCAGGGGCCCAGCTTCGCGCGCCTCGCGTCGCGGCCCGTGCAGACCAGCAGCACGTCGCCCTCGCCGACCTCGGTGCCCTGTGCGCGCTCGGCCGCGACGAGCTCGTCGGGGAGGATGCAGTCGCCGGGCTCGAGCCACTCGACGCCGCGCAGGCGCGGGATGTCCAGCAGCACGCCGCGGCTCACGATCCCGTCGCGCGCGGCCATCACGCTGTTGCGCTGCGCACCGACGCTCTTCACCAGGCCCGCGTCGAAGCCGTTGTACATGCGCCCGGCGACGAAGACGTGGCAGAGCGCGTCGATGTGCGACACCGCGACGCCGTGGAATGCGACGCCCACGAAGTCGAGCGCCGTCTCGAGGCCCGGGACGCCGGCCGCGTCGCGCGCGTCCCCGGCCATCAACATCATGTGCTGCGCGGGCACCGGGTTGCCGGGACCCGGCCGCGTGGGCAGCTCGACGGCGCAGCTCACCACCAGGCCGTCGCGCACCAGCGCGGCGGCGGCGGCCCGCTTGGCGGGCGTGATCCAGTTGAGAGCGCCTCGCTCGTCGTCTGCACCCCAGCGACCCCAGTTCTTGGTCTCCTCGAACACACGCTCGAGATATTCCCTGGACGCCCGCTCGCTCATCGGGAGTAGAATCGACGCCCGCCCGGGACCCTGTCAATCGATCCTCGATCGAGGTCGCCGGCCCGATCGCGGGGCGCCTCGCTAAGCTGGCCCGATGACCGCCGACGGGCGCGACGACACGCTGCCGTACGAGCCCATCCATCGACTGATCGGCCCCTTCGAGCGCTTCACGCACGTGCAGGCCGCCGCCGGCGTGGTGCTGCTCGCCTGCACCGCCATCGCGCTCGCGTTCGCCAATTCACCCTCTTCGGACGCGTACGCCTCGTTCTGGGGGACACAGCTCCGCATCTCACTCGGCGACTTCGAGATGCACCACTCGCTGAAGCACTGGATCAACGATGCCCTGATGGCCGTCTTCTTCTTCGTGGTCGGGCTCGAGGTCAAGCGCGAGGTGGTGTTGGGAGAGCTGCGGGATCCGCGCCGCGCCGCGCTGCCCGTCGTCGCGGCGCTCGGCGGGATGCTCGCGCCGGCCGCCATCTACCTGGGGCTCCAGTCCGGCCAGGCGGGAGCGCGAGGCTGGGGCGTTCCGATGGCGACCGATATCGCGTTCGTCGTGGGCTGCCTGGCGCTGCTCGGGCCGCGGGTGCCCACGTCGCTGCGAGTGCTCCTGCTCTCGCTCGCCATCGCGGACGATATCGGGGCCATCGTCGTGATCGCCGTCGGCTACACCACCTCGATCGATCTGGGCGCCCTCGGACTCGGACTGCTCGGCATCGCCGGGGTGCGGGCGCTGGCGGTCCTCGGCGTGCGCAGCCTGCTCGTGTACACGCTCGCGGGCGGAGGCATCTGGCTCGCGTTCCACGAGTCGGGCATCCACGCGACGATCGCCGGGGTGATCCTGGGTCTGCTGACTCCGGCCCATTCCTATCTGAGCGACAGCCGCGTCGCAGGGGCGCTGGAGCGCGCGGCTGCGCTGTTCCGGGGCGAGCGCTCCGAACGCGGACCGGCGCTCACCGATCGGATGCGCGTCGTGCGCCGTGCGGCTCGCGAGGCGGTCTCGCCGCTCGAGTACCTGGAGCGCGTCCTGCATCCGTACGTCGGCTTCCTGATCATGCCGCTGTTCGCGCTGGCGAACGCCGGCGTCCCGATCGAGATGGGCAGCTTCGGGCATCCCGTGGCGCTGGCCGTGGCGGCGGGTCTCGTGATCGGAAAGCCCCTCGGCATCCTCCTGCTGTGCTGGCTCGCGATCCGGGCGGGCATCGCGGTGATGCCGCCGGAGGTGGGCTGGGGGATGCTCGCCGGAGCCGGGGCGCTGGCCGGCATCGGCTTCACCATGGCGCTCTTCATCGCGGGCCTCGCTCTCGAGGGCGAGATTCTCGACGCCGCGAAGGTGGGCATTCTCGCAGGATCCGCCGTCTCGGCGCTCGGCGGAATGACGCTGCTCGGGCTGCACCTGCCGCGGCGATCGCCCTGAGACCACGAGGCGCGGGCCTTCCGCTGCCGCGGGTCGCGGCGTAGGATGATGGCCTGGCGCGAGGAGGTGCGATGGAGCGCTTCACGATCGTGGACGCCGGGCGGCGCATCGAGATCGACGTGCGCATCGACGGCGAGCGCGTGGCCCTAGCGCCCGAGAGCTGCGAGCGGGAGCTCGGCTGGACGCTGCGTCCCGAGGGTCTGTGTCGCGAGTCGCTCTGCGTGCCCGTGCGCGATCGCCGCGCGCTCGTGTCGGACGCCGGCATCGACCTCGCCGAGCTCGCGCGCCTGCTCGGGCGTCCGCTCGCCCTCGACGTTGCCGAGCGCGCCGCGGCGCTCGGCACGCCCGCCGCGGAGCGCAGCGCGGCGCTCGAGGGGCTCGAGGCTCCGGACTTCACGCTGCCCGACCTCTCGGGCCGCATGCACACGCTCTCCGCGCATCGCGGCAAGAAGGTCCTGCTGATCGCCTACGCCTCCTGGTGAGGCTGCCGCGAGGACCTGCCGGTCTGGCAGGCACTGTACGAGGAGCTCGGTCCGCGCGGCTTCGTGCCGATCACCGTGGCGCTCGACCGCTCTCCGGACGACCCGCGCCCCTTCATCGAGCGCGCGCGACCGACCCACCCGAGCCTGATCGACAGCGAGCACAGGGTCGCCGAGCTCTACCACATCGTGAACGTGCCGACGCTGATCTGGATCGACGCGTCGGGGCGCATCTGCCGACCGAACGACGCGCAGTTCGGCACCGACACCTTCACCGCCTTCCACGGCAAGGCGTCCGGTCCCTATCTGGATCTGGTGCGGTCCTGGGTGCGCGAAGGCCGGGGTGCGCTGGCTCCGGACGAAGTGCGCCGCCATCAGCTGCTGCCCACGCCGGAGAGCCAGCAGGCGCGCGCCGAGCGCACCCTCGCATGGCATCTGCAGCAGACGGGGCGCGCCGAGGCGGCCGAGCGCCACTGGCAGCGCGCCGGCGAGCTGGCGCCTCGCGACTGGACGATCCGGCGCGGCTCGATGCCGATCCGCGGCAAGAATCCCTTCGGCCCCGAATTCTTCGAGCTCGCCCGCGAGGGCGCGCCCGAATATCCGATGGAGTCGGTCACGCCGACCCGCGTGGCGCCTCGCGCGAAGGTCTAGCCGGTCCTGGGGGATTCGCGGGCCTCGCGATCCCGCTAGCCTGCCCCGATTCGCGCAGCAGGGGGCGGTCATGAGCGAGGAGACGGCCGAGTACCGAGGCGCCCTGGACCGGGGCCTCGAGGGCGTGGTGGCGTGCAGCACCGCGATCAGCGCGATCGCGGGCACGACGCTGCTCTACCGCGGCTACACCATCGAGGATCTGGCGGCGAACGCGACCTTCGAGGAGGTCGTGTACCTGCTCTGGTTCGGACGGCTGCCGAAGAGCGACGAGCTCGAGCGCTTCGAGCGCGAGCTGCGCGCCGCGATGCCGCTGCCGCCGGAGTCCTTCGGCTGGTTCCACGGCCTGCCGACGGAGGTCCACCCGATGGACTTCCTGCACGCCGTCGTCGCGGGCCTCTCGCTGCACGATCCCGACGCCAACGTGATCCAGCACGAGGCGAACATCCGCAAGGCCGTGCGGCTCACGGCGCGCTTCGCCACGATCGTCGCCGCGTACGACCGCGTGCGCAGCGGCCAGTGGCCGCTCCAGCCGCTGCCGGGGCGCTCGCTCGCCTGGAACTTCCTCTACATGCTCCACGGCCGCGAGCCCGAGGCGAAGCGCGTCCGCCAGCTCGACACCTGCCTGATCCTGCACGCGGACCACGAGCTCAATGCGTCCGCATTCTCGGCGCGCGTCACCTCGAGCACGCTCTCGGGGCTCTACTCGAGCATCATGGCGGCGATCGGCACGCTCAAGGGACCGCTGCACGGCGGCGCCAACGAGCAGGTGATGCGCATGTTGCTCGAGATCGGCTCCCCGAAGCGCCTGCACGCGTACCTCGACGACGCGCTGGCCAGCAAGCGGAAGGTGATGGGCTTCGGGCATCGCGTCTACAAGGAAGGCGATCCGCGCGCCGCGATCCTGAAGCGCATGAGCCGGGAGATCACCGCGGAGACGGGGCACCCCGAGCTCTACGAGATGAGCGCGGCCATCGAGGAGCTGATGCAGGAGCGCAAGGGGCTGATCCCCAACGTCGACTTCTACTCGGCGACCGTCTACCACAGCATGGGCATCCCGATCGACCTGTTCACGCCGCTCTTCGCGGCGAGCCGCGTGTCCGGCTGGTGCGCCCACGTGCTCGAGCAGTACGCCAGCAACCGCATCTACCGCCCGCGCGGCCACTACGTCGGTCCGACGGGGCTGCGCTACGTCCCCATCGAGAAGCGCTAACCGGAGGTGAAGCCCGGCACGCCCTCGCGGATGCGCCGCGAGAAATCGGGCGCGTCGTCGGCGTCCTTCGCGCGCTGCGTGACGTCGCTGCGGGCGCGCAGCTCCGCGAAGGGCAGGCTGGTGTCGATG
>Ga0335070_10004357_pt1 | contig 16532 bp, 17 predicted proteins | sample Lox_Sample_13_FD_206722 | JGI IMG/M metagenome (GOLD analysis project Ga0335070, IMG submission 206722) | Soil microbial communities from Loxahatchee National Wildlife Refuge, Florida, United States - Lox_Sample_1.3 | ecosystem: Environmental > Terrestrial > Soil > Wetlands | place: USA... | reverse complement strand
CCGGACGCCGACGAGCGGCACCTCCCTCGCGCGCGGTTCCACGCGCAGCTCGCAGGCGAGCTCGGGCCGGTCGACGCGATCGAGCCGTTGTATCTCCGGCTCCCGGACGCGAAGGTGAGCGCATGACGACGATCGAGCTGCGCCGCCTCAACCTCGCCGACCTCCGCGACATCGAGGAGATCGAGCGGCTGTCGTACCCGACGCCGTGGTCGCGCTCGATGTTCGCCGGCGAGCTCGCGAAGCCGAGCTCGCTCTGCCTCGGCGCCTTCGACGCGCAGGACGAGGACGCGAGGCTCGTCGGCTATCTCATCGTCTCGCGCTACGTCGACGCCTGGCACGTGATGAACGTCGCCGTGCATCCCGACCACCGCGGCCGCGGTACCGCGACGCTGCTCCTCGAGCGGCTGTTCGCGCTCACCGCCGACGACGCGCGGCGCGGCTACACCCTCGAGGTGCGCGTGTCGAACGAGACCGCGATCCGCCTCTACGAGCGCCTCGGCTTCCAGGGCCGCGGCATCCGGCGCGGCTACTACACGGACAACCGCGAGGACGCGCTCATCATGTGGAAGGATCCGGTCTCGCGCGCGGCCGGCGCGTGATCCTCGGGATCGAGACGAGCTGCGACGAGACGGCGGCGGCGCTCGTCACCGACGACGGCGAGATCCGCTCGAACGTCGTCGCGTCGCAGGTCGAGCTGCACGCGCGCTACGGCGGCGTCGTCCCCGAGGTCGCGTCGCGCCGCCATCTCGAGCTGATCTCCCCCGTCGTGCGCGAGGCGCTCGCGCTCGCGGACGCGACGCTCGACGACGTCGACCGCGTCGCCGTGACGCAGGGGCCGGGGCTGATCGGGGCGCTGCTCGTCGGGCTCGCGGCCGCGAAGTCGATCGCATGGGCGCGGCGCCTGCCGCTCGTGCCCGTCGACCATCTCCGCGGGCACGTGGCGTCGCTCTACCTCGAGCCGGCGCCGCTCGAGCCGCCGTTCCTCTGCCTGCTCGCGAGCGGCGGGCACACGCTGCTCCTCGACGTCCGCTCGTACGGCGAGCACGGGGTGCTCGGGACGACGCTCGACGACGCGGCCGGCGAGGCGTTCGACAAGGGCGCGCGGCTGCTCGGGCTCGGCTATCCCGGCGGGCGGGAGATCGACCGCCTGGCGCGCGAGGGCGACCCGAGCGCGTACGACTTCCCCGTCGCGCGCGTGCCCGGGCTCGACTTCTCGTTCTCCGGGCTGAAGACCGCGCTCCTCTACGCCGTGCGCGACCTCTCGCCGGACGAGCTCGCGGCGCGGCGCGCCGACCTCGCAGCGTCGTACCAGCGCGCGATCGTCCGGGCGCTCGTCGGCCGCGTGCAGGAGGCGGCCGCGCAGCACGGCCACGCGCAGGTCGCCGTCGTGGGCGGTGTCGCGGCGAACTCGGAGCTCCGCGAGGCGCTGCCGGGCGCGGCGCTCGCGCCGCTGCCGCTCTGCACCGACAACGCGGCGATGATCGCGTCGGAGGCGCGTTTCACCGAGCCCGTCCCGTACCCCGGATATCTTGGGCTCGATGCGTTTGCCTCGCGCTGAGCCGCGCCGTGCCGTCCTGCTGGCGGCCGTCGCGGTGACCGCGACCGGCGCGCTCCTCGCGGCGCGGAGCGGCGCCGGCCAGGCTCCGGCGCCGTCGACCGGCGCCGAGAGCTGGATCGGTCTCGTCGCACCGCGGCCGCCGGTCGCGCTCGCGCCGCGCGTGATCGTGGTCTTGCGTGCGCCGTCGCTCGCGCAGCGCGTCGCGGCGGCCGGCGGCGACGCGTCGCCGTCGCGCGAGCGCGCGTGGACGCGCGACGCGCTCGCGGCGCAGCGTGCCGTCCTCGCGCGGCTCGCCGCGCAGGGCGCCGCGCTCCGGCCGGACTACAGCTTCAGCCGCGTGCTCGACGGCTTCTCGGCGCGCGTGACCGGGAGCGCCGTCGCGCTGCTCGAGCGCGACCCCGGCGTCGCCGGCGTGTATCCGGTTCGCGTCGCGTACCCGGCGACCGTGTCGACGGCGGCGGCGCCCGGGATCCGCGCCGGCGTCGCACTGCACGGGTTCGACGGCGGCGGCGTCACGGTCGCGCTCCTCGACACCGGCGTCGACGCGGCGGTGCCGTATCTGCGCGGGCGCGTCGGCGGCGGGATCGACCTCGTCGGCGGCGGGATGTCCGCGAGCGAGACGCACGGGACGGAGATGGCGGGGCTCGTCGTCGGCGGCGGCGGCGTCGCGACCGGCGCGCACGTCCTGCCGATCCGCGTCGCCGGACCGCAGCCGAACGGGCGCGGCGGCAGCGCCGTCTACGCGCGCAGCGACCAGCTCGTCGCGGGGCTCGACCGCGCGGTCGATCCGAACGACGACGGCGATGCGCACGACTCGGCGCGGGTCGCGCTCGTCGCGCTCGCGGAGCCGTTCGCCGCGTTCCCCGACTCGCCGGAGGCGCGCGCCGTCGCCGGCGCGCTCGCTCTCGACACGCTCGTCGTCGCGCCCGCGGGGAACGACGGCGCGGCCGCGCCCGGCTACGGCGACGTCTCGGCGCCCGGGTCGGCGCCCGCCGCGCTCACCGTCGGCGCGGCCGACACACGAGCGACGGCTCCGCGCGCGCACGTGCTCATCCGCTCCGGTCTCTCGACGCTGTTCGCGGGGACGCTGCCGCTCGCGGGCTCGGTCGCGGCGACGAGGACGAGCCTCGAGGTGGCAGCACCGCGTGCGTCGCGGCTCACCGCGTTCTTCTCCGCGTCGGGCACGAGCCTCGTCGCGGGCCGCGCCGCGCTGACGCCCGCGGGTGCCGCGCCGCTCGCCGCGTCCGCGAACGCTGCGACTGCGGGCGCCGCGGCGGTGCTGCTCTACGGCTCGCGTCCGGTTCCCGCCGGAGTGCTCGCGCCGGTCACCGTCCCCGTCGTGTCGCTTCCCGCCGCCGTCTCGCACGCGTTGCTCGGGCGGCTTGCGCGCGGTGCGACTGCGACGGTCGCGCTCGCCGACGCGGGAACCGTCGCGAACCCCGGACGCGGACGCGTCGCGAGCTTCTCGTCCACCGGCGGCGCGAAGCCGGATCTCGTCGCGCCCGGCGTCGGGCTCGCGACGGTCGATCCGGGCGGGGCCCTCGTCTCCGTGAACGGCTCGAGCGCCGCGGCCGCGGTCGTCGCCGGCGCCGCCGCGCTGCTCGCGCAGGCACGGCCGCGCCTCGACGCCGCCGCGCTCGGCGCGCTGCTCGCGGGAACGGGGCACGCGCTGCCCGACGAGGCCGTCACCGCGCAGGGGACGGGGATCGTCGACGTCGCCGCGGCCGCGGGCGCGCCCATCGCCGCGTCGCCGGCGCCCGGCGGCATCGTGCTGGCAAACGTGACCGGACACGCGCTGAGCGCGACGCTCGCGGCGCGCCGGCTCGACCACGGCTCGTCGCCCGTCGACGCCGCGCTCGGCCGGACGACCGTCGCCCTCGGTGCCGGCCGCAGCGCCGCCGTCGCGCTGCGCGTGGGCGCCGCGGGCTCTGCGTACGGCGTCGTCGTCGTGCACGCGGGGGGCGAGACCGTCCGCGTGCCGTGGGCGGCGCGCGCTCGCACGACGGAGCCGCTGCTGACCGGGGTGTCGCTGGCGAATCGGGTGCTGACGATCGACGCCGGCCGCGTCTCCACGCTCGCCGGCTCGCCCGCGATCCTCTCGCTCGCGCGGCTCGACGTCGAGCTCGTGCACCACGGCCTCCTCGCGCGGCTGCGCGACGTGCTCCCGGGGCGCGTGACGTTCGCGCTCACCGGCCGCGACGCCGCGGGCCGCCCGCTCCCGCCGGGCGGCTACACGATCCGCGTCGTCGCGACGCCGGTGGGCGGCGGTCCCGCGTCGGTGCGGATGGTGCGGTTCACCCTCCGGTGACCGGGCGTATACTCGCCGCGGTACTGCGCAAACCCTGCAATTTGCTCGGGAAAAGGAGCTGACTGTGACCGCAGTCGATGCACCGATCTCGCACCTGCGCGAGAACCCGTTCGAGATCGCACGCGAGCAGCTCCGCCGCGTGGCCGCGACCTTCGACATCGACCCGAACCTCGTCTCCGTCCTCGGCCAGTGCAAGAAGGTCGTCGAGGTGTCGATCCCCGTCGGCATGGACGACGGGTCGACGGAGGTCTTCCGCGGCTACCGCGTCACGCACAACATCGCGCGCGGCCCGTCGAAGGGCGGCATCCGCTACCACCCGGACGTCACGCGCGACGAGGTGAAGGCGCTCGCGATGTGGATGACGTGGAAGTGTGCGCTGATGGGGATCCCGTTCGGCGGCGCGAAGGGCGGCGTCGTCTGCGACCCGAAGCGGATGTCGCGCTCGGAGCTCGAGCGGATGACGCGCCGCTACACGAGCGAGATCATCAACGAGATCGGCCCGGAGAAGGACATCCCGGCGCCGGACGTCGGGACCGACGGCTCGGTGATGGCGTGGATCTTCGACACCTTCTCGATGAACAAGGGCCACTCGGTGCTCGGCGTCGTGACCGGGAAGCCGCTCACGATCGGCGGCTCGCTCGGCCGCGAGGAGGCGACAGCGCGCGGCGCGCTCTACTGCATCCGCGACGCCGTCGCGAAGCGCGACAGCTCGCTCGCCGGCATGCGCGTCGCCGTCCAGGGCTTCGGCAACGTCGGCAGCTATCTCGCGCTGTTCCTCCACGAGGAAGGCGCGCTCGTCGTCGGGATCTCGGACTCGACGACCGGCTGTTACAACGCGAAGGGGATCGACGTGCCGACCGCGTTCGCGCACAAGCGCGAGCACGGCACGCTCGCCGGGCTCAAGGGCGCGGACGCGATCACGAACGACGAGCTGCTCGTGCTCGACTGCGACATCCTCGCGCCGTGCGCGCTCGAGCAGGTGATCCACGAGGGGAACGCCGCGCACGTGAAGGCCTCGATCATCTGCGAAGGCGCGAACGGGCCCGTGACGCCGGGCGCCGACAAGATCCTCGAGGACATGGGTGTGTTGATCCTCCCGGACGTGCTCGCGAACGCAGGCGGCGTCGTCGTCTCGTACTTCGAGTGGGTGCAGGGCCTCCAGGAGTACTTCTGGAAGGAAGTGGAGGTGAACGCGAAGCTGAACGACATCGTCAGTCGCGCGTTCGACGAGACCTGGGACACCGCGGAGCGCCGCACGCTGCCGATGCGGGTGGCAGCGTACGGGCTCGCGGTGCAGCGCGTCGCGGAGGCGACCGTGACGCGTGGGATCTACCCGTGACGCGTCACGTCACGTGTGACGTGTAGATCTGGGTGACGACGTCCCGGAAGAACTTCGCCGGCTTGCCGATCGGCGAGTTCGCGAGGACGACGCACTCGATGTTCTGCGGGAAGAAGTACGCGAGGCTCTGCTCCGTGTGGCCGGCCCCATCCGCCCAGAGCCCGTTCTTGTTGTAGAGGTTGCCCAGCGGGGTCGAGAGGATCATGTCGATCCCGAAGCCGCGGTCGAGGATCGTCTGCGCCTCCGTCGCCGGCAGGATCGAGCCGCTCTTCCGGAACGTGTGCATCACGCTCAGGAGGTCGTCGACCGACATGTGCCAGCCGGCGCCGCCCGCCATCGTCGACAGGTCGCCGGAGTTCCAGCCGTTCCCGGAGACGGGGAAGGTGTACGCGAGCGCGTCCGGCCCCGGATGGTTCAACGTCGGCCCGGACACGCCGGACGGCGAGAACACGTGGCTGTTGACGTACGCGGCGTAGGCATTGATCGTCACGTAGTCCCAGACCATGTCGTTCGGGTTCGGCAGGAACGGGAGCGGGAACGTCGTGCTCGGCGCGATGTTGCCGTTGATCGTCGAGATCAGGATCCGGCAGAGCCCGAAGTTCATGTTCTGGTAGCTGTACTTGCCGAGGTTCTGCGTGCCCGCGGCGATCTGCGACTTCATGAACTCGTAGTCCGAGGCCGACGTCGGTACCTGGTACGCGAGCCCCGACGTGTGCGTCATGAGGTTCGCGAAGGTGATCTTGTCGACGTTCGGCCCCTTCACCCAGTAGTTCGGGAGGTGGCTGATGATCGGCGCGTCGTACGAGATGTTCTTGTCGTGCAGGAGCTTCGTCATCGCGATCGCGGTGACGAGCTTGCTGCAGCTCGCGATGTGCATCCGGACGTCGGGGTTCCAGCCTTCGCCGCCGTCCGCGGGCTCCTTCGCCCAGTTCCACTCGAGCGTGTAGATCGTCGCGCCGTTCTGCCGCATCCGCATCACGTAGCCGGCGACGGAGTCCTTCAGCGCGTTGTGCAGCGCGTCGCAGAAGCCCGCGCCGTCGAACGTGTGGATCTTCTTCTTCGACGGCGGGAACGTGAACTTCGCCGGCTTCATGCCCTCTTCGAGGCCGCGGCTCGAGACGACGTGGGCGAGCGCCGGCGGCGTGATGACGTGCGCGCGCAGCGCCGGCTCGTCGAGGGCGATGTTGCGCACGCCCTCGACCTTGATCGCAGCGGACGGGCTCATGGGCAGTCCTCCTCGTGTGGATTTGGCTGCCGCAGACGGGTAACGAGCTCCCGGGGTCCGACTGTCCGCGAGTCTACTACCCTCCGTTCCGTGGTCGAGGTCGTCGTCTACCACGCCCGCGGTTGCCATCTGTGCGAGCCGGCCCTGGCCCACGCGAGGGCGCTCCAGGCCGAGCTCGGCTACGAGCTCCGGGAGGTCGAGATCGACGGCGACCCCGAGCTCGAGGCGGCCTACCGGCAGTGGATCCCGGTCGTGGAGATCGACGGCCGGCGCCGCTTCACGTACCACGTACACCCAGATGGGCTACGAAACGCGGTTGCACAAGCAAGTGCCCCATAGCTCTTGCTACAACAGCCGCCGGTGTTACAAACGCGACGGAAGGGACGCAGGTGTCGGATCGGTTGACGGTGGGCGTGGCGGCGCGCCTGTCGCGGTATCTCCAGGTGCTGACCCAGGCCCGGAAGATGGGGAAGGCCCGGATCTCCTCCCAGGAGATCGCGGAGTACACGAACATCAACGCGACCCAGATCCGGCGCGACCTCTCGGCGTTCGGCAAGTTCGGGAAGCGGGGCGTCGGCTACAACATCGACTCGCTCCTCGGCGAGATCCGGAAGATCCTCCGGACACAGGGTCAGCACAACATCGCGCTCATCGGCGCCGGCCGGCTCGGCCAGGCGATCGCGAGCTCGCCGATCTTCGCCGAGCACGGGATCAACATCGCCGCCGTCCTCGACACCGACCCGGAGAAGGTCGGGCGGCCCGTCGGCAACGTCACGGTCAGCGAGTACGGCGAGCTGGCGCAGCTCGTCCACGACAAGAACATCATCGTCGGCGTGCTCGCGGTTCCCGCGGGCGCAGCGCAGAGCGCGGCCGACGACCTCGTCGACGCCGGCGTGAAGATCATCTTCAACTACTCCGAGGCGCTGCTCGAGACACCGGCCGACGTGACGGTGCACACGTCGAATCCGGCGGTCGAGCTGTTGTACGCCCTGTACTTCCATTTGACGTAGCGTCCGCCGCGTGCGGATCCTCCTCTGGCACGGGTACCTCCTCGGGGGTACGGGCTCCAACGTCTACGCGCGCGCGGTCGCGCGCGAATGGAGCCGCGCGGGTCACGACGTGACGATCGTCTGCCAGGAGCGGGACCCGGGCTCGCTCGACCTCGGCGGCGCGCGCGTCGTCAGGCCGGAGCTGCCGGACGGGCTCCTGCCCGTGTTCGTGCTCGACCGCTACGAGGGGCTCGAGCCGCGCCTGCTCCAGGACTTCACGCCGGAGGAGCGTGCGCGCTACGTCGAGGCGAACGCGGCGGCGCTGCGCGACCTGCTGCCGGCGGATCTCGTGTTCGCGAACCACGTCCTCCTCGGCGGGCCGGTCGCGGCCGCGGTCGACGCGCGCCGCGCCGTCTACGCGCACGGGTCGGAGCTCGAGTACTCGATGCGCGGACGGCCCGAGCTCGAGCGGTGGGGAGCGGAGTCGCTCGCGCAGGCCGACGCGGTGTTCGTCGGCTCGGAGCACATCCGCCGCGTGCTCGAGGACGTCGTCGGCCACGTCGACCACGTGCACGAGGTCCCGCCGGGTGTCGACGTCGAGCGCTTCCGTCCCGAGCCGCGCGACGAGGCGCTCACGGCGCTGCTCGACGAGGCGCGTCGCGACCCGCCGAACCCGGGGAACGCGGAAGAGCGGCTGCCCGACGAGGGGAACGCCGAGCGCTTCGCCGAGTTCTTCGCCCAGGACGCGCCGACCGTCCTCTACTTCGGGAAGCTGATCGAGAACAAGGGCGTCCACGTGCTGCTCGAGGCCCTGCGCGGGCTCGACGCACGCGCCGTGATCGTCGGCTTCGGCGACTACCGCGTGGAGCTCGAGGCGATGGCTCCGCCCGGCACGCTCTTCACGGGGCCGCTCGAGCACCGCCACCTCGCGCACCTGCTCCCGCTCGTCGACGTCGCCGTCGTCCCGTCGATCTTCCCCGAGGCGTTCGGGATGGTCGCCGCCGAGGCCGCCGCCGCCGGCGTGCCGCCGGTCTGCGCCGACCACTCGGGCCTCGCGGAGGTCGCGGCGGGCATCGCGGCGGAGTACCCGCCCGCGCTCGCGCACGCCGCCGCATGCCCGGCCGGCGACGCGGACGCGCTCCGCGCCGCGATCGCGACGCTGCTCGCGCTCCCCGCCGACGAGCGCCGCGAGCTCGGCCTCGCCGCCCGCCGCGCCGTCGAGCGCAACTGGAGCTGGGCCCGGATCGCGGAGCGGCTGCTCCTCTGATCTAGGCTTTCCCCGTGGGCGACGAGCAGAAGGTCGGCTACGAGGAGCTGCTCGCGCAATCTCGTGCGGGCTTCGAGGACGTGCCGGACTTCACCGTCGCGGTGGAGGAGGAGTTCGCGCTCCTCGATCCGGCGACGCTCGGCCTCGTCGACCGCTTCGAGGAGATCCAGGCCGCCGCGAAGGGGACGGAGCTCGAGCCGCACCTCGTCGGCGAGCTGATCGCGTCCGAGGTCGAGGTGCGCACCGGCCGCTGCGAGACGTTCGCGGAAGGGGCGGAGCGGATCGGCGAGCGCCGCGCGCAGCTCCGCGCGCTCGCGGACGGGCTCGGGATCGGGCTCTCCGCGGTCGGAACGCATCCGTGGAGCCCGTGGCAGGAGCAGCGGATCATCGACACGCCGCACTACCGTCGCAACGACGAGCTCCTCCGATACGTCGTGTGGCGCAACAACACGTTCGGCCTCCACGTCCACGTCGGCGTCAACGGCCCGGACCGCGCGATCCGCGTCTGCAGCGCGCTCCGCAACTACCTCCCGGAGATGCTCGCGCTCTCGTCGAGCTCGCCGTTCGTCGAGGGCGTCTTCACGCACCTCCACTCCGCGCGCACGCAGATCTTCACGCGGATGTTCCCGCGCTGCGGGATCCCGGACGCGTTCGACGGGTGGGACGACTGGGAGGCGTACATCCGCTTCCTCTACGAGACCGGCTCGATCACCGAGCACACGCAGGTCTGGTGGAGCGTCCGCCCGCATCTCGCGTTCCCGACCGTCGAGTTCCGGATCTGCGACGGGCAGCCCGACCTCGGCGAGGCGCGCTCGCTCGCGGCGCTCGTCTACTCGCTGACCGCGCGGCTCGCCCGTGCGCTCGACGAGGGCGAGCCGCTCCCGTCGTGGCCGAACCGGCTGCTCGAGGAGAACCTCTGGCGCGCGATCAGGCACGGGCTCTCCGGCGAGCTGATCGACCTCGACAAGGGCGAGGTCGTCCCGGCGCGCGCCCGGATCGAGCGGCTCGTCGAGTGGGTGCTGCCGGTCGCCGAGGAGCTCGGCGCGGCGCCCTGGCTCGCCGTCCCCGCCGCGAACGCCGCCGAGCGGCAGATCGCCCGCCACGCCGAGGGCGCGACGATGGAGCAGATCTTCGCCGAGCAGGTCGAGCCGGAGAAGGTCGCCGGATGAGCGAGCCGCAGGCGCTGCCGACCGCCGCCGACGTGCTCGTCGAGACGGCGGCCGTCCTCGCCGCGCTCGCGGCCGCACGGCTCGCCGAGGAGACCCGCGACCTCGATGAGGCGCGGCGCGCGATCGATGCGCTGACCGTGCTCCTGCCGCTCCTCCCCGAGGACTCGCGGCGCGACGTCCAGGCCGCGCTCGCGAATCTCCAGCTCGCGTTCGCCGACGTCGTGTGAGACGCTTCCGGTATGGCGAAGAAGCGAACCCGCAAGCGGACGAAGACGAAGACGGCGCAGCCGAGCGGCCGCCCCGACCAGCAGGCCGTCCACGGGCGCGACCAGTTCGCGCCGCCGCGCCAGGCGCAGGTGAAGCCGGTTCGGCTCCCCGGCCACGGCATGCGCTGATCTGATACAAAGCACGCCGCGCCGGGGACACCCGGCGCCGTCTTTGTGTTGTCCCAGGCGAAGGAGAGCCCCCAGGCGATGAGCTGGTTCATGGATCACGCGGTGCTGTTCGCGCTCCTCTGCGGAGCGGCGGCAGTCGTCTACGGCATCTGGCTGACGGTGTGGCTGCTGCGCCAGCCCGCCGGCACCGAGCGCATGCAGGAGATCGCGCGCGCAATCCAGGAAGGCGCGGCGGCGTACCTGCGGCGCCAGTACCGGACGATCGCGATCGTCGCGATCGCACCGTTCCTCCTGATCGGCTTCTACCACTCGCTCGGCTGGGCGACCGCGGTCGGCTTCCTCATCGGCGCGATCCTCTCCGCCGCCGCCGGCTTCATCGGGATGAACGTCGCCGTGCGGTCGAACGTCCGCACCGCGGAGGCGGCGCGCCACGGGCTCCCGCAGGCGCTGAACGTCGCGTTCCGCGCCGGCTCCGTGACCGGGCTCCTCGTCGTCGGCCTCGGCCTGCTCGGGGTCGCCGGCTACTACGGCGTCCTCACCGCGTGGATCGGCGACTCGCCGAAGCTCGCGATCGAGCATCTGATCGGCCTCGCGTTCGGCGGCTCGCTCATCTCCGTCTTCGCGCGACTCGGCGGCGGCATCTACACGAAGGCCGCGGACGTCGGCGCGGACCTCGTCGGCAAGATCGAGGCCGGGATCCCCGAGGACGACCCGCGCAACCCGGCCGTGATCGCGGACAACGTCGGCGACAACGTCGGCGACTGCGCCGGCATGGCGGCCGACCTCTTCGAGACGTACGCGGTGACCGCGGTCGCCGTGATGCTGCTCGGCGTCACCGGCGCCGCCTACAAGACGGGCACGCACCTCTGGCTCTACCCGCTCGTGATCGGCGGCGTCTCGATCATCGCGTCGATCGTCGGCGTGCAGTTCGCGCGCGTCCGCGAGGGCGGCAACGTGATGAACGCGCTCTACCGCGCGGTGATCGTCGCGACCGTGATCTCCGCGCTCCTGTTCATCCCGGTGACGAAGGCGTTCGACTCGACCGGGCAGTTCTCGTTCGGGAACCTCTACGGCTCGGCGCTGATCGGTCTCGTCGTGACGGCGCTGCTCGTCGGGATCACCGAGTACTACACCGGCACGCGCTGGAACCCGGTCAAGAAGATCGCGAAGGCGTCGCTCACCGGGCACGCGACGAACATCATCGAGGGTCTCGCCGTCGGCATGCAGGCGACGGCGCTGCCGGTGATCGTGATCGCGACCGGCATCCTGCTCGCGAACCACTTCTCCGGGCTGTACGGCATCGGCGTCGCCGTGATGGCGCAGCTCTCGATGACCGGGCTCATCGTCGCGCTCGACGCGTACGGCCCCGTCACGGACAACGCGGGCGGCATCGCCGAGATGGCCGACCTGCCGCCGGAGGTGCGCGCGATCACCGATCCGCTCGACGCCGTCGGCAACACGACGAAGGCCGTCACGAAGGGCTACGCGATCGGCTCGGCCGCGCTCGCCGCGCTCGTGCTCTTCGGGTCGTACGCCGACGCGCTCCACACCCAGGGAGCCGGCCACGGCTCGCTCGGCACGACGATGTTCGACCTCTCCGACGCGTGGGTGATCGCCGGCCTGTTCATCGGCGGCCTGATGCCGTTCCTCTTCGCGTCGCTCGCGATGCAGGCGGTCGGCCGCGTCGGCGGCGAGGTCGTCGAGGAGGTGCGCCGTCAGTTCCGCGATGACCCGGGCATCATGGAGGGGACGTCGCGGCCCGAGTACGGGCGTGCGATCGACATCGTCACGGGCTCGGCGATCCGCTCGATGATCGCGCCGGCGATCATCCCGATCGCGATCCCGATCGTCGTCGGGATCATCAACGTGAAGATGCTCGGCGGCCTGCTGATCGGGACGATCGTCACCGGCCTCTTCCTCGCGATCGCGATGACCTCGGGCGGCGGCGCCTGGGACAACGCGAAGAAGCTGATCGAGGACGGCGCGTACGGCGGGAAGGGCTCCGAGGCCCACGCCGCCGCGGTCACGGGCGACACCGTCGGCGACCCCTACAAGGACACCGCCGGGCCCGCGATCAACCCGATGATCAAGATCGCCAACATCGTCGCGATCCTGATCATCCCGCTGCTGATCTCGATCCACGGCTAGCGCCGCGGAGCGGGAACGCGCTACAGGGGGCGGTCGCGAGACCGCCCCCCGGCGCTCCTACTTTCGACCGCCCGGCTGGTTGCCGTTGCCGGGCGTCCCGCGCTGACCCTGCGGGCCGTTCTGACCCTGGCCGTCGCCCGGGCCGTGGCCGGTGTTCTGGCCCTGGCCGCCGTTCTGGCCGCCCGGGCCCGGCTTGGGCGGCGGCGGGAGGCCGAGCGCCTTGCCGACGCACGGCTTCATCGAGTCGGGCGACGAGCCGCTCGAGCTCTTGCACGAGTCGATCGCCGCCTGCACGGCGACGACCTCCTGCTCGACGCAGCTCTGGAGGGTGTCGGAGCTGCCGTACTTCGCGACGAACGCGTCCTTGCCGAGCTTCGCCGCCTCTGCGCGGCAGAGGTCGGCGGCGATCGCCGCCGGGGGCGGCGGGCCGCCCTGCTGGTTCGTCGGCTTCTGTGGCTTGGTCGGGCTGCCGTCGGCGAGGGCCGCGGCCGGAAGTGCCGCGAGCAGCGCCGCCGAGAGCAGCGCAATGAGTGATGTCCGCATGCGACTCGGATCGTCGCGCCGTCGGGGTTGCGCAATCCCTCGGACCGCGGGAATGGCCCGGCGCGGGGGATGTCGGACCCGCCGCCTCCCGCCGTCCGGAGTAGCGTTCCGCTGGTGAAGCGGCTCTCGGCTCGCACCGTCACGATCGGAGTCCTCTGCAGCATCGGCGCCGTCGCCGTGGTCACCGGCGTGATCTTCCTCGTGAAGCCGTACGTGCCGGTGCTGAGCCTCGGCGTGCTCTACGTCTTCGCGGTGCTGCCGATCGCCGTCGTGTGGGGGCTGTGGCTCGCGCTGCCGGTGTCGGTGCTGAGCATGCTCGCGTTCAACTGGTTCTTCCTGCCGCCGGTCCACACGTTCACGCTCGCCGACAGCGAGAACTGGTTTGCGCTCGCCGTGTATCTCGCGACGGCGGTCGTCGTCAGCGAGCTCGCCGCGCGGGCACGCCGTCGCGCCGCGTCGGCGGAGCAGCGCGAGCGCGAGTCGGCGCTCCTCGCGGAGCTCGCGACGGAGCTGCTCCGCGGGCGCGAGCTCGGCGAGGAGCTCGGCGAGGTCGGCAGCCGGACGGCGATCGTCCTCGGCGTGCCGGAGGCGACGATCGAGCTCGGGCCCGCGCACCGGCCGCCGCCGGACTCGTCGCCGCATCTCCTCGAGGCGGCCGACCGCACCGTCGGGACGATCTACACGCCCGCCGGATCCGACGCGAACGTCGCCGCGCTGCACCGGTTCCTCCCGGCCCTTTCCGCGCTGCTCGCCGTCGCGGTCGAACGCGACCGCCTGGAGCGCGAGGCGCTCGAGGCCGAGGCGCTCCGCCGCAGCGACCTCGTGAAGACCGCGCTCCTGCGGGCCGTGTCGCACGACCTCCGCTCGCCGCTCACCGGGATCCGCACCGCGGTCGGCGCGCTGCGCAACGCGACGCTCCATCTGAGCGACGAGGACCGGGGCGAGCTGCTCGAGACGATCGACCTCGACTCGGAGCGCCTCAGCCGGCTCGTCGGCGACCTGCTCGACCTCTCGCGGCTCGAGGCCGGCGGCGCCGCGCCGGAGCCCGAGCTGTGGTCGCTCGACGACCTCGTCCGCGAGGCGGTCGACACGCTGGGCGCACGCGGGCGCGTCGAGGTCGCAGGCGAGGCGCCGCTCGTCAACGTCGACGGGACGCAGGTCCAGCGCGTGCTCGCGAACCTGATCGAGAATGCGCTGAAGTTCTCCCCGCCGGACGCGACCGTGCACGTTCGCATCACCGCGACGCGCAAGGAGGCGATCGTCCGCGTCGTCGACCAGGGGCCGGGGCTCGAGGAGGACGAGCTCGAGCGGGTCTTCGAGCCGTTCTACCGGCGCGGCTCCGACACGCGGTCCGGCGCCGGGCTCGGGCTCGCGATCGCGCGCGGCTTCGCGGCCGCGAACGGCGGCCGGGTGTGGGCCGAGTCGCGACCGGGGCAGGGCGCGACGTTCGCGCTCGCGCTGCCCGTCGTCGAGGTGCCGGCGGAGCTCCGCGCATGAGCCGTCGGCTCGACGGAGGCGACCCGGGAGCGCAGGTGCCGGCTCGGCCGGCGCCGGAGCGGGAATGAGCGGCCAGCGCGTCCTCGTCGTCGACGACGAGCCGCAGATCCTCCGTGCGCTGCGCGCGACGCTGCGCGGCGCCGGCTACACCGTCGAGTCCGCGGCGACCGCGGAGGAGGCGCTCACCGCGGCGGCGGCGCGGCCGCCCGAGGCGGTGATCCTCGACCTCGTCCTACCGGACGGGAACGGGACCGACGTGACGCGCGAGCTCCGCTCGTGGAGCGACGCGCCGGTGATCGTGCTCTCGGCGGTGGGGGAGGAGAGGGCGAAGATCGCGGCGCTCGACGCGGGCGCCGACGACTACGTGACGAAGCCGTTCAGCGTCGACGAGCTGCTCGCGCGCCTGCGCGCGGTGCTGCGCCGACGCGGGCAGGCGGCCGACCCGGTGATCGAGGTCGGCGACCTCCGCATCGACGTGACCGAGCGCGTCGCGACCGTCGGCGGCGAGCGCGTGAAGCTGAGCCCGCACGAGTTCGACCTGCTGCGCGTGCTCGCGCAGAACCACGGCAAGCTGCTCACCCACCGCGCCCTCCTGCGCGAGGTGTGGGGCCCGGCGTACGAGGTCGAGGCGCACTACCTCCACGTCTACGTCTCGCACCTGCGCCGGAAGATCGAGCCCGATCCGTCGAGCCCGCGCTACCTGCTGACCGAACCGGGCGCCGGCTACCGCCTCGTCGACCCGGGCGACGACGTTTAGACGACTTTAAGAGCGGCTCCGGCAACTTCTAGGGCTCGTTGACCGAGGCCGTCATACCGTGGCCGCATGGCGGTCATCCACACACGGCTCGAGGCGCCGCCCACACCGCTCACGCCACTTGTCGCGCTCGTCGCGGCGGCTGCCACGGTGTTCGGCGTCGGGACGCTCGCCGGCGACGCGGGCGATCCGGTCCTCACGGCTTCGATCTCCCTCGCGCTGCTCGGCGTTGTTCTCGCGATCCGTCGCTGGGACGAGCGTCGCAGCCTCTGTGCAGAGGCGGACACGTGGATCGCCCGCCACCCGGCGATCGCAGGCACGTCGCACGGCTGGCGCATCGCCGAGCTGACGTCCGCTCGCGAGCGCCGGAGGCTCGGCGGCTCGGTCCGCGACATCGTCGGCGAGATCTCGCCGCAAAGGCTTCCCGGCGCGTCGCCGCTCAACCGCGTCGCACTCCGCCCGCACACCGCGGAGCTGGCCGCGCTCGCGGACCGGCTCGACGATCTCGACAGCCCCGTCGCGCCCGCAGGAATCCTCGCCGTGCGGCGCCTGTTGACGGAGCCCGGGAGCGCGCTGTATGCGCGCCCACTCGTCGACGACCGTCCGTGCGACGTCGGCGCGGAGCTCGCCGCGGTCCGCGCGAGTCTCGAGGTGATGCGCTGATGTACGACCTCGCGGCGCTCGCGATCGCGGCCGCCTGCTTCGCGTTCATCTTTCTGATGCTCTGGGTGCTGGAGCGGGTATGAGCGCGGGCGACGTCGTCGGCCTCGTGATCGCGCTCATGGTGCTCGCGTATCTCGTCTACGCCCTGTTCCGCGGGGAGCGCTTCTAGATGGGCCAGGGCATCGCGCAGATCGGCGTCTACACGATCGTGCTGATCGCGCTCGCGTACCCGCTCGGGCTCTACATGGCGCGCGTGTACACGGCGCCGCGGTTCGGCGGCCCGTGGCTCGACGCGCTCGAGCGTGGCTACTGCCGGCTCGTCGGCACCGACCGGAAGAAAGAGCAGGACTGGAAGAGCTACGCGAAGACGGTGCTCGTCTTCAGCATCTTCTTCTTCCTCGTCCTCTACGCGATCCAGCGCCTGCAGGCGCACCTCTTCCTCAACCCGAACCACGACGCGGCGGTTCCGCCGCACCTCGCGCTGAACACCGCCGCGAGCTTCATCACGAACACGAACTGGCAGTACTACGCCGGCGAGTCGACGATGTCCTACTTCACGCAGATGGCCGGGCTCGCGCTGCAGCAGTTCGTGGCCGCCGGCGTCGGGATGGCCGTGCTCGCCGCCGTGATCCGCGGGATCGCGCGCCGCTCGGCCGGCACGCTCGGCAACTTCTGGG
>Ga0335070_10004356_pt1 | contig 16533 bp, 13 predicted proteins | sample Lox_Sample_13_FD_206722 | JGI IMG/M metagenome (GOLD analysis project Ga0335070, IMG submission 206722) | Soil microbial communities from Loxahatchee National Wildlife Refuge, Florida, United States - Lox_Sample_1.3 | ecosystem: Environmental > Terrestrial > Soil > Wetlands | place: USA... | reverse complement strand
GCCGAGAACTACGTGCGCTTGCGGAATGAGGCGCTCAATGACTTCGAGTCCCGTGGCGCCAGCGAAGACGGCGGTCCGGGGCTCAAATTTGCGCACTTCGAGCTGAACTTGATCGGCTTCGCACTCACCAACGTACGGTGGATTGGACACGACGAAGTCGAACTGCGGCTGGAGTCCCAGCAGAAGATCAGTCTGGTGGAACTGAATTCGTTTGTCGAGTTGAAGTCGCGCCGCATTGGTGCGAGCGATCTCGAGTGCGTCCGGAGAAATATCGGTCGCATGGATTTCAGCGCTGGGAAATTCCTTGGCCAGTGCGAGCGCGATGCATCCCGAGCCCGTGCCAACGTCGACGACCCGAAGATTGTCATTCGTCTTGTCGGCGAGTTGAAGAACGGTTTCGATGACATGCTCGGTTTCCGGGCGCGGAATCAAAACGGCCGGCGTGACAATCAGGTCCATTCCCCAGAATTCCTGATGCCCCGTGATGTATTGCGCGGGAACACCCCGGGCGCGCTCGGCTAGAGCGGCGTCGTAGCCAGTGAGTTCGTCGGCGGTCAACTCGCGTTCTGGATGAGCAAACAGGTAAGCGCGATCGCAGTCGAGGGTGAAACGCAGCAGGAGCTCCGCGTTCAGGCGAGGGGACGGAACGTTTTCGCCGGTAAGGCGGCTGACGGCATCGGTCAGAGCTTGCTTGAGTTGCACAAAGGTATTTCAACACTTTTCCGCAGGGCCTGCAGGGCCCCCTTGGCCGGAACTACGGCTCCGTCCGGGATGACTCCACCGATTCGGACAAGGGCAAGCAGGTGGTTACGCAGCCCGAGGGTTGCGGCGGGCGATCTCAGCATTCAGTATCCCTGCGAATGCGACCCAAAATGCGTAGGGGATGAAGGCTCCGGCAGCTACCGGATCCACATTCCGCGCCACCTTGATGTAGGAAAGAATCGTTCCTTCGAGAGCGACGATGTCCGCCAAAGCCATCGCGGGCCGATGCTGGCCGAAGAAGAGCTTGGACCACTTGGCATTCGCGAGCAGTTGTGAGACCCAGAGTTTGAGGGCCTCGTCGCGATGACGAGAGGGGGCAGCGCTCCAGACGCGCCACCCGGAAAAAGCAATCATGGCGTAGAGTGTTGTCCACACCACGGGGAAAACTTTGTCGGGCGGAGTAAAGCTTGGCTTATCGAGTTGGTCGTACCAGGGGTCGCGGCTTCCTTTGCGGCTGTAGCGGGCGCCGTACCACGCTGCCCCAGCAGTCACCAAACCGAATCCAGCCAGCGCGAGAAGAGAGCCTGCCCGCGAAAATCCACTCCTATGCGGTTCGCGGTGTTCCTCGATGTCGTAATTGCTCATCCGAAGCGTTGCCATGACTCTTAGGTGTAAGCATCCCAGATGAGGTTGCTTACACTCTTGTTCGGGAAAACCAGTTCAGCTAAACGACCGCGGCCGTTTCCTGCTTCAGCTTTTCCGCCTGATAGTGCGTGACCAGGGCCTCAATCAGGGGCTGAATCTTGCCATCCATCACAGCGTCGAGTTGATGGATGGTGAAGCCGATGCGGTGATCGGTGAGGCGATTCTGCGGAAAATTGTAGGTGCGAATCTTCTCGCTACGGTCCCCGGATTTCACCATCGCCTTGCGCTCCTTGGCCAGAGCTTCCTGCTGCTTCTCCATTTCAATCTCGTAGAGACGGGAGCGCAGGACGCGCATTCCCTTTTCGCGATTCTTGATTTGCGACTTTTCGTCCTGGCAGCTGACGACGGTGTTGGTGGGAATGTGCGTGATGCGCACGGCGGAATACGTCGTGTTGACGGATTGGCCACCGGGGCCGCTGGAGCAGAACGTGTCGATGCGGAGGTCTTTGGCTTCGATCTTGATGTCGACGTCTTCAGCTTCCGGCAGTACGGCTACGGTGACGGCCGAAGTGTGGACTCTTCCCTGTTGCTCGGTTGCCGGAACACGCTGCACGCGGTGCACGCCGCTTTCGTACTTGAGTTGCGAGAAGACGCGATTGCCTTCGATGATGGCAATAACTTCTTTCAAGCCGCCGACGCCGGATTCTGAAGACGACAGCACTTCCACCTTCCAGCGCTGCATTTCTGCATAGCGGGTGTACATGCGGAAGATCTCGGCGGCGAAGAGCGTAGCTTCGTCTCCACCGGTCCCGGCGCGGATTTCGAGAATGACGTTCTTCTCGTCGTTGGGATCTTTGGGGAGCAGCAGAACTTTGAGCTCTTCTTCGACGGCCCCGACGCGCGATTGCAACTGGTCGAGTTCTTCCTGGGCATAGGCGCGCATATCGGGATCTTTTTCTTCCGCGATGACGGATTTACTTTCAGCGATACCGCGGGTCAGGTCTTTGTATTCACGATATTTTTCGACCACGGGTGCGATTTCCGCGTGTGCCTTGGCGGTCTTCTGGTATTTCGCCGAGTCGTTGACGATCTCCGGCGACGCGAGGGCATTGGTGAGTTCCTCGTAGCGGGCTTCGATTTGATCGAGTCTCTCAAACATTGTCTTTGGTCGTTGGTCGGCAGTCGTTGGCCCTTTGCTTCAGGCTACCTTTTCTCGCAGCGAATTGATCACGCTATTCAGGCTGCGAGCAATCGTCTCTGCCGACATCAACAACGGTTCCCCTTCTTCTGACGATAAGTATTGTAATTGCTGCGCGATCATTAACTGCGTTTCAACCTCGAGCAGTGAGCCTCTGGCGTGTAACAAGAAATGCTTGAACTCGCGGTCGGAATGGTGGCCTTTGTCCTCCGCGATGTTGCTCGGAATGGAAACTGCGGCACGTCGCAACTGCTGAGTCAACCCATAAAGTTCATGCCTTGGAAACTTGTTACTGATTCGATAGACGTTCACGGCGAATTTCATGGCTTCTTGCCAAACCCGAAGATCCTTGAATGAGGACGGCATTTGAAAACCTCCATTCACCACTCTAGATGCGGGAGGCTCGCGGGCCAACGACTAACGACCAAGGACTAACGGCGCGTTTCCAAGATGGGAAAAGTGTTCGCGGGGAGACCGCTAGGCAATCACCAATTCGCCGCCTTGCTCTTTTTCCAAAGCCATGGCCTTGTCGAGAGCGGCGATGGCGCATTGCGCTTGATCGTCCGAAGGAGACTTCGTCGTGATGCGCTGCAGCCACAGGCCGGGAGCCGTCATCATGGCGAACAGCGATCCGCGATGTTTAGCGGCGAAGCGGATGATCTCATACGAGACCCCGGCGATGATGGGGAGCAACACAATGCGCGAGGCAAAGCGCGCCCAGAACGTGGTGAAAGGGATCAGCATGTAAAAGCCGATCGAAATCAGCATCACTGTCATCAAAAAGCTGGTCCCGCAGCGCGGATGGTAGGTCGAGTATTTCTGGACCGAAGGGATATCCAGCGGGTCGCCGTTCTCAAAGGCGAAAACCGTTTTATGCTCGGCACCGTGATATTGGTAAACGCGGCGAATGTCCTTCCACAAGGAGACGCCCCAGATGAAGAGGAGGAAAAGAAGGAGTCGAATGGCGCCATCGATGAGATTGAAGATAATGCGGCCGCCCAGCGCGGGATCCATCTTCTTGAGTTCCGTTGCCGCGAGCAGCGGAATGTACTTGTACATGAAAATGAAAAACGCCAGCGAGATTACGATGTTGACGCCGGCCAGCCAGTTGCTGATAGTGGCGGCCTTCTCCCGGTTCGCGACTTGCGTAGGCGTTGGAGCGTTATTGGCGGTGGCAAGTGCCGGGGTCGGAGCCTGAGAATGCTCTTCCTGCATCACATCTTCGATGGCGACGTTAGCCGAAAATCGAAGGGCGCGGTAGCCGAGATTCATCGCGTAGCCGAGCGTCATAACGCCACGAACGATGGGCCAACCCATCCATTTATGCTTCTCGGACGGACGCTCCAACGGCTCACACATGGTTGCGATTTCGCCGGAGGGCTTGCGGCAGGCGATGGCCCAAGCATGAGGCGAGCGCATCATGACTCCCTCAAGCACGGCTTGTCCGCCGACCAGAGTCGTCTCCTCTCCACTCTCGAGAGCGGGAAGAAGTTGGATGGCGGCGAGAAATCGCAAGTAGTTTCGAAGACGATGCACGACTATTGGATGCTCCTGAGCCGGGGAAGGCGCAGACTCAAGGGTATCACACGGGTCGTCGACTGGCATTGATGGTGGCTGCTAAGTATATAGACACAAGCCACTTAGGAGACATTCGGGGCCTATCGGTAAGTGCGCGGGAAAACAATGAAAGAACTGGCGACAGTTTGCGAGGCGATCGCGGCGACCACCAAGAAACTGCAGAAGACGGCGCTGGTCGCGGACTATTTGAAGTCGCGGGCGGTGGAGGAGGCTGCGATTTCGGCAGTTTTTCTTTCAGGAAGAGCGTTTCCGGTTTGGGAGGAGACCACGCTGCAGGTGGGCGGACGTTCCCTTTGGCAGATGGTGGCGGAATTGTCGGGTAGAACCGCGAAGGAGTTGGAGGCGGCATACCGAAAACATGGAGATTTAGGCGCCGCTGCAGGAGAGGTGCTTCCTGTTCGCGAAGGCGGCCTGTCGGTGGTCGAGGTCGAAGGAATGTTTCGTCAGATCGCGGCGACTCGTGGAGCGTCGGGGAAGAATGCCCTGGTAAAGGATCTGCTGACTCGAGGGTCGCCGCTTGAAGCGAAGTACATCATCAAGATCGTGACCGGCGATTTGAGAATCGGTCTGAAAGAAAGCCTGGTGGAGGAGGCCATCGCAAAAGCCTATGACGCTTCGCTTGCGGATGTGCACCGGGCCAACATGCTGCTGGGAGATCTCGGGGAGACGGTACGGCTGGCAGCGGACGGTCGACTGCGCGAGGCAAAGATGCGGATGTTTCATCCGCTGGGCTTTATGCTTGCGAGTCCAATCGAGTCGGCTGAAGAAGGACTGAGTTACTTTGCGGAAGCGGCAGTCGAGGATAAGTACGACGGCATGCGAGCGCAGGCCCACGTTTCGGGCGGGGAAGTGCGGTTCTACTCGCGAACGCGCGATGAGATTACGGAGTCTTTCCCGGAATTGCCGGGGGCGTTGGCTGGACTTCCTCGCGAAGCGATTCTGGATGGAGAGATTGTGGCTTGGGAGTATCCGGAGCATGTTTCCGATACCGCGAAAGTCGTGGACGAAAAGGTGTCAGAGGAGAGTGAGTCGAAGGCTGCGAGTGTGGGTCATGCCCGGCCATTCAGTGCGCTGCAGCGGCGACTCGGCCGGAAGAATGTTACAGACAAGATGATGCTGGACGTGCCGGTGGCGTACCTCGTGTTCGATGTCCTCTACGCCGACGGTGAGTTAGTGCTGGATCGTCCTTTGCGGGAGCGGGCGCTGATTCTGGATGAACTCCTGGCTGCCCCTCGAAACACCGTGCACGACGGAGGGCACCGAGGGGCGCAGAGAACGTTAGGCTTCGACACCGAGGAGACACAACAGACCCGCATCATTCGTGCGCCGGTATTTCGCGCGACGACTCCAGAACAGTTGGAAGGACTTTTTGCTTCAGCACAGAACCGTGGGAACGAAGGATTGATGATTAAAGATCTCGCGTCGACCTACTCCCCGGGCAAGCGCGGCAAGTCGTGGCTGAAAATGAAGCGCGAACTGGCAACACTGGACGTTGTAGTCACGGCCGTTGAGTATGGACACGGAAAGCGCATTGGCGTGCTGAGCGACTACACGTTTGCCGTGTGGGATGGCGAGAAGCTCGTCAATATCGGCAAAGCATATTCGGGTTTGACCGATGCCGAGATCGCGGAGATGACGAAATGGTTTCTCGATCATGTGATCGAGGACCAGGGCTTTCGGCTGGTAGTAGAGCCGAAGATTGTTCTGGAAGTGGCGTTTAACAACATGATGATCTCTGACCGGCACGAAAGCGGATATGCATTGCGCTTCCCGCGCATTGTGCGCCTGCGACCGGACAAATCCGCAGAAGACGCAGACACACGGGAGCGCGCGAAGGAGATCTACGAGCAACAGAAGATCTGATCGCGAGCCATCCTAGCGGACTAAGCGGCGTGGCCCGGAATCCAGCCGGCGACTTTCCGTTGCAGCGCCGCTTCGTTCTTCTTGAATAGCACTCCTGCGGCAATGATCCCTATGCCGATCAAGGTCAGCACAAACGGAAAGGCGATGGAGTTGCGGAAATACGTGTAGGCCTCATTGCAAAGATAGAAAAATACGCCCAGACCACCAAACACGAGAAATGCCTTCCGGCGCAGAAGCAGAGAGATAACGATCAGCGCCAGATGAACGAGGCAGTAGCCGAGCTTGGCCAATTGATTCCCGCTACCCATGCACGACAAACCTCCGGTAAACGAGAGTAGTCCGAATAAATACCCCCAGAACGCGTAGTCTTGCTCCGTCTTGCGATCGATCCACCAGGAAAGGAAGAGCATCGCCACGCCGAAGGCCGCGGTAATCTCGCACTCCTGTCTCCACGACCAGTTCTTGCCCAGGATGAGAGCCGACAAATCCATGGACATGAACCACAACGCATATGCGGCTGGCGCAGTTAAAAACGGGAAGGGAAAGAAGCGCAGGGCGACGCCCGCCGCAACGACTGTGGCGACCTCCATAGCGACCCAACTGGCATCGATGTACGGATGAAAGCGCGTATAGCTGCCCGGATCGAGAGAGGGCCAGAGGTGAAACTGACGTTCCAACCCATAAACGGCAAGGGGCGTCATGCATACCGCGACCGTAATGAGTAATCCCGCCGGGATGCGAAACGATCGACGCCGCCAGAGATACCATCCGGCCAGAAAAAACGCCGCGGCATACGCGGTGGAGATCCCAAACAGTTCCCCGCCGGTGAACGCGTCCCACCCGTTGGTCATGAACCAGCCCATTGCACCGATGACCAGAAGAGCGCCGAAGTAGTAAGCAACGTGCGCGGCTTCGAAATGCGATTCGGTGTCCGGGCGTTCTTGCAAGCGTTTCCATAGCGCCGCGACCTGTTCGTCGGACAGTCCAACTTCCGTCGCGGCAGCCTTCAGGTCACGTTCGTCGATTCTCATCGTCGCAATCCTCATCTTCGGCAGATGGTATAGGACGGATGCCGGCTGTGTACACGCTGGATCAATGGCTGTGATGGTGGTGCTCTTCCGCGGACTCGCTGACCGGAATCACGCAGCCATGCGCCACTTCGCAGACCACGTGCTCAAACTGAATCGTCGTGTGGTCGATGCGGAAATCGTGGAACAGGCGTTCCTTCACATCTTTCAGAATGCGGTCGCTCATCGAGGGCGGGATGTCGGCGATCGAGATGTGGCAAGAAAGCGCGTGCGTTTCCGACCCGATGCTCCAGACGTGCAGGTCGTGAACGTCGTTGACACCTGCAATCGAGCGGATGGCGGATTCGATCCTTTCCAGCTTCATGCCGCGGGGCGTGCCTTCGAGCAAAATATTCAGCGTTTCCCGCACGATGCCGAATCCTGACCAGAGGATGAGCGCACCGATCCCGAACGAAAGGGCGGAGTCGATCCAGTAATTCCCGGTCACCAGGATCGCCCAGCCTCCCGCAATCACGGCAGCGGTGGAGAGAGTGTCGCCCACTTCGTGCAGCAGGGCGCTGCGGATGTTGACGTCGCCGCCGGAACGGTAGAGCAGCAGCGCGATGACGCCGTTCATCACCACGCCGGCCCCCGCGACCCACATCATCGTGCTGGCTTGCACGTGCTCGGGATGCTGCAGGCGGCGGAATGCTTCGTAAAAAATGAAAAAGGACACCGCCACCAAAGACGTGGCGTTTACCAGGGCAGCGAGAACTCCGGCACGATGGTAGCCATAGGTCTTGGTGGAACTCGCCGGGCGGGATTGCAAATAGACCGCCACCAGCGACAACAAAAGGGCCAGGAAATCGGAGAGATTGTGTCCGGCCTCCGACAACAGAGCCAGCGAGTGCGCGCGCACGCCGGCCACCACCAGCAGAAAGATGTAGCCTAGAGTCACCGCCAGCGAGATCTTCAGAACTCGCGTGGGGCTGTTCGCGCCGTGAACATGCACGTGCATCTTTTTAGTTTACGGTCCGGGGTGATGCGCTTCAAGCCGCCGATTTTCGCGTGAAAAACGGGCATCGCAGGCCTGTCCCCACGAGCGCCTCAAGTCCGACCTGATTTTCACCGATAACCTCCATGGCTAGAGGAAGGCGCGCCCCTTGCTACGGATGCGACCTTGCACGAGGTCGCGAAGAGCCGGGTGTGCTGTAAAGCATTCCGACCATGGATGACATCGTTAAAGATTTTCTAATCGAGAGCGGCGAAAACCTGGACCGTCTGGATCAGGAAGTGGTGCAGCTTGAGTCGGACCCACAGTCGAAAGAATTACTGGCTTCGATTTTCCGGACGATCCACACCATCAAGGGCAGTTGCGGGTTCCTGGGGTTCAGCCGCCTGGAGAAAGTGGCGCACGCGGGAGAAAACCTGCTCTCGCGTCTGCGGGAGGGAAATCTCTCGCTGACCGCAGAGGTGACCAGCGGATTGCTGGCGACGGTGGATGCGGTGCGCCACATGCTTTCCGAGATTCAATCGACGGGCGCGGACGGCGAAAAAGAATACCCGGAACTTCTGGACACGCTGAAGCGGCTGCAGGAATCAGGGGCCACAGTGGTTCCCCCAGGAGTAATCGCAGCGCCCCCGGCAGATCGCGCTCCACAGCCGCCCAAAGCTGCTGCGGAGACTGTTACGAAAACGACCGCGTCCCAGCCGGCCGCGGATACGCATCGTCCGGCGCCCGGAAAGTTGGGCGGAGTTCTGGTGGAGCGGGGCAGAATCTCCTCGGAAGATCTGGCCCTGGCGCTGGCCGAGCAAGAACAAGGCGATCAGCGGCGCGTGGGCGAAATCCTGGTCGCGCTGGGGCTGTGCAAGCAGGAAGATGTGCTCGCGGCGCAGCAGATTCTGGAAATGCGGGGCCGCGATTCCGGCATCGAGACGGTACGCGTCGGCGTCACCTTGCTCGACAAACTGATGAACCTGGTGGGCGAACTGGTGCTGGCACGCAACCAGCTGCTGCAGTATTCCAATGGGAATCAGGACACGGCGTTCCACGGCATCTCCCAGCGCATGGATCTCATCGCGACGGAGCTGCAGGAAGAAGTGATGAAGACGCGCATGCAGCCCATCGCGAATGTTTGGAGCAAATTCCCGCGCACCGTCCGCGACCTGGCGCTGAATTGCGGCAAGGAAGTGCGGCTGGAGATGGAGGGACAGGAAACCGAACTCGACCGCACGATTCTGGAAGCGGTCAAAGACCCCCTCACCCACCTGGTGCGTAATTCCATCGATCATGGCATCGAGGCTCCGGACGTACGCATCGCGAAAGGCAAACCGGCCTGCGGCTGCCTGACCTTGCGCGCTTTTCATGAAGGCGGGCAGGTCAATATCGAGATTGCGGACGATGGAGCGGGGCTGAATTTAGAACGCATTCGCAGCAAGGCCTTGGAGCGTGGAGTGATTACTCCCGAACAGGCGGCGCGGATGCCTGAGCGCGAGGTCATGAACCTCATTTTTCTTCCGGGCTTTTCCACGGCGGAAAAAGTCACCAACGTAAGCGGACGCGGCGTCGGCATGGACGTGGTGCGCACCAACCTGGAACGCATTGGCGGTACCGTCGATCTGAACTCGGCGGCAGGAAGCGGCACCAGAGTACGCATCAAGATTCCGCTGACCCTGGCGATCGTCCCCGCACTGGTCGTACGCTGCGCCGGAGAGCGTTTCTGCGTGCCGCAGATGAGTTTGACCGAACTGGTCCGGCTCGAAGATGCCGGCAGCATCGAAAACGTGCACGGCGCCCCGGTGTATCGGCTGCGCGGTGAGTTGCTGCCGCTCGTCTACTTGGAGAAAGTTCTGAAGCCTACAACCGCGAAGAAAGGAACTTCCACCCTATCGCATCCACGGGGAGAATCCGGCACAGCGAAAGGCTTGAACATCGTGGTCCTGCAGGCGGGAAGCTGCCAATTTGGACTGGTGGTCGACGACATCCTCGACACCGAGGAAATTGTGGTCAAGCCGCTGTCGCGGCAACTTAAGGGCATCAATCTGTACGCTGGGGCGACCATCATGGGCGACGGGCGCGTCGCGCTCATCCTGGATGTCGTCAGTCTGGCGGAACGCTCTCGCCTGCTGACCGACTCGCGAGAAGCGGGGCAGAACGGGTCAGAAGCGCACACCGCCGACGGCGAACTAAACCAGGGACAAGCCCTGTTGCTGGCAGAAAACGGAGGCAGCGGGCGGGTCGCCGTCCCCCTGAACCTGGTGGCCCGGCTGGAGGAGTTCCCGGTGTCGGTGATCGAGCATGCCGGCACGCAGGAGGTAATGCAGTATCGCGGCCAGATCATTCCGCTGGTCCGGCTCTCCGAGATCGTTCCCTCCGCTGGTCCCACGGAACAGGTGAAGCCTGAATCGATTCAGGTAGTGGTGTATGCCGAAGGCGGGCGCACCGTGGGATTGATTGTGGATCGCATTGTCGACATCGTGGACCAGAAGATCGCGGTCGAATCGGTGAACCCGCGGCCGGGCACATCCGGCTCGTGCGTGATCGATCGGCGGGTGACGGATCTGCTGGACGTACCGGCCATTGTGCACGGCGCCCTAGGCTCCGCGCCCCCGCTGGCTGCACCGGATCAATCCGCGTCATAAGGAGCGCTCGACATGGCATCGCAGCAGTTCTGTACCTTCTGGGTGGATGGAAACCTGTTTGGAGTTCCGGTGCCGCAGGTCCAGGAAGTGATCCGGTTTCAGCAGATCACTCCCGTGCCGCTGGCGCCGGCCGTGGTCGAGGGCATGATCAACCTGCGCGGTGAAATTGCGCTCGCTATTGACCTGCGCCGCCGACTGGTTCTGGGCGGACGGGCCGACAGCGATGTTCCGATGAACGTGGTGGTGCGTGCCACCGAGGGCGCAATCAGTCTTCTGGTGGATGAGATTGGCGACGTCATCGAAGTGGACCCGTCCACGTTTGAGGCGCCGCCGGGAACCGTGCCCGACAATCTCAGGTCGATGATCCTGGGCGTACACAAGATGGACGGCCGGTTGCTGCATGTGCTCGACACCGAGAAGGTTTGCCACGTCGGCGAACTTGGCACTGCCGCATCTGCCTGAGAACTCAACAGAACCTAATCCTAGTGTTGCGCATTGCTGCCCTCCAGAGTCCTTCGTCCAATCCCTCGGGCAGAGTTCCACCGACAAACTCGACAGCAGACACTTCAATTCAACCCGCAGATCACCTGACAAAAGTCAACTCTCTCTGATTAAAGACCGCCAGAGTTTCCGCCGATGACCAGGGTGATGGACGCGTCTGATCGCGCATTCACAGGCTCCCGCTTTGTGGATAGCGGCATCGGGACTAGCGGCCCATCTTGGGCCGGAGGGATCGACGTGAAGAAGCTGAGTCTGAGAGCAAAACTAGGGTTGGGCTTCGGAGCCCTGCTCGTAACCATGTGCGTCATGGGTATTGTGACCTACCGCTCCACCAACCGATTGTCCGATTTGACCGATGAGATGAAAAAACAACTGGTCAAGAACGGACTGGCTACCGAGATTGACAGTGATATTGAAGTACAGACCGCCAGCACGCGCGGCTACCTCATTTCCGGGGATGCGAAGCTGCTCGACCGTCGCCAAGAAAGCATGGCGAAATTCGACAAAGACAGCCAGCAGCTGGCGACGATGCTCCAGACCGAGCAGGGTAAGGCTCTCATGGCCGACCTGGTGAACTCGGGGAAGGAACTGCGCGAACTGCAGAGTCAGGCGGTGGAATTGCGCCGGCGGGGGAAAGCGAAAGAGGCGGCCGACCTGTTGTTCAACAGCCATTCCGCCGAGATTCGCCACGCGGCAAATAAGAACATAGACACTCTGAAGGACGTGATCCGTCAACTGCGGGAAGCGGCAGAGAAGCAACACGAAGAAACCGAGCATTCCACCATACGACTCATCGTGACGCTGCCCATCGTCGCCGTGATTTTCGGCATTGCCGTCGCATTGCTCATCGTCCGCTCGGTCAGCAGCTCTCTCGACCGCATGCTCGCTGTCATTCACGAGATTGCGCGAAAGAATCTGACCATCGCCGACATGGAAATTGCGAGTGAGGACGAAATCGGGAAGGCGGGCCGTGCGCTGAACCAGATGAAGAACGGCCTGCACGAAGTGATCCAATCGATTTCTGAAACCGCCCAACACGTAGCCAGTGCGAGCGAGGAACTGTCGGCCACGAGCCAGCAGATTTCGGCGAATTCGGAGGAAACATCCGCGCAAGCCGGCGTCGTCGCCCAGGGTGCGCAGCAGGTCAACACCAATCTGCAGAGTGTGTCGACCGGCGCGGAGGAAATGACCGCCACCATCCAGTCCATCGCGTCCAACGCCCACGAGGCTGCCACCGTCGCCTCCAGCGCCGTCCAGACCGCGCAGTCGGCCAATGCCACGGTCGCGAAGCTTGGCGAATCGTCCGCCGAAATCGGTGAAGTCATTAAGGTCATCACCTCCATCGCGCAACAAACCAACCTGCTCGCCCTCAACGCAACCATCGAGGCGGCGCGGGCCGGCGAGGCTGGCAAAGGCTTCGCTGTCGTAGCCAATGAGGTGAAGGAACTGGCCAAGCAAACGGCGAAGGCGACCGAGGACATCAGCCGCAAGATCAACGCGATTCAAACCGACACCAAAGGCGCGGTCGACGCCATTGGCTCTATTACAGGCGTCATCGGGCAGATCAATGACATCTCGGGAACCATTGCAACGGCGGTCGAAGAACAGAGCGCGACCACTAGCGAAATGACCCGCAACGTAGCCGACGCTGCCAAAGGATCGAGCGAGATCACGAGCAACATCTCCGGAGTCGCCGATGCAGCCCGTGGTACTTCTTCCAGCGCTCAAGAATCCCAGAAAGCGGCCAACGATCTGGCGGAGATGGCTGTGCAGTTGCGCGCTCTGGTCACCCAATTCAAAATCGACGACACATCGACCGCCTTGAGAAAGGGCTCCAGTCCCGTTCATCCGGCAAAGGCGATGGCCGCGCGAGCCGGACAATAGTCAGATTTCTTAGTCGAGAAGGACACCTCCATGTTCAGGCATTTGAAATTATCAGCCAAGCTCCTGGGAGCCATCACCATCGTTCTCACCACGACGTCGGGCATCAGCTTCTGGATCATGCAGAGCCGCATAAACAGTCAGGCGGAAGACGCCTTTCGAGACAAACTGAGCCAGATCACGGGAATGGCTTCGGCCACGCGCTCGTGGTTTGCCAGCAACATTGATGTGATGGTGCCGAACCGCAATTTCAAACACCTTGAGCAGGTGCCCGTGGTCGTGGCCATGCGGACGGCGGAGCAGTATGCCGGCCGGGAAGGCATGAAGTTTCGAACCCCGTCGTTGCATCCCCGGAATCCGAAAAATCAGGCCAACGATTTCGAGACCCGCGCGCTGCAGGCTTTCGAAAAGAATCCCGCACTGCAGGAATTTTCCGAGCGCGTAACCATCGATGAGCGAGAGATGATGCGGTACGCCATCCCGGTGCGAGTCGACAAAGACTGCCTGCAATGTCACGGCGATCCGGCCGGAGAAAAAGATCCGTTTGGTTATGCGAAGGAAGGAATGAAGGTTGGGGAACTGCGCGCCGCATTCGTGTTGGAAGCCCCGACCGACACGCTGGTGCACAACGCGCGAGCCAACATGCTGGCCACGTTCCTGATCAGCTTGCTCTCGCTGCTGTCCGCCGTGGGTGTGGTTTACCTGGTGGCGCGCCGGGTCGCAATTGGCCCTATTCGCAAGTGCGCTGAATTTGCTACGACCATCGCCAATAAAGACCTGACGGTGAACGATCTGGAGGTGAGGTCCGAGGACGAAGCCGGCGTTGCCATGCGGGCGCTCAACCAGATGAAGAACAGCCTGCACGAAGTGATCCAATCGATTTCGGAAACCGCCCAGCACGTAGCCAGTGCCAGCGAGGAATTGTCGGCTACGAGTCAGCAGATTTCGGCGAATTCGGAGGAGACCTCCGCGCAAGCCGGAGTGGTGTCGCAGGCGGCGCAGCACGTGGATAACAATCTGCAGAGCGTTTCCACCGGCGCCGACGAGATGAGTTCGACGATTCAGTCGATTGCTTCCAACGCCCACGAGGCCGCCACCGTCGCCTCCAGCGCGGTACAGACCGCGCAGTCGGCCAATGCTACGGTTGCGAAACTTGGCGAATCCTCGGCCGAGATCGGCGAGGTCATCAAAGTCATTACGTCCATCGCGCAGCAAACCAACTTGCTCGCACTCAACGCGACCATCGAGGCGGCGCGGGCCGGCGAGGCAGGCAAAGGCTTCGCGGTGGTTGCCAATGAGGTAAAAGAGCTGGCCAAGCAAACGGCGAAGGCTACCGAGGACATCAGCCGCAGAATCACCACCATTCAGAGTGACACCAAAGGAGCCGTCGACGCCATTGGCTCCATCAGCGGCGTCATTGGTCAGATCAACGACATCTCCAGCACCATCGCGACCGCCGTCGAAGAACAGAGCGCTACCACCAATGAAATGACCAGGAACGTCGGAGATGCCGCCAAGGGCGCGGGTGAGATCACTCGCAACATCGAAGGCGTGGCGGAAGCGGCCCGGGGAACTTCGACCAGCGCCCAAGAATCGCAGAAGGAGGCCAACGATCTAGCGGAGATGGCCGTGCGACTGCGTTCGCTCGTTGCCCAATTCAGGGTCGACCAGCAACCTTCGACTGCAAGAGAGACCAAGTCAGAGACGGCAACCGAGAGAGGGATGACCGCCGCCGCAGGCCGTTAAGGCCCAAACGGAATGGGAGAGCGGAGATGTCACAAGCGACCAAGAAACGGGTCCTCATTGTCGATGACGCGGTGGTAGTGCGGAAAACCATCTCCGACGCGATTGCAGCGGACCCGGCATTGGAAGTAGCCGGGGTGGCCCAGAACGGGCGCATTGCGGTCGACAAGTTCGTGGCCTTGCGGCCGGATATCATCCTGCTCGACATCGAAATGCCGGAGATGGATGGGCTGGAGGCGGTGAGGGCGCTCCGAGCCATCGATACCCGGGTGCCGATCATCATGTTCAGCACGCTGACTGCTCGCGGCGCGTCCATCACGCTGGAAGCGCTGTCCCTGGGCGCGACCGATTACGTCACCAAGCCGAGCAACATCGACGTCACCGCAACGACGCAGACGATCGTGCAAGAGCTCCTCCCCAGAATCCATGCACTCTGCCATCTACCGGAGGCTCCACGCGCTTCCGCCGGCGTGAACTCTCCTCCCATCGTTCCCGTAAAGCGATTTCCGCACGTGCCGCGCACCATGCTGCCGCCGAAGATTGTTGCGATCGGCGTTTCGACCGGAGGGCCGGACGCGTTGGCTCGTGTCATTCCCCTTCTCCCGTCAAATCTTTCAGTCCCAGTCGTGATCGCGCAGCATATGCCGCCGATCTTCACGTCTCTGTTGGCGTCCCGGTTATCGTCGAAGTCCGCATTGCCGGTGCGTGAGTGTGTTTCCGGAGAACCATTGCAGGCGGGATCCGTAGTGATTGCGCCCGGCGACTATCACATGGTGTTGAACCAGGAAGAAGGAGTGATCCGGCTGCGAACCCACCAGGGGCCGAAAGAGAATTTTTGCCGGCCGGCGGTTGATGTGTTGTTCCGCTCAGTGGCAAGTGTGTACGGCGGCCGCACCCTGGCGGTGATTCTGACGGGTATGGGCCAGGATGGACTGAAAGGGTGCGAGACGTTGCGTGGGCTCGGCGCTCGCATTTATGCGCAGGATGAGGCTAGTAGCGTGGTTTGGGGTATGCCTGGCTTCGTGGCCAAGTCTGGATTAGCCGACAAGATTTTGCCGCTCGATCAAATCGCCGGAGAGATTACGCGTGCGGTTGCGTCCCAGGTCGCGGCTCGTGTCTGAGATCTAATGCTCCCCAAAAACTATTTCTTGGTGAGGCTGTCGAGATAGCGGTTGTTGTGGAAGGTATTCGTCTTCTGCACGAACTCGATGATCTTGAACATTCGATCGCGGCCTTCGCGGTTCAGTTCGCGAAACTGAACGGCGACTCCCGAACCGGGTTCAAGCCGCGCAACCACGCCCTCGACCACAAGGGTGGGATCGTCCATGGAAAATTGCAGCTTGAGCTTGCTGCCGGGGGAGACGATGCTGCTGGTCTCGACATAGCAGCCGCCCATGCTGATGTCGGTGAGATTGGCGAAAACCGGCGTAACGGCGGGATCGGTTTGTAATTCAATCGTGACCCGGCACTTCAGACGGGGATGGGCGCGGCGGTCCTTGTTGTTGTTATTGAGATGTTTCTGTTTCTCGACGTACATCCGCCGGTCGGCTTCGGCCAGAAGTTGTTCCGCGTCTTTGCCGTCGGTTGGAAATACGGCCCGTCCAATGCTGAGCGAGAGGATGTCTTCGCCACACACCTCGTGACCGGCCTGACGCGCCAGCGTGCGCATCTGCTCCGCCTTCTTGATAGCGGCGTCCGCGGCCAATCCCGGAGCAATCACCACAAATTCGTCGCCGCCCATGCGCGCCACGTAGTCGTACTCGCGCGAAGTGT
>Ga0335070_10004355_pt1 | contig 16535 bp, 16 predicted proteins | sample Lox_Sample_13_FD_206722 | JGI IMG/M metagenome (GOLD analysis project Ga0335070, IMG submission 206722) | Soil microbial communities from Loxahatchee National Wildlife Refuge, Florida, United States - Lox_Sample_1.3 | ecosystem: Environmental > Terrestrial > Soil > Wetlands | place: USA... | reverse complement strand
TGGGAAGATCTCCAGTTTACTGTAGGAGAGACGAGGGAGATTCTTCGAACGAAAGGAAAAAAGAGACTGGTGCCGGAAACCTTGCTCGAATTACGCAAAAAGACGGAGGGATGGGCAGCCGGCCTTATCCTCATTCTTTTAGACCTGAGATTCAGAAAAATCGACTACCTGTCGACGAGTGCTTTTCCAACGCGAGAAATCTATAACTATTTTGCGATAGAGATCTTCGACAAGATGCCTAAAGAAACACAGGAATTTTTGCTTAAGACCACCTTCTTCCCGAGAATGACTGCCGAAATGGCCGAAAGGTTAACCGGAGTTAGAAATTCAGTCGAAATACTCTATGACCTCAGTGAACACCATTATTTCACCGAGAAATACGTGGATGGTAATCCTGTTTATCAATATCACCCCCTTTTCAGGGAATTCCTGCTGTCAAGAGCCCAAGGTTCCTTGGGAGCCGAAGGGGTATCGCTGGTACGACACAATGCCGCCGTCCTCTTGGAGGAATCCAGCCGCCCCGAAGAGGCGGCTGCGCTGTTCCGGGACGCAGAAGACTGGAGGGGACTCGCCCGGTTACTCCTCAGGTGGGCCCAATCCTTGATCCTCCAGGGTAGGTATAAAACTCTTGAGAAGTGGATCGAGAGCGTCCCAAAGAAAGTTCTGGAGGCGGACCCTTGGCTTCTTTACTGGTTGGCCGTGTCGAAACAACCGTATAGCCTGTTGGAGAGCCGCATCCTTTTTGAGCGGGCATTTCAACTGTTTCAAGAAAACCAGGATCTTACCGGGACGTTTCTTGCCTGGTCGGGCGCGGTGGATACGATCGTCTTTGAATGGAATGATTTCACGTTACTCGACCATTGGTTTGACTGGCTCAACGAACGCATCCGGCGAGATATCCCTTTTCCCTCACCCGATGTCGAGGCTCGCGTCGCTTCCAGCATGGCTGGGGCATTGTTGTACAGAGAACCTTTTCATCCCGACATCCGAAGATGGATAGAGCGTTCGCTCTCACTCTCTCGGGAACGGGAAGATTTCAATTTGACCCTGCAAGCCTGTCTGAACGCTTTAAACTATTATTCCTGGATGGGAGATCTCGCCAAAGGTAGCCTCGTGGATGAAGAAATAAGAAAAATGGCTCGATCGCGAACCGCGTCCCCCCTGTGGGTCCTGACATGGAAATGGAGCGAAGCGTTAACCTTTAACCGGACCACAGGAAGCTCGGAGTTAGCCCTCAAGTCAATCTCGGAAGGGCTGGAAATAGCCAAGAAAGAAGGCATCCATGTCTGGGATCACATGCTCCTTGCCCAGGGAGTCTACGCTTCGCTGAACAAAGGGGATACGGCCACCGCCGATGAGTTTCTAAAAAAAATGGAAACGACCCTTGAAAGCAGTCGACGCCATGGTCTCTGTCAATATCAATACCTCTCAGCCTGGCACCATCTCCTCACTGGAAATATTTCTGGTGCGTCCTTGTATGCCGAAAAGGCTTATGAATTGTCCGAAAAAACAGGCATGTATTTTACAAGGATGCTGTGCTCTCTCCTCATGGGGCAGGTATTCCATGAAGAAGGCGACCGTCAGAAGGCCAGGACATACCTCATGGAAGCAAAAAATCTTGTTCAAAAGTCCGGCAGTGTGAGTCTGGAATACATGTGTCTTATCCGAGAGGCCCAGTTCGGCTTGAATGGAGAGGACGAAGTAAAAAGACAAGGGCTGGAAGCCTTGCGCAGAGCGATGGAATTAGGAAAGAAGCATCGATACACGGATCTTTTTCCTTGGTGGCAGCCTTCGGTGATGGCACACCTTTGCGCGAGGGCGCTCGTCGAAGGGATAACGGTCGATTATGCGCAAAGCCTTATCAGAAAACATCATCTGATCCCCGATGAGCCGCCGTTCGATATTGAAAACTGGCCATGGCCTCTCCGGGTTCGTACTCTGGGGAAATTTGAGATAGTGAAGAATGAAAAACCCATCCAATCACCGGGGAAAGTCCAAAAGAAGCCTCTGCTCTTGCTCAAGGCGTTGATCGCTCTCGGAGGCAAGGAGATTCCCGAGGAACAACTTTCAGACATGCTCTGGCCCGATGCGGACGGAGATCAGGCACACAGCGCTTTTACGACAAACCTGTCCCGGCTGCGTCAGCTCATAGGTATTGAAAAGGCGTTAAGGTTCCAAGAAGGAAAAACGACGCTGGATAACCGTTATTGCTGGGTAGACGCATGGGCATTTGAACGAATCGTCGGCCAGGCTGAGGCCGCGTGGAATAAGTGCGGACCGTCTGGAGAAAGTGATGGGCCGTCAAGAAAGGATATTGCAGAAGCAATCCGCCTGACTGAAAAGGCTCTCGGGATGTATAAAGGATATTTCCTGCCTGCCGATGAGGCGCATTTCTGGACCACTTCCTATCGTGACAGATTGAAAAATAAGTTCCACCGTCTCGTCATTCGAGCAGGTGATTACCTTGAAGAGGCAGGACACTTGGAAAAAGCTGTGGAGTATTTTGAGAGAGGCCTCGAAGTGGATGACCTCGCCGAAGAATTGTATCAACGTTTGATGACCTCTTACTTTAAGCTTGGCCAATCGATAGAAGGGATTAAGGCCTATCATCGCTGCAAGAAAATGCTTTCGGCATCCATGGGAATTGAGCCCTCTCCCAAAACCCAAGCTCTTTACAGGAACTTGGCAGGAAGCGTTCGAGTACAGAAGAAAGATAAAACCTAACGATTCAATCAAATGTAAGTTTTTGATTTAACTTTAGTTTCAAAATTCTATCCCATTCTCTACACTTTCCCTTCTTACTTCCCTTGACGTCTTTTCCCTTTTCTGCTTTTTTCCCCTTTTCTGACCGAACGTGTGACCAATCTGTGACCTCCTCTATGGTATGGCATAGGTAAGATCAAAAAGGAGGCGATCTCATGAAAGCATCCATTCTAACCGGCGAGGTGAATCTGGTGGTCGAGGAAAAAGTCGATCTCAGGAGCAAGAGAAGGAATCTCTTCCAGAAATTAGAAGAGTTTTTTGCTGGCTCCTTTGAGTCCGACTGGGAGAAGAGGACCGGCTTAGACTGGCAAGAATGGGGGAAGTACCCTCACATTCGATAATGTGCCACGAAGACGATCCACCCGAACCTTGCGGTCACCCACGACCCATTTCCTAAAAAAGGGCCAGAAAAGAAAAAAGGAGGTAACGTCATGAAAGCAGTTACATTAAACGGGACCCACGCGGTAAATCTAGATCACGAACTTAATGGTCAGGGGGGCTGGATTCTGTTCATCAGGAGACTGTTGAGATTCTTCGAGGACGCCTACGAGTCTGACCGGAAGGAGACGGGACTTTCTTTGAAGGTGTCATTCTTCGGGTAATGGGCAAGCAGCTCCAATGATTTTCAATGGCAGCGGTCAGCTCGGCCGTCCAAGAGAGATCAGGTCGATGTGAAAGCGCATGGTGTTGCGTCTGCACGACCCACAGAGGCGAGAGTCAAATCTGTTAACATCTGAGACAGAGAGATCGAAGACGTTCATCTATTAGACGATGGTGAGGAAGCAGAAGATACAAAAGAAAGCGCTACGCGATGGGTCCATTCCTGAGAGGTACGGCATGATTTGTTGTCCTCATTGCAACGGTCGAGGGAAGGATTTCAGAAATGCCAAAGAATTCAATGTTTGCAGTATCTGTGGAGGCTTCGGAGCAATAAAAGCGCCGAGAGGAGAATCCGTCGATGGATGGCCTTGTATAAGGCATGAGCATTGATGCATGAAATTTCCTTCGCGTCCATAAAGGTCTGCTGGCCACGACCGGGGACTCTTTATTCTCCCTATAGCGGCGAACAATGATGGAGGGTGGCATTCGGCCATTCGATTTCTTCATCCCGCCTGGATCGCCTCCTTTCTTATTTCCTTTCAAAAATAATCTCTTATTGATGGCGCCATTGGATTTCATGGTGTTTGTGGGTTAAAATACGAATTCAAAGGCCGGCCGGGCGAATGTGGGAGCACATCAAGGAAGATATCCGAACCATTAAAGAGAGAGATCCTGCGGCGAAAAACTATCTGGAGATTTTCCTCTGCTACCCCGGTCTCCATGCAATTTGGCTCCACCGCATCGCCCATTTTTTGTACGAAGAAGGCTGGTATACAACGGCTCGCCTCGTTTCTCACTTCAATCGAGGGCTTACGGGAATCGAGCTTCATCCCGGGGCCAAGATCGGCAGGCGGTTCTTTATCGACCACGGAATGGGAGTGGTCATCGGAGAGACAAGCGAGATCGGCGATGACTGCCTCATCTATAAAGGCGTCGTGCTGGGCGGGACCACCCTCGAAAGGAAGAAACGCCATCCCACCCTGGGAAACCGTGTCATTATTGGCTCTAACTCCACCGTCTTAGGAGCCATTACCGTCGGCGACGGGGCGAGAATCGGCTCTGGCTCTGTGGTGGTCAAGTCCGTTCCGGCGGGCGCAACCGTCGTCGGCGTCCCGGGCCGTATTGTCGAATCCTTGACACCGGAAAAAGAGGATCTTGATTTTGAACATGGGAATCTTCCGGACCCATTCTCTGACATCATGAAGATGCTTCTTCAACTTCACAATAGATTAGAAGAGAGGGTCCAGCGATTGGAGAACCGAGAGAAAGAAGATTAAACTAAACCGTTTGAAATTTTTGGTTCTAAATTCGATGTTAGAAACACAGGTTTGTCTTAAATCCTAAATTCAAAACCCTAAACTCTAAATAAACTCAAAATGCAAGAAACTCAAAACCCAAAACAACCCAAACCTCAAGATTCTGAGCCTACGATTGAGGTTTTGAACCTTTCGATTTTAGGCTTATTTTGGATTTAGTGTTTAGAGTTTAGAATTTGAGCCTGCCCTTCGCAGGATTAGAGATATATTCTCGTACATAAGCGTCTTAGAACCTAAATCGAGTGGTTTGAAACATGGCAAAATATCCCAAAGTCCTGATGGAACATTTTCAAAATCCAAAAAATGTGGGAGAGATTCTTGATCCGGACGGTATTGGCACCGTCGGAAATGCCTCCTGCGGCGACATCATGCAGATGTTTATCAAAATGAATGGGGATAAGATTGTCGACGCTAAGTTTAAGACCTTTGGCTGCGGGGCTGCCATTGCCACCAGTTCCATCCTGACAGAGCGGATTAAAGGGGCTACGCTGGAGGAAGCCATGAAGATATCGGAGGAGACTTCCAAGGAAGTCCTCTCCCAGTTGCCTAAAGAAAAAGTTCCTTGCTTCACCTTGGCCACGGACGCTTTGAAATTGGCGATCGAGGAATACCGGTGCAAACGGACCGGGATACACGAAAAGGGCGGGTTTGATGTGAAGGAGACGGAGAAGGAATGAGAAGGATGGTTTTATGACAAAGGAAGAGAAGGTCGTTTTTCTCAAGAATCCAAACGATGTTCTGGAACAAGTCATTAAGAACTTCATTCATGAAGCGCAGCCGAATCAAAGAACCCAGTTGGACGATGGAACGTACTGGGACGAACCCTTGGTTGGGTTTGCCTCCGGCATTGCGCCCCTCTTCTTTGAGTACAAAACACTCATCGGCTCTTTCCACCTGACTCCGAGGGAAATCATTTCAGCAGCGCTACACGAGAGGAGGAGAAGTCTTCTCTTTACGGAGATTGAACAGATTAGCGTTATTTCATGGGCCCTCCCCGCCTCAGAGGATATTCGCAAGAGCAACCGTCAGGAGAAACAATTTCCTTCCAAACTCTGGGCCTACACCCGGGCGTTTGGCGAAGCCTGCAATGTCGCCCTCAAGAAACAGGTCGTCACCTTTTTGGAGGATTTAGGACATCCTGCCGTAGCCCCGACCCTTTCCCCAACGTTTCAGTATCTCAGGGATGAAAAGGTGGGCTGGGCTTCCCCCTGGTCTGAACGCCATATCGCCTATGCCTGTGGCCTCGGAACGTTCAGCCTCAATGATGGTCTCATCACGCCAAAGGGGATGGCCGTTCGATTTGGAAGCGTCGTTACCCTGCTCAAGTTAACGCCGAGCGAAAAAAAATATCGTCACTACAGAGAAAATTGCCTCCAATTTCGAAACGAAAAATGCGGAAAGTGTATTCCGAGATGTCCAGCTGGCGCGATATCGGAAAAAGGACATGATAAGGATAAGTGTAAGAAATATGTTGATTCGGAGGTTTTGCAGAAGAAAAGGATTGAATACGGGTTGGAAAACCCTCCCCCTTCGTGCGGACTCTGTCAAACCGACGTTCCCTGTGAGTTTCAGATCCCAAGACCAAACCTGATCGCGTAAGTTAAAGACCATCCTACCCACTTCTCTTCCTGATTCCTCGATTTTAAAACCATTCAGATTTTTGGGGATAAACCGCCTGTCCAACCCTTCAGAGAGGCTTCGCAGGCCGCGCCCTGTTTACGACTGGCGGTATGGTCTTCGCGCTATGAGGAGATCCCCAATGTTTCCGTGGACTGGTTACAGAGACCCTCCAAGAGTTTAGCCTTACGAAGCCTCGGAAAGGGGTTTAACCAAGCGGTTAGAGATATCGATTTCGCAGGATTTTCCCCTTGACAAATCTTGCATTTTGGATTATATGTTTAATGAATCATATAATCATGGAGGTATTTATGGAGGAAAGGGTTCTGGAATTAAAGGCTGACATCCTGAAGGCCCTGGCTCAGCCCACCCGTTTGAAGATCTTGGAATTGCTCAGGGATGGAGAGAAATGTATCTGCGAAATAGTCCCGGCGATCAACGGAGAACAATCCAACATTTCCCGACATATCTCCCTGATGCAGAGGAGCAATCTGGTCACGACTCGGAAGGACGGGGTGAAGGTGATGGTGAAGGTCAGCGATCCGAAGATCTTCGACCTCCTGGATAGGGTAAGCAGTATTTTAAAAACCCGGATGAATGAACAGAGTCGATTGATCAGCGCGATCTAACATTCATCGGGATTTTATTTAAGGAGCAACCTGTGCTTAAGCAATTCGCGGCATACGTCGTTTTCAACCTGTTCGGACTGGAGCCGGGGACCCACCTCGGCGAGGCGATGAACTTCTTCATTTACGACACGGTGAAGGTTTTCCTCCTGCTCACCGTGATCATTTTCTTTGTTGCGATGATCCGCTCCTACTTTCCACCGGAAAGAACGCGACGCATTCTTTCTAGGGAGCGCCAGTATCTCGGCAATGGCTTGGCCGGCCTTTTGGGCATCGTCACGCCTTTTTGCTCCTGTTCCGCTGTCCCCCTCTTCATCGGATTTGTTGAATCGGGAGTGCCACTCGGGGTCACCTTTTCTTTCCTCATCTCGTCTCCGATGGTCAATGAGGTCGCCCTGGTTCTCCTTCTTGGACTTTTCGGCCTGAAGATCGCCTTGATGTATGTGGGAACAGGTCTGCTCGTCTCCGTCATCGCCGGGATCGCCATCGGCAAACTCGGGATGGAGAAATACGTGCAGGACTATATCTACCAGATGAAAGTGGGCAGCGCTGAGATCCCTCAACAGAAATTCAGGGAAAAGGTTCAATATGCAAGAGACTATACTAAAGACCTATTAAAACGGATCTGGCCGTATGTTCTCGTCGGCATCGGTGTGGGCGGCTTCATTCATGGCTACGTCCCTTCGGACTTTCTGATCAAGTACGCAGGCCCCGGCAACCCCTTTGCCGTCCCTGTAGCGGTCCTCATCGGCGTCCCCCTTTACAGTAACGCCGCCGGAACCATCCCAATCGTTCAAGCGCTCATGGGAAAAGGCATGCCCATCGGCACGGTGCTGGCCTTCATGATGGCTGTCACTGCGCTTTCTTTTCCTGAGGCGGTCATCTTAAAGAATGTGTTGAAGATGCGGCTCCTATTAGTTTTCTTTGGCATTGTCGCCGTGGCCATTGTTGGAGTGGGCTACCTTTTCAATGCCATTTTGTGAATGAATCAGACAGAAAGGAGACAGAAATGAAAATTGAAGTTTTAGGGATGGGGTGCGCAAATTGCAATAAACTCTACCAGAATGTTCTTGAGGCGGTGAAGATGAGCGGAAAAGAGATTGAAGTCACAAAAGTTGAGGACATCAAGAAGATTATGGGCTACGGGGTCTTATCCACACCGGCCTTGGCGATAGACGGCGTGGTGAAGGTGGCGGGAAAGGTTCCCAAAGCCGAAGAGATTCATGGATGGATCAAATAAGTTTTCTCCTGCCATCCCTTCATGCGAGGAGGGCAAGGGAGGGGCAAAAATGGAAGAGAGATGCCTTTGTGAACAGAATGACGTCTTGATCTTCTCTTGTGCTTGCAGCTCCAATAACGGCCTGAAAACGCTGGGACGCGAGTGGTACAAACAGAAATTCGCCCCTAAAATCAGTCCGATTACTCTGATCGCTCTTCTTTTTACCATCCTCGTGATGTTCTCCCTCAAAGGTGAATATATTGTTCAGCTTCCGCTCGACGTCATTCGGGTCGCAATTCCACTATTCATCTACTTCGTGGTCATGCTCTTCGTCTCCTTCTACCTGTCGGCGAAGGTGGGCGCCACCTATGAACAGTCTACCACGCTTAGCTTCACAGCAGCATCAAATAACTTCGAGCTTGCCATCGCTGTTGCCCTGGCCGGATTCGGGGTCAATTCCGGCCAGGCATTTGCCGCCGTCATCGGCCCTCTGCAGGAGGTCTCAGTATGATCAGCCCGGCTAACGCGGCCCTTCGCTTCAAAAGAAAATATTTCCCCTATACGATGGAAACGCCAACCGGGATCTGTTAGGTTGCCTGCGAGCCATGAGCTTGAATCCCGGGACGATGTCGTGGCGCAAGTCTCGCCCTCTCGACAAGAATCACTATTGAAGTTAATATGTTAGTAATTTGGGGGCTGAAAGCTCGACCAAGTGCTTCGGGAAATGATTCGCCAAGAGAGGCCCGGCATGAAGAAATTCCTTATCTCCTTCTTCTTTCTTATTCTTCTCTCTTTGCCTGTTCGTACTATCCCACACACCCCCTCTTCCATCCAGATCTATTTTTTCTACTCCGAGGATTGCCAGCCCTGTCAGACCATTCTTCAGAGTTACCTCCCCACATTGAAAACGATGGTTCCCAACCTCGACGTCAAAGCATTCGATGTCGGAAACCCGGCCTATTATGAAGCTCTTGCCAAGCTGGAGGCAAAATTCGGCCGGTCAGGAAGCGAACTCCCTGTTGTGTTCGCCGGGGACCAAATGCTCTCCGGAGAGATGGAGATCATGGAGAAGTTAAATCCTCTCCTTTTGGAGGTCGAGGCAAAGGGAGGTCCCTCTCCTGCTCCCATTGAAATTCCATCGGTGTCTAAGCCTTCCGTCGAAAGCTTGACGATGGAGATCACCTATTTTTACCAGAGGGGATGCCCAAAGTGTGATCGAGCAAACGCCCTTCTCAAATATATGTCCAAGAAGTATCCCCGATTGAATATCAAAGAGATCGACCTCAATAACCCGGATGGGAAGCGTTTGAACGAAACCCTTTCCAACCGGCTTAACCTCCCGATGGAGAAACGTCTGATCGCTCCCAGTATTTTTGTCGAAAATGATTGTCTTCCTTCAGCGGCAATTACAGAATCTAACGTAGAGGCATTGATCCGGAAATATGGGAAGAAAGGTGACAGTGGGAGTGGGAGTGTCAGTGAAAGCAAATTTCCGTCAACACCAACATCCTCACTATCACCGACACCAGAAGAATCCAAGAAAGCTGAGGAGTCGATCATACAACGCTTTAAATCCTTCGGTGTCCTGGCTATTCTCCTGGCAGGCTTGATGGAAGGGATGAATCCATGTGCGCTCGCCACTCTGGTCTTTTTTATTTCTTACCTCACCATGCTCGGTCGAATGCGAAAAGAGATATTCTGGGGGGGACTGGTTTTTTCAGGAACGGGGTTCATCACCCATCTCTTGATCGGTATTGGCATTCTCGGCTTCGTCCAGCATTTCTCATTCTTGCCCCTGTTCTCACAAATCGTTTACGTGATCACTTTTGTGTTCGCTCTTTTCCTTGGAATCTTTAGCCTCTATGATTACATCCAGCTAAAGAAGGGACGACCCTCCAAGATGACACTTCAGGTTCCGGATTTCTTGAAGAAGAGGATTCATCGGATCATTCGGGTAAGAAGTGATGTGTTGGAGGCGAATAAAGAAAGTCCATCCATCCGTTTCTTGCTTGCTGCTGTCGTCATTGGGTTCCTGGTCACCTTATTTCAATCCACTTGCACAAGTCAGGTCTATCTCCCCACAATCCTCTTTGTGACGAATATCCCGTCCCTAAGGGGGAGCGCCGTTTTGTACCTTATTCTATATAATCTTGTTTATATCGTTCCCTTGTTGGCCATCTTCGGTATCGTCTACTGGGGAGTCACTTCGGAGCAACTATCTTTTTTCCTTCAGAAGAGGGCCTCTACGATTAAACTCCTCACCTCCCTTTTCTTTTTCGCCCTGTCGGGGATATTGATTTTAAGCCTGATATAAGTCATAAATGATGTCATCCGGATTGTAGAATCCCCCGGGCTTTTCCCTGCCTCGCCGATCCAGAGAAGATCCGCAGCGGAAGATCCGGACGATCGTTGAAAACCAGCTCGAAACAGACGGTCCCAAGATGATGAAAGGAGTGATCTTAAATGAACGATACCGTTGAAGGACAGCCCCCTGAGCCTCAGCCTCAAAATGAGCCTCAGAATGAACCGAAGAGTACAAAGATGAAGCGAAAGCCCCTTATTTTTATCGCCATCGCCGTCGTTGTGTTGGCGGGGGCAATCCTTTTTTACTTCCTCTACCTCCAGCATCCGAGCCGACAAGTTCTGGCCCGAGTGAACGATGATAAAATCACGGTGGATCAATTCAACAGGGAGCTTGCCAAAGTGGAACCTGCTTTAATCAGAGAGATGCTTCGCGAGGAACCCAATAATCTTCTTGAAAGAATGATCGTCAGGACCCTCCTTTTACAGGAGGCGAAGAAAGAGGGAGTTTCTGCCCCAGTGAAAACGTACAAAGATGCGGCATCGAACCCTCTTCCTCCCGACGAATCCATCATTGCCGAGTTGATTGGGAAAAAGTTCCCTTCCCCGCCGGAGGTCACGCGCGAGGAAGTCGAGGGGTTCTACAAGATGTATAAAGATCGAATGGACGGCAGACCCCTCAAAGAAGTCGCTCCGGCCATTGAACAGTATATCCGGGAAGCAAAGTCACGAGACGCATTGGGGCAGTTCTTGGAGGAGATCCGAAAAAATGCCAAGGTGGATATCAACCAGGCCCAGCTGCAAAAGGTTGCGGCGAAGCCCCCTGAAATGAATACCGAGGACGACCTGAAACAGGCGCTGTCGAGCGGGAAGCCTGTTCTGGTCGATTTCGGAGCAAATTCCTGCCTTCCCTGTCGCCAGATGAGGCCGGTTCTCAAGGAAATTGCCGCTGAGTATTCCGAAAAAGCAAAAATCGTGGTCATCGATGTTTACAGGTATCAGAATCTTGCCAGAGAACATAAAGTTCTCATGCTCCCGACTCTGGTCTTCTTTGATGCAAAGGGAAAAGAAACCTTCAGAAGTGTCGGGTTAATGGAAAAAGAGAAGATCGTCGGAAAGTTGAAAGAGATCGGAATGGGAACGTAGTGAGTTCGGAGTGTTGAGTTCGGAGTTCGGAATTGAAGATCGGAAAGCTTGGAGTAAAACGACTAGGCTATGTTCAACGCAAAAAAAACCAGCGCGCCAGCCCAGCCAGTCTGGAGACGAGAATTCTCTAGACTTTAGTTAAACGTCACAAGTGACCGGTACACGACCGGTTCGCTTACACGCCTCAGGACCCTCCGTAACCCACAGTCACCTTACTTCCCTCAACGATGACGGGTACGTTCCGGACACCTTTGGAATACTTTAGCATTTCCTCCATTTTCTTGCTGTCCGATTTAACATCAAAGTATTTTGCGCCATCATAGGCTGACCTAGCCTTTTCCGTATAAGGTCAACCCGCCTTACCGTAAATAATCACATGATTGGTAGCCATGATTGCTCCTTTCTATTTTGGATTCCCTCCACTCATATCCAATTCGAGAATTTTAGTCAAGTCTAAAACGCTTCTCTCTTCTTGGCACTTTTCAAGAGACAATTAAAGTAGAGATTGTTAAGATAAAATTAGGAGGCAGAGAGACATGGGATTCTGGGATCTTAAAACATTAAAGCTGGATGAATTTCGGCCTGGCATCTTGAGTAAATTGGAATCAGGAACGAACTTAACCATGGCTTTTACGGAAATTGCTTCGAACAAAGAAGGATCTGCCCATGACCATCCTTTCGACCAGTGCGGGGTCGTGATTGAAGGTGAAATAGAGATGTCTGTGGGTGAAGAAAAGAAATTACTGAAGCCCATGGAGACCTACTTCATTCCAGCTGGAATCAAGCACAACTGGAAGACATTTAAGCTGTCAGCCAGGATTTTAGATATCGTGGCAAAACAGGCCTAAGACATGTAAAACGTCCGGTGGCCTCGATCGCGCCCATGCGGACGCGACAACTTGACAATTCTTCTCGACTGAATTTATGTTTCATATAGTAATTTTCTTTTCCAAAAACGAAAGGAATGCTTTCGAGGAGCCGAATAGTCGTCTCTAAGATGAAATTAGAAAGGGAGTCGTGATGGAAGCTCAGAACATTTATCTCGATTTCAATGCCAGCACGCCGCTTGCCGCTGAAGTGGCCGAGGCGATGAGACCCTTTCTCTCTCAGCACTTTGGCAACCCGTCCAGTCAGCATTGGGCAGGAGTTCCGGCTAAAGAGGCTGTCGAGCATGCACGGCAACAGGTGGCCGGGCTTCTCCAATGCTCCCCCGGTGAGATTGTCTTTACCAGCGGTGGAAGCGAATCCAATAACCACGCCATCAAAGGAGTTTTCTTTGCCTTGAGGGAAAAGGGGAACCACATCATCACCTCGCAAATCGAGCACCCGGCTGTAATCAACCCTTGTCGATTTCTTGAGAAACTTGGGGCAGAGGTGACGTATGTTCCTGTGGATCGATATGGAAGAGTTGATCCTCAGGACATTCAAAATGCCATCATTCCCAGGACGATTCTAATTACGGTGATGCACGCCAATAACGAAGTGGGAACGATCCAACCGATTGAAGAAATCTCGAAAATCGCAAGGGGACGAGGCATTATCTTTCACACGGATGCAGCCCAATCTGTCGGAAAGATTTTTACACGGGTCGATCATTTAGGAGTAGATCTATTGTCCATTGCCGGTCACAAGCTCTATGCACCCAAGGGAATTGGGGCGCTATATATTCGCAAGGGGACGCCGATTGAGCCTCTCATCCATGGCGCGAGCCATGAATCAGGCAGGAGGGCTGGAACCGAGAATGTTCTTCTCATCATAGGACTTGGGAAAGCGTGTGAGGTTGCAAAGAAATATATTGGGGACGATAAAATTTGCAGTATGAGGGACCGTTTTTGGAAACTTCTTCAAGATAATTTTGGACAGAAAGTGGTTCTGAATGGTCATCCTTCTCGTCGCCTCCTGAATACTCTGAATGTCAGCTTTGTTGGAAAAGCAGGAGGAGAAATCTTATCCGGATTAGATGGAGTCGCTGCCTCAACAGGCGCTGCCTGCCACTCCGGTTCGGTGGAATTGTCTCCGGTTTTGAAAGCAATGGGAATTTCTCCTGAAGTAGGGATGGGTGCCATTCGATTCAGCCTGGGTCGGACGACAACAGACGATGAACTGGAAAGGGTAATCGATCTTCTTAAAAATTCCCCTCTTCTCTTCCCCCAATAGACTTTTTCCTCTTCACACCTTGAACCAGCGGCGTTGGAGACCATAATAAAGAATCAATCCTGCCAGATAAGCCACACCCATGTTCCACATGGCAGTGCCGGCCGTGACGAGGAGAACGAAAAGATTCTGTTTCTGCAACTTGATGTCCCGAACGACCAGGGCCAGCTCCACACCGGCAAAAAAAAGGATCACTCCCAGAATGGGCCGAGGAAAGACTTGAAAAAGGAGGGCGACGGAATCGCTCAAAAAAAGCCCTGTCAGAAGCACGATCAAGCCTAGAATAACCAAAGCTCCTCCTGTCCTGGCACCGAATCGAATATGACCGGCCATGCCTCCGGCTCCGTGACACATGGGAACGCCACCCAAGAAAACACTGATAAAATTCATTACCCCGTGATCGATGCAAATCGTTTTGGCTTTTACCTTTCGATCGGGGAAGTATTGATTGTTTTCCGCAACCGTCCCGATGATGGCATTTCCCAGTGTGAGAGGCGCTTGAGGTAGTCCTAAAAGAACAAACCCAGACAGGAGTTCTTGCCAGGTCATTCGTGCAAACGTCAATTGAGGAAATCGAAAACGAACAGAGAGATCGGAGAGACCCTGGAATAAATCCGGTTTTTGAATAAAAGCCACAATGATCCCATATGCGAGAAGGCATAACATGGCAGGAAAACGTTTGCTATTGAGTAGCAGAAGAGTAAGAATCCCGCCCCCGAGCGCAACCCAAGGACCCTCTCTCATCATACCTAGTCCTTCGACCACAAAGCTCAATCCCAATCCGAGCATGATGCCTCGAACCACCGGTTTTGTCGTAATCTTTTCGATCCAAGTGATGGCTCCCGTTAACCCCATCAAAAGCCAGAAAAGGCCCGTGAAGATTCCGGACCCCCAGATCATTCCGTGGGTAATGGTCTCGGGATGCGCAATAGCCATTCCTCCGATCGCCTTCATCGGTTGAATCGGAACGGGAGTTCTGAAATAAAGTCCCACAAAAATTTTGAAGATGCCGAAGGCGACAAGAATACCCAATGGGTCCATTTTGTTGAGCGTGATATAGCCCACGACAAAAGGAATCAATGTCCCCAGGTCGCCAAAGGCTCCAGCAAACTCCATCTTGTTGTAGTCATTCCCCCACAAACGCATTGGTTATTCACTCTCCCTCGTAAAAAATTCCAGAACAGATTCGTTGTTTAAGGGATATCTTCATCATGGCTATTCGAGGATCTCCTTCTTTTTGACCGATTTCATGCTCCTCATGCACTCCACAGCGTACTCGCATGCTTCGAATGCTTCCTTTCTATGAGCTGAGGCAACTGCCACCATGAGGATCAAGTCGCCCAGGTCAAGTCTGCCTCTCCTCCGGCACAGGGCAACATCCTGTATTTTCCACTTGGCCAGGATTTCATTGGCTATATTCGATCGTTCTCTCTCTGATGCATTTATGTCCGCTTCATATTCGATCGAAACAACCTTCCGACCGTTGGAATCAGGACGGACAATGCCAAGATGCGTCACAATTCACCCGGAAGAATCAGCTTTTAAACTGTCGAACAACAGCTGATGAGAAACCAATGTTTCAGTAACTTTTACCCTGCCAACCTCCTTATATAATTTTCTACTTGGTTAGGAGTCCCCCGATTTTCTGCTTAAATCTTTTTTCCACGATTCCTTGAAGATCCTTTATAAGAGAATCCACTTCCCCGATGAATTTCTTCCCCTTCGGCGTCAATTGCGCCCCGCCATCTTTTCCGCCAAGTCTTGTGTCCAATATCTTGAACCCCGCCCTTCGTTCGATCTTCTTAACCGCTCCCCAGGCATGCCGGTAAGACATCCCAAATTCCTCGGCTGCCCGCTGGATGGAACCTAACCGATCAACGGCCAGAAAGAGTGCCGTTTTACCTCCACCAAGCACCACTTCCCCCTTGTTTTCGATCCAGAACTTCGATTTGATCTCCATAAAGCCTCCCTGGAAGAATTTTGCTTATAATATGCTAACAAAAGCATACCGCATAATATGCTAATAAAAGCATATTGTCAAGATAATCCTCTTTTTTCCTGAAAGGATGATGTCGTATCTGAGGAAAACTATATTCGGTCTCGATAATGTTGAAAGGAATTAGAAGAGGAAGCCATAAATAAGGATGGAAAGCAGGCCACCCGCCAGGAGGATGTAAGGAAGATTGATCTTCTTATAGATGGCAAAGAAAGCCGCTGCGGCCATGAGAATCCTTGGGATATCCACGAGGGAGGTTTTTCCAAAATTGAGGAGCACCAGGGCCAGCATCCCAATAAAGGACCCCAGGACTCCCTGTTCCATCATTCGGACCTTTTCAATTCCTCGCAGTCGATCGTGATAAGGGATGAGAAGGACCAGGATGAAGAAAGAAGGAAAAAAGACTCCGAGGGTGGCCATGAAACCACCCAGCAGATGGGCCACCTTATAGCCCACGAAAGTGGCCGTGATTAGAATGGGACCGGGAGTCACCTGACCGAGTGCGATGCCATCCAAAAACTCCTTAGTGCTGAGCCACTGAAATCGGTCCACCATCTCATACTGGATCAGAGGGATGGCCGTGAACCCTCCACCAAAGGCCAGGGCGCCGATCTTCGAAAGATTAAGGGAAAGAACCACAATTTTGGGGTTCACGAAATAAGAGAGCGCCAATGCCAGGCAAATAAAGGCCGCCAGGAGGACAATAACAAGATGCTCTTTTCCCTTTGCCACCAAAGCTGCGGCCCCAGGAGAGGCAGGTTTGATCGGAGGTGTCTTGGGCCGCAAAAGAAAACCCG
>Ga0335070_10004354_pt1 | contig 16537 bp, 11 predicted proteins | sample Lox_Sample_13_FD_206722 | JGI IMG/M metagenome (GOLD analysis project Ga0335070, IMG submission 206722) | Soil microbial communities from Loxahatchee National Wildlife Refuge, Florida, United States - Lox_Sample_1.3 | ecosystem: Environmental > Terrestrial > Soil > Wetlands | place: USA... | reverse complement strand
CCAAAATCGTTCGTCAGTATATCCAAGAGTTTTACAGTTTCTTTCTTCGTGGTCTCCAAGCAAACCTCACAAATCCACGTCTTAGCGTCAATTTTCTGGCCACCGCAAGATGGACACTTTTCAGGCGTCACGCCCTTACCCGAAAAACCACAATTGCCACAAGTCCACTGATCATGAATCTTGCCGCAAGGCGTTGCGATGTGGTCCGCGTCGATGTCAAAGATCAAGTCCGCACCAAGCCAATGTTTAGCACCCATTTCAGTCGTTGAGGGGTCATCATAGTAAGCGCTGGAATAGTAGATATCAGAAGGAATCAATTCGCACAAAAATGCTCTTAACTCTTCGCTTTGCTTAAAACTTCTATGCCTCACCATCATTTTATCTTTGAAAAGTAACGCGCCAAATTCGCGGTTTTCAAATAAACTCGGGATCCAACTTTCGTGAAAGGCACTTTTGTAATATTCCAGAAATTTCGTTTGAATGAACTTCAGAGTTTGGGGATGCATCTTTCTCTCATCAACACGCCTTTTTTCTTATTTTGTATTCGTCAATGAGTTTCTGTAGTCCATCTTCTAGCTTTACTTTAGATTTAAAACGAAGGATATTTCTTGATTTTTGGATGTCTGCTTTGCAGTGTTTTATGTCGCCGGTGATGGGGGCTGCGTAGACTGGAGTCAGGTGTTCCTTGTTCATTATTCTTTGTAGTACCTTTGCAAGGTGGTTAACAGAGATTGATTTGCCACTGGCTATATTGAACACTTCTCCCCTGCCTTTGTCATAATGCAAGGTCAGCATATCTGCGTCTACTACATCCTTGACGTGGATGAAGTCTCTCGTCTGTTTTCCACCTCCATATATGATGGGAGGGCTGTTCCCCATTAACCGATTGATGAAAGAGGTTATCACTGCGCTGTATCTTGCGTCAAAGCGTTGCCTTGATCCATAAACGTTGAAGATTCTCAGACTAACGGCCTTTAAGCCGTATAGATGGCTGAAAACTTTAACGTACGTCTCAGCTGAGATTTTAGAGGCTCCGTACGCTGAAATCGGCTCTGGACGTACATCTTCTCGGGCGACATTGATTTCGCCGTAAACCGCGGCAGAGGAGGCGAAAATGAAATGCTCCACACCGGCATCCATGCATGAATTGAGTAGAACTAACGTCCCGGTAACGTTGACCTCATTGATTAGATTGAGGTCTGACTCGCGTGCATCGCTTATTGCAGCTTTGTGGAAAACCGTGTCAACGTTCGAAACTGCTCTCTTAACGTGCTCGGGATTCCTAAGGTCCCCTCGGATAAGATGGAATTTCTTGTCCTTCATGTGAAGTGAAATATTTTCTAAACTTCCTGTGAGGAAGTTATCGAGAACAATCACCTCCAAACCCTCAGCCAAAAGTCTGTCTACGAGATGGCTACCGATGAAACCCGCTCCGCCTGTAACTAGTACTCTGAGAGGCTTTGCCATGAACAGTCCTAATCCTCATTTTTGAAGAAATATTACTCGCACGATGTGGAAAAACCTTTCGTGAAAAACCACGAAGCCACAAACCACAGTCAGAACCTGTGAAAAGCTCATTACACATCAATAACGATGCTGAAGAAAAGATTATAAATAAACATTACAACCCCTTAGAAGATGACGATTGTCTCCGTCCCTCACACTAAAGAAAAGAGAACTGATCGACACATGACCAATTCTATAAAGGTGATCAGCAAGTGAAACTGGCGCTTTGTCATCACTATAGCTTAACCTTTCACGGTGGAGGGGAACGGTTTCTAATCGAATTTGCTAAGCAACTACGCAAGAGGGGAAACCGAGTCACCATCTGCGCACTGCCCTTTGGCCATCGAGACGTAGACATAAGCAACTGGCTCGACGGAATCGAATATCATGAAGGCTTTCTTCATGATGTGGACGACGCCGACATCGCATACTTCGTATTCGCTCCGTTCGTGCTTAACTTCTTCAAGGGAGACTGCCCGAAGATTGGAGCCGTTCACGCGTTTGTCTTCGCCGTAGAGCTTCAACATGCTGAGGTTCAGTCTATGAATTCAGTGAACTTTGTCAGACGATTTGGCTTGTCAAGATTCGCTGCCAACTTATATTTCAACAAAATCATGCGAAGGAACCTGACCTCCTTCGATGCCATTCATGTGATTAACAGAGAATGCCTAAACATGTCTCTAAGAGCCAAGAAACTATACTACATTCCCAACTGGATTGACACCTCACTCTTCAAACCAACAACGGATAAAGACACAGATTTTTCGGCACTTTTCGTAGGCAGGAAGAACAAGGGCTTCTCAACGTTTGCAAAAATCGCCAGATCATTGAAAAACAAAGACATTAACTTTTTCGCAATAGGAGCCGACATAGAGAGTGTTGATAACGTACAGAGTCTTGGGTTCATAACTAATGCCAAAGAACTAATTGACTTGTACTCGAGAGTTCACGTCATAGTCTATACAAGCGAGATTGACGTGTTTCCATTAACATTGCTCGAAGCCTGTTCGTGTGGAACGCCAGTTTTGGCTTTACCTACAAAGGCGATTGAGGGTCTGGATCTATCTATCTTCTATGCACCATCAACGGACCAGTTTATCTGGAAGATCGCAGACTTGCAGAAAATGTGGCAAAGACAGAGAGACACTTATTCCGCGTTGACGGAGAAAATTCGGGCAGATGGGATGAAATACGACGTTAACAGGATTTTTCCAAAGTATCTGGCAATGCTGAGGGAAGTTTCAGGGTGTTAACTCCCTTCAAACAGAGCTGGATATATCTTAGAAAGAGATTTGGGTACAAGATCTACATTTACATAGCGATAATCCTTTACTCCATAGTCTTTTCTGCAATAATGCTTTCAGCCCACTACGCATTTCGTACGTACGCATGGGATCTTGGAATTTTTAATCAAGCCTTCTGGAATACGCTCCACGGTCGTCTGTTCGATTATACTTCTGAAAGCGTCTACACAACAACCGGAAACTTCTTAGGGGTTCACTTTGGGCCGATCCTCTTTCTAATACTTCCTCTATATGCAGCTTTTCCATACCCTGAGCTGCTAATTGTCACAAGTCCTATAATCGTTGCCCTAGGAGCAATACCTGTCTACGAACTCGCTCGGTTGATCCTCAAGAACGACAGAGTTGCATTGTTGTTAGGGGTTTCCTATCTGCTATATCCACCGCTGCAAGGAGCCATAATTTCGGGTTTCTCTCTAGAGATCATAGCGCTACCCATCTTTCTTTTTATTGTCTATTACCTTATAAGAGGCGACTTTGCGAAGTTATCTCTAGCTTTTATACTTGGGTTAGCGACGCACGAAGCCTCAGCCTTCGTTATTGCCTTCATAGGGCTCTATGGCGCATGGCATTACAGGTCACTAAGAAGCAAGGGTTTTCAGGCTTCAGTGATCATTACAACAATGAGCATCGTTTATTATGTTTTTGCCCAAAATATACGAGTCTTTCTCGGCTGGACTCAGCAACCATCGCTCTGGCACGAGTGGGCAATCATCGGCGCAGAAAGCCCTTCCAGCGTCCCCTTCCAAGTTATTATGAACCCTATAGGTGCTCTCAACTCTCTAGCCTTCGATGCGATTGCAAAGGTAGTTTTCCTACTTATGTTTCTGATTCCTCTTGCGTTCTTGCCAATGGTGGGGGTATCAGCCCTTTTGCCGACACTTCCATATTTGTTCTTAGGCTTATTTTCTTCGTATCCTGGGTATTATAGCATTGGAAGCCATTATGGTGCTTTCCTCGTTCCATTCTTTTTCGTTGCGCTTATTCTCGGCATGGCAAAATTGGAGAAAATTCCGCGTTTTCGTGTCTCTACTATGAGAACGGCGAAAGTGGTATTTGTTTTATCTCTGGTTTCGCTTGTTGCAATTCTGCCCACGACTTACGTTGACTATGTGAGTTTTGATTCTGGGGATGCACATGGAAGAATTTTGTTCGAGGCCTTGTCGATGATTCCGCAGAACGCCTCAGTGCTCACGCAGAACAATATTTTTCCTCATGTCTCTGGCAGGGCTAATGCGTATACGATACCTTCCCCAAATTGGTCGAAAGAATATCAGCGAATCGCAAACGAGACCCTTCAAAACTTGAGGAAAGTCGAAATCGACTATGTGCTAATAGATCTAAAAAGTGAACCCTATAGCGCTTCGAGCGGCACATTGATTCTTAATGAGTTTGTTCTTAAGTGGAACAATTACGATAAAATAGTAGACCAGGACGGAGTGATGCTTTTCAGACTAAGAACATAGGGGGAACTCGATTTTAAAAATGCGTGTAGTTACCACATGGTCTTCTTATTGCGAGGCATGGCTATTTACTCCGCGAAATTATATGAAAGTTGGCGGCGTGTTCGCATGAACAGCAGAGCATCCTAAACTCGCAAGCCACCCATTACGACCTATAAAAAATCTTTTATCTATCAAGCGACCATACATGACCATAATTCGGATAACACGAAGTATGAAATTTGAAGGGCATAGTGATATTATGAATAGTGTTGTCACGCAAAATGGGTTTTTCAGGCTTTTCAGAGGGGACCTTATCAAGTTAAAGTTGAGAGCTCTTAGGTCTGGCGCTTGGTTCAGAGTGTTAAGAAGGGCGGAGCGGGTTCTAGTTGATTTGACGATTAGGGTTGTCTATGAAGTGCGCAGTCGGGTGCTTGCCAAAGCCTTGCTCTCAATCATGAAGAAGCTGGAAGATGCCTCGGAAAATAGAGTCTCGCGTGCAATCAGAGATTTTGGTTTTCCGTGCACTCGCAGGCTGAGCTGGCTCGCTCAGAAGTGGGGGAACGGGTTTGCTGAGGCCTGGGCGTTTGACTTTTCTTTTGCAAGGTTCATAGCAATAATGCATATCAACACCAGTGGCATAGCGCGCCTTCTATAGCTAAGTAGGCTAAAATCTTGGTGGAAATTGAGGATACTAAGATAATTCTGAAGAAAGGATCGCCTCCCGACATAAAGCCCTTTGTCGTTGTCGGTATTCCAGCTTTTAACGAAGAGAAGGCTATCGCACGAATTGTTTTGCAATCACAGAATTACGCAGACAAAGTCGTGGTTTGCGACGATGGCTCAGCGGATTTGACCGCCGCGATTGCAAAAAGGCTAGGGGCAATTGTTATCCGTCATAAGCAGAATCGCGGTTATGGAGCGGCTATTCAATCGTTATTTAGAGTTGCCAAGAAGTTGAATACGGATGTTTTGGTTACTTTAGATGGTGATGGTCAACACGACCCAAACGAGATTTCGAAAATCGTTAAACCAATCATTCAGGGAGACGCGGACATTGTTATTGGATCCAGATTTATGGATGACCGTTCCACCGTTGCCATGCCTTGGTATAGGCAAACTGGTGTGAGGTTTATCACAAAGCTCACCAATAGTCAGTCAAAACATAACAGTGTCACGGATGCGCAAAGTGGTTTCAGAGCCTACAACCGAAAGACTATAGAAGATTTGGTAATGTTTGAAGATGGAATGGGTGTCAGTTCAGAGATTTTGATTAACGCAAGAAAGCAGCACTTGAGGATTTGTGAGGTTTCCAGTTCCTGTGAGTACGGTAACGGGATGAAAACTTCAAAACACAATCCGGTGAGACATGGAGTTGATGTTGTGACCTCAATTGTCAAGCTTCTTGTCGAAGATAAGCCGCTGACAATGCTGGGATTACCAGGTACACTCTGCTTAATAACTGGAGCCATTTTCGGAGTTTGGATGCTCCAGATATATGCTGCTGAGCACTACATAGTGACGAATATCGCTCTGGCTTCCGTGGCGTTCATATTGATAGGGTTCTTCGCTTTGTCAACAGCAATAACCTTGTACGCAATATCTAGACTGGCGAAAAAGGCAGCTAACAATGATTCGCAGTGAAGACAAGAAGCGGCGTTCGTGAAGACAATTAGAAGATGCTAGACATCAAAGTTGGTGAGTGCACAGGTTTTGTGCCTGTATGAGTTTAGCGACAAAATGTTGATTGATGATTCAGGAATTATTCTTGGGAGGCAAGTGCTTTGCGTGTGCACGCTCTCTCATCCTTGCTGCGTTACATGCTAGCTCTTGAACAAGAGTGTGACTAAGTTAACCTGGCGCTAGCGAAGCTAGTGACTCAAATGCTCATCTTCAATGTCTCGATCCTAGCGAGCCTTACACGTGTGGCGGAACGGTAGTTTTTATAGTTCGAGAAGTCATAAAGTGCCTCCGCAGATGAGGATTGCGGGCGCGAAGATGAATAGGTCGTAAATGATGAAAAGAGCACTTATTACTGGAATAACCGGACAAGATGGTTCTTACTTAGCAGAATTTTTGCTTTTGAAAGGTTATGAAGTGCATGGAATAATTAGAAGAGCTAGTACCTTTAATACTTCTCGGGTTGATCATATTTATGTCGATCCTCATGAACCCGGGGCAAAGCTCTTTCTTCACTATGGGGACCTTTCGGATTCAGAGCAAATATCCAACATAATCTATAACATAAAACCAGATGAAGTTTATCATTTGGGGGCTCAAAGCCATGTCCGAGTAAGTTTTGATATTCCGGAATATACTGGGAATGTTACTGCTCTAGGTGCTACGAGGATTTTGGAAGTCATCAAAAGAAGTGGAAACAAAATTAAGTTCTACCAAGCTTCCAGCAGTGAAATGTTTGGGAATTCTCCATTTCCTCAGAATGAAAAAACGCCGTTTAGACCAAGGAGCCCTTATGCGATTGCAAAACTTTATGCGTATTGGACAGCGGTTAACTATAGGGAAGGTTACAATTTGTTTGCTTGTAATGGTATTCTGTTTAATCATGAATCGCCACGTAGGGGCGAAACTTTTGTTACGAGAAAGATAACTCGTGCAATCGCTAACATTTTAGCTGGGAAACAAAAAGTCCTTTATTTAGGCAATCTTGAAGCGAAAAGGGATTGGGGATATGCGCCGGAATATGTGGAGGTTATGTGGAAGATGTTGCAACTTAATGAACCAGAGGATTTCGTTGTAGGTACTGGCGAAGCGCATTCAGTTAAGGAATTCGTCGAGAAGGCTTTTTCATATGCCGGTCTTTCTTTCGAAAAATTTGTAGAGATTGATCCTAGGTATTTTAGGCCAACGGAAACTGAGGAGTTAATCGCCAATTCAGAAAAGGCGCAGAGGAAGCTGCATTGGAATCCGAAGATCAGATTTGAAGACTTAGTGAAGATAATGGTAGATGCTGATATGCGCAGGACAGGTTTAGAACCCATTGGTGAGGGCGATAAGATCTTGGAAAAGACGTTCTTGAATAGATGGTGGGAGGGAGATTAAGACGAAGTTTTGGGCAGATAAGAAGATATTGGTGACTGGCGGAGCCGGGTTCTTGGGTTCTTTTATAGTTGAGAAGCTAACAAAGGAAAGGGAAGTAGATCCTAAAAAAATTCGAGTTCCCAGAAGCAGAGAGACTGATCTGAGAAAATGGGAAAACTGTGTAAGAGTTGTTAAGGATGAGAATGTTGTTATTCATTTGGCAGCTAAGGTTGGTGGTATAGGATTTAACAAGAAGTACCCTGCAGCTCTATTTTATGATAATGCGATAATGGGAATTCAGCTCATGGAAGCTGCTAGGCAAGAGGGAGTACAGAAATTTGTGGCAATAGGAACTGTATGTGCATACCCGAAATTTGCTCCCGTTCCTTTTAAAGAGCAAGATCTATGGAATGGGTATCCCGAAGAAACAAATGCCCCATATGGCATTGCTAAAAAGACTTTGCTGGTTCAGGCTCAAGCATATAGAGACCAATACGATTTCAATGCTATCTTCCTTTTGCCAGTTAACTTATACGGACCAAGGGATAATTTTCACTTGGAGCAGTCGCATGTAATTCCAGCGTTGATAAAGAAGATGGTAGATGCCAAATTAGAAGCAAGAAGCGAAGTTGTTGTTTGGGGTACGGGCAATGCTTCTAGAGAATTTTTGTATGTTGAAGATGCAGCTGAAGGAATACTTCTCGCCGCTGAGAAATATAATAAGCCAGACCCTGTTAACCTAGGTGCAAGCAAGGAAATCACAATAAGAGAGCTTGCTTATTTGATAGCTAGACTCACCGAGTATAAGGGGAGAATTGTGTGGGATACTTCGAAGCCAGATGGACAACCGCGAAGGTGCCTTGACACAAGTAAAGCTAAGAGAGAATTTGGGTTTGAAGCGAAAACCGATTTCAAAGAAGGGCTTAAGAGAACAATTGACTGGTACAAAGAGAACAAACCTCTAGTGACAAAACAGAATTGAAAAAGAAACTTGTTTCAGTTATATTGCCAGTGTTCAGGGCAGTTCCTGATTATCTAGAGCAAAGCTTACAGAGTATCCTTTCTCAGACCTATGATGAAATCGAGTTAATTGTCGTTCTTGACAAATATGATCATAATATAGACGGTTTGTCATTCGCGGTTTTGGAAAAGTTCAAGGATGATCATCGATTGCAATTGGTAGTCAATGAAAGAAGAACTGGGTTAGCATCTTCTTTGAATGCTGGCATAAGATTTGCAAAAGGAGAATACATTGCACGAATGGATAGCGATGATATCAGCTTACCAGTTCGCATTGAAGAAGAATTTGAAGTAGTTCGTAAGAGGCACTTTGATTTGGTTGGCTGTTGGGCTAAGGTTATTGATGAATTGAATCGAAGTATGGGATATTTGTCTCCCCCATGCGAGTGGCAGGCAATTAGGAAGTATTTGTTGTTTCACAACCCTTTCTTGCACTCAACAATTTTATTTCGTAGAAAAGTGATAGAGGTTGTAGGATTGTATGAACCAGAATATGAATTATCCGAAGACTATGAGTTTTACATGCGGGCTTTTTCGGCTGGTTTCAAAGGAATGAATATTCCAAAGTACTTACATCTGCTGCGAGAGCACTATTCTTCAATGGTACGAGGAAGCAGGTGGAAACAAAATCGGATTACTAACCTGAAATGCAAACTTGCAGGCGTCTTTGATTACCATTTCAACACGCCTCGAGACGTTCTTTACTTGGGAATTACTCCTTTGAGCTTCTTATTGAATCCCGGAAAAGTGCTCATTGCCAAAAGATTAGTTGGTCTTTATTATAAGAAAGTCTCACCCTCTTCCACTTAGACTGAAAAGCAACATGGTTTTTTAATGCACGCACAAGATTCTGCGGAAAGTTATTCCATGAAGGACGTTTATCTTAAGGGTCGATTTCAAGGCGGACCTTATCATTCGCTTTACAGAGAATTGGTCAAACACCCGCCTAAAGGATATAGAGTTCTTGCGGAAAAGCCCGACCTAACAAAAAAACATCAACTGGCGTACAGTTTTGACAAGAAGCTATTAGACCTCCCCTTTGTGAAGGATGTGTGGTATGAAGCAAAAACATTATTGTACATGGGTGTTCAGAGAGGTAACAGATTCGGGTGTGAATCTGAATTAGTATTTGCTTCGCAACAGTTGATGTTTGCTCAGTTGCCTTGGATTGTTGATTTCGAGTTTGCAAATGCTCTGGTTGGCTACGGCGATATTAGATTGTGCAAAAAACTTGTTCAGAGTACTCTGGCTTCGAAATATTGCAAGAAGATATTGCCATGGAGTTACTGGGCGAAGAGAACAATGCGTCGTAGTTTGAATATTGACAGTTTCAAAGAAAAAATCGAGGTGGTCCATCTTGCGGTAGGGCTAAAAGATTTGGTCAAGAAGAGAGACGATGATAGGTTGACTTTGCTTTTTGTTGGAAGCACAAACCCCTTCAACGTTTACAATTTTGAATTAAAAGGAGGAATCGAAGTGGTAGATGCATTTCTAGAGTTGAGCAAGAAATATGATCGGCTGAAATTGGCAATCAGATCGTGGGTCCCCCCTGAAATAAGAGAAAAGTGCTCCAACCAACCCAATATCACAATACTTAATTCGCCATTGAGCGATAAAGCACTGGCTGATCTGTATGCCTCTTCAGATGTTTTTGTGTTTCCGTCTCATGCGAATTTAGGAATGGCCATTCTGGAAGCAATGAGTTTTCAATTACCTGTGATTGCACTTGGGGTTTACGATGTCCCCGAAGCTGTCAAAGATATGAAAACAGGAGTCCTTTTAACTCCCCCACCAAAAGTGCCTTATTACACTTGGAACGGAGGACCAAACCATTACGATAGGAGTTTTTGGCTCGCCCTCCGCCACTCTAGATCTTGGTTGGTGAGGCAGATTGTTGAAAAAGCTGCTCTATTAATTGAAGATGAGTCTTTGAGAAGAAGGATTGAACGAGAGGCTAGACAGCAGGTAGAGCACGGAGATTTTTCTATTGAGAAGAGAAATGAGAAACTAAAGATGATATTCGATGAAGCTACGAAGATATAGTTCAGGTTCAGCTTCAGCGCGCGGGACATTTGAGGTTATTCACCTATAGGGTACTGAATGAGCTTTTCACTACTCCATCAGTTTAAGGTGATTCGAGTAATAGGCTCATGTGCCCACGAGCCCGGACGCTTGCCAAAGATTTTGCACGCATTAGAAAAGATTATGTCAGTTTGTCGGCTTCAAGTTCAAACGCTGTCTTTGTGGTGCAGAAAGCGCACCCTAGATGGAAAGATTAACTTTTTTAACGACAGCACCGTTCTATTGTTCCTACCCTGATCTCACCGGTGAAGAGTGGCTTGAAGAGGAAAGTCTGTGTAGCATATCCCTTTACCAGGGCACAAGGTATGGAGCATGATAATGCCATTTTGATAGATGAGTTAATGAAGAGAGGCGCTGAAGTATCTGTTGCAACCGTGTGTTCTATCAACTTGGTTGGGCTTTTCAAAAGGTATTTTGGAATAGAGCTCCCTTATGAACCAAAGATCTATTCTGTCCTTCCGTCTTTTATGCCTCAATTCTCTTATTTCTTTTTTAATCCTTTTATGAATTATGTAGCTTTGAGAAAAGCGATAGGAAAGGAAAAACCCGACGTGATTTACGTAGACGGACTCAATTATAAAATCCCACACCATGTTGCAAATACAGCTAAAATCGTTGTTTATCTCAATGAACCAGTCCCCGACCATTGTATTCCAGAGTTAATGGGAGCTAAGCTGCCTATTTATGCTCGATTGTATAGAAAGATGTTCGAATCTTTTCTTCGATTGATAATAGAGAAAGAACCGATAGGAACCCCTGTATGCAACTCTGAGTGGAGCAGCCGAATATATAAGGAATTTACTGGAAAACAGTTGAGAGTTATTAAACCTCCTGTCGCTGTAGAAAAGTTCTACTCAAGGAAAAAATTGAACCTTGTAACCTGCGTAGGCGTTTTTACTCCAAGAAAGAAATATGAAAGAGTAATCCAGGCAATCTACAACTGTCAGACAAAACCAGAGCTGCGGATCATAGGAAGCAAACATATGGCGCATTCATTCTATCTAACGTCTCTAAAGAGATTGGTGAGACATCTTTGCTTGGAGGATAGAGTTCACTTTCATGTGGACGCGTCTTTTGATGAGCTTCGGGATATTTTAAGCCACTCTAAGATATGTATTTCCTCGGGTATTGAATACTTTGGGATAGCTTTGGTAGAACAAATGGCTAGTGGGTGTGTTCCAATAGTTTATCGGGCAAGTGCTCCTTGGCATGAAATCATTGAACATGGTAGATATGGCTATGGCTTCAAAACAGAGAGTGAGCTTGCCGATATAATAGACAAGCTGCTGACGAATGAGAGCTTGTTTAGAAAAATGAGTGACGCAGCGAAGAAAAGGGCTCATGCCTTTGATCAAAAGATCTTCCGCCAGAAGATGGCTAATCTGATCCTAACCAGATGCTAGCTGCGCGTTGGCACGATGACAAGATGGACGATAGAGAGAAAGCGAATAGATCAAATATCGCAAATATGGACGCTCTGAACACGTTCATGATTATATATTGATGTCATTGGGAGTATAAGGAAGAGCGGCAAACGGAGAGGCATTTGATGCAGTCAAAGGGCAAGAAGCCTGGTGTCGTGCTAATAACGGGGCAGCTCAGCAGTAAGATTAAGATAGGGGAGATGTTCGTGGTGCAACTTCTGCAAATTCTCGAGCCTCAATGTGGTAAGCTATTCGTAATTGCTGGAAACTTTAACGGCAAGGTCAACGGACAGGTTCAAATAATAAATTTAAAGCGCAAAAACTCTAGTGAAATGAGACCAGTCTGGATCAGAATCCCCAGATTCCTATTGACCCAGCTGATAATTTCAGCTCATTTCACAAAAGTATCAAAGATGGTTGATGTTGCACTTTTCTACTTGGCAGAACTCAATTTATTACCTATCTTGTGCTCAAAATTGCTGAAAAAGAAAACGGTAGTATTCTACCTCACAGGCCGAAGAGCTTATGAAATGTCCCTGACTGAACCCTCCAGCTTCAGCAGAATTATGATCCCTCCTATTACAAGAATTTTGCTAAGAGTCGTTTTCTTTCTTGCAGATCAGATTGTTGTAGAAGCGAAGAACACTATAGAATGGGCAGGGCTAGGCAAATATAGGGATAAGATTTCTGTGAGTGGCGCCCGGTATGTGGATAGTAACTTTTTCAGCGTAAAGCGAGAACTGAAGAATAGGAGAGAGTCAGTTGGATTCATCGGTCGCCTGAGTCCAGAGAAGGGCATTGTGAACTTCGTTAATGCTATTCCCTTGATCTCAAAAGAATTGAGTGAAGTGGGCTTTCTGATAGGTGGAGTTGGGCCTATGCTAAATGAGATCGAAGGCAAATTAAGGAGAAACAAATGTCGAGATATAGTGAAGCTTGTAGACTGGATCGCTCATGATGAGCTCCCTGAATATCTAAATGAGCTCAAACTATTGGTTATCCCCTCCTATACAGAGGGACTTCCTACCATCATGCTCGAAGCTATGGCGTGTGGTACGCCAGTTTTAGCAACGCCTGTAGGCGGTATTCCAGATGTCATAAAAGATGGAAAAACGGGATTTATCCTAGATGACAATTCAGCGGAATCCATCACCAGAGGGGTGATAAGAGCTTTGAACTACCCAGAACTCCTAGAGGTAACAAAAAGCGCTCGCGCTCTCATTGAAAGCAAATATTCCTATGCGGCAGCGGTTCAAAGATACGAGACAATCTTGAGTGGTCCTTGCTAAAAGTGGTTCTAGCATGGAAATATGCCTTGTTGCTACCAACTTGCATTTATTATGTCTCAGGATTATTCTCTATCGGGAAATTCAAGAAAACAAATGTTGAAACTAAAGAAAAGGCAAATAGACTCCATTGGCCAATTTTAACATTGTTAATTAAGCTGATGCAGATCCTGTTCAGATTAAACGACACTTCATCAATACAACCCATTGATTATTATGTAGATGAAGACCAAGTGGTACAAAATGTGAGTGTTTATAACGTATCATAATGGCACTCGATGGGGTTAGTGAAGCTATTGAAGCATTTTAGCCCAAACTTATGGAGATTTTGAACTTCTAATTATAGATGACGGATTCACACATAACTCTAAGGAGATGATGGCTTCACATCTTTATGATGATGAACAGGTGCGTTATATCGATCAAAAAATAGAGATTTTTCAGCGGCTGCAAATAGAGAAATAAAGGAAAGCAACGATAGTCTCATCGGTTTTATGGGTTAAGACGATTTTTGGATGCCCAATAAATTGGTAGTTGCCGCTAAAATATCTCAGTGAACATATAGACGTAGATCTCATTCATTCAAATTACTGCTCTATTGATTCTAAAGGGTGGATATTGGTCTGATAGATGCAAAAATACCGAATGTTTCTTCAAAGAAAGAAGTCGTCAAGCAGCTCTTCCTGGATAATTTTCATTGGATTTGAAACAGTTCTTATGAAAAGGAAGTATTTTTGATGAAGCCGGTTTTTTCGATTAATACATGGTGGGTTTTTCGTATCACGGCATGTGGCTAAGAATTGCAGGAAGTTTCAACGTCGGATACTTGAATCGATCGTTATAAACCACTTCAAAAAGAGAAATGAACGAAAAAATTTAGTAAAGTCTTTATATCTTTCAAACTGGGTTAATGGAAGGACCAATGTAAATTGAATTTCCATGTTAGTGTGACAAAATTCAATAAGTTTATCCTGCTACTGCCTATAGCTTTTGAATCAATCTACTTTGGTTTTTCTTTCACTGCCATGCCTCCATTATTCATGGCAATAATAGCTTTTCCTGCTATGTTCATCTTCCCAGGCGTAATGCTTTTAGCTGTTCTGAGAAAAGAAATCTGCACTGATACATTGCAGTTGGTTGTCGAAGGATTTTTTATGTCAACCGTAATGGTGGTTATGTTGACCTCTGTCATTCTTGCGCAAGGTCTTTCCTTGACCTCATTTGACTACTCACTTGTAGCTCTGTCTTTTGTATCCATTCTTGCGATAATTGGATTTGCCCAAAAAACAGAAATAAAACCGAGTAAACACGACGTTTGGCTTCTTGCCCTGGCGTTCACAGTGTATGTTGTTTTAATGTCTTGCTTTAGCGCATTTCCGAGGTTTTTCACTCCGGACGAAACTAGTTACATTTTCTCAGCAAGAATGGGCATTTTAAATGGAATAATCCCTCCGATGCCAACGGGCGTCTTTCCCGATGCAAGCGTAGTAAAAGCATTACTTGACGGGCGATGCTTCTGGATCTGTCTTTTAGCCTCTTTTCTAGGATCAACAGGCTTGCCAGCATATCAAGCGGGCCTGATTGGTGTAGGCTTCCTAATCATGACAGCTTTGACTTCGTCGCTAATAGTTAAAGACAAGCGGCTAAGTGCAATTGTCTTTGCAGCGGTTGCTATTAATCCACTTCTATTCTCTTTTTCAATTTTAACTCTGAACGATTTAGCCATCTCGTTTTATGCAGTCTTTGCAGTGCTGTTTTTCGTTAGATCCTTCTCCAAAACTGGCTATAGTGTATCGCTTAACATTGAGAACCTGGCCTATTCCCTAATAGCAATAATAGTTCTAACCTTGCTTAAACCAAATCTACTAGTATTTGTAGCCATGTGGATGATCTTGATTTTCATTATGGTAAAGTATAAGCTTTACAAACTAAATCGCAAATACAAAATTCTCACTGTGGCTATTTTGCTGCCTGTTCTAATATATGAGTTATGTCTAGACTTGCCCTATGTTATCTCAACATGGATACTACGCAGCGTCCCACTCAGCGGTTTATTCGGCAAGTTTCTGTTCATAAGCCCAATCGAAAAATTTGCAGGGTGGTTTGTGGCGCCATGGTGGAACCCAGCCGCTCCAACTCTATTTACTCACAGCTTAGCCGACTACTTGGACTATTTCTACAGGGTTTTGAGCCCTGAACATTTAAGCTTAGTAATCTCAGCCATCGTGTTAGCTTTGCCAATTCTCAACCTTTCACGAGGTATACGGAAAGAACTAGACAGAACTGTGCTTACCTCACTTGTCTTCCTATCATTAGGCATTTTCTACTTCGACGCAGTTGCCTCGGCAAGCCTCGATGACGCTACCAGGTATTCTCTATGGATGATACCTCTATGGGTACCTCTTGCACTGATGGCTTTGCAAGACATAATTGATAGTTCATCTTTTAGGGAGCTCTTTCCTGTCCTGATTACGGCGCTCATTTTCTTCTTGGTCAACATCTGGTTATCTATAGAAAAAGGCGGCGTCTATGTTGGGTATCTCCTAAACTCCCCTAGGATTTGGACTGCAAAGGCTTTAATGATCCAGCTCACATCTATGATAGCGATACTGAGCTTGCTGTTTGTAAGGAGAGATTTGCTTAAAGTCAGATTTGTGATTAGTGGGAAGCTCTCTGCGGTGAAGGTGGTAAATATGAAGAGCATTGTGTTCTCTCTACTTATAATTTTAATTTTGTTAAACGGGGTCTACCTTAGCTCGCAGTTTATGGAGAAGTCTTGGCTATATGAAAACCACGGTATCACTACGATAAACGACGCACTTGGCAACCTCACAAACACGGGGAGCCTAGTTTTCGCCAACAACTACATACAAATGAGACCTTACGTGAATGACAAGATGCTCCAACAGGGTTTGGTGCTGCCTTCGCCGGATACAGATGAGGAATTCCTTAAATTAATCGAGATAGCTCCCAACAACACATTATTTTTAATAAGTAATGACACTGCTACAACTTGGTATGAGTATGCAAACAATTACATAAAGAACTATACGAACAACGATGTTATAACTCCTCAAGAACCTAACGTTAGCACGAGAGCGGCTCGAATCCTCGAAGTACCTTTGCCAACAGGGCAGGCTAGCCTGTTCAGAGTTGTTCATGAAAACGTGAGTATTAGCCAAAGCATTACGGTCGAAGACTCGAGGATCAGTGTTAACGAAAACCGCACAGTTATAGTGGAAATGCAAATTGACTCGCCAAAACCGGAGAACACCACAATCCTCATTGCCACGGATCGATTTACAAAAGTCTATGTGACACCGTTGAACCCGGGGATAAACGATGTTAAATTTGGTTTTGATTACATAGTTGATCCTTCTTGGTCCGAACCCGGCGGACTTTACTGGGTACATCTAGCCCAAACAAGAGTGATTGTA
>Ga0335070_10004353_pt1 | contig 16538 bp, 12 predicted proteins | sample Lox_Sample_13_FD_206722 | JGI IMG/M metagenome (GOLD analysis project Ga0335070, IMG submission 206722) | Soil microbial communities from Loxahatchee National Wildlife Refuge, Florida, United States - Lox_Sample_1.3 | ecosystem: Environmental > Terrestrial > Soil > Wetlands | place: USA... | reverse complement strand
CGCCGGGTCCTCAGTCACCCAGGTCTTCGGCGCGAACGGGAGCGTCGCATAATTGAAGGCAGGATCGAGGACCACGCCGAACGCCCGAGTTCCCATCATATCCGGACCGGACATAATAACGGTTCCATCGGTCAGCATCGGGTATTCGGTTCCAGCCGTTCCGCCCTCGGTGCCGCTGTCGACATACCACTCGTTGTAAACCCAGAGATCGTATCCGCCCCATCGGCCCTTGTATTGTGCGCCGGCCTGGATCTGGGCGCCGGGGTCGATCGAGTTCGCGTAGTCGCCCAGCTTCGGATAATAGATCGCGCCCTTGAGAACCGGGTCGCAGATGAAGCCGAGCCAAGCGCTCGTAGTCATGACGATATCGGTCGTCTTGGCGCCGCTCTTCTTGAGGATCGTCCGCTGCCACGACTCGATGTTGCTCGTCGGGCTCGCGTTGCCGGCGAGCACGTTGGCCGCAGTCCACTTGGCTGTCCCGGTGAGGGCGACCGTGAGGGATGAGTCTCGGCCGAAGTCGACCACAACAGACGGATAACCGTCGCCCGTGACCGTGACAGAGCCGTTATCAAGAGCCTGGGCCGCCATCCACTCCAGCCGGCGGGTGATCATGTCGATCTGGTCGGTGAGCTCGAATTCAAGGTTGGCCGCCTCGCGCTCGGCGCCCGTGAGTTCGCCGGCAATGCGCTCGCCGATCTGACGGCGGACGGGGCGGCGAAGATCAGGCGCCCGCTTGTCCTTGATGTAGGCCGGCTTGAATAGGTTGGTCTGGTAGCGCCGCGCCTCAACGAGCTTTCCTTCGACGAGCGGCGAGACGAACGGCGCGATCCGACGAATGCCGATGTCGACGTCGATCGCCACCTCTTCTGTGTCGGACATGACCTGGTTCGGGAAAAACCGATCGAGCAGAAACCGTACCGGCCGCTTGAGATTCGGGACGGTCTGAATGAGGACGGCCGTATCATAGGGAAGGTTCGTTCCGGCCGGCCCGAGGGTCGTGGTTGCCATAATAATTCACTCCTTTCATCTGCCGCGGGCCGCCGCGGCCTAGACTTGTTTGCCGAAATTAAGCCGGATCGGCCGCCGAGACGGAGGTCTTGACGTAGATCGAGAGAGGCCGCAGAGCCGGCTTGAGAGATGCCAGCGTCCACGTCGGGTCATAGATGAGCGCTGGCCCGTTGAACTCGCCCTGGAGATACATGCCAGCGGTGACGGCGGCCGATGTCGAGTCGACGTAGTCCGCGAGAATGCCGGCAGGCACCTCGCTTCCATCGGTGGCGGTCGCGACGGAAAGCTTCCATTGCCCGACGTTGGTGGGGTTCGACGTGATCACATACGTATCCGCAGCCGCCGTGCTGCTGTCGGTGATCGTGAAGTTGATCTCGGAGTTGGCGTAGGCTGTCCCGACCGTAGCCGGAGGAAGCGACACGCCATCCGGACCCGTGACCGTGCACGAGGCGGTCGAGCTCGTCGATGAAGCGACGATCGTGTAGTTCCCAGGCTTGGCGTATTTCCCGAGCGAGATCGAACCGACAGACGAGGCGCCTGTGTTCGCCGTTCCGCCGCTGAGGTTGGCGGGGACGGTGAACGCCGACGAGTTCGACGTCGCCAGTGTGTAGCCGTTGCCTCCGGTCCCGATGACGATCGACTTCGCCGTGATCGTGGCGTTCGACACGGTGTAGGTCATTTTCGAGATGTTCGTGTCGGTCGACGCGTTGAGGAACGCGCAGAGCTGATTGGCCTGCTGATAGAGCGTCGAGGACGGCGCGACAGGCTGTCCCTCCGTAGCGGACCAGGGAACGATCCAGAGCGTGTTGTCGGTCGGGTTTTCGAGGTAGCCGGTCGGCATGGTTTTGAAAGTGAGGACGGTGCCGTTGACCGTGAGCGTGTCGCCGGAGGACGGGAGAGCGGCGACAACGATCGTGCCGGAAGCATACGCTTTGCCGGTCGACGCGGTCGCGGTCCCGAACAGAATTTGCCCCATCACAGACCCGCGGTTGAGCGTGGCTCCGCTCGCGACGGTGACACTATCCGTCACGATCTTGAGGTCGCCTGCGATGAGCTGATCCGGGAGGAAAGTCTCGGAGATAGCCCACGGCTGAGCCGGGTTGTTCCCCGAGGGAATGATGGTGAGCGCCATGAAACTATTCTCCTTTTCTGAGGGTTTTTACGGCCTCGTAGGCCTCGACCGCCTCATTGAGTGAGTCGGGATATGTGTCGACGTAGTAGCCCTTGACCTTCTCGGCTCGCTCCTGGACGAGCCGGATCGCGCCTTCCATTGTGTCCGACGTAGCCACGACCGCTCCGATCTCGGGCAGACCGACCTGCTGGGGCGCGACGTAGTATCGACCGTCGATCACGGTCAGGTTGCGCAGCTTGACGAACTCTCGCAGCCCCTTCGGGAACTCGACTTCCTGCCAGTTCTTGTCGGCCCATGTGGAATGAAGCAGTAGCTCCGCTCCGAATCGGCCGACATATTTCGGCTCGACGACGACACCCTCTGCTCCTTCCCAGAGGATGTCGGACCAGTTCGCGACGAATGCCTCGAAGAGTTCACCAGGAGGAGATCCGAAGCGCGCGCACGGGTCGATGAGATAGGCCTTCCCGTCCGGCGTCGCGCGGATCTCAGATGAGAAAAACCCGCGATAGTTGAACGCGCGCATGATCGGCGCTAGTTTTTTGTTTACCGACTTAACGCACTCGGGAAGGTCTTCGTATTTCAACGCCTCGCCGAGGTAGCCGCGGTCTTTCACCTCAAGACCGAAGGCGGCGCCCGAAGCGAACTTTCCGTCTATGCAGAACCCGTCGTATCCAACTTCGACTGCGTCGTTGATCGCCGCCTCGACGACGAACTCAATAACCCGTTTTTTCGCTCCGAGCGACCATTCTAGCTCGTCGAGTTTCGGCTCGATGTTGCGATAATTGCGGGCGTGGAATGTTTCGAAGTCGCCCCGCGTGAATGATACCTTGACGAATACGTCGTCATTTTCCCGAAGGAATTCCCTCAGAGCATCAAGGCCGGTGATGACCTTGAAAGGCCCGATGTCGATCCCGGCGTCGGCGCACGTTCGCTTGGACCATGCCCGGTCGAGCTCGAGGTTCTCTCCCATGCGCCCGCCCCAGACGCGCTTTCCCAGATCGACGAGATGCTTCTGCAGCGGCCCATAATAGACATCCGGGAAGACCCATAGGTCCACGTCGTCGACGATCTCGAACGGACTCCGGACTTTGGTTAGGCCTGGGACTCCCTGCCCGACAAGCGTCGAGTTGCTTTTCGGGAAGGCCGACATCCACTCGTTGAAGTAGAAGACCCGACCGAAAGACGGAATGAGGGTGATCGCCAACTCTACGAAGAGCCCATTGTCGACTACGCAGACTGTCTTATTTCGATAGTCCGCCACTGCATCAGAACCCGAACGAGCCGTCGATCTGAAGGCTGGTCGATCCGGCATAAGTTCCCGTCGATGAATACTTTACTCGAATCCGGTCTCCGATGAGTCCGTCGACGCACGTATTTGCAGTCAGCGATCCGTCAGTAAGAGAGGCTAAGGTCGTGACCGGCGTTGCGGACGATAGGTTTGCCGCCTTGCGCGCGGACGAGGTCGTGAATTGAAAGCAGGCGATGTCGGACCAAGTCGACCCGCCGTCGAACGAAGTCTGAACATAGGCGGTGACGTTGGTTCCGTTTGACCCATAGACGAAATTCGCCTGGAAGGTCGCTCGCCGCGGCGGCTGACGCGAGAAAGTGATGACCGGCGACAAGGCTGAAGTGACAGCAGTCGTGATCGTCGTCTGAGAGAGAATATTAGCCATTCTTGCTGGCTCTCATGATCTTGCCGACGTGATCGCAGACGATGAGGCCCGACCCGTTTGCGTAGTCGATGACGTGGCTCGGAGAAAATGGCTTACACGATCTAACGCTCAAGTAGGCGGTCAGAACGGTCGAGAATGTCTCGATGATGATATGCGACTCGGCGATGCGCAACAGAGTCGTCACTCCCCAGCCGCCGCGGCCGGACTGATCCGGGTTGGTCCAGGAAATAGCTGGGCCGAGCCGCGTCATACCGATGCAAGCTGCGACCCCAGCGACAAGCGCCTCGGCGTCAGCAACGTGGCCCCACATCGACAGATCAAGGATCTGCATTGAGGACCCGAGAACCTCATCGGGTGGGACCGCGTGGAGGTCGTGAAGCGGTTTCACTCCTCGTCCTCGTCCTCGTCTTCTTCGTCGCTCTTGTCGTTTTCGTCGTCGTCAGTCTGAGCTTTCGAGTGTGGGTTGGCGTCGCCGCCTTTATCCCGTTCGTCTTTGTCCGGATCGTCGGTTTCCATCCGCTTACCGCCGTCCTTACGATCATCCGAGGTCTCACCCTCGTCCTTCATGGCGAATGGTTTCCCGCCCCATGCCTTTGCGAAGGCGCTATATTGCGACATGGCTTGACTCCCTTGACCTCGATGCTGGCGCCAGACGCCATAGCATTGTCCGAGTGCCTGTTCCTGGCTCTTGCCCTCGTCCATGACTTCCTTGACGCACCGCGAGATGAAGTCGGACTTCTCCTCATTTTCTCGCGGAGTCGGCATGAATTAAGCCACCGGCTCTCCACGACGGACGCGTCCCATGCGAACGATGAAGGACGCGACATCCTTCGGATCGTTCCCGGTTCCCTTCGACGACGGAGCATCGGCGCCGACGGCAGGCACGTCCACGCTCTCCATGCGGCGGCTCAAGTCTCTTCGCGGAGCCGATGACGACGAGGACGCCGCCACCGTCGCGTTGAGGATGCCGATAGCCGCCGTTGCAGGAAGGTTCGTCTCAAGCGCGAGTTCGAGCGCTGCAACCGGGTTCGTCGCTGCATTGGGCGAAAGGACGATCGCCTTGATGCGCTCACGTTCACGCGCCCGGATGACGGATGGCTTCGGAGACGAGGTCACACGACCCTCTCCACCCATTACCCTCGTGACGTATGTGGGAGCCGCCGGAGCCTGGGGGGAGGAAGCCATAGGCTCCGGGGCCACCGCCTCGACGGGCTCTGCAGTCGGGGAAGGGGCCGACTGAGATGCGTCCGCCTGAGCATGAGAGCGTGAGGTCCACGGGAAATTCGGAAGCGTGCTCATCTGAGTTCCTTTGCTGTCCTTGCCATCATGAGAGAAAAAACCTCGGTCGGAGAAGCGATGCCGTCGGCCAAACGGTTCTCGACCGCCGAAGCGCCCATGAATGTTCCACCGTTCGTCGATCGAATATGAGCCGTGGAGACGCCTCGGTTACGCGCGACGAGGTCGACGAACATTGACCCCATCGCATCGACGTCATCCTGGAGCCGCGCCTTCGCGTCTGCGGAAAGCGGCGCATAGGGACCGAATTCGTCCTTGCGGGAGGCAGATCGAATGATGGTGACGGTCACGCCCATGTCGGCGAGCATCTTCGACTGCTCAGCGTGCATCGCGATAACGCCGATCGACCCGGCTCCTCCGGTGCGAGGAACGTAGACCGCATGGGCGGCTGACGCGAGAGCGTATGCGGCGCTGTAAGCGTAAGGGTCGCAGATCGCGACAATCGGCTTTTGATCCCGCATCGCGTACATCGCGTCCGCCAATTCGAAGCACCCGTCGACCTCGCCTCCTGGCGACTCGATATGGAGCGCGACCGCATTCGCCTTTGGGTCGTCCATCGCGGCTGAGAACGAATTCCAGATCCCTGAATAGGTCGATTCGCCTCCCAACAACCAACCCATCATCGTCTGTGAGTGCATCAGGACGCCGCGGATCGAGACGATCGCTACGCCGTTGACGAGGTCGTAAGGCCGCTCGTCCGCTTTATCATTTGGAGTGTAGACGTCCAAATACTGCGCCGCCTGCGCAATGGCGTTCGCCGCTTCTGGCGCAAGCGCAAGCGGACGCGAAAAAAACCGATAGGCGATCATCGGGTTCATTGTGGCGTCGGCTTCTTTGGTTTTGCGGAGTCCGACTGCGCGTTGATCTTCTTCGTCGTCGCTCCGGGCGCCGTCGAGTCGGCAAGTCCGCCCTTGGCCACGAGCTGACCCGCCCACTGCGGAGGCGGAATTCCTTTCTCGTTGAACATCTGGATCTCATACGCGCGCTGATCCAGAACCTCCTCATATTCGAGGCCCTGTTGCGCGGCTTCGTCCTCTAGCGTCGATAGCGCACCGTCCATTCGCATGATCGCCGCCTGGACCTCCGCGACCGGGTCAAGCCAACCGACAGCCGGACCTAGCCATCGGCATCGTGAAAGCGCTCCTCGGAAGTCAATAAAGTCGAGCGGCTCGTTTCCAGGCCACGGGTACTCATCTCTCTCCAGGCTCTCCTCGAGCCAGCAAGCCCGAACCGGAGCCGCGAAGCCGGAACAAAATGTGGTGCGGCGGCGCCCGAGAGTCTTCCATGCTTCGAGGAGCGCGCCGCGCGCTGAGGAGTAGTTCACGTCGCCCCAGTCGTTGGATATTTGTTGCGCAGACAGACCGACGGCGGTCGCGAAGTTGCGGATGACCGCCGATTGAAAGGCGGGAAAGTTGCTCGTCGGGTGCGCGCCCTGAGCCGTCTTTATCTCCTCGCCGGGGAACAGGATCGGCATCCGTGAGTTGCCGAGCATTATATTTGTTTCGTCGTGAAAAGTGCGACGCAATTTTTGGTAGGCGTTGAGCTTCTCTCCGTCGTCGAGAGCCTCGGCCGCAAGCTGCGGATCATACGGGCTCTGCAGGTAAGCGGCGAAGATGGAGTTGATGATCGCCGAGTCTAACTCGACCCCGTCATACTTGGCCAGCATCTTCATTCTAATTAAGACGGGAAGCAGTATCCCGCCGCCGCCGCGATGCTGTCCCGCTCTCTCACAGTCAAAGTCATGGACTGTGACAGGTCTACCCCACGGCGTTTCGCGCGGGATCAGTTCCCAAGTGACCGCCTTCGCGGCGCTGAACCAGTCGCCCTCGTGCGCCTTGCGGATATAGTAGCCGACTGCAGCGCCAAGGTCGTCGACCTTGACCCCGCCGCGCATGCTCTGGTCGTCAAATCGTAGTTGCGGATTCGAGAGACGATCCGGATCGATGAGTTGAATACACGTCGCGTATCGCGCGCGCCCAGGTCCGACTCTCCCTTTCTCATACCGCATGATCGCAAGTGCGTCGCCATCAACGAGCTTGTGGCGGAACGCGGTCCTCATTAGGTCGGCGAAGTCCTGATTTCGCGCTGCGTCGCACCACCGCCCAGCCGGATCGTCGACTGCCCAGCTTGCCCAGTAAGCGTCGGCCGCCTTCGACCACTCACGCGCCCACGTAGCGTCGAACCGCTTGTCATCGAGCGCCTGCGATATGTAGCGATAGTTCGGTTTCGCGATCGGACGAAGCGCCGCTCCGATAGCGTTGTCGAGAATCCGCGTAACCGCTCCGGACGCCCAGCCGTCGTTGCGGACGAGGTCCCGGATGCGAGAGACGATCCGGTCGCGATAGATGTTGAACTCGGCATCCGGCGACCAGAGATACGGGTTCCAGGATGCAAGATGCTGATCGTAGATATCCGCCGCGTCGTAGGCAGGCCCTCCTAGCCCCCGCCAACTTCCGACTAAACCCTGAGCGCGCTGACTGTGCGCGGGCATCCGTCGGCGCGGCGTCGGCGGTAGAGGTGATCCGTCCGGACCGAGCAGTTTGACTTCGTTTGCCATCAACCGCCGTCAAACGTCTCGAAAATGCCGAGGCCGGTGCGCGGGTCCTGGCCTTGGATCGCGACGTCATAAGTGTCGAAGCCGGACGAGTTGCTAAGATCCGTTCCGAGTTGAGTAGCGGTTTCTGCGCTCGCGACAGCGACGACCGCATTCGTGTCGTTTCGGACGACAAGAGATCCTGCCGCCAGGGTTGTCGCACCGGCGATCGCCGTCTGGCGATCGGAACCACGCGCGGGCGTGTAGTAAGTCGCCATCAATTCCCCCTCATTGAATCGGGATGCAAGGGAGGTGTCCATAAGACACGATCGTGTTGCCCTGGATCGTCGTCGCTTTTGTCAACCATACGTAGGTCGCGTTAGGAACAAGTGTATCCCCGCCAAGCGCCTGCCTGATCTGGTCCCCTGAGATGATGACCGAACCCGCTATGATGTTTGATGGGTTGGGATCGGTTGCCAACGAAAAGCGCGCGATCGAGACAGATGTCGTCGCCGACGATATAGCGTCGAACGGATCGAGATCCTGTCCGATGTCGATAGCAAAGAGGCGCTCGGAGCCAGGGCTGATCGGATCGAAGACGCCGCAAAAGTCCATATCTCTCCTCGTAAGAGTTCTGACCGTTGGAGCCCGGAAGAGCAGATCGTCTCGACTCGGCTCCGGTATCATCTCGTAAAGCGTCGGCGGATACCAAGCGCTGAGTGACAGCGTCGCCGCAGCGGGCGTTGAATATCCTGACAGTATCCATCCGCCAGGCTGAATTGAGATATCCGGCGCCGAACTGGACGAGAGGACAAGAGACGGGAGCGGCGGATCGGACGAAATCGCCATATCCGTCTCTGGAATGACGCTGATGACGATACTGGTCAGGGACGGATGTTCTTGCGAGAGACGAAGCGGTGTCGCGGACGGGGACGCAATGAAAGCGATCGTTGGAGCCGACGTCGAAAGCGCTATCGAAGTGGGATCGGACGCGATCCCGTAGATGAGATCGGCGGCGGCAGCGGGAAGCGCCGAGAGAGCCGCAGAGCCGCCTATGACAAGTGCGAGGCTGATCGATGCGGCCGCGCTCGATATGGTCTGAAATGCTGTTCCGGGCGTGGTTCCGGTGGTACTCGTCGAGCTTGGGTTCGACGAGACGATAGTCAGAGACGAGACGCCCGGAACAGGCCCGAATAGGAAAATATCGAGCGGTGGAGCACCTGATGTAATTCGCAACGACGAGGAGTTTGGGGAGACTGTTTCGGCTTGAGCCGGGGCCGATGTTTGCAGAGACAAATCGACCGAGGGCGGCGCAAGCGGAGGGCCTGACGATGAGATAGAAGGTGGTGCTGTGCTAATTGTCAGTGCGGCGACCGAAGGAACATTCCCAGAGAGCGTAGTTGCCGTCGGAGCAGACGTAGACAGCGCTAGTGCGACGGATAGAGGATTGTCGACCGCGATGACGGTTTCGACCGGAGCGCCAACGATCTCAGTTAGCGCGACCGCGCCAGGCGACAGTCCGAGACTTGGAATCAGAGCCGACGCCGCAGTCGTCAGAAGGGAGGCGCCTGGAACCGGTCTGAACTCGACGGACGGGAGTGTCCCCGACGCCTGCAAAACTGCGGACGCAGGAGAAGTAGAGCCTGTGTATGTGATAACCGGTGACGACAGCGTTGACGAGATTGCCGCGACGCCGGGGAATTCGGGGATGCTGATCGACGCAACCGGGATGGCCGCCGAAATGGCGAGGGATGAGACCCCCGGATGAGAAAGCACCGCGACGCTGATCGACGGCGAGGTAGCGACCAGAGATGCCGATGCCGATGACGGTGTGAGAACGAAACTTGTGGCAGCCAACGGTGACGGACCCACGAGGTTAATCGCGGCCGATCCTGGCGTATCCCCAGCCGTGGTTCCAATGCTCGGTGCGAGCGACGATAGAGATATCGACGCCGTTCCGGCGACCAGAGACAGAGTGACGGCGGGTGTTGACGGCGACGTCGACAGGTTTGGACTTGTCGAAGGCGTCTGAGTGAGCGCAGGAAGAGGAGGAGACGCCACCAGGTTGAGAGCGGCGGCAACCACGCCGAAATTGATCTTCTCGACCGTTACGCCGGCAGTCAGTGTCAGGACGGCTGAGGACGGCGCAAGACCGGCGAATGCCGCAGGTGCGGAGGTAGATAGCCCGAGCGCGGTCGAGGGCGGTAGGGACGAGAATGTGGATGCCGGCGACCCTGCCGTAAGCGACAGAGAAGCCGCGACGGAACCAAGGCTAAAGCTCGCAGCAGGCGACGTCGTTGACGTTGATAGACCTGCCGCAGAGGGGGCGTCGCTAACGACCAGCACAACTGCCGGCGCATTAGACGACAGAACGATGTTCGACGACCCAGGTAACGATCCGGCAGAGACTGTCGGAGCCAAGCCGCCCGTCAGAGATAGCGCGGCGGCGACCGGAGTGTCTGCAACTCCGCTGATGAGACTCGTGGGAGCGGACGTCGCCAGCGATAGCGGCCCGGCGCCCGGCTTAAGAACGTTCGCGACCGTAAGGAAGACTGGATTTAGGCGGCGCGGAAGAGTGGGGAGCGGATCAGCCGGTCCCCACGGATCGACCACCGTGATGAGGATTCCAAACGGAGGGTTGTCGGCAGGAGTGGCGTAGAAACCTGGCGTCGAAGAGGAAAGCGAGAGTTGTACGGACGACGGAACGTCGGGAAACAAAATCGCAGGAACGGACGGGGAAAGCGACAGTTGGACGGATGGCGGAGTGATAAAGAACGAGAGACGGGGAACGGAAGTCGAGAGAGACAGTTGGACGGAATACGGATAGTCGTTGAACGAAAAATTGCCGAGAGGGGACGGCGAGAGAGATAGTTGGACGGAGGACGGAGATAGAACCGAGATGCTGGCGTTCACGAACCGCCGCTGACGGGCTATGGTTGCAATCCATTCTGGACCGAACCATGGCTCGAAGAACGTCACGAGAGTCCCAAACGGTGGGGTGTCGACCGCAGGGACGGTAATGGTTGTTTGTGGTGCGCTTGCCGCCAGAGACAGCGAAGCGGTGCCAACGACACCCGTGAAGGTGCTCGGCGCAGAGGACAAAAGAGCGAGAGTTGAGGAACTCGGAGATAGAATAGTGAGACCGACGATCGTCCAGGCAGGCGAACGACGCGGCAGAGGAACTTGGAATGCTTGTGCGAAGTAAACCGACCCTTGGGGATAGACGCCTTCGAAAACACTGGCCATCCCGAACGGCGGAACCGACCAAACCGGGGATAGAGGAACGGAACCCGCAAGCGACAAGGCCGCGACGGCGGGTTGGACTACTGTATTAGGAGTCGGCGCTGAGCCCGAAAGTGACAGGGAGCCAACGGCCGGAGAAGCAAACGAAGATACGGACGGGATAACCGTCGTAAGAGCTAGCGGGGCAACCCCAGCAACGTCGAGGAACGTGAGCGAATTTCCCGACGCGGCGAGGCTCAGAGAGCCGGCTAGCGGGGAGGCAGATTTGGCTAGAGACGGAGCAGAAGGCGAGAGCGCCATAGCGGCGGCGCCGGGAACCTCTGGGAACGAGAGTGCGTTCCCAGACGCGGCGCACGCCATCGAAGCGGACGCGGGTGTGGCGTATAAACTAGGCGACGGGATGGAGGCCGACAGAGCGAGGGAGGCTCCGCCGGCAGTGTCTATAAACGAATATCCGAAGACCGGATATCCAACTGATCCGATCAATGCCAGGGACGCCGGAGAATATGCAAAGTTGAATGAGGACGACGGAAGGGCCGCCGACAACGACAGAACCGGAGATCCCGGCGAATAGGTGTAGGTCGTAGATCCTGATAAAACCGGGGCGTTAGCCGCCAGAGAGATCGAGCCGGCGGACGGAAAATATGATTGCCCGGTATAGGAGAAGATCGGAGCCGTTGTCGCCAAGGACGACGAGAATGACGCTGGGCTATCGACCGAGCTGATAAGCGCTATCGGAGCCGCTGAAGACGTCGCCAGCGTCGGGGCGCCGGGAACGTCAACCGTGATAGGAACCAAGGACGGCGCGGACGCGGAAAGTGACGCCGTATAGGATGACGGCGAGAAATTATAGGTATAGGTCAGGACCGCCGCCGGAGCCGACAGCGAGAGGGATAGAGTTCCTGGATATTCGAGAAACGCAACCTGCGGCGCAGACGGCGACAGCGAGAGGCCTACGGCTGCTGGCGTCAGATAGGTTGTGACGCTCGGAGCCGAGAGAGCCCCGGAAAGGGTCGCCGAACCGACGACCAGGGTGCTTGTTGTCGCAGGCGCCGTAGCCGTCAGCGAGACTGTAGATGCGGCAGGCGGGAGAGCCCAGATCCATGAGAGGCTCGGCGCCTGTGACGCTAGCCCGAGTGACGCAGAGCTCGGCGACGGGAGCGTCCGTGTGACGCTCGGAACTACGGTTCCGCTATCGCTTGCGAGTGACCCTGCCGCTGGCGCGTCAACGAAGATCCAGTTAACGCTCGGCGTGACTGTCGCCAACGAGGCGGATGCTGCAGCCGGCGACAGAGTGGTGGTGGTCGTCTGAACGAGAGTCGGAGCTCCACCGACCGTAAGGTCGAGAGCTCCTGAGTACGGAGCCCCGATGTTTGACCCGAACGCCGAGCGCCTCGGAAGTGGTATCTGATACGAGACGCTGTAGAAAATACCCCGGTAGTCGAAGACCTCTAGAAAGCCGGACTCTCCGAACGGAGGATTATTTATGACCTGGCCAGCCGATACGAGCGGAGCCGAGGTAGAAATTAAGAGGTCGACTTCATTCGGGACCGGACTTCGGTCCGTGCCGGCAATAGGCGCGCTGACCGAAGTCGTGAGGGTGGTCGCGACCGCCGGTCGAAACGGAACATTGAATTGCGGCGTGACGGTGTAGGTGTTGAGCGCCGTCGATGTCCCGCGATAGACGCGGAAAGCGAGGGTTGCTCCCGGCGCCGCCACCGCCGAGTTAATCTGAAGACCGAACTCTAGCTCGAAATATGATACGGTCGCGAGACCTAGGCTAGCGATGGACCCCGTATCATCATAGGCGCCATTGACGAAAGACCCGGAAGCGCCGGTTAGAAGGCTATTGGTGATCGAACTGTCATCGGCCGAATTGCCTGCAGTAGCATCGGTCGAGAAAATAGGATTGCCCGAAGAGGTCGTCGTGACCTGAGCATATGCGCCGCCATTATACGAGGCGAAAATGCGCCACGCCGTCGCGCCGACGGAGGTTGTTCCCGTATCGGCGATTGCGAAACGAATGCGAAACGGCGTATCGAGCGGCGGGTTATAATTTACATTTTGCGCAGCACCCCATGTGCAAGCGCCCGCCGTTGCCTGGTCAGCCGCCAGCGAGTCCGTTCGAAACCGAAAGACCTGTTGATTGGTAGCTATGGCCATCGGTGCTCCCGCCGCTCACGGGGAGCGAGTTTACTGCACCAGGATCGGTCCTAGTATCGGCATTCCGGTCCACGGCTGCGAAGCTCCAACCGCCGCCTTCACGTTGCAACCGGCCCAGTTCGCTATAATGCTTGTTCCGCCCCACGCCGCCGTCGCAGTGACCGTCGCCGCGCCGGATTGGTACAGCGTGGCCATCGCAAAAAAGCCACCCGCCGTGGTGTCGAGATCAATCGTCGAGCCGCTTGTCGAAGCGAATGCAGCGGAACCATTTGTGAACAACGCGACAACCATATCTCCGACTGCTGACGTGACGTTAAAGCTTCCGGACGAAACTGTCCCCTCCGATGCCGTTCCGCCAGGGAACGCGGTTGCGATATCTGTCTGATTGACTCCGGTAAACGAAACCGCCGCTAGATGGGATTCCATCGAAGAGGTAGACCAGCTCGCCGTTAGAGTTTTGTTTCCGGGAGTCGGATTCAATAGACCGAATATCGCGGAATACATCGAGCTGGACCCGCTCCCAAATCCGGTTCCAGAAATCAGACTCATTGCCTGATTGGTTCCACTAGGGTCCCATGCGCAGGCAAGACTTGGAGGGGCAGTATCGTTGTGTAAAGTCAAAAACGCAATTAGGGCTCGATTCGATCCTGACCCAACCGTCAGATGGGTATTGCTGACGGTGAGAACACTTCCCGTATCGGTGGTGTTTCCAGATCCAGTGCTAGCGTCGAATACTACCGCCATATCTTACATCCGACGCTTTATCATGTGATCATGATCATTTTTGGAGGAGGAATATGAACTGAAGTCGCCGCCCCCTTAAATGAGATCGCAGTTGCGAACGCAGTTGATCCGCGCGACGCATTCCCAATGGCCCAAATCCAGTGCTGAGTCGCCAGAGTGGAATAGTACACGTGGCCAACAGCATCTGCGTTGTCCATGCGATCTGAATCGGTTTCATTTGGATAAGCAACGAGGTCAAACACCGCTCCTGCAGGTGAGCCAGCCCCCATCCCAGTTCCCGGCCCCGTTCCAAAGCCAACCGTGACGATTGTTAATCCGGGCGCGTAAGTCGGCGTGAATGTCGGGAGATCAACAGTGACATTTCCGCTTGATGGATTAGCTGTGTAGATGCCTGCGGTCGTATCGTATGCACTCGCTTGCGCATTGACTATATCCATCATGCGCATCGAGAATTGTGGTCCAGTAACGTTAAATGTGATCTTTAGTGCGTTAGAGGGCGTCGCGTTCTGATGGTAGAAACATTGCGGATTCCCCGCCGCACCTGGATTCGTGTAGGTTTGGCCGTTTGAGTCCGTAACGCTTGAAATCGGGTCCCCATCACTGCCGATCGACGTCGCGGCATAGAGGAGATTTCCATCGCTCGGAAAATGGAATACTGCCGATGTCCCACCTAGAACATAGGTTGTATGCAATATTCGCTTGATGCGAATTCCCGCGCCGGGCGCCGTGCCGGCGCTCGCTGCCTTGAGCGCTACAGACGCACAGACGAAATTTGTGCCACTTGATTGCGTAATCGTAAAGCCCGGATTGATCGCGGCGTTTGTCGCTTGAACATAATAAGACGACGCGCCGGGAATTGTGCATGTGTTATCGGCGCTGAGCAACTGCTGACTTCCAGTAGGAGCGATATTTGAAGCAGCATTCGCGTTATTGGCGCCAACATTGTCATTCGATCGGCATACCGTCCAAATCAGGTGTCCGCCATTGGCGTCGTTATTGGTCGTAGGTGTATATGACCCAGCCGAGACGTTAGGACTAGCGATACTAGATGTCCCATGCGTGCCGTCCACAGCCGAGGCTGTCGCTACATTGTAAAATTCAGACAACTCGTAGGCAAACGGCTTGATCGAAGCGTCAAATGTAAGGGTTAGAATGTGATTTCCAGCGCTCGCATTCGGGAGAACATATATGCCCACAATAGTCGTCGCTGAGTCTGTGGTCACAATTGCTTGGGAGGATGCCCAGCTATCCCCGGAGGAATCTGTGATCGTTAAATGCCTTGAGGACGAATAAGGCATAAAAGCAGACAGAATTAAGCAGTTTCCAGCGCCTACTTGATTTGGCAGGGCAAAGGTAAACCCGTTTCCTACAATCCCATTGTTGTCGTTTAGCGTCGATCCGACATGCTGAACTAGAGTTGGATTAGCCATTAGGGCTGCACAAACGGCGTACCGGCATCAAAGCGCGCCTTGGCGGGAAGGCCCGAGCACGTCCCGCCGCAACCGGACGGTCCGGGTTGAAGCTTAGTGCCAGCGGTTGGCGTCACCCATGGCCATGGATAACCGGACGGCCACCACGACGGCTTCGATGATACATAAAACGAGTTAGGAAGCGAATGATCGGGAGTGTTTGCATCCCAATTGACCGCAGCGCTCACATAGTCGTAATTGCCGTGACGGAATATATAGCTCACGCCACTCGTACCGGGAAACAGATTTGGATCATTCACCGCGCCGTTGACATCGTTCCATCCAAGCATCCAGATACACCCTAAATACGCATACAGCGCATCATTATAGGTGCAATTCTGTTGCCAATTATTCGCGGTCGTCGAGAATCCCGGCGTTCCAAGCACGTTACCAACATAAGCGTGCCAGTAATCATATGTTTGCGGACCCGCCGTTCTATATGGACCATGCCCAGAACTTCCGGTGTTACCCGAATGAACCGTGTCATCTATAACCGCCCCATGAACCGGCTCCGTGAACGTGCTGCGCAAGCTGGCGGAATAATTAAGAAAGTAAGTAATATAAACGTTGTTTCCATGGGTACGTTCATTATCCATATTTGCAGACCAGTTTCCTTCAAATAAAACGTCATGAGGACCAGCAAAATGCGATGCATTCAGGCTCGCATCCATCCAAGTTGGACCAATGCACGCCATATATGCCTGATCGTCAATATAATTGTAAGCTATCACCGATCCAGCTCCGGCGGCGCGTACCGTCATACCCTTTCCGCCAAATCGAGTAATGCTATTCACGACATATATCTCGGACGATCCTTGATCAATCGTGATTGGATACTCGTCACCATTGTTGCAAGATGAATATGCGTCTGTTACGAAACTGGTTTCGACCTGATCTCTCGCTGTCTGGGCAAAGATAACTCCATCATGCTCCCACCCGCGAGCTTCTACATTTTTCATCCAGCAATAGGCGCAGAAGTGAAATTCGATTGCGGCGCCAGCGGGGCGGAATATTGTGATGTTCTCCAAACCTGCTTGCTGAACGAAGGCGGGATTGGGCTTATACACGAGAGCGGCATGTCCACCGGTTGATCGATACGCGATCATAAGGGGATCGTCGAAAGTAAGTGTACCCGAACCGACCGATTTTATCAGATGAATCTCAGCCGTCTCGCGATCACAAAACCCAGAATAGGCGCACTGCCATCCAGCCGTAGCCGGATTGTCGCTTACCCCATAGTCGTCGCCGCAGCAGGATGGGTTGTGCTTCATGTAGGC
>Ga0335070_10004352_pt1 | contig 16543 bp, 8 predicted proteins | sample Lox_Sample_13_FD_206722 | JGI IMG/M metagenome (GOLD analysis project Ga0335070, IMG submission 206722) | Soil microbial communities from Loxahatchee National Wildlife Refuge, Florida, United States - Lox_Sample_1.3 | ecosystem: Environmental > Terrestrial > Soil > Wetlands | place: USA: Florida... | reverse complement strand
TACCGACATCACCAGGGATACGGACAATCTCGGACGCATCGAGGTGAAGTTTCCATGGCTCGGAGCTGCCGGCAACGACGCGCGAGCGCTGGCGACGCTGTGTACGCCATATGCTGACGATGACCAGGGTTTCGAGATGATCCCCGCGGTCGGCTCGCAGGTGGTGGTCGCGTTCGAGGCCGGCAATCTCAGCCGTCCGTACATCATCGGCGCCTGCTGGAATGGGCAGGAAAAGCTGCCCGAGACTGCGCAAACACCAAACAACAAGCGGCTTATCAAAACGCGTTCGGGAAGCCTGCTCGAATTCGACGACACCGAAGGTGCGCCCAAGGTAACGATCTCGACCCAGAGCGGCCACAAGCTGGTGCTCGACGACGGCCAACAGGAAGTGCGCTTCACTCACTCCAACGGCTGCACAATCAAGATGAACGCGGCCGGCCAGGTAAGTATCAACGCCAATGCTTCGCTCGAGGTGAATGCTCCGGCGGTGAACGTTCACAGCGGCGTCGCGCAATTCGACGGCCTCATCCAATGCCAGTCGCTTATCACCAACGCCGTGGTCTCGAGTTCGTACACGCCCGGCGCGGGAAACATTTGGTAAGACGATGCCTCATCCACCCGAAAGAGACTGGATGATCGTGGCGCCCTGGTGGCAGTGGACCGATCCGGCATCGCATCTCGCGGGACAGCCGGTTTCCCCTGCTCCGCTCGATGGCCGCCTGTCGCAGCCGGTATTTCAGAAATACGACTCACCCGACCTGATCAACCAGTTTCTCAAGGATCCGCAGCATTGCCTCAAGTTCGTCGACGACGATCTAGTGCATTCGCTGCAACCGTCGCCCGGACCGCTACTTAGCAAGGCGAACAAGCTCTTGCGGATCGGAGCACGCAAGTTGCCGGACAACAGCGTGGTCGATCAGCAGTACCTGCCCGACGGAACCAACACCCGCAAGATTTTTCTCGATACTCACAAGCGCTTCTATCTGGTTACCTGCGGCATCCACTGCGACGGGCCGGGATTCCCAAAGGTTGCACGCGAGAAGGTATGCAAGGCGGGATTCGTGATTCGCCGCCGAACCATCACCCCACCAAGCGCCGGGGTTGAGGAAATCAAGCCTGTACTAAGAACCCTCGCCACCAGCCGGGCTCAACTCCAGCGGGTGAACCAGCTTACCGCGATCGAACAGGCTGCGCTGTCCACCGCGACGGGAAACGACAATGGCAATTCACTGCAAGGCACCAAGCTGGAGTCGTTGCTGCGAACGCGCGCCTCACTCCAGGCATTGGTCGAGGCTGAAAAAGCACGCTTCAACGACTGGGTGACACGCTTCGGTGTCGTGCCGCAACTGCAAGGGTGGCTCCCGTCGCCACTGGGTCTCGACAAAGTTGGAAGCTGGCAGCAGGTCGACGAGACTCCGGCCGATCTGGGCCTCGAATCGAGCTTTCCGCTCTACCCTCTGGTCGCTGATAAGAACGATCCCTCCCACGCTGGCCATTACGACACGGTTTACTTCGGCGTGCTTCCGACGTCCTCGCACGATCACGATGTCAGCGGCCGCGCGCGCTTCGATGATCGCGAGTTTTACGAGGTGCGATGCTGGGCGCTCCGCCACTTGAAGCCGCACGATCCCGATCAGCCCTGCCCCTGCCCTGACGGAATTTTCTGGAGCGTGCCAACCCGTCCTTACAAGCTGGCGTCACATTACGATCTGACCGGCACCAGCAATCAGCCAGTTACGATTCAGTTGCCCGATCTTAATGAACTCGCATCGCAAGCCAAGCCCCATCTCGGCGTCGGATTCGCCAAGCCCGCAGGCTCGCTGATGATCTCTGGCGACAAGGATGGCAAGCCACAATCGCCGGGACGCTCGAGCAAATTCGAAATCTGCTTCATCCCGATTCCGCTGATCACGATTGTCGCGAGCTTCGTGTTCGAACTGTTCCTGCCGGTTGTCATGCTGATTTTCCAGCTCTGGTGGATGCTGGCGCTCAAGTTCTGCATCCCGCCTGAAATCGACGTCGCCGGCGGCATCAGCGGCGAAATTGGTTTGGACGGCAAGATCGGAATCAGCGCCGATCTCAACGTGGACGCATCAATTGAGGCTTCAATCCAGGCTGGCGTCGACGTCTCGATCAACGGACCGGATATGGTTGGCGGAACCGACATCAGTATCGCCGGACGTTATGGCGTCGACGTCGCCAACACGCTGACAACCAGTTACTCACCGATCGCCTTGGCGAACATGCAGCTGGATGTCAGCGCGGCCTCGAATCCCGCCACCGCGCCCTCGGTTACCGCGAATATCGACTTCGAGCCGGAGGTGACCCACGCATGAGCGCATTTTCGTTCCTGGGTTCGGGATGGGCCTATCCGCTGATCCCCGACACGCAGGGCAATCTTGAGTATGCCGCCGGGCCAGACAAGGTCACGCAATCAATCTGGATCATCCTCGACACCGATCCTGGCGAGCGCATCATGAGGCCCACTTTTGGATGCGGCCTGCGGCGCTATCTGATGGCGCCAAATACCAGCGCAACCCGCGCGCTGATCAAGCATGACGTCGATATCGCGCTGGCGAACTTCGAGCCGCGCATCACGGTGACCGATCTCCAGGTGGTCCCTGGCGACGATCCCGCGCTGGTGCTGATTCGAATCGCGTATGTGCACGTTCGCGACAATCGGCCTGGAAACCTGGTTTATCCCTTCTACCTGGAGTAGCTGAAACTTGCCGCTGCCAAGTCCAATACTCGACGATCGCTCGTATCAGCAGCTTCGCGACGAGCTTATCCGCCGAATCCCGGTCTACGCGCCGGAATGGACCGATCATAACGCGAGCGATCCCGGGATTACCCTGATCGAGCTGTTCGCCTTTCTGGGCGAGAACCTGCTTTATCGTTTCAACCAGATTCCCGATGCCACCAAGCTCGCATTCCTGAGGCTGCTGCAGATTCCGCTGCGGCCGGCCACACCGGCGCGCGCGATGGTGACGCTGACCAGTAACGATTCCAGCGGCGCTGCGGTGCTGGTTCCTGTCGGCACTCAGATGATGGCCGGCTCGCTGCCGTTCGACTCGCTGACAGAAGTGTCCGCCTGGCCGCTCGAGATCACCACCATTGGTAAGATCATTTCCCTGCCGCCTGATTCTCCGGACGAGAAGGAGTTCGCGCAGGCTTCGATCGATGCGCGCGGCGGAATCAAACAGGGCGAACAAGCCGCGTACTACAAAAATCAGACGGTGCCAGGCGATCCCTCCGCACCCGATGCCGCGGCGGTGGACTTCAGCTCGGCGGCGGGTCCGGTGGACTTTCAGAAATCCGTTGACGGCGCGATCTGGATCGCGGTCCGCCGAATCGGCATCACCAATGTCAACCGCCTGGGCAGCGCCTTGCTCAGCATCGGTTTTGTTCCGGATCCCGTGGTCCCTTCGATCGATCAGATCTCCCAATGTCCCGGCACAGCGCCAAAGGACAACGGCGCGGAGATGATCTGGGAGGCTTCAACCGGAGTACTCGACAGCAACCAGCAGCCGACCTACACGACGATCAAAGTCATGGGCGACACCACACTGGGATTGAACCAGGGTGTCGTCCAGCTTCAGCTTCCGGATGACATCACCGCTCTCGGTGTCTTCATCCCGCCCGATTCCGACCTGCAAGGCACCGGCAGTTTCCCACCGCAGATCGAAGATACTCAGCTCGCGCAGAACGTAATCTTCTGGTTGCGCGGCTCACGTCGCGATCCGGCGCGGCCCCTTGGCAAGCTGATATTTGTTGGGATCAATGCCACCGAAGTTGTTCAGATGGTGAAGGCGCCAACTGAATTCATCGGCACAGGAAATGCCAATGCGAGCCAGACCTACAAGTTGATTCATCGACCTGTGATCGCAGGCACCACGCGCATCCAGGTTGAAGAAACTTCGGGTTGGACCGACTGGGAAGCCGTCGACGGCTTCGAAGACAGCCAGGAAGGATCGCGGCACTACGTGCTCGATCCTGAGGCCGGCAGTATCACTTTCGGAAACGGGATTCGCGGGCGTGCGCCGCAAATCGGAGAGCGAATCCGCGCCGTCGAGTACCGCTATGGCGGCGGCGCCGAGGGCAACGTCGGCGCCAAGGCGATCTCCCAGATCTCCGGTGTTCCGTCGGTGAAATGCTCCAACCCCCTGCCAGCGGTTGGCGGCGCTCCCGGCGAAACCATCGCCGACGGCCTCGAGCGCGTCCCCGGGGAATTTCGCCGCCACGATCGCGCCGTAACCAGCAGCGATTTTCAGGAATTGGCGCTGGCAACCCCGGGCGCCGCCGTTGGACGCGCCGACTGCATGCCACTTTTCGATCCGACTACCAAGGATCAGAACGCCGCGGGAGTTGTGAGCGTTGTCGTCTGGCCGCGAGAGGATTTGCGCAATCCCAACGCACCCCTGCCCGATCGGACGCTGCTTAGCAACGTATGCCAATGGCTCGACGCCCGCCGCCTGATAACTACTGAACTTTATGTCATCCCTCCGACATACAAGAAGATAGCGGTCGCGGTAGGTCTTCAGGCCAAGCCTGGCTACGGGATCGAAGCCGTCCGCCGCTGGGTCGAGCTCGTGGTGAGGCAGTATCTCGCGCCACTACCACCGTATGGTCCGGATGGCGGTGGATGGCCTCTCGGGCGCACCGTCTATGGCCCCGAGCTGGAAGCCGCGGCACTCCAGGTCGAAGGTGTCCAGTACATCGAATGCCTGAGGCTTGCCGCGTGGGATGATGGGGCGGGCAAGTGGACCGAAGCGGCGGGGGTGCCTGATGCGGACGGGTGTCCGCCACGGGAGAGCATCTCTTTGCAACTCTGGGAGGTGCCGGAAGTCGCCGAAATCACTGTGGTTCAGGGTCCGGCGATGAAACCCGGTGACGCGCTAGGGGCGGTCACACCGCCACTGGTGCCGATCCCGATACCCACGATCGTGGATGAGTGCTGAGCATGTCTGAGCTGCGGCCATACACTCTGCTTCGCACCGGAGATCAATGGGTAAGATGCTCATTCGATCGCACCTACCTCGACCTCGATTCGGGAGTCGTGGAACTTGCCTGGAGCACGACGACAATCGACTCGGCTGCTCCGGCGCCGGCTCTGGGAGCGGGCCTCGCTTTCGATAACGAATGCCGTCTCTATCATTGTCTTCCAGCTGAGGGACGAGTCGAGAGATTGCTGTGGAAGGCGATCGATCCCCTTGGACCAGTTAACGCACAATCACCTCCTGTCAATCTTATAGAGGCGGACTCTGAACCAACCTTCGGCGATTTCACCAGCTCTCAGCCTTCCAGTCCGCTTTTGGAGCCTCGCGGCGCGGCAGTCGACATCAATGATCGTCTGTTCATAGCTGAGACCGGGTCGGATCAGATCCTGGTTTATGATCTCTGGAGCGATCGACTCCTTCGCCGAATTGGCCTTCCTGGATCGCGCCCGACCGATCTCGCCGCACACGATGCCGAAGTCTATGCCGTGCTGAGCGCGAGCCGCAAAGTTGTACGACTGACGGCGCGTTCCGGACCGGACCCTTTCATCCTGCCTGCGGGATGCACGGCACCGTCGCGAATCGCGATCTCGTGCTGCGGACATATCGCGATCCTGGAAAAGGCCGCCACCGCTGACGCTCACATCTGGTTTGTCGACAAGGGATTTCCCGATCTGCCGGCCGCGTGGGCAACCGATATCGAATGGGAGTCCGATTCGGTGCTGGTGATCGCGCGCCGGCCAGGGGCCGACTTACTGCGATTTGAAATCGGGGCTGGAAAGACCGCTCAATTGCCGTCGCTCCGGGCACGCGGCTACGACGGAATGGGGATCGTCGCGACGCCTGAGCTGGTCGATTCCGGCACCGCGTCAGGAACGTCAAACTGCGCGGCACATCGAATCGGCTATTGGACCGCCAATGGCTTCCGTAGTGCTGTTGCCGCTCGTCTCGTCTACGAACGCGTTGGTCATCTGACGACTTATCGCCTAGATAGCGGCAGCTATCAAACAGTGTGGGGAAGACTTTTTATAGATGCCTGCATCCCTCCAGGTGCCGACCTTCGCGCCTTCTGTCTCGTGCTCGACGACACCGACGGCGACACCCCCATGCTGCGGATTGCGCCCGGCAACGTGACCAACGTGACAATCAGGCGACCGGATCTGTCGCCGCCGATGCCGCCCGTGGATCTCGAGCCCGATCCCGGCAGCATCACCTATGCGTTCCATCTTCGTGAGAGTGGACGCGAGCTGCCGTGGACTCAGCCCGCGGCTGACGATCACTTTGAGACCTACGAGGCACCGATCAACGCCTCCCCGGGACGCTATCTCTGGATCACGCTAGAGTTGCGGGGGAATACGCGGGTCTCGCCCAAGATAAAGTGCATCCGGGCGGAGCATCCCTCGCATGATTATCTGCGCCGCCTGCCCAAGACCTTCTCGCGCGATAGTCGGGCCGCTTCCTTTCTTTTGCGTTATCTCGCGATGTTCGAAGGTTTCCTGGGCGAGACCGAAGCCCGCGGAGTCGATCGCGACCTGCTGCTGGATCCCCGCTCGGCCCCCGACGAATGCCTGCCATGGCTGGCCAGCTTCGTCGGTCTGATGCTCGATGATCGCTGGGCTGCGGCACCTTCCCCTAACGGTCAAGCACCGAACGACGTCCGCCGTCGGTACATTCGCGAAGCCGTGTGGCTGTTCCGCAATCGCGGGACACTGCCCGGCCTCAAACGTTTTCTTGAGATCTACACGGGGATTCCCGTGATCATCATCGAGCATTACCGAATGCGCGGAATCGGAGCTGCGGTACTTGGCGATACCGGCGCGGCATTTTCGAGCTCAATCGTCGGGGTGGGCTTTCGGATTGGCGGCGCGGTTGGGACCGATACTCCGGCACCGCTGCAGGGCGCGATCGAAGATGCGTTCCGCAGCCATGCGCATCGCTTCACCGTCATCATTCCAGCCGCGCTTACCGAAGAGCAGCTCGACGTCGTGAACAACATCGTGGAGGTTCATCGTCCCGCTCACACCATCTTTGACGTCTGCACAGTTGGCGCCGGGATGCGCGCGGGACGTGGCTTGATGGTCGGAATCAGTTCGGTAATAGGGCCCACCGGCGCGTTCTCCTCGATCCAGGTCGGCAATTCGTTTTTGGGCCGTGGCACGATAATCGGCCGCCCGAATACAGGTGCAATTTTGGGCTCGAGCAAGTTGGGAGCGGATTTCCAGGTTGGCTGACAGAAGATGAGCGCGATCACGATCAACCGAGTGCACACGCGGATGCGCCTTCCGTCGCAGGCACTCTCAGAGCGTGCGCGGTTGAACCGCGTGGTCGCGGATGCCCTCGACCGCTTCCTCGAGACCGCCATCGAGCGCCATGGAATCTCGCCTCATTCCTATCTATGCATCCGCAATCTGCACGCCAGCGTACGGCTTCGGCTGCGCCAAACGGAGTCGCAACTGGCAGAAAATTTTGCCGAAACGATCGCCAATGCCGTCCTGGAAAAGCACGGCGCCGAATCGAGCGTGCATTACAGTTCGCGGGTGCACGCGCTAATCGACCTCGCGCGCAACGTGATGTCGGCGCGCTTTGGGCGCACCTGGGCTTGGGCGCAACTCGGCCTGTGGCGCCATGAATGGAGCTCCAGCGCAGCCAGCACGGCTGACCACCTGCTCCGAGTGTTGGCCTCTGAACCGCAATATGCGGTCGCGGTTTTCGCCCATGTTGCCCCGGACCAGGCCACGATTCCCATGCTGCTGCGATGGGCGGCCCCGCGGCTCTGGCGTGAGCTCGTCGCCGCCGCGTGCCGGACGTTTGGAGTCGCGTCGCTCGGCTTCATCACGTCTGAACCGGCGCCTGAGTTTCCCTCGTCCCTGGTCACCAAGTTCGCCGCAAGAACTGTTCTTCGTTCACAAATTGCGCAGTCATTCAGCGCGGATAGCACGCCGCGCATTTCCGATGACCTCTTTACGCTGTTCGCGGTGCTGGTGGTCCTCGAGTTTGAACCGGCGGTGCTGCGTTTCGCTGGGGCTCCCGCCAGGGCACTGCTCAACTACGTTGCGACCGTCTTGCAGCGCCGCGCCAGCGATGATCGCATCGCAATCGACGGATCGGATTCCGCGCCTTCTGTTGGTGAGTTACTTTCTTCCGAAGATATAGGTGCCCCCGGCGACCGACTGGTTGTCAGCGATCGATTACGCGCTGACTCTGCTTCGAACCCAACGACAGCCGCGGGACGAGGCTCCGCCACCTTGGCCGCAGCCGCGGAAGAAGAAGCTCCCCCGCTGGATGTTCGCACTGTCGCTCGCACTTCGCTCGGTGGCCTGGTCTATTTGCTCAACCTCGTCGCTCGAGTGGATCTGCCTGCCCTGATCAATCGTGATCATCGCCTCACTCAGCGAGGGCTTCGCTGGAGCCTCCATCAATTGGCACAGTTGCTGGTCGCTGGCTCTTCCGATGATCCGGCGGTGCTCGCCTTCGCGGGTCTTCTGCCCCGCAGCGTGCCGCCATCTTCTGGCGAGCAACCGCCGGCCGACACTGAACTGGCGGCTATCCGCGAATACCGCGGCGAAATCGTGCTTCAACTACGCAAGGCGCTCGCCGATCGTCTCGAACTTCCCAATCCATCCGATGCGGCCCTGCTCGATTTTGTCTGTCAGCGCAACGCGCAGGTTTCGGGGGATCCTGGGTGGATCGAAATTAGCTTCGCGCTCGATGATATTTCTACCGCATTGCGGTTCGCCGGCCTGGATTTGGATCCCGGCTGGATCCCGTGGCTCGGCGTGGTCGTGAGGTTTGTATATGCCTGAAGCGGCTTCGTCACTGGATAGCCGCGCGCGCGCCGAGTTTCCGCTGGCGGAGCGGATGAGCCGCGCTATCGCCCTGTTGGCGGGCCGGCTGGCGCATTTGCTGGCACAGTTTCCTGGCGCGCAAGAGGAACCGCTGAGGCGCGCGCATACCTTTTTGCATGCGATGCACGACGCGGTGGCAGGAACAGAGCCGAGCGCGACGAATGAGGCAATCGAGCACAAACCGGTCTCAGATCCGATCGGAAGGGTCGCGGCAACGCTCTCGCTCAGCATCAGCGAAGTTGAGCTGATCTTTCTCGCCGCGATGGCTGAGGAACACGAAGGGTATGCAAGCGTGTTGCGCAGCCTCAATCCCCGGAATGAGCCATACGCTACGGTTGGTCTCGCCGCGCAACTCCAGTGTGCCAATTCGCGTGACCGCTTTAGCCTGAGGCGCTCGCTGGAAATGGGAAAGGCGATTTCAGCCGGCATCTTAAGCCTGCGTGGAGATACGCCGTTCTTCGAAAAAAGCCTCGTGCTCGCCGAAGGCCTGTGGCCCGTGCTCTGCGGCCTCGACGTGATGCCGACCAGCCTCAAGCCAGCGGAACTCAATAATATCGGAGCAGGGCTCGAGGAGTGGTTCGATGCCGCCGAGGTCCTCAAAGCGCGGCATTTGCTCGAACGCGATGAACCTTCCTTGTTGGCCATCGTCGCTGATTCGGAAGGAACCGCGGCGCATCGGGCCGCGACACTGGCCGCTTCGGCAAATCGCACCGCGCTTGGAATCGAGCTTGCCGCAGATGCGCCCGCGAGCGTGCCGCGGCTGGCGTTGGTTCATGCGCTCGCGCGAGGCGCGGTACCGATCTTTAAGCTCAGTAATCCCGATTCCAGCGTGCAGGCAAATCTGCCGGACATCGACGGTTTTCCGGGTGCGGTGATGGTTTGCGCTCAGCACAACGTTCTTGCGCCGCTTGATGTCCGCCGTCCGGTTCTGAGGCTGACAATTCCGCCGCTAGGTGTCGAGGCGCGCGAGCGCCTGTGGCGCGCGCAGCTGCCGGAAATTTCAGGTCAGGCCGGCACGCTCGCTGCGCGCTATGTGATCGAACCCGCGGCCGTCCAGGAAGTCGCGCGTGACTACCGGACTTACGACGCCAACAGCAGCGGTGATGATTGCCTGGAGGCGATCGCGGAATGCGTCCGCACACGCTCCAATCTTCGACTCACGGCCGGGGTGAAGCTGGTCCGTCCCACCGCGCGCTGGAAACATCTGGTGCTGCCGGCGGACCGCAGAGCCCAGCTCACGGAAGCACTCGATCGGTTGCTCCATCAGGGCACGGTGCTCGACCGATGGAAATTCCTGGAAGGACGGCCCGGCGCTCGCGGTGTGAGGATGCTTCTGTCGGGTCCGCCAGGCACGGGAAAGACGCTGGCAGCAGAGGTAATAGCGCACGCGCTCGGCGTTGATTTGATGATGGTGGACATTTCGCGCGTAGTTTCGAAATGGATAGGCGAGACCGAAAAGCACCTGGCTGAAGCCTTTGATGCCGCCGAACATGCGCACGCGGTCCTCCTGTTCGACGAAGCCGACGCTCTGTTCGGCAAGCGTACCGAAGTGTCCGATGCGCATGATCGATACGCAAATCTTGAGACCGCGTATTTGCTCTCCAGGCTCGAGCGATTCGATGGACTTGCCATTCTTTCGACCAACCTGAAGCAGAATATCGATTCGGCCTTCCTGCGGCGGCTCGAATTCGTCATCGACTTCGACGAACCTTCCGCCGCGGAGCGCGAGGCGCTGTGGCGATGCCATCTGCCGGCCAGCGCTCCGCTCGCGAACGACGTCAACCTCAAGGAACTTGCCGCGCTCTATCCGATCGTCGGAGGGCTGATTCGCAATGCGTCGGTCGCTGCTGGATTCCTGGCCGCGGCAACCAACACCGCAATCGATCGCAACCATCTGGTTCGTGCAATCAGGCGGGAGTACGAGAAATCCGCCAAGTCATTCCCGGGTCTGCCGGCTGGCGCACTTCGCACCTGAGAAGGAGGAACTATGGCCGACACACTATTGCAATTCCGGCAGCAACAGCTCGCGATTTACCAGGCCGAGCAGAAAGATGCGCAGAAGGAGCTGGCAAACGCGCAGACCGCGCTGCAAAAAGCCAATGCCCAGCTTGCGGCGGATCAGAAGGCGCTGGACAAAGCCGGCTCGGACATTTCAGCCGCACGCGCGCGACTTGCCGTCACCACCGTGCCGGCCGACGCCAATGCGCTCATCGCACAGATCACGCAGATGATCATCAAGCAGCGGGGATTGCAGGGAACCGTGCTCAACGATCAGGAGCAGGTCGCGCAGGCGCAGGCCGCGCTCGATTCCGCCTCCACCACCCTGGCGCGCGCGTCGTCGCTAACATCCAGCGTACAGGCCGCGGTGGCTGTCGAGCAGGCCGATGCCGCAAAGCGAGACACTTTCCGTGCCGCGGTCACAGTGCCGCCTCTATCCACTCTGAAAGCTGACGCTGCCGCATTCCTGACCGGCGCGACCGTGACTCATGCCTCGTCGCGGCTGGGAAAAAACTTTCCTGACAAGATCGTGACGATCGCGGGAAAACGCCACGACACGCGCGTCAATCAAGTGAAGGGTCTGATGACGGATCTTTCCAATTCACAGGACGCGCTCGGCACGGAACAGGCCACTGACGGCGGGCTCGCCGGATTGTCGGCGCAGAAGCAGATCGCGTTTCGACGCGCGCAAGATGCGCTCGCCAGCTATGTCGCGACCGCCGCCAATCGCTTTACCAAGGCCAAGGCCGTGACCGCAGCTCTAGAAGCGATCGAACTCGATGCCAGCGGCACCGTGCCGGACGTCCTGACCGATGCGGAAAAGGCCCAGCTCACTGCCTTGTCCGCGGCCGGTACAGCGGCCGAAGGTACCGCAGAGGCGCTCGACGCCGACATGAACGGAATCTTCACCGCGGACGCCGCCCTGCAAGCCCAGATCCTCGCCTCGATTTCAGCCAACGTCGATTCGCTCAGCAGTGACCCGAATATCGCAGCGAAGCAAACCGCGGTCGACGCCGCACGCACCACTTTCAACAACGCACTTAGCGCCTTCGTCGCGGCGGACAAGAAAGATCTCGATCAATGGGAGGCCGTCATCCCCGATGCGGCCTGGCAGGTGCTGTTCGACTACGAGGATGCGATGGCGACCCTCAACGAGCTCGCCGCAACTGACCCCGCTGCCTTGTCCGCGGCAATGGACGGTGCAGAAAGCGCCTACGTGACGGCGCTGGGCGCAGCGGCGATCGCGCAGCGGCGGCTGGACCGTCTCGCCGATGCAATCGCCTTTCGACAGGAGCGCCTCGACGCCGCGCAAGGCGCGATCTCGGCGCGGCTCCTGAGCGCGATTCGCGGCGATAGCTACTAGGAGAATCAGACGATGGCAACGATCGTCGATCAAACCGCGTGTGAGCTGGCCGGCGCCGGTGCGGAGAACGGTCTCCTGCCAGTCAATCCATTTACCGCGCTCCAGTTTCATTTCGGAATGCTGCTCGGGGTTGATGATCTCGAAACCGGCCAAGCCTATGCGCGGGGCAAGATGCGGCTGCATAACGCCTGGCTGCATCGCGAAGGCGTGGTCTGGGGATTCAACGTTTCATTCAATTCCCGCAACGAACTGGCGGTCGATCCCGGACTCGCACTGGATGCAGCGGGCCATGAGCTTCACCTCGATCGCCAGGCCTGCCTCGATGTCGGCCAATGGTACGCGCTGCACAAAAGTGATCCCGACTTTACGTTCACCGACAGTGGCACGGGCAAAAAATTCTCGGTCCATGTGGTCGCGCAGTTCAAGGCGTGCCTGACACGGCCCGTGCCGGCGATCGTGGAGCCTTGCGCAGGTGCGCAATCTGACACTGCCTACTCTCGCGTGTTCGAAACCGTGGAACTTCTGCTTCGGCCCGGCCCCTCGAAGCCGAAGGATCCCGGCTATCATCGATTGCGCGTGCTATTCCAGATTGAACCTGACAGCGCGTCGTATGCCGATGTAAAGGCGCGTCGCGACGCAATCCAGGCAATGCCGCTGGAGCAGCAGCCTGCGGCCTACCTGCTGGCGCTGCGCGATTTCGCGGCGTTGGACGAAATCGATCTGAAGCCCCAGGCGGCGACCGCGACCGATTCCGCCTCGATCTTCCCCGAAGATCCAACTGAGGTGGTATTGGCGGATGTGAGCGACATCCTCGTGCAGCCCGATGCCAGCGGGAATTGGGTGATCGCGGCGCCGATACCGACGCCGCTGGTGACTGTACGGCCATCACATGTAGCGACGGCCACCATTCAGGAATTGCTGTGCGGTCCTGTTCTGGCCGGTGCAGCCAATCCGCCAGCTGCGCCTACTGGACCCACGGTCAGCGATCCACAACTCTCCGCTCAATCGATCACGTTCAAGACCAGCCGCGCGATCGCCGCGTCTACTCTCGACCCCAAGGCGTTTTCAGTCAGCGATTACAGTGATGCGAACGGCTGGAGCAACATCGACATCAAGGCCGTGTCCGTAGCCCAGGATGGCAGCATGCTAGTGGAGCTCAAGGAAGCTCCCTCGGGGTCGCTGGTTCGTTTCATCATCAAAGGTACCGGGCCTACTCCCTTACTGGCCGCGGACAATCACGTTCCACTCTACGCGCCGGGCGCGAGCGGCGCTGACGACGGTGTGGACTTCGTCAAGATGTTCACCAGGAGCTAGCAATGGCCTCGAACGGTACAAGCGGTAATGGCAATGAGTTGCTGGTGGTCGGCGACACGGGCGGCGTGACCCTGATCGATCCCTCGACTCCGCTCAGACGGCTCAACTATTTCGATGGCAAGTTTCTGCGGGCGAGCGATCTCGAGTTGGAGCAAACTTACCTGCGCCAGCTCGTTGCCATTTCGAACCAGGGATTGGGAGCGGGCGTGGTCTATGGCTATGACACCACGCTAGGCAGCGGCGATACGATCCAGATCGGGCCGGGACTCGCGATCGAACCATCAGGCAAAGTCCTGTTGATGCAGGGGACGGTGACGCAGAGCATCCAGTCATTGATCGACGCGTCAAAGAAAGTCGCGGCAGCAGCTCCTGATGCCAGCGGAAAGGCCGGGCCCGGCACCTTCTCGGATTGCGTCCAGGTTGCGGCGCCGCCGCCGACCACCGTGATCGCGGTCAGCGACATATACGTAATCGTGATTTGCTCCGCCGAGGCGTTATGCGGCCAGGCCGACGTTTACGGCAAACTCTGCGAAGAGGCGTGCGTGACCGGCACCGACCGGCCGTACCGCCTCGACGGAGTTGTACTGCGCGCGATCCCGCTGCAACTCGTCACGCCATTCCCGACCTCGAAGGCGGTGGCTATCGATTCCGATTTGTACTTGCGCTCCAAAGTCGCGCATTCCTGGTACGCAGACGAGGTTCTAAAGCATCCGAACGCGATCTCCCGTTCAGGATTGTTGTCGACAGTATGGTGCCTGGGTGCTGGCTACGACAGCTCGTGTTGCGAAGTACCACTCGCGTTAATCGCGCGCGCGGGTTCAACCACCACTTTCCTCGACGCATGGACCGTGCGGCGCGAGAGGATGGAAGCACCCGCGCGCAGATACTGGCAGTGGAAGATGATGATGCGTCCGTGGAACGTATTCCTCGCGCAGATCCTCCAGTTCCAATGCCAGCTCGCCGAGTTGTTCGAGGGAATCGTAACGCCAGGAAACCGAGCCACCGATCCTTGCGTCAATGAGCGCCAGGCTTTGGGCGAAGCAGGCCAGCTCATCGAAGAGCTGAGAAGTGGGCTCGCCACCTATCGTAGCTCGACCACGGTGCTCAGCTCCGAGCAGCCCGCGTTGATGTCGCTTTCGCTGACGCGGATATCCGATTTGCAGGACAAGATCTCGGCTTTGCTCAAAGCCGGTGGAGCCACACAGTACAAAGACCGGATTCTAATCCGCGGCGGCATAATCGAGTTGCCGCCTGCCGGTTATCTGCCGGTGATGAACGGCACCAGCGTGAGCGTCAATGATCAGGTGCGTGCGCTTCTGGGCGAAGGACTCGATCTGCGGTTCTGTATCGCGACGGCCGACTTCATCGCGCATGAGGTAGAAAAAGCGCAACACATGGATCGCATTTCCCTTCTGCAGGGCCTCGACGATCCGACCAACAAGCCCAGAGTCGATATCATCGTTCCTGACGGCCAGATCGCAGCGGGCGCGACCACTCCCAGCGGTGGCCTGTACGATGCCCTGGTGACATTCAGTGCTCAGCAAACCGGCGGCCTGGCGTATCGTGGAGCGGGCCGCGAAGAATCGTTGGATTCGGGCGGTACCGCATTGTACGTCGCGACCGCGGGTGTCAGCGAATCCACGCCGTCTAAATTTGCGGACATTGTTTCATCGTTGAGCAAGAAGACCGCGACCATGCCGATGATGGCGCTCACGCCCAATCTGGCTACGAACGAATTCGTCGCGACCAACTCGGCCGACACGGTTAATCTTGCTGCGCGCGTCGCGCGAACTGCGACGCTGGCCCGCAGCTATGTCGCAAAAGCAAGTGGCGTCCAGATGACCGAGGCGCCGCCGGTCAGCGCGCGCCAATCAGCCGACGGACTCTGGTTGACCGCGCAGAGCGACAAGGAACTGAAGTCTCTGGCGACAGGCACTCAAGCCCAGGTGAGTGCGCGGCTGCTGATCGGCGCGCATCCGGCCACCCCAATCGCTTATGAAATGATGTTCAACGGACGCCTCGCGATCGACACGATCGGCGCCGGGGGCAGTTCGATGAGCGGGTCGATCAACGGACTGGTGACAGTCGGCGCTTTCAGGGCCAATCAGGCGCAGCAAACGGAAACCGAAATTCTGTTTATCGCACATGTCAACCTGAAGATAACGCTGAGATACACCGGCGATGATCAGAATGGGTCAACTACCTTGGTCCTGCAGTACTCAGATACCGAATCTTATGTTGTACAAAAGACCTACGCGGGCAACGCTCACGTCACTTACAGTCTCGGTATTTCCCCAGCTACCGGGATAATGGCCGGCCAGGTCATTGCGCTCGCGAAGCTCGACCTGGTGGCAGATGCGGGAGTGCTCGATCCGGCCAATCAAAACCATCAGCTTGCGCGGAACGGACTCGATATCGTGCAGGCTTCGTTGATTGAGTCCGAGCCCACGTTTGAGCAGCAAGCCGCCGCCGAACTGTTTCCGAGCCTGCCGCCGGCGACCTCCGAGCTTGTGATCCAGGCGGTGCGCGATTGGGTAATGTTCACCAAGCGGCGCGAAGAGCAGTGCGCGCTGGAGGTCACGCCGACGCCGGCTGCGCCTCCACGGAGATACCTGGTCCTCGATATTCGGGCGCTGAATGCTGAGGCCGCAAACAGATACATCGAAGATCTGACGGCGAACCTCCAAAATCCAGCCACTCTGGGCAACTGGCTGAATGCCCTCATATCAAAGGCGCCCCAACCACACTTGGTTCTTCAATATGCCGGCAACTCAGCGGTCGCAATTTCCAATTTGACCGCGGCCGAGTCCGATTGGCGCCAACTCAATCCGGGAGACACCATCTATCTGGCCGCGGCCGGCGCCAAAGACGAAACCGACAGCACGCTGCAGCTCAGCAGAATCCGAACCTTCGAGAGCGCCATCTCGGCAGACAGCAAGGAGGATCCCTCCGCAAAGGAAATCGCGATCCTGCCGTACCCGCCAACTGCAATTCCGGGCGACGCCGACGGAGTGATGCTGTTCGTCACC
>Ga0335070_10004351_pt1 | contig 16546 bp, 15 predicted proteins | sample Lox_Sample_13_FD_206722 | JGI IMG/M metagenome (GOLD analysis project Ga0335070, IMG submission 206722) | Soil microbial communities from Loxahatchee National Wildlife Refuge, Florida, United States - Lox_Sample_1.3 | ecosystem: Environmental > Terrestrial > Soil > Wetlands | place: USA... | reverse complement strand
TGGTTGAGGGGATGCAGTTCGATCGTGGTTATATATCCCCCTACTTTATTACCGATCCTGAGAGGATGGAATGCAACCTGGAAGATGCTTTTATCCTTATTAATGAAAAGAAGATATCGAGCATGAAGGACCTCCTTCCCATTCTCGAGCAGACCGCAAAGATGGGCAAGCCCCTTCTTATCCTCGCAGAAGACGTAGAAGGCGAGGCCTTGGCAACCCTGGTCGTGAACAAGCTTCGTGGTACCATTCAGGTATGCGCGGTGAAAGCTCCCGGATTTGGAGACAGAAGGAAAGCAATGCTGGAAGACATCGCGATCCTTACCGGCGGTACCATGATCTCGGAAGACCTCGGGATAAAGCTTGAGAGTGTCAAAATCTCTGACCTCGGGAGGGCCAAAAAGATCACGGTTGACAAGGAGAATACCACCATCGTGGAAGGCGCTGGCGACCACGCAAAAATCCAAGGCAGGGTGAAACAGATAAAGACACAGGTCGAAGAGACCACCTCTGATTATGACCGTGAGAAACTTCAGGAACGCCTTGCAAAGATTGTAGGCGGAGTAGCCGTCATCAATGTGGGTGCCGCAACAGAAACGGAAATGAAAGAGAAGAAGGCAAGAGTTGAAGATGCCCTCCACGCAACAAGAGCAGCAGTGGAAGAGGGTATCGTGCCCGGTGGTGGAGTTGCACTCCTGAGGTGTATTCCTGCATTAAGGAATATCAAACTCGAAAACCATGACCAGAAGATAGGAATCTCCATAGTGATGAAGGCCCTGGAAGAGCCTATTCGCCAGATCGTACACAATGCAGGGGTTGAGGGCTCTGTTGTCGTCGAAAAGGTGAAGAGTTCAAAGGACGCGAATTACGGCTTTGACGCTCAAAAGGAAGAGTATGTGGATATGATCAAGTCAGGGATCATAGACCCTACAAAGGTCACCAGAACCGCCCTCCAGAACGCAGCTTCTGTTGCATCTCTGATGCTTACCACTTCAGTAATGGTCGCAGACCTTCCTGAAGAGGAAAAGAAAATGCCTCCGATGCCAGGTGGCGGCGGTATGGGAGATATGTACTAAAAAGATACCAATGCATGTCTCGGGGCATGAGTACCATGCCCCGAGAGTTCCTTTAACCAAATTTCTTTACATTTCACTCTTCCTTTTGGCATCCTAATTTAAGATGAAGAAAAACGTAATCGCGATCGCAGGCTCCTTCTTGTTCGTCTTTCTTGTGTATGCCGCTGCTGAGCTGATAATCCCCCTTCCCTTCGGTAATAAACCAATGGAATTCGAAATCAAAAGGGGAACAACCTTTAGGCAGGCGGTGGATTCCCTGGCACAGAAGGGTTTTGTGAGGGATAAGTGGATTTTCTTCCTCCTCGGGAGGAGCACAGGAATAGACCGTAAAATAAAGGCTGGTTACTATTCCCTCTGGGGAACCATGACCCCACTGGAGATCTTCAATGCAATCCGGTCCGGAAAGATTATAGAGTATGAAATCACTGTAGTGCCGGGAGATTCTCTTAGGGAGGTCGGAGAAAAATTTTCTGCCCTTTCCATGACCGAGGGAGAGGAATTTCAGCGGCTCTGCACGAATAGGGAATTCCTCGACTCCTTGGATGTGGATGCCCCGTCTTTGGAAGGCTATCTCTTCCCTGAGACGTACAGATTCCCTAAGGGTCTTGAAATGAAAGAGGCGCTATCCATAATGGTGAACAGGTTGAGGGAGAAGTTCGATGATGATATGACGCTCCGCGCAATGGAACTGGGCCTTTCAGAGCGGGATGTGCTCACTATGGCGTCCATAGTGGAAAAAGAGGCCATCACTGACAAAGAACGCCCCATAATCGCTGGGGTATACTATAACAGGCTGAAGAAGCATATGCTTCTCCAGGCTGACCCCACCGCCATCTACGGGGTAAAGAGTTCAAAAGAGACGATAACGAGGCAGGATCTATTAAAGAAAACGCCGTACAACACCTATGTTATCAAAGGGTTGCCGCCCGGGCCTATAGCATCGCCGGGACTTAAATCCATCATGGCTGCCCTTAACCCATCAGATGTGCCTTATCTCTACTTTGTCTCTAATAACGATGGGACTCACAATTTTTCTGTAACTCACTCAAACCACGTGGAGGCGGTGAAGATATACAGGAGCAGAAAAAAAGGAAAGGAGCAAGGATAGGATGCTCTTTCCGAATCAATAAAGGATAGCCATAAGATGATAAAGAGAAAGAAAACAAGGGTGATACATGTGGGGCAGGTTCCTGTAGGGGGTGCCCATCCCATTTCGGTCCAGTCTATGACAAAGACAGACACAAGGGACGTAAAGGCTACGGTGAAACAGATTCAATCCCTTGTAATGTCCGGTTGCGAAATTATAAGGATTGCGATACCTGATGCGGAGGCGGCAAAAGCCCTTGGCAGGATAAAACAGTTGGTTCCAATCCCGGTTATTGCTGACATACATTTTGACTGGAGATTGGCTCTGGAAGCAATAAGACAGGGTATTGACGGACTGAGGATCAATCCTGGCAACATCGGCGCGAAATGGAAGGTTGCCGAGGTCGTTTCTGCAGCGTCTGAAAAGGCTATTCCCATAAGAATCGGGGTAAATGCAGGTTCCCTTACTAAGAAACTGCTTGAGAAATATGGCCACCCAACTCCTGAGGCCCTTCTGGAAAGTGCGGAAGAGCACATAAATATCCTGGAAGGATTAGGATTTAAGGAGATAAAAGTTTCCCTCAAAGCATCCAGTGTGCTCACCACTGTGGACGCATACAGGCTCTTTTCCCGCAGATTCAGGTACCCTCTTCACGTAGGCATCTCCGAGGCAGGTCCTTCCTTCACAGGGATGATTAAGAGCTCTGTGGGGCTAGGGATACTCCTGGCTGAAGGGATAGGAGATACCATAAGGGTCTCCCTCTCTGCAGACCCAGAGGAGGAGGTAAGGGTCGGGTATGAAATCCTCAAATCCCTGGGACTCAGGGAAAGAGGGGTCAATCTTATTTCATGTCCTACCTGCGGCAGGTGTGAAATCGATATCAGAGGACTGGCATCAAAGGTGGAAAATCGCCTGAAGGACATCCAGAAACCTTTGACCGTTGCGGTAATGGGCTGTGTGGTAAACGGTCCGGGAGAGGCGAGAGAGGCCGACATAGGGATTGCAGGGGGCAAAGGCTTCGGACTTCTCTTCAAGAAAGGGAAAGTAGTGAAAAAACTGGATGAAGACAAATTGCTCGACGCACTCCTAAAAGAGATAGGAGAGTGAAAAGAGAAGGTATTAGTCCGCTTTCAGTCCGGAATTTCCAGAACATCATTTACCAGAACTATCATGAAAACCTCCGCAAATTGGCCTGGAGGATGACCGCAAACCCCTATCGTATTCTTGTATCGGAGATCATGCTTCAGCAGACACAGGTGGAGCGAGTATCCGGAAAATACAGGGAATTCATCAAAACATTCCCCAGTTTCAGATCCCTGGCAAAGTCTTCCCTCCGCAACATTCTCGTGGTATGGCAGGGAATGGGATATAACCGGAGGGCAGTGGCTTTGAAAAAAATCGCCGAAACCGTCATCTCTGATTTCAAAGGGAGACTCCCTTCCTCTGAAGATGAGCTCATGAAACTTCCGGGGATCGGGAGATATACCGCTTCTGCAATTCTTGCCTTCGCATTCAACAAACCAACAGTATTCATCGAAACAAATATACGAAGGGTCTTTATTCACTTTTTCTTTCAGGAGAGCGCGCGTGTGAGGGATTCAGAAATTCTTCCTCTGGTAGAAAAGACCTTAGATCGTTCCAACGCCCGGGAATGGTATTATGCCCTTATGGATTTCGGGGTGATGCTTAAGACAAAGACCGAAAATCCCAATAAAAGGAGCGCCCATTACAGGAAACAATCCCCTTTTCAAGGCTCCAACAGACAGGTCAGGGGAATGATACTTAGGCTTCTTTTGATGAAGCCGGACATCACGGAAACGGAAATAATCCGTGAGCTCAGATCCAATCCTGAAAAGATAAAAGAAAACCTCGCTGTACTACAAAATGAGGGTTTTGTATGGAGAAAAGGGAAAAGGTTCAAAGTACGTTAAGCGATGTCTGGGAATCCCTCATTGGAGCATTGCATGCATCGGGAAAAGGCCCTTACTCAATCCGCAAAACCTTGGAACCGCGAATCTTTCTTTCCTTAAGCTCCTGTAATGCCTGGTTTGCCTCTGCGAGGGTAAACTCCTGAATTTCTGGCCTCAGAGGGATCTCAGCAGCAAGGGCCAGGAACTCCTCAACATCTTTTCTTGTAATATTGGCCACGCTCTTTATTTCCTTTTCCATCCAGAGATCGCGGGAGTACTCTAGTCCAAGGAGAGATTCTTTGTCCCCTTCCTCTTTCCTGATTGCATTTATGACCAGTCTGCCTCCGCTCTCCAGATTCCTTAATGCTTTTACGAGCGGCTTCCATGCCGGCGTGGTATCGATGATTGCGCGAAGTGTTTCGGGTGACTCCTCCTCTGAGTCTCCGGTCCAGTATGCCCCCAGTTCAGCAGCAAAAACCCTCTCTGATACGGTTCTCGAAAACACAAAGACTTTGGAGCGAGGATATTTGTGTCGCAGAATACCTAACACAAGGTGACCAGATGCACCGAATCCTGTGAGCCCGATATTTTCCCCATCCTCTATTCCTGCCAGCATCAGGGAGCGGTAGCCGATTGCACCTGCGCACAAAAGCGGCGCTGCCTCTGAGTCAGAAAAAATCTGGGGTATTGCATACGCAAAGTCCTCATGGACAACGGTATATTCTGCATATCCCCCGTGGGCATCCCTACCTGTTGCCATGAAATTATCACATAAATTCTCCTTCCCTTTGTGACAGCAGTTACACTCTCCGCATGCAGAGTGTATCCAGGCTATACCGATCCTGTCTCCCTCTCTGAACCTCTTTGCTTCTCTCCCTGTTCTTTCCACTCTTCCGACAATCTGATGGCCTAAAATAATGGGGAAGTGCAAGGGAGGGGTCCTCCCCTCGATTTCGTCCAGTTCAGTATGACACACTGCACATCGTGAAACCCTTACCAGCATTTCCTTTCCTCCAGGGACAGGCTCCTTCATGTCAACAAGTTGGAGGGGTGCATTATCCGTTTCAAGATTTAAAACTTTTCTGAGCACCATTGCCTTCATTGGTCTTCACCCTAAGCCTTAATGATATCTATTCTCGTATAAAACCGGGACTATCACAAGCACCATTGCTGCCATTTATCTTCTCCATTGAAATACCTTTCTGACAGATTTAATTCCATGAAGGAATTGTACCTGAATATTTACAGCCACCACCTCCTCCATATATAATGATAATGGTATTTGTTATGAAAAAGGTAATTATAGCCAAAGATATCAGGGCGATCCTCGAAAAGAAAAAAACTTTTCTCGACAGATCAGCGGTAAGATTATTTTCGGCGCCTTCCAATGAGAAGGTCCTCGCACTCCACAGAGCCATAAAAGCAGATCTTATTATCGCAAAGCTCAATATGCCGGAAATGAGCGGCGAAACACTCTGCTCTCTTATCCGCGACGATGAAGAATTACGGCATATCTCCATTATTATCGTCTGTTCGGAGAACGAGTCTGACCTTGCACGATGCATACAGTGCAGGGCGAATGCGTTCATCTCAAGCCCCATAGACACCGAGCTTCTGCTGCAGGAAGCACACAGGCTCCTCAACATTGCCCCGAGAACGTCATACAGGATTCCTATTCGTGTGAAATTTTTTGGAAAATCAAAACAAAGGGTCTTCACTGGTTACACAGAAAATCTGAGTTCCTCAGGCATGCTCTTATGTACGATGAGTCACCTTTTTGAAGGCGATTCTGTGATGTGTTCATTCTCTGTTCCGGTGTCAACGCAGATCACAGTACAGGCTGAGGTTGTACGCGTTCTCGGAAAAGATGAACATAATGCCAACTGTTATGGCATCAAATTCACCGATCTCAGTGCCAGCGCCACTTCTGCCATTCAGGCGTTCGTAAAGAAGGGTTCCGAGAGCGGATAGAAAGCGCTCATCAAGTTTTTTCAGTAAGTATCGGTGATAATTCCGGCAGCCTTACTCCGACACAGATAGCTACTCTTGGGATCGGTCAAGTATTGACCTGATAAAATGAAGGAAACTGATATCCTTTTTTGTAATCTCTACTCCCATCCCGTTCTTGAAAGTTTTGATCGGACTTCCTATCACTCTTCCCGTAGCTGTTCTCCAGGCCCTTATGACCCTTATGGTCAATTGAGAGGTCAAACCACCAGGGAAATGCACTGTGACATCCAGTACCGTGTCCGGGGAGGGGATGGTTGGTCCTTATAAAAAGGCCATTCAGAGAAAAGTCGCTTGCTATTCCCCTGTAGGTGACACCATCCGAAACAAATTCGATCTCACATCGCCGAATATATCTTTTGTGCTTTCTCCTATTTATCACTCTTTAATCCTTTTCTGCTGTAGTGACATTTCTCAAGGCGCAAAGCTCACTCTTTTCCTCGCGACGAATCCAAGTTACAAGGCAATTTTTGTATGAATTATCCATGAGCAGGCGCCTCTTGTCAAGAAGTTCCTGGCCTTTTCAGGACATTATCCCCGTGCCCGCCCTTGCAGTCATAGGCGGCATTAATAAGCCCCAGGGTGTTCAGCTTATGATGGGGACCATGCCTTTTTCCAGCTGTCTCTTGACAATATCGATCTTCGGATATTTACCGGTCTTAATGACATCTCTATGACTGTCCCGACCATAGGAGAAACATCATGTGATGACATTAAACAGTCTCCAGCCATGCTTAATTCCATGTTTGACAAAATTATGTCTCTTTATATAGCTTATATCAAAAATCAGTCTGTCTTGCTGCGTACGGTGTCGGCATTTCTGTCATTGCAAGGCTGTTCCGGCAGGATGGTTTCATCTGGAGATTGAATTCCTCAGGACGGCTCCTGCTTGGGAATGGGGCATTTCATTCTCCGCAATGACGACACGATGATTGAAGGAATCACCGGGGAGAGGGCAATGGAGATTATTCGGATACCACGAATCATGCTGGACATCGCAAGAACGCATAAAATGCATAACAAAACCATTGGGATTGTTCCACCATGGGTGCCCTTCATGAGGGGCACCTCAGTCTTGTGAGAATGGCAAAGGCGGAAAACAAGATTACAGTAGTAAGCATCTATGTGAACCCAAAGCAGTTCGGTCCCACTGAGGACCTCTCTCACTACCCACGAGATATTGAGGGAGATGCGGAGAAGCTCACGAGGGAGGGTATCGATATCCTCTTTATCCCGGTTGATTCACTCGTGTATCCTGAGGGATTCTCGACCCGTGTGGAGGTGGAGGGGCTTTCAAGAAAACTCTGTGGAGCTTACAGGCCTGGCCATTTCAGCGGCGTGGCCACTGTGGTTACAAAACTCTCCAACCTTGTTCTGCCTACAAGGGCATACTTTGGCCAAAAGGATTTCCAGCAGACCGTGATCATAAAACGGATTGTGAAAGACCTGGATATGGGTATTGATATAATAGTATGCCCTACAGTCCGTGAAGAAGACGGACTCGCAATGAGTTCAAGAAATCTCTACTTGACGAGGGAACAGAGGGATTCAGCTGCCATCATTTATAAATGTCTTACTGAAGCATCCGAGGCGATAAAATCTGGTATAATAAAGGTAACCGAGCTTAAGAAGCTCATGGGAAAAAGGCTGGTATCGGAGCCCTTGGTCTCCGAAATACAATATTGTTCGGCATACGACCCAGTCACCCTGGATGAGCTGGAACAGATAGGCAACGAGGCCTTACTCGCCATTGCTCTTAGGTTTGGCGAAACGAGATTGATCGATAATATTCTTGTGGCTGCGGGACAATGATCTTCATCGCCCTGACCCCTCTTACCTAAAATATTTTTACAGGAGGGACAAGATAAGGAGGCATCTACGTAAGCATTATGCTACAGCGTGTTTATATACAGATTTTGGATAATCCTTTGGAGGACGTTATTCTGGATGCTGAGGAATTTGAAGAACCCATAAAAAATAAACTCCTCGCTGACGAGTTGCGCAAAGAGATGAGCTATTCCTATCCCACCGTGGTATCTGTTGAATATATAGACCTGTTCATGGGGAATGATATGGACTTCCCCGAGATAAGGGAATTACTCAGACAGGGTGCAATCAATGCCCCCGTCATCCTCATAAATGGCATTCCCAAGATCCATGGAGGGATACCGAGAGCTGTGATACGCGAAGAAGTGGACAAGCTTATTTCAGAGGGACCTGTACATTAACGAACCAGGAACGGATTCAGGTTGAGATTGAGGCAAAGACAGTTCAGTTCGCCGTTGATTGCAACCTTTCGGTCCATCCTGTAGTCAGTACTTAATTCCCTTTCTTCTCCATAAGCCCTGCCACAGTGGGAAACAGCGCCATGTCCGTATGTGGGAGAAAAAGGGCAGACATATACTCATCCATAAAACCCCTCGACACTGAAAGCTCCATGTAGGTCATTTTAGATGCAATGTCTTCTGCCTCCACGCGGAGCTCGTGAGAAAGGAGGCATAAATATGCCCCCGTAATGCAAGTATTTCCGAGGAAAGTGAATTTTTCCCTTGGAAGATCCGGGAGCATCCCCAATATGATCGCCTTCTCAACATTGAGGTAGTTACCGAACCCCCCTGCAATATACACCTTTTCTATTGCATCAAGACCAAAACCAACCTCCTTAAGGAGCAGAGATACCCCTGCATATATTGCCGCCTTTGCCCTGAGGATATTCTCTATATCAGCTTCGGAGAGAACCACATCCTTCTCAATACCCCGCGAGAGCACAAATTCCATACCCTCATCCTGCTCCCTTATCCTGTCCGTCTTGGTCCGTACCAGTTTTCCTTTCAGGTCAGTGAGTCCGGAGAGAAACATCTCGGATATCGCATCAATCATTCCTGAACCACATATGCCAACAGGGCTTGAATCTCCTATGACACCCAGTTCTGGCTCATAGGTCTCTCGGTTTATTTTTACCGACTCAATGGCACCCTCAGTTGCCCTCATGCCGTGTTTTATCCCGCTTCCCTCAAAACAGGGGCCCGCGGAACATGCGGCGGTCATGAGCCACTCATTGTTCCCTACCGCAATCTCTCCATTTGTACCTATATCCATGAAAAGGGCAATTTCGGGGTTCCTGTGCATCTTGGAAGCAAGGACCCCTGCAACAATGTCGCCACCGACATAGCTCGCAACACTGGGAACGGTATACACGGGTGCCTGGGGATTGACAGCCATTTTGGCAGTCCCACTCCTCCATTTAGGGAAAAAACTCACTGTCGGGATATACGGCTCCTCCCTGATCGATGCAGGATTAAGTCCCCAGAAGAGATGTGACATGGTGGTGTTGCCGGCAATTACTACGGTTTCAATGTTCTCCCTGTGTATGGTATGCCTTTCCAGCAGAGGCATTAAGAGGTCGTTTATGTCAGCGACCACCGCATCCCTGAGCTCATTAAGCCCTCCCCCTTCCGCTGCGTGGACAATACGGGTAATAACATCATCACCATATCTCATCTGGGAGTTATATGTGGAGCCCACATCCACTAGCCGTCCGTCAGCGAGATCGACCAGATACACCACCACTGTGGTCGTACCGATGTCCACTGCGAGGCCGTACATATCCTGATATTCATCCGCATTTGAAATAAATACTGCCTCCAGGTCATCGGTATACCCCAGGACGATCTTCCATCCTGCGGCCCTGAGAGCCTCTGACATGGATGAGACGAACCCATGGGAGAATCTCATCCCTTTTATGCCCGCCTTCGCCAGGGACCTCCTGATCCGCTCAATATCACTTATGTTGTCATGGAGAGTAGGCGGAGGAACATTCACACAGAGATGTCTCACTACTGGCAATATCCCGACGTCGAAGGATTCCAAAAGCTCAAAGAGATCCCTTGATTTGGATATAGCAATCTTGTCACCCACTATAAGCCTAGATTGTCTAGGTATTTCAACAAGAATATTCTCCAGGGGGAATGTCTGGCATGCCATCACTGTTCCGGCATCCTTGTCCTTTTGAGTGAGATTCCCGAAGGACACCGCTTCATAGCGACCTTCAACCACCCTCACCCTGCATTTCCCGCACGTGCCTTTGCCACCGCAGGAAGAAACAAGATAGATCCCCTGCCTTTTAAGGGCATGATAAAGACTCTCCCCTTCGGAGACCGACAGGGTCTTACCTGATATGAGCTTTATTTCCATATGGACTTGATCATGGCACAAACCTGCCTATGTCTTCTCTCTCATCTTCATCTACGACGATGACTATTATACATCATTGCATTATGCGCATGTGAAAAAACGAGACACCATATGCCGAAGGTTCTGGTTGTCCTGAATAGCAATCTGCTAAGGATAACTGTGCTGATACTGCTTTAGCGCTGTTGACCATCGCTCCCTCCTGCCAAAGTGTTTTCTCTCATGTGATATAATTTTCTCATGGGAAGAAATGTATTAAACTTTGGCCTCTTCCTCCTTCAGAAAGGATTGATATCAGAACAGGACATGTATGATGCGAGATTTGCCCAGAAGAAAAGTAACCTGAGAATTGGGGAGATCGCAAAGGCAAAAGGCTGGCTCAGCGACGACGACGTCCAGAGGATACTCATTATGCAAGAAGACACATTAGAGAAATTTGGCGATATTGCGGTAAGGGGCAAGTATCTTTCGGCGGAGCACCTAGAGGAGCTCATCAAGGAACAGGAAGACACCTATATCTTTTTTGGAGAGGCCCTGGTTCTGATTGGAGCGATCACCGAAAAGGATCTCATCGAACAACTCAAGGAATTCAATAAGGCTAAGTTTTTCACGCAGGATGCATAATCCCTTATCTAATGCGCACAGCAAAAAATCTTTGCTTATTGACACCTTTTACTGATGTATGATACTTTTCAAGTAGCAGTAATAGCCCATGGCAGACAAAAGCATAATTGTAAAAGAGGCCCAAAAATATCTTGCGAGAGGCCAGATTGACAAGGCCATCATTGAATGGGAAAAACTTGTCAAAGAGGCCCCGGACGGTAATGTTTACAATACCGTAGGAGATCTCTACTTTAAAAAAGGGAACAAGAAATCTGCGGTGGATTTCTTCCATAAGGCCGCAACCTTTTTCAGAGAAGGAGGTTTTTCGCTCAAGGCCCTTGCCCTTTACAAAAAAGTTATTAATATTGACCCCTTAGACGCAGGAGCCTTTACTGCTTTGGGCGAATTAAGCGAGGAAAAGGGCCTTGTCACCGATGCGATAAAATACTATCTCACTGCAGCGGATATCCTCTCGAGGGACGCAAACAAAGAGAGATTTGTGGACATCTATGAGAGAATACTTTCGCTCGCCCCATCTAATTTCCCCTTGAGGGACAAGGTCGCCGGACTGTTTCTCAAGGAAGGCCTTACCTCACATGCCATAAAGGAATATCTCCATCTTGCCCGCCTTTGCGCTGACAAGGAGGACCGGGAGCAGGAGCGTTTATGTTTTATGAAGATTCTTGATATCCAACCTGACAATAAGAATGCATTGACCGGCATGAGTTCTGTGTATGAGAAAAAGGGCGATGTGAAACAGGCTATTGAATTCATGAAAAAGGCGATCGCGTTGCACCACGACGATCCGCATTTATCAGTGAGATGCGCCCTCCTTTATAAAGAGAGCGGTGCCTACGACGAAGCGATCAGCTACCTCTCACCCGTCATCCAGGCAAAACCGACAGATACGGGGGCAATCACACTAATGGGAGATATCCATCTCGCCAGAGGTGACAGGGAAAAGGCTTGGGAATCGTATAAAACAATAGTGGATTCTCTCACCCTTGAGAGCAGACTTGATGAGGCCATAGACCTCATGAAGCAGTTCAAGGATATCGATCCTGTAACCATAGGGAAAATGCTCATATCCCTATATAGGCAGAAAGACGATATGGATACGGCATTTTCTGAGATCCTTATTGTAGCAGACCTCCTTTTGGACAGCGGGCTTCAGGATGAAGCTGTCGAGTATTATAGGGAAGCCCTCGCCATACATCCGGATGACATGCAGATCAAGAGAACACTTGCAGAACTGGAAATGGGAGCGCTGGGGGTAGCACCCTCGGGTACGGAAGGGGAGAGGTCGACTGAAGACCTCTTCACTGATGCTGACATATTTATAAAATATGGGTTGCATGATGAGGCACGGGCAATGCTCGAAGGCCTCAAGGTAAAAGAGCCTGGCAACACCGAGACGCATCGAAGACTCAAATCTCTTTATAGGGAAATGCATGACAGTGAACAGGCGATCACAGAATGTCTGATCCTCGCTGAACTGTATGGGAGAAATGGGGCATTGGAAATGCGTGACGCTGCCCTTAGAGAGGCCTCCGAAATAAATCCTGACGATCCCAGACTCCTGGAGAGGGCATCAGCGAGGAGTGAAGAGGCTTCACCTGCACAAGTCTCTGAAGAGCCCCCTTCGCAAAGTCTCGATGATTATACTGAGGAAATTGCCGAAGCCGAATTCTATGCGAGGCAGGGCCTGAAGGATGATGCCTTAAGGATATACCATAGACTTCTTGCCCTCTTCCCCCAGGAGAGCGCATTGCGCGAAAAGATTTTATCTCTCGAAGGAGAAATTCCCAAACCAAGTATAGAGGGCAGAGGTCTTTCTGTCGAGGCCGGCGAATGGACTCGTCGCGAGGATTTTGTCTCACCTGAAGCAGAAATTTTTGAAGCGGATGAGCTCCACGAGAAGGGAGAACCGTCCCTTGATACCAATGTGCTCGATATCTTCGAGGAGTTTAAAAAGGGACTTGAGAGGGAATTAGAGGCAGAGGATTTTGAGACGCACTATAACCTCGGTATCGCCTATAAAGAGATGGGGCTGATAGATGACGCCATAAAGGAATTTCAGACGTCCAAGAACGATCCGAAGTGTTCCGCCAGATCCATGACCATGCTCGGCATATGTTATATGGAAAAAGGTCTGTTTCCCCTGGCCATAGAGGCATTTAAAGGGGCTCTGAATACCCTCACCACGCGTGATGAGTCGTATTGGAGCGCAAAGTATGATCTCGCATCTGCCTACGAAAAAAATGGCAACCTGAAAGAGGCGTTCCAGATATTCAGCGAGATATATGGCGTGGATTCAAAATTCAGGCAGGTCAATGAGAAGCTTGACCACCTCAAGCCCCTCCTCGCAAAGGAAGAACAGACACCGCAACAGAAAGAGAAAAAGGACAGAGTTTCTTATATCTAAACATGGACTATCTTGAATATTACGGCCTGAAGGAACACCCGTTTACCAATGTGGTGGACAATAAGTTTTATTACGGGAGCCCCCAGTACAGGGACGCCCTCACAAAACTCAAATACGCAATAGACACCAAAAAGGGCCTTGCGGTAGTAGTCGGTGAAATTGGCGCAGGAAAGACTACCCTTGCAAGGAGGCTTCTTGAAGAGCTCGATGAGAACCGTTACGAGGCGACCCTCCTGGTCATTATTCACTCGTCCGTGAGCTCAGAATGGCTTCTCAGGAAATTTGCGATTCAGCTCGGTGTCGGAGACGTGAAAGAGGATAGCAAGCTGGAGATGCTTGGGCAGATCTACAGAAGGCTATTGGAAATCAATCAGAGCGGCAGAACTGCGGTGCTGCTCATGGATGAGGTTCAGATGCTCAAGTCCAGGGAGATAATGGAGGAGTTCAGAGGCCTCCTTAATATGGAAATGCCAGGAGGAAAAATGATCAACCTTATCTTTTTCGGACTTTCTGACCTGGAAGAAGTCCTGGCCCTGGATGAACCCTTGAAACAGCGGGTGGCGATGAAGATTTCGCTCAAGCCGTTTTCCGTAGATGATACAAGGGACTATATAAAGCATCGATTAAGGATTGCAGGATGCGTCCATGAAGTATTTACGGACAATGCCATAAGGGAAGTGTACGGATACTCCACCGGACTCCCAAGGCTCATTAATACCATTTGTGACAATGCCCTTCTTGAAGGATACCTCTTTAAGGCAACGACTATAGATGAGTCTGTGATCAGGGCAGTGGCAATTGACCTCGGGTTAAATGGGGGCAAACCTTAGACAAGGGAGCCCGGGAATCCCCGAATGACATTTTTCCAAAATATCATAGGCCTTGAAGCCATTTCGGGGTAACACATTCATGCACTCGATTCGAGGGGTTATCCTCCTGAATTTCACACTTTAGTCCTTGCATTATTCTTTTAATGAAAGGGTCTCTATTGTCAGATTGACCGATTGGTGTGAAAGTGCTATTCTCATTTTTGAAGGAAACCATACTCCATCCAGGAACGCCGGTCCCTCGTACTTTACATCCAATTGCCTTCCTTCATCCAGCTCTATTGTCTGCCTCAAAGGCATCATGGTTTTCTTATCGATGAAAACCTTTTTCCAGGAATTTGAGACACGGTACGTGCCGTGATCATCCCTGATGTCAGGGTTCTTCACAGACCACCAGAAAAAGCTATTTCTAAGCCCTTCCACGAGCAGAGAGAGTTTGTTTCTGTCAATGGGGGGATTGCTGCTGGTTGCTGTACTGTTTGAGGAGACCTCTGCCACGAGAAAACCGAAGGAATAGACTTGGAGATCGAGGGAATCAGGTGTAAGCCTGAGCGCCCCCTCGCCCTTCACAACGCTTCCCTCTTTCTCAAATTCTATGGAGAAGGTAGATTCAAGCATTTTGATATGTTCCCTTTCCTCAAGTATTACTTTTGGATCAACCCCCTCATACGTGGGGATCTCCAGCTTTTTTGTGGCACATGATGTGAAAAGGAGAGAAAGAACTGCACACAGAATAAAGGAGGCAGACAAAGAAAGGGCACGCCCGGTCCTTATGCCCAGGAATAGAACCACGCCGTTTTTCCCTTTGTGCTCAGCCAAAGATAACCTCCAGAAATTCCTCAACATTACTCGCCCCTATGATTTCAAGCCCGTGGCTATCCTTCAGCCGTGCACTATTTGTTTTTGAAAGTATCGCCCTCTCAAAACCTATCTTTGCGGCCTCCTTAACCCTGGAATCCACCTGGCTCACCGCCCTTATTTCCCCTGATAATCCGACCTCTCCAAAAAGCACGGTCCGGGGATGAATGGGAATCTCCCTGAGAGAGGATGCGACGGCCGCTACAACGCCCATGTCAACAGCAGGTTCAACAATCTTGATCCCCCCCACTACGTTGACAAAGATATCCATTCCGCCAAGATGAAGGCCCGCGATTTTCTCAAGCACCGCGACCAGAAGATTGACCCTGTTAAAATCCACACCTATGCATGTCCTCCTCGGCATGCCGAAGGTGGTTGGGGAGACCAGGGCCTGGAGTTCTATTAGCAGAGGCCGTGTTCCTTCCATGCTCGCCACCACGGTGGAACCCGACACATTCTGTGGCCTTTCGGAGAGGAAAAGCTCCGAAGGATTTTCGATCGGCAGCAGGCCGGAATCCGTCATCTGGAACACTCCAATCTCGTTTGTAGAACCAAACCTATTTTTCACTGTGCGAAGTATCCGGTATGCATGCCCTCTCTCTCCTTCAAAATAAAGCACCGTATCAACAATATGTTCAAGGACACGTGGCCCCGCAATCGCACCTTCCTTAGTTACATGGCCTATAAGAAACAGCGGTATCTGCGATCTCTTCGCAAAGGACATCAATTTCGCTGCACACTCCCTCACCTGGCCCACAGAACCAGGGGCTGAGGTGAGTTCCTCTGTGTACATTGTCTGAATTGAGTCTATGATAATCAAGCCGGGTGAGAGTGAAGCGGCAGTCTGTATGATCCCCTCCAGGTTTGTCTCTGGGAGAAGAACGACATTGTCTGAATGTATGGAAAGCCTGTCAGCCCTGAGCTTAATCTGTTCAGGAGATTCTTCGCCCGACACATAAAGCACTTTCCCCGCCCTTTCAGAGAAATTTGCCCCTGTCTGAATAAGGAGGGTTGATTTACCTATCCCCGGGTCACCCCCCACGAGGATCACCGAACCATCCACGATACCGCCGCCGAGGACCCTATCCAGTTCATTCATCCCTGTCGTTACCCTCTGTTCTTTCCCTCCGCTTATGGAACTGAGAGGTTGGGGCTTGTAAAGGGGAGCTTGTGCTGAATGACGTGTGGCCGGAGAGGATTTCTCCTCCACCATGGTGTTCCATGCCCCACAGTCAGGACACTTGCCAAGCCATTTCGGACTGCTGTATCCGCAAGCCTGACATTGATAGAAGGTCTTTACTTTAGACATCACATATACGCAACGGGGAGCTCATACGTTCAGCAACCCCATACCTTTTCCCAGATGGTATGACTTCTTAATAGCTTCGGTCACGAAATCTTTTGCCCTTCTCGCCGATTCAAAGGGAGTGTAACCCAATGAGAGACAAGCTGCAATGGCCGCTGAGAAGGCACAGCCTGTACCATGATACTCTCCCTTGATCTTGGGTCCCTCTAATCTATGAAAGGTATTCCCGTCAAAGTAAAGATCCAGCGTTAATCGTTCC
>Ga0335070_10004348_pt1 | contig 16549 bp, 15 predicted proteins | sample Lox_Sample_13_FD_206722 | JGI IMG/M metagenome (GOLD analysis project Ga0335070, IMG submission 206722) | Soil microbial communities from Loxahatchee National Wildlife Refuge, Florida, United States - Lox_Sample_1.3 | ecosystem: Environmental > Terrestrial > Soil > Wetlands | place: USA... | reverse complement strand
CCTCACCGGTGGTCAACGAAGCCCTGAGCAACGGATACTTTCGGAGCTTAGGACTGGTGAGTATCAAAACTCGGTATCAAGAACTGCGTATTTCTGGATGAACCGCCGGATGCGGACCCGCATGTCCTGTGGTGTGAGAGGAGGCGGCTAGCCGCCGCCCCCTACTCGATTCTAATTACTGGCAGGGAGCCCCGGTGGCGTCGCGGGGGGACTGGACGACGACTTTGCTCAGGTCGACCGAGGAGAGGATGTTTCGCGCGGCAACCAGGCTGAAATCGGGCCGCTTCTTGAAGATCCACACCGGGGGGTGGTCGTAAACGCTGAAGGCTTCTTCGGCGGCAAAGAAGTTGTGGTTGAAAACCGGCAGCGTTGGCTTCTGGTTCCAGGCCGCCGTCCCGGCCAGGTCGGAAATCTCCAGGGGGCCGAGCTTGAACGGGGAGTGAAACAACGCTACCAGGTCAAACCCCAGCCGGCCGTCGAACAGCGCGCGGTAATACTCGATGGTCAGCGGGTGGGTGAGCGGCAGGCGGCAGTTGGCCCACACCGAGCGCTGGCTGGGGACGATCACGTAATCGGCCTGATCGAGGTTAGCGAGGAACATCTCGCGCTTGTTGATGTCGTCGTTCCAGCGCACGTACATGATTGCTCCCCGGTACAACTGGCCGAAGGGATCTTTCCCCTCGATTGCGAGAGGCAGGCCTTCGTCCCAATCCTCGACGGTGAGGAAGGTTCTCGAGATGCGGATGGGCTGAATCCCGCTGGACGTTGCATGGAGGTAGTAGGTCCTGCCCGCTTCGATGCGAGCCGGGATAGAGAAGATGCCTTCGATCTCCTCGCCAGCCGGGTTGGGACTGTCGACAATGGCCACCTTCGTGCTGGCGAGGACCGTTTGGCCGCCGGGGTCTGTTGAAACCTGTACATCCAGCAGGGCAGTTTCTCCGGAGATCGTCGCGGCGTGGGGGATCACCACGCCGGTGAGCAGCCCGCCGGTCATGGGGGTGAAGGGGGCCTGGTACGGAAGCGCGGCATTGATCACCAGCCCATCCGGGGCGGAGACTGGCTCGCCGGTGGTGGAATCGCCGATCTGGACGGTCAGCATGAAGGGAGCAGGAATATTGTGGAGGATCCAGCGCGAAGCCTGGATGCGGGTGTGCTCCAGGGCGTAAACGGCGCGGGTAAAGGCGAAAGCCCAGGCAAAATCACCCAAGAAGATTGCGGCGATGAGGATGACCGAGAGGACGGGAGCAGCGATCCGTATCAAGGGAATGCGCCGGCCGGGTTCGAAAACCAGGCGGCTGGCGCGGAGGAGCTGCTCGACGAGGAAGGCTGCGTACAGACACAGGAACGGGTAGATGGGGAGAAAATAGCGCACTGACATCACCCAGCGGGTACTCATGAACCCGAAATACCCCAGGACCCAGACCAGGGGCAGCAGGTGGACGCGCCAGTCGGCTTTGCCGCGGGCCAAGAGGACGATGGCCAGGATCACCCCCACCCAGCAGGCCAGGCCAAGGGGAGCACCCATCCCCCAGACGACCATGTTCATCAGCGGGTAGACGACGCGAGTGCGCTGGGCCCATTGCTCGGCCGGGGGGCCGGCCCCAATCAGGTTGGAGCCGTTGCTGGCGACCCTGACGCTCTCGACCCAATCGGGATTGGGGGTCAGGGTAAGGATCGTCGTATCCCCCACGGGAGCGCGGAAGCTCATCGGTTGGGCCAGGCGAAAGGTCAGCGCGGTGAGCAGGACCGCAAACAGCACCTGGACGGCAGCGATGCCCAGGATGCGGTCCAGGTCCTCCAGACTGCGCAGCTTCAGGTCGGCGATACTGACCAGGATCGCGACCAGGACCATGCCAACGACGAGGAGCAGGTTGATCTTCGAGGCGACGGCCATCCCCGCCGAGACGCCGAAGATACCCAGCCAGAACCAGTTGGCCGGGTTGGGGAGGCGATGGGGAACCGCCCGCCATTGGGCCGGACTCCTGGCAATGCAGGCGCAGGCGGTCATGGCCATGCTGGAGAAGAGCACGCCGAAGTTGTCCACTGTCATGAAATGGGACTGCTGGATCTGCAGGACCGCCAGCGAGCTGAGCGCCGCGGCGATCAGGCCGATCTTTTTGCTGTCGAACAAGCGCCAGCCGGTGAGGAAGATGAAGAGCAGGGCCAGGCTATCGGCCAGGGCGGAAAGGCGCCGGCCCAGGATGCGGATCGAATCGTAGCCAAGCTCCCCGGTGAGCTCTCCCGCTGAGCGGATGAGAATGATCGGCCACTGGCCCCACTGCATGCGGTTGTCCGGCCCGGGGACGGTGGGGTTGCCGTTGATATCGTATTTCTGGTAGGGGCTGATCGGGGAGATGCGGGTGTTGAAATAATCCGCCGGGCTCTCGGGCATCTGCAACTGGGTGAGAGTGTTGGTCAGGCCGTATTCGTCCGGGTGGAGGTTGGTTCCCTGGTTCCAGCGCAGCCAGTTGAAGCGAAATGCAATTCCCACAGTGATCATCATCAGCAGCAGCGCGCCGAGGAGCAGGTCGGCGATTTTTGCGGCGGTATTTTTCTGTGGGCCCGAAATCAGAGCAGAGCTCATCACATCCCCGTGGATAGAATTCACCACCTGACTAGTTTAGCGTATCTGGCCGTTTCCGAGAAGGGATGAGAGGAGATCAGAATGGATTCCAGGTCGCGCCGCCGTCCCGGGTGCGGTAGAGCCGGTAGACCCCGTTAGCGTCGGCGGAGATTGACCAACCGTTCTGGGCGTCGACGAAATCCAGGCCGGCGATGGTCTGGCTGATGTTGGGGTTGGGGGTCAGGCTCTGCCAGGATTTTCCGGCGTCGGCGCTGGAATAGAAAGGCCCATCGCCCCAGACCTTGATATCTGTGGGGGTGGGGATCGAGATCAATCCGTTGGATGGGACAGGAGCGCCGGGGGTCCAGGTTGCACCGCCATCCTGGGTCGTGTAGAAGACCAGGCTGGCGGTCTGTTCGAAAAAAACCACTGCCAGGATGCCGTTCTGGGGGTCAAAAAAATGGGGCGCCTGGACCGACATCTGGCTGTGCTCCAGCCCGGCGGGGATGGTCAAATTGACCTGCTTCCAGGTCTTGCCGCCATCGGCGGTGGAATAGAGGTAGGAGAACGCCTCGGCCGGCTCGAACCCGCCGATCCAGCCGTGCTGTGGGTCGGCAAATTCGGGGCCGTTCTTGATCCCGCCGAAGAGGATCCCGTTGGGATCGTCTGGTTTCGCCGGGTCGAGGTGGTAGACCAGGGTCCAGGTCGCGCCGCCGTCGGCTGTGGCGAACAGGTCCACGGCCTCCGAACCGGCGGCGACGCCGCGGCCGGCGAGGAAGAAGCCGTGCTGGCCATCGGCGAGGAGTTGAGCGCTGCCCATACTGAAGGGCACGGGGCTGGTCTGCCAGGTCTGGCCGGCGTCCGTCGTGCGGTAAAGCGTGCCCTGATCCTGGTTCTGTGCATCGACGATGGTCACCCAGTTGGTCTGGGCGCTGAAGAAGAAGGGCTCGATGGGCGCGTTCTGGCCGCTGAGCGCGGCGGGCGTCGCGGCGATCCAGTTTTGGCCGCCGTCCGTGGTGCGGTAGAGAGCCGTTTCGTTTGCTCCCCAGCCGGTCTGAAGGTCGAACATCTGGATGCGGTGGATGGACGCGCCGGCCTGCGCGGAGGGCTGAGCTGCCGGCTGATCGGCTCCCCCGGCCGGCGTGGAGGGGGATGGCTGCGCCGAGGGGGTTGGCTCAGAGGTCGGAGCAGGAGGCGCGGTGGGCGCTCCGGTCGGCTGGGGCGGAACGGTCGGTGCGGGCTGGTGGGGTTCGGGGGTTACGACGTCAGGAGCGGCGGCCGGCGCGCAGGCGGCCAGGGCGAGGATGAGCACCACAATCAGGCTCGTAATTATGGTGGGGGGTAATTTTGATCTCATCTTCAATCGAATTTCTCCAATCAAATTGTACGCACAAATGCGTGGGCTGGATGGCATTTAGACGGAAGAAGAAGGGCGTTGGTTCCATTTTCCTCCCCCATTTTCAAAAAAACGAAAATGGGGGAGGAAAAGCCACATATACTTATTGACTTTAGCTCATTTGTTCTATAAAATAGAAGCATGAACTCACTGCAGTTGATCTGGAGCGACCTCAAAGACCGCTTCCGCCCGAAGCGGCTCTTTGCCCTGGATGTCGAATCCTTCGAGGCGCTGCGTTTAATTGCCCGCCAGGAAAAGACGCACCCGCGCGAGGTCGTCGCGCGCCTGATCCAGGAAGCGGTCGAAAACCGCTCTTTGCATCATTCGGTACAGGCGACCTGGGGGACGCTCTCCCCGCGCGAGAAACAGGTGACTGCCCTGATCTGCAGCGGATTGACCTCCAAACAAATCGCCGTCCGGCTGCAGCTCTCCACGGCCACGGTGAAGACTCACGCGGAGAACGCATTTCACAAATTCCGCGTGCGCAATCGTGAAGCGCTGCGTGCGATGCTTTCGGGCTTCGATCTCAGCCAGTACGAATAACCGCCACATCTGGTGGAAAACGGATCTTTTCTTCCAGATGTGGCTCCACCATAGGATTACTCCCTGAATTCCACCAAATATCAACCGACAGTGCATTGATCTCCCCAACGATGTGTGCCATGCTGTATGCATGGATTCCATCGTCGTCTCGATGACCAACCAGCTCTACCTGGTGATCGCCCCCGAGCCGGCCGCGCCGCGCCTGCTCGAGCTGACCGCGCGCCTGGCCCTGCGCGGCCCTTCGCTGCTGCTGGACTGCGGCAACTGCGCCCAGCCCTACACCCTGGCGCGCGAGCTGCGCCGCCTGACTCCGGACCCGGTCCGCGCGCTGGCCCACCTGCACGTGGCCCGCGCCTTCACCTGCTACCAGGTGGCGACCCTGCTGGAAGAGGCCGCCATGGCCGGTTTCACCGACCAGGCGGTGCTGGTGTTCGACCTGCTGGCGACGTTCTACGATGAAAACGTCACCTGCGCTGAAAGCCGGCGGCTGCTGGCCCGCTCGCTGGGCTGCATCCAGGTGCTGGCCCGTCGCGCGCCGGTAGTGGTCAGCGCCCGGCCGCCGCACGCCGCTTTCCCCGAGCGCAAGAGCTTCCTGGAGGATCTGCGCGCACTGGCCAGCCTGGTCTGGGAAGAGCCTGTTCCGTCCGACGAGATGCCGAAGCAACTGCCCCTGTTTTTGGATGGAGAAGCATAGCTATGGGTCGCACCCTCCCTTCGATTACGCAATCCTGGTACGAAGAACAGGCTGCCTTCAGCCGCTTCCGCCGCGCGCTGCGCCGCGAGGACCAGCTTGCCCTGGACGACCTGTTCACCAACGCGCGCAACCACCTCGCGGCCGCTGCCTACGCGGCCAACGCCCTGCCCATGGAAACCTTCCTGGTGGCCATGCTGCTGGAGGAGCACAAGGTGGTCCTGCGCCTGCATTCCCGGCTCGACGAGCTGGAGCAGCGCCTGGCGAATGATTGAGCACTTGGGCTGGCTGCTCGACCTCTATGAGGACACGGCCCGCGGGCTCAAGCTATGGCTGATCGGCGAGGACGAGCGCCGGCTGTGCCTCTACCAGCATTTCCCGGTCGCGTTCTACGCCAGCGGCCCCGCCCACCGGCTGCGCGCGCTGTGGTGCTGGCTGGAGACGCTCCCCACCCCGCCCCGGCTGTCTCGCGAAGAGCGCCGCGACCTGTTTCTCCCCGACCCGCTCGCCGTACTGGCCATCCAGGTCGACGGGCCCTCCGCGCTGCGCCCCCTGTTCCACAAGGTGGAGCGAGCCTTTCCCGACCTGACCTATTACGACGCCGATCTGCAGGTCCAGTTGCGCCATGCCGCCGCCTTTGGCACCTTTCCGCTGGCCCACTGCCGGCTGGCGGTGGACGAGCGCAGCTATATCCAGGAGATCGAGGTTCTCGAATCGCGCTGGGATCTCGATCCGGCCCCGGCGCCCCTGCGGGTGATGGAGGTCGAGCTGGACGGCGACCCGCGCCGGGCGCCGCCGGCGGGCATGTCTGTACGCTACCGCACCCACCGCTACGAGCTGCCCTTCCTGCCCGGCGAGACGACTGCCTGGCAGTTCAAGAACGTCCTGCTCAAGCACGACCCAGACGTGCTGGTGGCCGATTTTGGCGACACCTGGCTCCTCGACCACCTGCTGGCCAGCGTGGGGGAGAGCTACGAAAAGCTGCCCCTCAGCCGCGACTCCGAGCGCCCGCTGACTCGCATCAAGGAGAAAAGCTACTTTTCCTACGGGCAGGTGGTTTACCGCGGGCAGCAGGTTCACCTCTCCGGGCGGGTGCACATCGATAAGCACAACTGCATGCTCTGGTCGGATTACACCCTCGACGGGATCCTCGAGAACGCGCGGGTGACCGCCCTGCCGATCCAGACCGCCGCGCGGGTCTCGCCGGGGACAGGGATCTCCGCGATGCAGATGATCACTGCGCTGCAAACCGGGGTGCTGGTCCCCTGGCACAAGCAGCAGGCCGAGCGCCCCAAATCGATGCTCGACCTGATCCACGCGGATTCGGGCGGCCTGGTCTACCAGCCCACCCTCGGTCTGCACCGCGACGTGGGCGAGATCGACTTCGTCTCGATGTACCCGGCGATCATGGTGCGCTGCGACATCTCCCCGGAGAAAAAGCCAATCACCCTCTCCGAGCCGCTTCCCGAGAAGCCCGGCCTGGTCCCGCAGACGCTGGCCCCGCTGCTGGAGAAACGGGTGGCGCTGAAGAACCGCATCTCGGCCCTGCCAACCTGGGACCCGCGGCGCAAGTCATATAAGGAGCGCTCCACGGCCCTGAAGTGGCTGCTGGTGGTGTGCTTCGGCTACCTGGGCTACCGCAACGCCCGCTTCGGGCGGATCGAGGCGCACGAGGCGGTCACTGCCGGCGGGCGAGAAGCGCTGCTGCGCGCCAAGGAAGCTGCCGAGGACGGGGGCTTCCGGGTGCTCCACCTGTTCGTCGACTGCCTGTGGGTCCACAAAGAGGGCTGCGCCGCGCCCGCGGATTTCCAGCCGCTCCAGGAGGAGATCCGCGAGCGGACGGGGCTGCAGATTGCCCTGGACGGCATCTTCCGCTGGGTGGCGTTTCTCCCCTCGCGGGTGAACGGGCGGGTGCCGGTGGGCAACCGCTATTTTGGCGTGTTCCAGGACGGGACGATCAAGGTGCGCGGGCTGGAGGCCCGCCGCGGCGACACGCCGCCCTGGGTGGCTGAGGTGCAGATGAGCCTGATCGAGCACCTGGCCCAGGCCCCCGACGCCGACGATCTCCCCGCGTACCTGCCGGGGGCGCTGGAGCTGCTGCGCCAGGCCCTGCGCCGGCTCAAGGACGGGCGCGTGCCGCCGGAAGACCTGCTCGTCGCGCAGCGCCTCAGCCGGGCGCTGTCGAAATATACCTCGCCCTCCCCGGCGGCGCGAGCTGCGCTCCAGCTCCAGGCGGTGGGCAAGGACGTCCAGCCCGGGCAGCGAGTGCGCTTTCTCTTCGTCCGCGGGCAACCCGACGTGCACGCCTGGGACGCGTCTGGGGAGGTCGATCCCCGGCTGGTCGACGTGCGCGTGTACCGCAAGCTGCTCCTGCGCGCCGCGGAGAACATCTTCCAGCCGTTTGGCATCGCCGCGCGGGATCTGCACCTGTGGATGAAGGAGAGCGCGGCCGTCCTGCCGCTTCCGTTTACCCGGCGAGATGGGCGATCTTCAAACTGGCTGGAAAGGTTCCAGGGTGTGGGGAGCTTGCCTGGTAGTCCGGGGATTGCTGGCGCTCGGGATGGTGGGTTGCGGGCAAACCCAGGAAGATGCGGGAGTGATCCAGAGAGCCAGGCCGTTCCGAAGCCTGCAACCGGTCTTACGCGGATGCGCTCGATCCATGGGCGTAGAGTGAAGAGGGCGTAGCCTTCGGATGGGGGGATCATTTTTCTCTGGATTTAAGTCTGCCCGAAGGCTACGCCCCTGCAGATTAAACAGTTTTAGGGAGGTTTTCAATGGAGAAGAAACGTCCGGTGCTGACCATCCGCCAGGCGCAGGTGTTGGACAGGTTGAGGAGAGGGTATTCACTCAAACAGATCGCAAGCCAGTTGGTGGTTGGCGAGCGCACCGTCCGCGATCACCTGAGGATCTTGAAGCGGAAATTTGGCGCAGAGTCCACGGCCCAGCTCATCGCGCTCGCCAGCCAGAATCAAGACCTTCCCCCAGTGGAACCGCGCGGGGGAAGGTCCACAGAGGAAGAAGATTTCTCTACTTGTGGATCAGCTTGAGGTTGCCGACGCCCATGTCGATCTGGATGGTGACCTCCGGCCCCTCGCCGCCGGTGGAGTAATTGCTGCCCTCGGTGGTCCAGGTGCCGTTGGTCTCGACGTTGTTCAGGCCGCCATTGGTTTGGATGCTGGCCTTCATTCCCTCGGGGATCATGATGGTGATCTGGCTGACCCCGCTGTGGATGGTGACCTTGCCATCGCGCTTGAGCTTGCCGGTGAAATCAAGGGTGTAGTTTCCCGCGCCGCTGTCGAAGGTCAACTGCTCGAAGTTGGCATTGCCCAGGCCTTCCATCTCCACCTGGGAAGCGCCGGTCTTGTAGTGGAAGTCGGAGAGCACCTCGGGGTTGGCGGATGTAAAGGTCACCCTGGATTTGCTCGCCCCGTCGGAGATGTCCAGCTTGCGCAGGTGCAGCCCGCTGAGGTCGAGGTTGCCATCGTAGGCTCCGGCGGACACGGACAGGTTCATGGGAACGGTCGAGCTGAACTTGAGATTCCAGTCGTTCTGGATGTCGTTCCCGATGCGGACGTTATCCAGCGTGGACTGCTTGATCTCCAGGGTGTTGTCCTGGCGGGTGACGGTGGGCTTCCATTTGTCGATGTTGTATTCCACCGTGCCCTGGACCAGACCATCGGCGTTGCCGGCCAGCTTCAGGGTCCCGGCGCCCATTTCGATCTTGACCTGGGTGGTTGCTCCGGGCCCGAAGGGGGCCTCGTTGACGGTCAGGGTCTGGGTGGGGCCCGGCCTTTGGGCCTCGGGGAGATTGACGGTGAAGGAACAGGCCAGGGAAGCGATGACCAGAACAATCAGGGCAAACAACAATGGGCGTTTCATAGCGAGCTCTCCAACGATTATTTCGCGGATCCTGGCTCCTGTTAGGGGGGGTCAGGATCCATCAGGTTCAGAGGTTTTCTTGACCGGCCGGGGGTTGGTTGGACGCGGTCTGGGGCGGCTCAGAGGTCGTCGGGTAAACGTCCACGACCCTGGAATTCTGCGCGGGAGGGGTTGACGGCGCGGTGGTTTCAGAAGGCGGGTAGTCGCGCGTTCCGAAACGGGTGAGGATCACCGCGCCCAGGCCCACCAGGCAGATGACCACGCCGGCCAGCCACCCGACGCAGGGAACGAGGTTCAGCACCTCGACGATGGTGCTGAGGGCCAGCGAGCCGACCCCGGCCCGGATTGCGGGCGCCCACTCCACTTTCGAAATGCGGTTGATCCGCCGCCCGGTTTCCAGGCTCACGGCGATCCAGCCATAAGCCACCGCCACGGCAAAGGCCAGCAGGCCGAGCGCGCTGATCGGGATGAGCAGGATCGTGAATATCATGAGGATCAGAACGATCGGCACGACGAGTGCGGTCAGCAGGCCGTACCCACCGGCCAATACCGGTTGGGCAGCCGCTGTCTGGGAGACGCGCGCGGTGGCATCCGGGACGATCAGGACGACCAGGATGGCCAGGAAAGCGAGGGCCAGGGTGCGGCCGAACCAGGCGTAGAATTCCCAGATAGGACTATGAGTGAAGTCCCGCCAGGGATTGAATGCATAGCTGGGGACGTTGAAGTGGAACGGACCTTGCGAGCCGTTGACCGTCTTCCCCTGGACCTTTGCACCAGCGGCCTGGTGAACTGTGGCGCCGAAGAGGGAGATGTTCCCGTTCACCATGGCGTCGTCATTGAGGAAAACCGTGCCGCCGAATGCGGCGATATTTCCCTGGATTTCACCGCTGATGTCCAGCGTTCCTCCGGTCAGGACGGCATCGCCGGTGACCACGGCGTCTTTTTCGATCGTGGCGCTACCGCCGATAACGGCCAGATTTCCATCCAGCGTTTGCCCACTGGACAGGGTATAAGTTCCCCCTAAAACGACTTTGTCATCCGTCGAACCAGCCGGGCTGGCCGCGAGCGCACGCCCGGGTATGGCCAGGATCGTCAGACTGATCAACACGATGACGAGAAACAGTTTATTGATGTGCTTCATGCTTGTTCACTCCTTTTGATGATCGGCAATCGCCATATGCTGATGATCCAGATCAGGGTCCAGATGAGAAGTGTCGATGAAATCACTATCCAGAGGACAAGCGAGATGATGGGCGGGACGGCCTGGATGAGAGCGGTGAAGAAATTACTGATCCGTCCGGCCAGCTCAAAACCGCTGGTCAGGCTGAACATCAGGCCGTAGACCAGCTCTATCGGGGAGGGGAAATGGCCAAAGCGCTGATACACGCCTCCGATTGCCAGCCCAATCGCTCCCAGCCCGCAGATCAGCAGCAAGAACCAGGTCTGGCGGCGCTGCTTCTGGATCCGCTCGGCCTCGAGGCGAGCCTGCCAGCGCCGGGCAAACCCGGGCGCGGGGCCTACCTCAGGCATGCGGCGGATCTCAGCGCGCACTTCGCGCCAACGCTCGTTGAGCTGCGGGCATTCCTGGCAGACTTCCAGATGGGTCTGGAGAGCCCGCTCTTCCTCGAGGGTCAGGTCTTCATCGGAGAGAAGCCATTCCTCAAAGGGTTGATGGTTCATAGGGCCTCCTGTCAGATAGTTGCGGCTCAGATTGCTGCTGCCAAAGTTGGGCCAGCTCGCGCCGGGCGCGGTGCAGGCGGCTCTTGACGGCGCTCACGGTCAGAGAAAGCGAATCCGCGATCTCCTCGTCCGAGAGGTCGTACCAGTAGCGCAGGATGATGGCTGCCCGGTCCTGGGAGTTCAGCGAGGCCAGCAAAACGCGCATGCGTTGCTGTGAATCGCGTCTCGTGGAAATGCTTTCAGGACCGGCAACCGGATCGGGAACTGCTTCATCAGGGAGCACATCCAGGGGGACTATCGGCGCCCGCCGGCGGCGGATCTGGTCGATGCAATAATGGGCGGCAATGGAGAGGAGCCAGGTGATGAAAGAACGCGTCCGGTCGTACCGTTTCAAGTTCTGGTACGCGCGGAGGAACGTTTCCTGGGCAGCGTCTTCCGCTTCTCCACTATCGCCCATCATCCGGTAACACAGGTGATACACCGGTGTCTGGTAAAGCTCGACCAGGCTGGCAAACGCGTTGCTGTCTGCCCTGAGGGCTCTGTTGATCAATTCCGCTTCGGTACTGCTCACCTTGCAGCTTGCTCCTGAGTCTGGATCATTCTACCTTATATACGGAAGGGTGTGGAAAAAGTTGCAACGGGGATGTGGAATGCCGGCGCTCGGGGTGGTGGGTTGCGGGCATTCCAGGGAAGATCCATTCCGTTCCCATGGATTGGTTTATCCGATGGTCCCTCCACCCACCCTACGCCGATGTGTCTTCCTGATGGAGCTTAGAGCAAACAGGGCTACGCGTGGGCGCTCAATTCATTAGGCGCAGAGCAAAGAGGGCGTAGCATTCGGATGGGTGAATCCATTTCCCTGGAGGTTCGCCTGCCCGAACGCTACGCCCCTACCAGAAGAAAACGGTTCTCGATTCTCGGCTTTCGTTTCTCGTTTTAAAAATATAATACTACATATGACTTATCCAATGTGGAGGATGGAATGGGCGGAGGGCTATCTACACAGGGTCACTGGTTTATCGATTCAGAAGGGAGGAAGGTTCTGCTCCGGGGGGTAAACCTGGGTGGCAGCTCGAAGGTGCCGCGGGTTCCGAATGGGGCCACGCACATCCCCACCGATTATCACGATCACCGGGGAGTGTCTTTCGTGGGGCGGCCGTTCCCGCTGAAAGAAGCCGATGAGCATTACAACAGGCTGCGTCACTGGGGGTTCAACTGCCTGCGCTTCCTGACCACCTGGGAGGCGATCGAGCATGCCGGGCCGGGGATGTACGACGAAGACTACCTGGACTATCTCTACCAGGTGGTGAAAAAAGCCGGCGATTACGGGTTCTACGTGTTTATCGATCCACATATGGATATGTGGAGCCGCATGACCGGCGGGGATGGGGCGCCCGGCTGGACCCTGGAGATGGCCGGGTTCGATCTATCCAGGCTCGACGCATCAGACGCGGCGATCACGATGGCGGCGCGATACCCGAATTACGCAAAAATGTCCTGGGGGAACAACACCAACCGCCTGGGTTGCGCAACGATGTACACCCTGTTCTATGGCGGAGAGCGCTTTGCTCCCAGGCTCAGCGTCGATGGGGTCAATTTCCAGGAATATCTGCAGGATCACTTCGTCAGCTCCTACGTCGAGGTCGCCAGGCGGATAGCCGGCCTGCCCCACGTGATTGGCTACGACTGCCTGAACGAGCCCCGCCCCGGCTATATCGGGGTGGACGATCTCAACAGCACACCGCTGATGTGGGTGGACGGCCCGCTGCTGACCTGGTTTGAGACCATGGCGATCCCGACCGGGGTCCCCAGCCAGGTGCCCTACATCCATTACGATGGACTGCAGCCTTCGGAGACCGCTATTGCGGTCCTTAACCCGGATGGCTTCAGCGCCTGGGTGGATCCCGCGCGGGATATCTGGCAGATGCATGGGGTGTGGGAGAAAGATGGACAGGGGCGGGGTGTCCTGCTCCAGCCGGGCTACTTCAGTGGGGGCAACTTCTTTATGGACTACGTGCGCCCGCTGATCGAGCGCCTGGCCTTTGCCCTGCGGACGGTGGACCGGGATGCGCTCATCTTTTTTCAAGGCGAGCCCGGGTCGTTCGATCCGATCGCGATCGATCCGCGTATCCCGCTGGTCAACGCCAGCCACTGGTACGACGTCCTTACCCTCTACCGCAAGCATTACGATCCCAGTATAACCCTCGAATGGGGCACGTTCCGGATCGTCGTGGGGGAGGGGCCGGTGCGGGAGATGTTCAAGAACCAGATCGGTTTGATGATCGAGCTGACCGACAAATACCTGCGCGGTGCGCCGGCGCTGGTCGGCGAGTTTGGCCTGCCCTACGACCTGGACGACGGCTACCCGATCAAGACGGGCGATTACGCCTGTCCAATCGATGCCTTGAGCGCGTATTACGATGCGCTCGACGCGCACCTGGCGCACGGGACGCAGTGGAACTACACTCCGGATAACGATAACCGCTGGGGGGACCAGTGGAATCAGGAGGACCTCTCGATTTTCAGCCGCGATCAACAGGACGATCCCGGGGACCTGGACAGCGGCGGGAGGGCGGTGGTAGGGTTCTGCCGGCCGCACCTGTATGCCTGTGCCGGGACGCCGCGGCGCCAGTTTTTCAACCAGGATGACGGCAATTTCGCCCTCGAGGTCGAGCCGGATGCGCAGGTTCAGCAGCCGACGACGGTCTACGTGCCGCGGATCCAATACCCGCGGGGGTTCGAGGTCGCCGTATCCAGTGGGGTTTGGGAGTATAATCCAGGCGACCAGTGCCTGACCTGGGTCAAACTCTCGCCGGGCCCCCAGACCCTGTCTATCAAACGTCTATAAAGATGAACTTCGAACTGCCGCACCGCCGCTTCAACCCGTTGACCCGCGATTGGGTGTTGGTCTCGCCGCAGCGCGCCAGGCGTCCCTGGTTGGGGCAGATGGAGAAGGCGCCTGAGGAACAACTTCCCCCCTACGATCCCGGCTGTTCTCTCTGCCCAGGAAACTCGCGCGCGGGTGGGGCTCTCCAGAACCCAAAATATACCGGAACCTTCGTCTTCGACAACGACTTTATGGCGTTGCTCCCGCCCGAGCCGGGGTTTGACCTGGCCGAGCTGGACCGCGCTGAAGGCCAGAAAAATCCGCTCTTCAAGGCCGAACCCGAGGTGGGCCTGTGCCGGGTGATCTGCTTCTCGCCACGCCACGACCTCTCCCTGCCGGAGCTGAGTCAGGCGGACGTCGAGGCAGTGGTGCGCACCTGGGCCGACCAGACCATGGAGATCGGCAGCCTGGACTATATCCGCTACGTGCAGATCTTCGAGAACAAGGGCGCAGTGATGGGCTGCTCGCAGCCCCATCCCCACTGCCAGGTATGGGCCTCGGGGCACATCCCCAATGAGCCGGCCAAGGAGCTGATCGCGCAGTCCGAATACCTGGAGGAACAGGGGAGCTGCCTGATCTGCGACTACCTGGCCGCGGAGCGCAGGAGCGGCGAGCGGGTGATCGCGGAGAACGAGCATTTTACCGCCCTGATCCCGTTTTGGGCGATCTGGCCGTTCGAGGTGTTCCTGGCCGGGCAGCGCCACGCTGCCAGCCTGCCGGACCTGACGCCGGCGGAAGCCGGCGGCCTGGCGGATATTCTCCGCCAGGTGACAGCTCGGTACGATAACCTCTTCGAGATCTCTTTCCCGTATTCCATGGGGTTCCACCAGGCGCCCAGCAAAGGGGGACCGTATCCCGGCTGGCACCTGCACGCCCATTTCTATCCGCCCCTGCTGCGCTCGGCGACGGTGCGAAAGTTCATGGTCGGCTACGAGATGCTGGCGATGCCGCAGCGGGATATCACCCCCGAAACTGCCGCGGAGCGCCTGCGCAGCCTGAGCGTGGTTCATTATAAGCAAAAATAAATTTGGGGATACTGGGCAGTTGCCCAATATCCCCAAATTTATTAATATTTAAATTACCATCTCTTCGCGACCGGCGAACTTATCCTGGATGCGCTCGACGACCTGGTCGAGGTGTTTGGGCTCGTGGACGAAATCGAGGTCATCGGTGCGCAGGGTGAGGACCGGGCAGAGATCGAACGAGCACATCCAATCCTCGTAAAAGGAATCGAGCAGGGCCAGGTATTCGGGGGTGATGCCGGACTCGATGTTGCGCGCCCGGCGGCGGATCCGCTCCATAAGGACTGGAATAGGGGCCTTGAGATAAATGAGCAGGCTGGGGGCGGGCAGGTTTTTGACGATCAGGTCGAAGAGGCGCCGGTAGGAGCGGTAATCCAGCTCCGAGAGGTTTCCCATGTGATACAGCGCGCGGGCGAAGATGTAAGCGTCTTCGTAAATGCTGCGGTCGATGATGGCCGAGCGGCGGTCCTCCCACATTTCGATATGCTGCTCGGCGCGGTGGCCGAGGAAAAAGACCTGCAGGTGGAACGACCAGGCGCGCATGTCGTGGTAGAAGTCGGGGAGGTAAGGGTTGTCGGCGACGGATTCGAAAGCAGTTCGCCAGCGAAGGCGCTCGCCGATTCGCTCGGTTAAGGAAGTTTTGCCGGAGCCGATATTTCCCGCCACCAGGATCAGTCGTTTTGGCATTGTCGGTGTACCCTCTTTAGAGTTGGAGATGGAGTTAAAGGGAATTATACCTGTTTATGGCTTCCAGGCCTGGAAATCAGTCTAATTGAACGCTGGCGCGCCGGGATTGTTGGAACCCAAGTTGTGGAGGGTCTCTTCGACAAAACCGGCGACGATGTGGCTGGGGATCGCGATCCCCTGGTCGCCGCCGATGATCATGTTGTTGACCCCGATCACCCCGCCGGCGGCGTTGACCAGCGGCCCGCCGGAGTTGCCCGGGGCGAGGGCCGCGTCGGAGCGGATGTAGGGGACGATCTGGCCGGATTGGGTTTTGAAGCTTCCAAGAGCACTGATGATGCCGGCGGTCAGGTAGCCCACCTGGCCCCAGGGATGCCCGACCGCGAAAACGAGCTGTCCCACGCGCAGGCCGTGTGAGTCGGCGATCGAGACGACCGGCAGCCCGCTGGTCTCGATGCGCAGCAACGCCAGGTCCACCTGGGGGCCGCGCGCCAGCAGTTGGGCCCTGAAATTCGTGCCCTGGCCTTCCTGTGCCTGCCTGTCCTGGCGGACCCCAGTCCTGTCGTTCTGGGACAGGGTAGGCCAGGGCGCCCCAGATGCAGGCAGGACTACGGTCAGCCGGCCCTGGTCGCCGGCGACCACGTGATCGTTGGTCACGATCAGCCCATCGTGGCGCCAGATCAGGCCGGCGCCGGCCCCGCGCCGCCCGTTGTGGACCTGGACGACGGCACGTTGGACGCGCTCGACCAGGTGCGCGACCTGGGCGTCGAAGGCTTCGGAAACCAGCATCGGAAAGGCTTCTGCGACCATAGCTACCCCGTTAACTTTGAATCTCGCCGATCCACACGGAAACGCGCTGGCGCTTCCCGCCGCGGATCAGGTCAAAGGACAGGGTCTCCCCCGCGGCATGAGCCAGCACGGCGAGAAGCTGATCGTGATTTTCCAGGGGATGGGTCTCGACCCCGACCAGGATGTCGCCCACCCACAGGCCGCCGCGCGCCGCCGGGCTGTCTTTCTCCACGTGGACGAGCATCAGGCCCTGGGACTGGCTGCGCCCCAGTTCGGAGTGCTGGTCGGCGGGGAGCTCGACCGGCTGGCTGCGAACGCCCAGGTAGCCGCGGCGCACGCGGCCATGGAGGCGCATCTGGTCGGCGACCTCCCAGGCCGCCGCGGCAGGGAGAGTGATGGAGACCCCCTGGACGTA
>Ga0335070_10004347_pt1 | contig 16556 bp, 14 predicted proteins | sample Lox_Sample_13_FD_206722 | JGI IMG/M metagenome (GOLD analysis project Ga0335070, IMG submission 206722) | Soil microbial communities from Loxahatchee National Wildlife Refuge, Florida, United States - Lox_Sample_1.3 | ecosystem: Environmental > Terrestrial > Soil > Wetlands | place: USA... | reverse complement strand
CGGCAGCCCCGAGCCCGACCCCGGCCGCCACCAGCTGCACCGGAAACCGGGGCAGCGAGCCAATCTCCGCCCCGAGCAGCCGCACCGCCTTGGCATCCGGATCGGTCCAGCGAAGGCCTCCCGGGGAGGGCCGGCCGAAGCAGCAGCCATAGGTCAGGCAACCCACGCGGCCGAATGCCATGCAGACGAAGAGCAGGGGCAGGAGCCGGTCCAGGATGGCTAGAAGGTGAATCCCGGTGGCAGCCCCGAAGGCAGCGGTGAACACCAGCATCCCCAGGTAGCCTCCCCAGGAGACGAAGCCGACGGTGCGCAGCTCGACCAGCCCTCGGCGGCGGAGGGCGGCGAAGTTGTAGACGAGCGATGCGAGCCGTGCACCCAGCGCCATCGCCACTGCCAGCCCGAACGCGTAGACGACGTACTGCCGCGAAGAGCAGAGCCCGCCCAGCGCCACGTGCCCCAGCAGCGCCACCACCGACGTTCCCAGGGCCACGAAGAGCCCGTAGGTCACCCAGACCGTCGGCCCGATCCGGAAGAGGACCGCTCGATTGGCGAGCCGTTCCAGCACCCCTCGCAGACCTGCCCAATCGCCGCGCCAGAGCCGAAGGCCGGCGGTGATGCGGCCCACCCGGCGGTAGGTGGCGCCGTAGCGCCTCCGCAGCGCGGGGCCCTCGAAGCTCACGACGTAGGCCCAGCAGGCCGTCCCCAGGATGAAGGGAGCCAGCAGCCCATGTCCGGGCGAACCCACTGCGCACCCCAGGCCGGCCAAGGCCACCGTGAAGCCCAGGTAGATGGGGTGGCGAATCCAGGCGTAGGGCCCGCTGGTGACCAGGCGGGGGGCAGGCAGACTGGAGATGGGCAATCCACGGCTGGAGGCGCTGAACCAGATGTGGGCCGACAACCACAAGGCCGCCCCGCCGGCCAGCAGGACCCGGCCCGGAGCGCGCAAGGTGTCGACGGTCGGGAGACGAAGAAGCGCGTCCAGCCGGCCCCCCAGCGACCAGATCTGGAGCGGGACTCCGACCGCGAAGACCAGCACGTAGCCGGCGATCACCCCCAGCCTGCGGAAGGCAGCGCCTGCGGCGGCCGGCGAGGAAAGCGCGTGCGTCCTCATGACCGCAACTCGAGCGGGGCTGTCAGCGAGGGTTGCAGCGTCTGCCACTCCGGGGTGTAACCGCAGTGCCAGTACAGGACCGGCCGCTCGCCGGGAGCGTTGGCAGCCACGTCGGCTTCCATCGCGGCCCAGGTCTTTCCTCCGAAGATGGGGTCGAGTCGGATCGCGAGCTCTTCCTCGACCCGCGAGCAGAGGCGGGAGACGCTCTGCCCGAAGTGCGCGAAGCGCTCGCTGGACCGCACGAAGTTTCCGGGGCCCACGGGGGTGCGTTGCTCGGTCTCCAGGAAACGCTCGGTCCAGCGGGTGAGCATCCGCGTGCGCAGCGCGATCGGACCCGGATGCACCTGAACGCCGATGACCTGGATGGCCGGCCCTCCCACCGCCCGCAGTGCCTCCGCGGCGAGGAGAAACCCGGCGACCGTCGTGCCGGTGGCCGCCGTCACATAGACCGCGCGGGGCAAGGGGGCGTGCTGGGCGCCGAGCTGGTCCACCATCTCCAGGAACCCGCATGCATTCCCGATGACGCACGCCGGGTGTGAGGCTCCGGGAAGCGCGAGGAAGGGGCGTCGACCCGCTCGCCGGGCGGCGGCATACGCGCCCAGGATCACCGCAGTCGCCTTGGCCCGTCCTCCCCGAAGCAGCACCACCCGGTCGACGGCGCCCGCGAAGATCTTCGCCCGGTCGACAGCCGTGGCGGGAGGCTCATCGACGATGAAGAGGCGAGTCCGGATCCCCGCGAGCTCGACCGCGAGCAGCAGGTCGAAGGCCAGGTTGGTGACGTTCCCGGCGATCGCCAGGAGCTCGCCGTGGCCGCGAGCGCGCAGGTGACCGAGCAGGTGGGTGAGCTTCCTGGCCTTCGCCCCGCCACGGCCGAAGCCGCTGAGGTCGTCGCGCTTGATCAGCAGATCGGATCGACCGGGTCGAATCACCCGCTGGATCGGCGTCGGCCAGGCACCCAGAGCCACACGCGGTACCTTCCGCAGGCGCTCGATCAGCCCAGCGGTGCGCCGGAAACGTGGGCTCCTCCCTGCGAGGTCTTCCCACTCCGGCCCGTCGACAGCTCTCTCTGCACCTGCGGGCTCCATGACCTGTTCCGGCCGCGAAGGTCTTGCAACCGTCGCGCCCACCGTTCCCCCGAGACGTGGACCACAGCACCGCGTCCCGCCGCCAAGGAACGCGCTTGCACATGCGCATGTCAATGCGCGGTTCCAGGTACGTGTTTCTGGGAGCGCCTCGCCGGGGTGATGGGGCCCGGTGAGTCCCGTCGCGGAGGTGGAGCCCGGGGGGAGCGAAGTGCTCGTTCACGCTGAAGATTCGCTTTTCGGCGACCGGGCTGTTAAGGCATGACGCATCGCGAGGGCCTGCTGCTGCTTGCGACCTCCCGCGCCGTGCTGGTGCGTGTGTTCCCGTCCAGCCGGTCCGTCCTGCTCGACAGAAGGTAGTTCTCAGACGTGTCCACAGAGCCTGTCTCTGCTCCCGATTTCCATACCCTGGGCCTCTCGCCCGCGGCGCTTCGCGCGGTGAAGGCGGCCGGGTTCTCCACTCCCACGCCCATCCAGAGCCAGGCGATCCCCCCGGCCTTGAGCGGGTCCGACGTCATCGGCTGTGCCGCCACCGGGACCGGCAAGACCGCGGCGTACCTTCTCCCCGTGCTCGAGCGGCTCACCGGCAAGACCGGCACCCGGGCGCTCGTCCTCGCGCCCACCCGTGAGCTCGCGCTGCAGATCGCCCAGTCGGTGGACACCCTCGGCCGCGAGGCCCGGATGCGCGCCGCGGTCGTCATCGGTGGCGTGGCCCAGGAAGGTCAGCGCAAGGCGCTCCGCGAGCGCCGGCCCATCCTCATCGCCACCCCCGGCCGGCTGGTCGATCACCTCGACTCGGGCACCGCCCATCTCGACGACATCGAGGTGCTGGTGCTCGATGAGGCGGACCGGATGCTCGACATGGGGTTCGCTCCCCAGCTGCGCCGGGTGATGGCGCGCCTGCCGGCCAAGCGCCAGTCGCTGCTCTTCTCCGCCACCATGGCCGGCGAGGTCGCCGAGTTCGCACGGAAGCACCTGCGCTCCCCGGTCCGGGTCGAGGTGGCTCGCTCCGGCACCGTCGCCCCCCGGGCGGCGCAGCTCGCCTACCGCCTCGGTCAGAACGAGAAGAACGCGCTGCTGGAGTCGCTCCTCCGGGGTTCCGAAGACAGCACTCTGGTCTTCGTGCGCACCCGCCGCCGTGCGGACAAGGTCGCGCGCACGCTCGAGCAGGCGGGCCACACGATCGATCGGATCCACTCCGACCGCTCGCAGCCCCAGCGCCAGCGCGCGCTGGAGAGCTTCAGACGCGGGCAGGTGCGGGTGCTGGTCGCCACCGACATCGCCGCGCGCGGCATCGACGTGGCGGACATCGGCCACGTCGTGAACTACGACCTCCCCCACGTCCCCGAGGACTACGTGCACCGCATCGGACGCACCGCCCGCGCCGCCGCCAGCGGCCGCGCCTCGGCCTTCGTCGCGCCGGACGAGGTGCCGCTGCTCCAGGCCATCGAGCGGCTGATGCGTGCCCGGGTGCCCGAGGGCCGCGTCCCGCGTGACGAGCCCGGCTTCAAGGCCGCGGTGGAGACCAGCGAGGCCCGGCAGCGTGACCCCGGTCCGCGGCAGCGAGGCCACGGGGTCTCGTCGCGGCCCGCAGGCCAGCCGCCCGGCCGGCACGCCCGGAGCCACGGGACCGGCGCGATCTTCTCCGGCCGCCCGTCGCGCAAGGGCCCCTCGCGTCGGCCCGCCGTCGCGACCCGCTGGTCGTAGGTCGGCTGGCCGAGCGCTCCATCCGGAGACCGGCTTTAGCGGTAGACGAGCACTGGCAGCTTGGAGTGGGTGAGGACCTTGCTGGTCTCGCTCCCGAGGATGAGCCCGGCCACCCCGCGCCGTCCGTGCGAGGCCATGAAGACCAGGTCGCAGCCGCGCTCTTTGGCGGCGGCGATGATCGCCTCGAACGGGTGGGCGTTGACCACCCGCACCGTCTCCACCGGTACGCCGATGGCGACCGCGGTCGACTTGACCCGCTCGAGCGTCTTCTGCGCCCGGGCTGCCTGTGCCTTCTCGAACTCCGGCTCGGTCGTCACCAGCATCATCGGCTCGGTGCCGATGAACTGGAACGGCGGCGTCACCGTGAGCACCGTCACCTTCGCGTCGAGCGCCTTGGCCAGGGTGAGTCCCGCGGCCTCGGCCTTCGCCGAGAGCTCCGACCCGTCGGTCGGAATAAGCACGTGCTTGTACATGACAAACCTCCGAGAAAGCCGTATCGCAGTGGGCACCCGAAGCAAGCTGCCCTCGGTGACTACGGCCGCCGTGGCGCGCAGACTTTGCGCGTGACTCCCCTAGCTGGGGGGTGCGGTCACCGGGCTTTCGACCGGCACTGCACGCAGCGGCTGGCCGAACTCGCGCCACTCCTCGAGGCGGCACGACCAGACGAGCTTGCCGTCGTGCACCGTCATGTCAGGACAGCCATCGCACATGTTCTCGCGCCCGTCCGCGCCGATGTCGATCGGCTGGATGACCAGCACCGACTGCAGGTGTTGCCGCCGCAGCGCGGAGCGGGGGTGCGCGAGGATCGAGCGAAGCCAGGTGCCTGCGGCCTCGCGCGCGCCCCGGTCGAAGAGCGCCGAGCCGAGCATCGCGGCTTGCCCCAGGCCGAGCGCCCCCGGGCTCGCATAGCCCAGGTACCGGCCAGTCCAGAGGTGGTGGCCGACCTGTGCCGCCTCCATGAGCTTCGGCCCGAGGTAGCCGTGGATTCGCTCGCCGTCGCCCACGCGAAGCGCGATGAGCCACTTGAAGCTCGCCGGGTCCACCGTGCCGGAGAGGTAGGCCGCGGGCTGGTACGTTGGCTCATCCCGGGCGATGACCTCCACGACCTCCCGCGCCTGGATGTCCGTGCGGCGCTTCTGATCGTCGAGGGCATAGACGATGTCCTGCATCTTGGCTCTGCGTGCCCCGGCGTGGTACTCGAACCGGTCGAGCCGTGCGGCGCGATAGAGGATGAACACCACGGTGTGCACGCGGTCGATGTTCCTCGCCGCCCAGCGGAGGACGTCCGGCACCTGGTGGAGCGTGTCCTCGTAGACGGTGGAGTTGAAGGCGCAGGCCAGGCCACCCTCCTCCGCGACGAGGTCCGCGTACTGCTGGCGGAGCTCGTTCATCTCCGCCTCGGTGTTGTTCCTCCATCCGGGACGGCCCTGGTGCGAGTCGACGTGGAAGGTGAGCCCCACCAGGCCGGCCTTCTTCAGCTCGCGGAGCAGCTCCTGGGTGAGGCCCAGGCCGTTGGTGTTGATGATCGCCTTCCTGCCCATCGCGGTGACCCGCGAGACGATCTGCACCACGTCGGGGTGGAGCAGCGGGTCGCCGCCGGCGATCGAGTAGCCGTCCACGTTGCGCAGACGACCGAAGGTCGCCAGCTCCTGCTCCACCTCCGCCATCGACTTGTGCGCGCGCACGTTCTGCCGGTAGCAGCCATCACAGGCCAGGTTGCAGGCCTGGGTCGGCTCGAGCCACGCGATGGGGTTGTCGGTCAGGCTCCAGGGGAGGCGATACAACCGGAGTGGATCGAGAACGGGCATGCGACTCCTCGGAGGCCGCCTCGGGTGTAGAAGGGCGGGTGGCGGCGCACCCTAGAGGAGCGGCCCTGGCCGGGAGTTGACCGAGGTCAAGACGGGATTCCCCGGCGCCCCTCAGGTTTCGAGGTTCTTGATGGAGCACTCCGATGATCGCGAGGTGAGGGCGTGCACCCGCTGTCCGGTCGGCATCGCGGCGGGTGTCGCGGAGCGCGAGCGCTGTCCCTTCGTCCCCCGGAAGCGTGCCGCCGGCTCGGTCCTGCACGTCGCCGGCGATCCCGTGGAGCGGGTGTGGTTCGTCAAGTCCGGCGCGGTGCTGGTCAGCCGCTCGATCGACGAGGAGCGCGTCGAGGGGACGCCCTGGGCGGTCCGGCGCGCCGGGAGTTTCCTCGGGCTGGAGGGACTGGTCCGTCCGGACCACCTCGATTCGGCGCGGGCGCTCACCGAGGTCACGCTCTGCAGCGCGTCGCTGGACACCTTGGGGCGATGGCTCGACGGGCGCCGGGCGGCGTCACGCCTCTTGCTCGAGGCGGTCCTCCGCTCCGGTGCGCGCGAGCGGCCCTTCCGCGGAAACATCGACGGGACCGCGCCTCAGCGCACCGCGGCCTGGCTCCTGGAGAACGCTCCCCGCGCGTCCGGGCAGGTGACGCGGCGGGTGCTGGCGGGCCTCCTCGGGATGCGGCCGGAGACGCTCTCCAGAGCGTTGCGAGCCCTCGCCTCACGGGGAGCAATCCGGCACACCCGCCGGATGGTCGAGGTGGTGGACCGTACGCGGCTCTGGTCCGTCGCGCGGCGCGGACGGAGCGGCGGCGAGCGCGGTGCGGATTGACCGCGGTCAACAGCGGTCGAGCCTCGAGCGGCGATCATCGGGGTCATGACCGCCCCGGCCGCCTTCTGCCGCCCCAAGCCGCTGCTCCGTGGGGTGATCCACGAGCTCGCGTTCGGCGTCGCGACGAGCGCGGGTGTGCTCCTGGTCGCTGCGGCGCGGGGACTGCCGGCGAAGGTGGCCTGCGGCGTCTACGCGGCGAGTCTCGCCGCGCTCCTCGGAATCAGCGCGCTGTACCACCGGCCCACCTGGCCGGAGCGGGCGCGGTCCTGGCTGCGCCGGGTGGACCACTCGGCCATCTTCGTCCTCATCGCCGGGACCTACACTCCGCTGGCTCTGACACTGCCCACGCCGGTCGCCCGGCAGATGCTCGTGGTGGCGTGGGCGGGCGCGTTGCTGGGAGTGCTCCGGGCGCTTCTCTTCCCCGGGGCACGTCGCTGGGTGGTGGCGCTGCTGGCCCTGGCGCTGGGCTGGGCATCGGCCGCGTACCTCCCGGCGGTGCAGGCGATGACGGGACGGTGGGTGACGGCGCTGCTGGCGGCAGGCGGCGCTCTGTACTCGCTGGGAGCGCTGGCCTACGCCCTCCGCCGCCCCGACCCCTGGCCGCGGGTCTTCGGGTACCACGAGATCTTCCATGCCCTGGTGGTCTTCGGAGCGGGCTGTCATTTCGCGGCGATTGCCGCCGCGCTCCCCGCGGTCACCGCCTGAGCCTCGCCAGGACGATCAGCACCGCCGCGCTGAGCAGGCCCGCCCCCACGACCGTCCAGCCGACGCGCGGCAAGGAGCGCGGCTCGGGCGGCGCCACCGCGAACCAGGCCGCCGCGGCGAGCAGCGGGGCCAGCGCGAGCACATCGCCGGCGCGGAACCCGGCGTGGAGCAGCACGAGCGCAGTCCCGAGAGCGAGGAGCACCGGAGCGGATCTCGTCGCCAGCGAGGTGCCGGCGCGGCGGCGCGCCCCGATGCTGCGGACCGGGACGAGCAGAGCTCCGAACCCCAGGGCCCAGACGCACCAGGCCCGGGCGGCTGCGCCCGCCGTCAGCCCACAGGCGATCGCCACCGGGTAGGACACCCCGGCGAGGGCGAGCGCAGCGAGCGCCTCACCGACCAGCGAACGCTCCTGACCCAGCGCCACCGTCACCGCGAACGCCGCCCCGAGGACCAGCGGCAGGACCACCGCGGAACGCACCGGTGCGGGAGCGAGCACCAGACCGGCGCCGCCCAGGCAGGCGCCGGCCAGCGCGAGCCCGACCAGCCTCGCCATCGCCCGCGGGCGCTCCTCGGTCTGCAGCCGTTCCCCCCGTCGTCCGAGGAGCACCAGGGCGGGCTCGTACCCGAGGAAGAGTGCCCAGCCTCCCGCGGAGAGAAGCACCGCCGCCACACCCGGTCGTCCGGCCCCGAGCGCCGCCAGCATCGGGAGCCCGAGCTGTCCGTAGGCGCCATGTTCGCGTGGCGAGAGCGAGCGCGGAGGGGGTGAGGAGGCGCGCGGCGCAGGGTGCATGGGGGAGCACCCGAGGATGCCACACCGCGGCGCGCGCGCCGTCGTTACCGGCGTGTCCTCCAGTTCGGGCCGCTGCATCTCGACGACCTGGCAATCTCGGCCGGCCTCACCGTGGTACTGGTGGCGGCGCTGGTGCTCACAGGACGGCTCGGGCGTCCGCGGGCCAGGAGGCACCCATGAAGAGCCTGCTGCTGGGGGTCATGGTCTCGGCGGGACTGGCGGGCACCGGCCTCGCGCTCGCCCAGAGTGCCGCCCGACCGCTGGACGACTCCCAGCCGCCCGAGCTCGCCTCCGACGACGGCCGGGCGGCCCTCCGCCGCCGGATGTCGCGGCACGGGGCGATGCTCGACGCGCTGGCCAGCGCCACGCTGCGCCTCGACCGCCCGACCGTGGTCGAGCTCGCGGCCGGGCTGGAGCGAGACACTGGGCTCGGCGCCTGGCCGGGCGCGGATGCGGGAGCCACCACGCGGACCTCGCTCGAGCGGATGGAGTCGCAGCTGCGCACCCGTGCCCACACGCTGGCCGACGTCGCGCGGCGCGGGGCGGACTCCGAGCTGCCCGCGGCGTTCGGGAGCCTGATGGAGACCTGCGTCGGGTGCCATCACCAGACGCTCCCCCCCGGCAAGGGGCAGAACACGCCGCCGCGCTAGTTGCGCCGTCGCCTGCGCTGGCCGACGTCGCGGCGCCGGCCGGTGGGGGCGCGTTCCGGCTCGCGGAGCAGGGCGGAGAGCGCCCGCGCCCGCTCCCACAGCCGCCGGGAGCCGGAGAGCATTGCCTTGCGCTCGGCCGGTCGGAGCGTCCCGGCGAGGTCGGCCAGCCGGCGCGCCATCAGCGGGAGCAGCGCCTCGACCCGGCGCCGTCCGGCGGGGGTGAGCAGCACGCACTGCGAGCGTCGGTCGTCCGACACGGTCCTCCGGCGAACCAGCCCTTCCCGCTCGAGCGAGCGGAGCACGCCGGTCATGCTCGGCGGGGTGGTCCCGGCGCGCTCGGCCAGCTGGGCCGGAGTGAGCCCGCGCTCCGCCTCCAGGAGTTGGGCCAGCACGTGGCCGCGGGCGCTGGACAGCCGATGTGCCGCGTAGAACGCCTCGAAGGAGGCAGACATCTCCTCGGAAAAGCGCCACAGGCACAGACAGGTGTCGATGGCCCTCGGGTCCGCCCCTGGAACGCGGGCCATCAACCGCCGGGCGGCCTCGTAGCGCTCGAGCGACGGTGGGCGGCGGGGGAGGGCCAAGGTGACGAATCCCTTCGAGCGCTCAGCTTCGGCAAGCCAGTGAGCAGGGGATAGTTAAGTTGCGTAGGACCTGCTTGCCACCTTCCCCGGTGGCCATTATCGAGCGCTCGCGCAGTCGGGGTCCCGAGGGAGACAGGCACATGGCCGATGCCGCGATGGAAGGGGCGCCGGAGCACGCCCCGGCGCGGGATGCGCAGGGCACGGACGTGGCGCCGGCGAAGACGGATGCGAAGAGACGCCGGGCGCTGCTGATCATCGGTGGCGTGGCCGGGGTGGTGATCCTCGGGGTGCTCCTCTATCTGCTGCTGAACGCCGGGAAGGAGAGCACCGACGACGCGCAGATCGACGCCGACGTCGTGCCGCTCGCGCCCCACGTCGCGGGGCTGGTGGCCTCGGTCCCGGTGGCCGAGAACCAGGGGCTGAAGAAGGGCGACGTGGTCCTCCAGCTGGACGACCGGGACTACGAGGCCCGCGTCGCGCAAGCCTCGGCCGAGCTGGAGAGCGTTCGGGCCCAGGCCCAGGCGGCCGACGCGCAGGTCTCCATCGCCGCGGCAGGCGCGCACGGTGCGCTCACCCAGGCCGAGGCGAACCTCACCGGCACCGGCCGCTCGGTCTCCGGCGCGCGAGCTCAGCTCGAGCAGGCACGGGCCACCCTGCTCAGCCGCGAGTCGGACCTCAAGCTCGCCCAGGCGAACATCGAGCGCGCCCGGGAGCTGCAGAAGGCCAACGCCATCCCGCAGCAGCAGTTCGATCAGTGGCAGGCTCAGTACGCCTCCGCGCAGGCTGGGGTGACCGCGGCGCAGGCGGCAGTCAGCGCCGCAGCGGATCAGCTCCGCCGGACCCAGTCGCAGGTGAACGAGGCCGAGGGGCGGGTGGTGGTGAGCCGGCCGGTGGAGGCGAACATCGCGGTGGCCCAGGCCAACGCCGCCTACCAGCACGCACGGGTGAAGAGCTCCGAGGCCGCGCTGGCGCTCGCCAACCTGAATCTCGAGTGGACCCGCATCGTCTCCCCGGACGAGGGGACGGTCAGCCGCATCACCGCCCACCCCGGGGCGCTGCTCTCGGTCGGTCAGACGGTCGCCCAGTTCGTGCCGGTGCGGAAGTACGTCACCGCCAACTTCAAGGAGACGCAGATCGGGAAGATACGCTTCGGTCAGCCGGCGGACGTCGAGGTGGACACCTACGGCAGCACGCTGCACGGCAAGGTGGAGAGCCTCTCGGGCGGCACCGGCGCCCGCTTCTCGCTCTTCCCGCCCGACAACGCCACGGGCAACTTCGTGAAGGTGGCCCAGCGCATCCCGGTGCGGATCGCGCTGGATGCCGTCCCGTCCAGCATGGTCCTCCGCGCCGGCCAGTCGGTGGTGGTGACCGTGCACGTCAACCAGTGACCGACAGGTCCGGAGGTGTCTCCTTGATTCGACCGCTCATTGCAGCCGCGCTCCTCGCCGCGCTCTTCGCCGCGCCGGCGGCGCTGGCCGAGGGCCCGCAGGCGCTCACCATCGACGACGCGGTGAACGAGGCGCTGCGGGTCAACGACCAGCTCAAGGCGGTGCGCTATCGCGCCGAGGGGGCCGAGGACACCGCCCGCAGCGCCCGGGGCCGGCTGCTCCCCGCGCTCAACGCCAGCGACACCTGGCAGCACTGGGACGGCCCCTTCGTCATCCAGCTCGCTCCCCAGAGCCCGGGTGTGGTGGCGCGCAACGTGAACAGCAATGTCTTCACCGTCGCCGCGCAGCAGCCGATCGTCGGGCTTCTCCACCGCGAGCGGGACCTCAAGGCGGCGAGCGCCTCGGCGGACGCCAGCCGCGCGGACCAGGCGGACGCCCAGGCGCAGATCGCCGAGCAGGTCCGCACGACGTACTTGAGATTGTTCGAGGCCAGGGCGGGCATCGCCATCGCCGAGGCGAGCATCGAGCAGCTGCAGAAGCAGGTGCAGGACGCGCAGGCCCGTTACAACGCCGGCACCATCACCAAGGCCGACCTGCTCCGCTTCCAGACCGCGGTGGCCAATGCCCAGCAGCAGCGGATCCAGGCGGCCACCCTGGCCCAGACCTCGCGGCAGGCGCTGCTCACCTTGCTCGCCCGCAACCCCGAGGACCCCTCGCTGGAGTTCGTGGAGCCGGTGGACCTCGAGCGGCAGGCGGCGGTGCGGCCCGGAAGCTCGAGTGACGCGCTCATCAACCTTGCGCTCCAGAACCGGCCGGAGATCGTCCGGGCACAGAAGGAGGCCGAGGCGGCACGGGCCACCGGGCAGGCCCGGATGTGGGAGCTGCTTCCGGAGGTGGACGTGCAGGCCGCCTACAGCAACGTGCGCGGGCAGATCTTCCAGCCCGAGAACAGCTCCTTCATCGGTGTGGTGACCAGCTGGCCGTTCTTCACCTGGGGCACGCAGTGGTATGCGGCGCAGAGCGCGCAGCGGCAGGCCGACGCGGCGGCCTCGCTGCTGGAGAACACCCGGAAGCAGGTGGCCTACGACGTGTCGAGCAAGGCCGCGCTGCTGGACGCTCAGTTCGTGGCGGTGGAGGTCGCGGAGACCGCCATCACCAGCGCCGAGGAGGCGTACCGGGTCACCAGCGCCCAGGTCTCGGCCGGCACGGCGACCACCACCGACCTGCTCGACGCGCAGTCCGCGCTGACCACCGCCAAGCTCAACCTGGCCCGTGCGCAGTACGAGCGGACCATCGCCCGGGTGTCGCTGGATCGCGCCACCACCGCCCGGTGACCGTATGCCGGCAGAGGCCCACCCGGAGGTGAGCTGGCGCCCCAGCCACAGCCCGTGGCTGGTGGGCCTGACCGTCACCCTGGCCACCTTCATGGAGGTGCTGGACACCAGCATCGCCAACGTGGCGCTGCCGCACATTGCCGGGGGGCTCTCGGCGAGCCAGGACGAGGCGACCTGGGTGCTGACCTCGTACCTGGTCTCCAACGCGGTGGTGCTGCCGATCAGCGCCTGGATCTCCAGCCGGGTGGGCCGGAAGCGCTTCTACATGGCCTGCGTGGTGCTCTTCACCGTGAGCAGCGCGCTGTGCGGGTTCGCCCCCAACCTCCAGTCGCTGATCTTCTTCCGGGTGCTCCAGGGAATCGGCGGAGGCGGGCTCGCCCCCAGCGAGCAGGGCATCCTCGCCGACACCTTCGAGCCGAGGCAGCGGGGGATGGGCTTCGCGATGTACGGGCTGGCGGTGGTGTTCGCCCCGGCGATCGGGCCGACGCTCGGCGGGCTCATCGTCGATCACGCCAGCTGGCGGTGGATCTTCTACATCAACGTTCCGGTGGGCATCGTCTCGCTCATCCTCAGCTCGATCATGGTCGAGGACCCGCCGTGGCTCGAGCAGGAGAAGGAGGAGTCCCGCGGGGTGAAGGTGGACTGGCTCGGCCTCGCGCTGGTGGCGGCGGCCTTCGGCAGCCTCCAGATCATCCTGGACAAGGGGCAGCAGGAGGACTGGTTCAGCTCCCCCCTCATCGTGGTCTTCACCATGCTGATGATCATCTGCATGGTGGGGACGGTGGTCTGGGAGTGGGTGCACCCCAATCCCATCGTGAACGTGCGGCTGTTCCTGAACCGCAACTTCGCCACCAGCGCCGCGCTGATGTTCACCCTGGGGGGGGTGCTCTACGGGAGCACGGTGCTCATCCCTCAGTTCGTGCAGACGCTGATGGGCTATACCGCCGAGCGGGCGGGAATGGTCCTCTCACCGGGCGGCTTCACCACCATGGCGATGATGCCGCTGGTGGGCTTCCTGGTGTCGCGGGTGCCGGCGAAGTACCTCATCACCCTGGGGTTCGCCGGGCTCTCGCTGTCGCTGTGGCACATGACCAGCATCAACCTGGGCATCGATCCACACACCGCGACGATGTACCGGGTCTACCAGGCGGCCTCGCTGGCGTTCCTCTTCGTGCCGATCAACACCGTGGCGTACATCGGCGTGCCTCGCGAGCAGAACAACCAGGTGTCGGGGCTGATGAACCTGGCGCGGAACATCGGCGGGAGCGTGGGCATCTCGTTCTTCGTCACCACGCTCGCTCGCCGCTCGCAGACGTACCAGAACCAGCTGGTGGACGGGCTGACGTCCTCCAACCCCTACCTCCAGGAGAGGCTGGCGCAGCTGCAGCAGACCTTCGCTTCGGCTGGCCCGGCGGAGGCGCTACGCCGGGCGTACGCGGCGCTGTACATGACCATCCAGCAGCAGGCGGCGGTGCTTTCGTACGGGCGGATCATCCAGGACCTGGCGATCGTCACCGCGGTCTTCGTTCCGCTGATCCTCCTGTTCCTCCAGAAGAACCGGCCCGGCGGGGCCCCGGCGGGCGCGCACTGAGCCCTCCGCGCGCTCAACCGATGCGCGCCGTCTCCGGGCGGTCTGCCTCGGTGGTGGCGCGAAGGCCGGGCGGGTCGGCGATCATTCTGCTGGAAACGAGTAGCACGAGGTTCGGGCGGTCGTGGAGTGGCGGCGCGACCCGGACCTGCCTTCGCTGAACTCTCGACGAGGAGGTTCCGATGCGTGCACCTGCGAAGCTGTGTTCCCTGCTCCGGATCGAGCATCCGTTGCTCGGCGCACCCATGGCCGGCGGGCCCAGCACCCCGGCGCTGGCGGCCGAGGTCTCCCGCGCCGGCGGGCTCGGGTTCCTGGCCTGCGCGTACTCCACGCCGGAGCAGATCCTCGAGTGGAGCCGGGAGGTGCGGGCCCGCACGGACCGGCCCTTCGGGATCAACCTGTTCGCCGACGTCCCGGAGGGGCCAGCGGTGGATCCCGGGCCGATCCTGGAGCTGCTCCGCCCGATCCACGCGGAGCTCGGACTTCCGCCGCCCGAGCCGCCCGCTCCCTCGACGCGGTCGCTGGATGCGCAGATCGAGGCGGTGGCCGAGAGCGGCGCGGCGGTGTTCAGCGTGACCTTCGGGATTCCCTCGGCGGCACAGCTCGAGCGGGTGAGACGGGCGGGGCTGGTGCGGGTGGCGACCGCGAACACCGTGGAGGAAGCGCGCCGGATCGAGGCGGCAGGCTTCCAGGCGGTGGTCGCGCAGGGGAGCGAGGCGGGCGGACACCGCGCCACCTTCGTCGGCAGCTTCGAGCGCGGGCTGGTGGGCACGATGGCCCTGGTGCCACAGGTCGCCGACGCGGTGCGGATCCCGGTGGTGGCCGCGGGGGGCATCATGGATGGGCGGGGCTGGGTTGCCGCCGAGGCGCTCGGGGCGGCGGGGGTGCAGCTGGGGACGGCATTCCTGGCCTCCGACGAATGTGGCGCGATTCCGGCCTACAAGGAGGCGGTGCTCGCGGCGACCGACGACGGCACGGTCATCACCCGCGCCTTCTCCGGCAGGGCCGCGCGCGGGCTGGTGAACCGCTTTCTCACCGAGGCGGAGGAGCGGCCCGAGACCATCCTCCCCTACCCGCTGCAGAACGCGCTCACCCGTCCGATGCGAGCGGCGGCCTCGCGCGCCGGACGGGCCGAGCTGCTCTCGCTCTGGGCGGGACAGGCAGCACGGCTCGCCCGGCGCGGTCCGGCCGCGGAGATCGTCCGCTGGCTGGTGGCGGATGCCGCGCGGGTGCGGGCATTGCTGGCCGGATGACTGCGACGGCCAGAGCGCGTGGGTGGTCTGCTCGGCCTGCTGCTTCGCCTGGCGGATCGCCCGCTCGGAGGAGGCCTGGCGGACCTGCTCCCGTCTTCGTCAGCGCTGCTCGGTGGCGACCGGGTCCGGGCGGAGGAGCGGACCGGGCAGCGCCGACCTGCGGCCGAAGATGAGCGCGTCGAGCGACACCTTGCCGGCGCCGGCGACGAAGAGCCACAGGAAGCTCGCCAGGTACAGCGACTCGTCGAAGGCGAGCAGGGACCGGATGCCCTCGATCTCCGGGCGCTTCGCGGTGAGGATCGCGACCACCATCGTCCCCATCAGTGGGAGCGCGGCGAAGCGAGTGAACAAGCCCAGGAGGATCAGCGTTCCGCCGACCAGCTCGATCCCCGAGACCATCGCCGCGTTCGCCGCGGGGAAGGGGATTCCCAGCTCGGTGAAGAAGCTCGTCACCTGACCGAGGTTGTGCAGCTTGCCCCAGCCGGTGCCGAGAAAGACCGCGCCGAGCGAGAGACGAACGGCGAGAGGGCCAACCCAGGAGAAGCGACCGAGGGTGGCGAGGGTTCGGGTGCGGAGGACTTCGAGGCTCATCGTCGGCTCCTGGAGAGGACATGCTCGGTACGGCGCGCACGCCGGGGCGGTTACCGGCGTCGTTCGGGGAGGGTGAGGCCCGGGCGCCGGGCCGATGCAAGGCGGAACCAAGGCGGGCCAGTCGTCCGCCGGTCAGCACCGGGTGACAGCTCGCCGCGGTCCGGGCGTCGCTCACGACTTTCGTCGAGTCATTCCGGGGCCGGAGGTGCTTTGAATCCGGCATGCACCTCGAGCTCCCCACTCCCCCAGGTCGTCCAGTCCTGCGCGCCTTTCACCTCTTGGTGGGGGTCTGGTGCGCCGGCGCCGCCGCTGCCGAGCCGGTGACCGTGCTCCGCGCGGCTCGCCTCTACGACGGAAAGTCAGACGCCGTGGTGACACCCGGCGTGGTGGTGGTCAGCGACGGGCGCATCGTCGGGGCCGGGGCGCGGGTCGAGGTGCCACCGGGAGGGAAGGTCATCGACCTGGGCGACGCCACCCTGCTGCCCGGGCTCATCGACGCGCACACCCACCTGAGCTTCGAGTCCAGCCTGGACTGGAAGCAGGACCAGCTGGACCAGCTCAAGAAGCCCATCCCGGAGCTGGCCATCGACGCGACCGAGTTTGCGCGCCGCACCTTGCTCGCCGGCTTCACCACCGTCCGCGACGTCGGCTCGAGCGACCTCATCGACGTCGGGCTCCGGAACGCCATCAACGCCGGGAAGGTGCCCGGACCGCGAATGCTGGTGGCGATCAACGCAATCGGCGCCCGGGGAGGGCACTGCGATGGGACCGGCGGGTTCCGGCCCGAGCTGCTGAAGGAGCCCGGTCCCGAGCAGGGCGTGGCAAACGGACCGGACGAGATCCGCGCCGCGGTGCGCTTCGACACCAAGCACGGGGCGGACGTCATCAAGACCTGCGCCACCGGCGGCGTGCTCTCGGAGGCGGACAAGGTCGACTCACCGCAGCTCACCCAGGCCGAGCTGGACGCGCTGGTCGACGAGGCGCACGCCCTCGGCCGGAAGACGGCCGCGCACGCCCATGGCGCCGAAGGAGCCAAGCGGGCCATCCGCGCCGGCATCGACTCCATCGAGCACGGCTCGTTCCTCGACGACGAGGCGTTCGAGCTGATGCGCAAGAAGGGAACCTACTTCGTGCCCACCCCGCTG
>Ga0335070_10004346_pt1 | contig 16558 bp, 24 predicted proteins | sample Lox_Sample_13_FD_206722 | JGI IMG/M metagenome (GOLD analysis project Ga0335070, IMG submission 206722) | Soil microbial communities from Loxahatchee National Wildlife Refuge, Florida, United States - Lox_Sample_1.3 | ecosystem: Environmental > Terrestrial > Soil > Wetlands | place: USA... | reverse complement strand
GACTGAGGGTCCAAGGGGTATGGCGGAAACGCTTTGGTTGAGAGCACCAGAAGCGCCAAGAATCAAGCTAGTTAATCAGTGGGACGATTGAAAGCCGTAATGGCGGATTGACCCCCTCGAAGGGCGCTCTGGGGGAGGGAAGTGGGAGAAATCGTCAGGCCGAATGCAATGTCTGAAGAGCTAATAACCCTATACCGTCCGGTCGGTCTTATGGAGTTGGAACTCATCCGCGAAAGCGGATTTCTTGCCTTTCCGCCTCGGCTCTCCAGCCAGCCGTTCTTCTATCCGGTCCTCACCGAACAGTACGCGGTCCAGATTGCCCGTGACTGGAATACAAAAGATGAGTCGTCGCAATTCCGCGGATATGTTTTGAAGTTCCGCATGAAGGCGAGTTTTCTCGGTCGTTATCAGATACGCACGGTTGGGAGTTCGGCGCACCGCGAGTACTGGATCCCGTCGAAAGACCTCGAAGAGTTCAACCGGCATCTTGAGGGTCCGATTGAAGTCATCGGCGAATTCCGGGCCGAGAAGTAGCGCGCAATCTATGGCAGCGCCAAATCTCTCTCCTTCGGGGTGGCTAGCTTTTCGTCCGCGATGAGTTGCTGGATTTGGACGATGCGATCCTGCAGGTTCTGCTCCGCCTCAGAGGGGGTGTGGGTCATCTGTCGGCCGAGGATGACATACATCTGGAGCAAACGGACTGCGCCTCGGGGAGAATACCCGGCTTGTGCGGCGAGTTTCACGCCCTCTCGATCGGCAGCGAATTCCCGTTCATGTCCGTATCCCGGGAGAAACGGGTCGACCCTCAGTTGATTCGCGGATGTTAAGGACAGGTGCTGCCTCGTAAGTTCCTCGAGAAGCCGGTCGCGGCACTGGTTCAAGTCTACGTGCTCCATCTCGTGTCCCAGCACGATCGCGAGCTGATCCTCGGTGTCCATCATGGCGAGCACGCCGGCGCCAACAAATATCTCTCCCCCCGGTAGGGCGAAAGCGCTCTTGAAACCGGGATCTGCGTCGAAATGGAAATGGAAAGTAATCTTGCGCCGGGCGTGCGCAGCCAAGCGGTCGCCGATGGATTGCAGATATTGCTCGATTTTGGCGGTCTGCGGGGTGGGCCCGAGTCCTTCGATTTTTGCGAACTGCGCCGCCAGGAGACTGCCAACGCGGCCTTCGTCCGCGTCGCTCAGCGAGAGAGTGTCGGTGGCAAACCCGAACCTGCTTTCTGAGAGTGTGAGGAGGAGGAGCAGCAAGAAGACAACAGAAAGTCGCATATGCGAACGCTCCACAGACGCGTTGAGATAGACGTCTGTGAAGCGATTTGGTTTGGACAGTAGAGCAGGCCTAAGCGGCTGCGATCCGTCGCATCAGGTCCTCCTGCTCCTGCTTGCTTTCAGCGCCGATGGTGAAAGCGTCAAGCAAACCGAGCGAGAGCGCATACTTAATAGCCTCGTCCTGCCGAGTGCGCAGGGCTCCTGCTCCCAGGATCTTCATTCCGACCACGGCTTTTCCGGCCGCCTTCATTTCCTTGAGCACAGGAATCACCGTGGCGGGATCCGCATCCATGACCGCGCCGACTGGATTGATGCGCGCCAGGTCGATCTCCACCCAAGACGACTTCGCAGCGGCGCGAAGTGCCTCGATGCTATGGCAGGAGCATCCGTGGGCGCGAATGATTCCTTTCTGCTTGGCTTCCGAGAGCACGTCCATCACGCCTTTGTAGCGGTCGGTCCAATCCGATTCAGTCAGGCAGTGCATCAGGCAGACATCCAGGTAATCGGTGCCGAGTTCTTTGCGGAAGCGATCCAGATCGGCCCGAGCGGTCGCAGGATCGCGGGCCCATGTTTTCGTTAGAACTGTGACCTTGTCACGCGGAACATGTTTCAGGGCTTCCGCCACATGCTCATGGCTGCCGTACGAGTCGGCGGAATCAAAGAAGCGCAGGCCGTGATCGTATCCGTTGAGCAGCAGGTCGGAAAGCCCCTTCACGCCCAGAGCGGTCTGGTGCGAATGGTGCCCTACGCCGTTGGTGCCCGTGCCCATGGCCAGGCGGCTGGTCTGAATCCCGGTACTGCCGAGGGTTACGGTGTCGGAGCCCGTGAATTTCGCGGGCAGAGCTTGCGCGGCAATTGCTTGGAAGATCGACTTGGGGGTGAGCCAGGCCACTCCCAGCCCGGAAACGGAGCGAACGAGGAATTCGCGGCGTCGCATAAGACCTCCTACTCAGACGTGGGCCCAATCCCTAGAGCCTACACCAAAGCCCATCAGAGTTGAACGGATGTTACTCTGACGTTGGGTATTTGATGGCTCTGCCGGTCTTTCAGCAGCGCGAGTGTGCTGGTCTACTACTCAAACTGCTTGCGAAAGGCTGCGAGTTGCTCCTGGATAAGCAAAAGTTCCTGGCGCAAGTTCGCGACTTCATCTTCCAATCGGGCCAGGCGTTGCGCCGGCGGAGGAGTCTGGGTAGCCGCACCTTCGGACCGCGTGGGAGTTGAATTGGCCTCGGCCTCCACTGTCGCCCGGGCGACGGTCGGCTCCAGGGGTTCGCCGGAAAAAAGATGCACGTATCGATATTCTTTTGTGCCCGGTTGCCGCGCCAGGATGCATACGAGCGGTGGTTCCCGCTGGGCAAGCCGGTCCAGTGCGGCGACTACGTCCTCCAGCGCATCGAAGTGATACATTCGTTCAGTGCGTCCCCGCAGTTCACCCGGAGTCTGTGCACCACGCAACAGCAAAACGCAGACAAGCGCGACTTCCCGACGATCGAAGTTAAAAACTTCCTGCAAACGATGCTCGAACTTGGGTACACGGCTATCGGCTCCCCCCGCCGGTCCCGCCATGCGTTTCTCCTGTAAGGTAGTGAGCGCCTGGCGCACAGAAGGTTCATCCAGAGTCATCACCGGGTCTCGGTTGTTCTTCTGATTGCAGGCATTTACCAGGGCATTCAGGGATAGAGGGTAGTAGTCCGGAGTAGTGATGTCCTTTTCAACGAGCGCCCCGAGTACGCGGGCCTCCACGGCGTTTAGAAGTAAGTTCATTCGCAGGTTCTCTGACCGGAGATCATTCTAATGCAGGCGTTTCTCACCGCGCGAACGACGACCCCGGCTTCAGCAGCGGGCACCCCTTCATAATTTCGCTTTCGGTCTTGACACTGATGCCCACCGTGGTTATAGTTAACCATCGGGTTATTTAACCTGATGGTTTATGATGACTCCTGATCAGCTTAGTTCGACCTTTGGGGCGCTCGCCGATCCTACCCGGCGCGCCATACTGGCGCGGCTTGCGTTGGGTGAGACCTCGGTGACTGAACTGGCGAAGCCATTCGAGATGTCAATGCCCGCGGTCTCCAAGCACCTGAAGGTGCTGGAGCGTGCGGGTTTGATTGCGCGGGGCCGGGAGGCGCAGTGGCGACCTTGCCGTCTCGACGCCGGGCCGCTAAAGGACGCCGCGATATGGATTGAGGAGTATCGACGCTTCTGGTCGGCTCACGTCGACGCTCTCGAGCGGCACCTCGACCGCATGGAGCAGAGCAAATCAGGAAAGAGGGCCAACAACGGACCGAGCACGCGGCGCAAGCTGCGCATCCAAAGGAGGAGGAGTAGATGAAAATCAAATTGACCAGCCTGTATGTGGATGATCAAGGCAAGGCTTTGCGTTTTTATACGGAGGTTTTAGGTTTCACCAAGAAAGCTGATTTCAGCAATGGTCCGTATCGCTGGCTCACGGTGGCTTCGCCTGAAGACCCCGAGGGTGCAGAACTGCAATTGGCGTCGACTAACAATCCCGCAGCCAAGACGTATCAAGAGGCGATGTTTCAGCAGAGCCAGCCTGCAGCCATGTTCTTTACCGACGACATCAAGGCGGATTACGAACGAATCAAAGGGCGCGGTGGCGAGTTCACGATGCCTCCAGCCGATGTGCCCCACTCGACCATAGCCATGTTGAAAGACACCTGTGGAAATCTGATTCAGCTCACGCAGCTGGCACGCTACTAAGTTGGAGAAGAGATGTCGGCTCCCACAGGGTACAAACCGGGTCCGGCCACCGGGGCGCAGGTTCGGAAAATCGATGGCGAGAAGTGGACGCTGATTCTTGTCCGAGACCTGCGCCATCCGCCGGAAAAGGTATGGCAGGCGCTGATTGATCCTGCGCATCTGCGCGAGTGGGCGCCCTTCGACGTCGATGGCGGCCTGGATGAGGTCGGGAAAACGGTCAAGCTCAAATGGGTAGGAGCGCCGGCGTCCATCGATACAAAAGTGATACGAGTCGAACGTCCCGCGGTTTTGGAGTACGGCGATATCCGGTGGGAACTTGAAGCCTCGGAGCGCGGAACGAAGCTGACGCTATGGATCAACATCGACCGCCGCTTCATCACGTGGGGCGCAGCTGGATGGCACATTGCCTTCGATGTATTAGACCGGCTTCTCAGCGGAACGCCGATGGGTCGTCTGGTGACCGGAGACGCGACGATCATGGAAGGATGGCAGCAGCTGATCAGCGAGTACGGAAAGCAGTTCGGAGTGGAATCTCCCAAATGGTCGCCCAAGGCTGGCGAAAAATCCAAGTCTGAAAGCGGCTGACCAAGCGAATCCAGACTCACGCAGGGCACGAACGTGCAACGAGGGAATCAGCGGAAATAAGGGAGCGACGTCATGGCCACAGCAGCCAACTCAGCAAACACAGTGAACCGCGGGATCTCGCGTTCCATTTTTCGCTGGATTCATCTCATTCTCAGCATTCCGATACTCGGATATATCTATAGTCCGTTCGACAAGATCCCGCAGTACGCCTTCAAGACGCGTTTCATTTTCGTCCCGAGTATGGTCCTTTCCGGACTGTGGATGTGGAAAGGTCATGTGGTTCAGCGGGTCATTGGCAGAGCTGCTGTTCGCTGAGTGCGTCAGAGCATGTAAGCCTGAGCTTCGAGAAGCAGTTGTAGAGCGCACGGAACCTGGGGGGCATCGATTGGCGAGTATGGGAAAGTCTGCGATTCGATACGAAAGAGCAGATTTCGGTACGTATCATCACTCCACGCCGGAGGAGTCGCGGGAAATCAGAGAGCGAGCCGGGGAGGCGTTTTCGGGGTTACTGAAGCCGCTCTATCCATTGGGCGCGCCGTTAAGAATTATGGACGCCGGGTGCGGGCTGGGTTTTCTGGCTTACATTGCTGCCGAGTGTTTTCCGAAAGCCGTAGTGACGGGTGTCGATCTATTCAAGCACGGCAGCATATCTGGGATCTCCATCGATAAAGCCGCACAAAACATGAAGTCTCTTGGGCTGGAGTCGCGAACGTCGTTTCTGAAACACGATTTGACCAAGCCGTTCGAAGCCGACGGTCAATATGATTTAGTCATATCCAATCTGGTGTTTCATAACTTGGGAAAACAGAGGTTCAAGGGGTACAGGACAGTTCTGGATGTGTTGAAGCCTGGCGGGTTTTTCGTGATCGGAGATTTGTTTCGCCGCGGCAAAGGCGACGTCGATTCATTGCTTGAATCTTCGACACTCATTGCAACGCGGGAAGAGGGAAGCTCGGGACCTTGGGAGTATCAGATACTCGTTTTGCGAAAACACATTAGGCGTACGAGCAAAAGCTCGCGCCAGTCAGCGTGAAAACCATGTCAAATTTGGCTCTTTCCAGCAAGCAGCGCAACGAATTACTCAAAACTTTAAAACTTCGATTCGAGCAGAACATGGGACGCCACAAAGGGCTGGCATGGTCCGATGTCGAGCGCAAACTCGGCGGCGACGCTGAAAAGCTGTGGTCGCTCCATGAAATGGAAAAAACGGGCGGCGAACCAGACGTTATAGCGCTCGACCATACGACGGGAGGATACGTTTTTTTCGATTGTTCCGCGGAAAGCCCGAAAGGCCGTAGAAGCTTCTGTTACGACCGCGAAGCGCTGGATTCCAGGAAAGAACACAAGCCCAAGAACAGTGCCGTAGGTATGGCAGTGGCTATGGGGATTGAGTTGCTAACCGAGGAACAGTATCGACAGCTGCAAAAACTTGGAGAGTTCGACACGAAAACGTCCAGCTGGGTGAAAACGCCTGCCAACATCCGCGAACTGGGGGGCGCTCTCTTTTGTGATCGCCGCTTTGACACCGTTTTCACGTATCACAATGGAGCGGAGTCGTATTATGCCGCCCGGGGGTTCCGAGGCTGGGTGAAAGTCTAAGGTGTGTTCGACAGCGCATCTCTTGCACGCCCTCGTAGGTCACCGCAGCAGTCCCCGCGTTTGCTGCAGCTTGTCGGCCAATTCTTGTTTCTGCTCCAGAACCCTTTTCGGATTGGGGATCAGATTCGCCAGCGCTGGCGGGGCAGTGTTGAGCGCGTCAGTCAGAGCCGGCAGCTTCGAGGGATCGTTTAGATAAGCGGTGTATGAAGAAATGATGCGATTGAGGGCTACCGCAGATTGCTGGTCATTAGCGTAGTGCGGACGTAACGCTTCCAAGTCGCGCCTTGCAGAGACCGCCCAGTCGGGGCCGTCGCCCAATGCCGTCACCGCATTCTGTAATTGCGATTGCTGGGATGCGGAAAGCTGCCCCATGCGCAGGCCGGCGCTCACGGCCATGAGATGAGTGACGAGCAGGTTTTTCGCGACCAGGGTCGCAAACAATGAACCGCCGTTGCTCACATCGCGAGAAAATCGCAGCCCTGCGGTGAGTGTGCGAACTGCTCCATCTTTATCGCCCGCATGGTACTGCTGCATGGCATACAAGATATTGAGCCGCCCGAGCACTAAAGCTTTCCTCACATATTCACCCGGGATATCTTCTGCCAGCGCGTAATCCAGTCCCCAATCACAGTTCGGGAGCGATGTGCCGCGTGCCATGACGTTCAGGGCCAGCGAGTTTTTGTGAACCAGCTCTGTGTATTTCGAAATCTCGAGTGGCCCCAAGGTGTCGAGGGCAGCATTCAACTCTTTGGCTTGTTCGTCCGTGATCGCCGCGTCCTGTAAGACGGAAAATGCCGCCCAGTAGCGCAATGCGGCGTTGTCCGCTAAAGGAGTAGCTCGCTGCGCGAATGCAGACCCGCCGGCTAAGAGTACGGTTAGTACGATCGGTCCCGTGATGCGGATTCGTTTCATAGTTTTATCTTCTCCTTTGCGAGGATGGCCAGCGCGCTTTGTTTATCTTTGGGAATAGTGGAGTTCTGATTGTGGAATGACATACGCTCGAATGCCTCGTTGTATGACGGCGCGGCGGCGAGTATTGCATTGGCGTTCCGAATGGTTAGCGGTTGCATTGGATTGACTGCCTTGACTGAAGCGGGAGCGGTACTTTGCTGGCCAATGCGGCTGCTGAATATCTGCAGGCTTATCGCGGCCAGCACCGTAACCGTGGCAAAGCCAACTGCCCATACCCACCCCGCGGAGCGCGGTGGGGAAGATCGCTGGATGGGCTGCGGCAGGACATCGGGAACGAGCGGACGAAACTCCTTCAGATAAGCTTCAAAGTGTTCATCATCATCGAGAGTGGGCACGGGAATTCTCCTTGCTGACCATTGCTTCTCGCAGCTTGTCTAGCGCATATCGATAACGGGAAGCGGCTGTGTTCGAACTCACACCAAGCAAGTCTCCGATTTGCGAAAAAGTAAACTCGCCCCACAGGTGCAGAACAACAACCTCTCGCTGATCGTCGGGGAGAGCGGTTAACGCACGTTTCAAATTCTGCTCTCCCGCGTAATCTCTGTCCGGAGGGCTGAACCAGGGCATTTCTGAATCGAGCGAGGTGAGGCGACTTCCAAGCTTGTGTTCATTGAGCACAGCATTGCGCACGCAGGCAAAGAGGTAGGCCTTCTTGTCTTCTGCTCGACGAAGATTTCCGTTCTCTATCAATTTCAGGAATACGTGATGGACGATGTCCTGCGCCCGGCATCGTTCGCCGGTAATGGCGGCCGCAAACAGAAGGAGTGCGGCACCATATTTGCGGTACAGGAGCTCGATCTCACTCACTTTTCCCTTGCCTTCGAACATGCTGCGGGTCTCAATGGTAAGACAATCGGCCGAGTGCAATTTGTCTAGAATTTTCGGCATTCACAAAGAAAATGTGGAAGCCGAGGTGCTGAAGGTTTCCTCGGGGCAAAGCTAAATTAATGCGAACTTGGGGCCGCATGTGAACAGATTGGCCTTGGCGACGGGGCTTGAAGGACTCTTCCCTTCTCAGTCAGCTTCAGCCCTGGCGGGGAATCCCGCGCGCGATTGAACATTCGCGAAGGGAAAAGGTCGACTAAACGGCGTTAAAGACTCATTCGCGCCGCGGGGGGCGCTCAATCTCGACGGCAAGAGGAAGCTGAAGTCGCGTTAGATCCGGAACGGAGCCGCCAGCAACCGGAAGGGCAGCGTGATCGCCAGAAAAACCAGCTCCAGCACTCCATGCACGGCCACCCCTACAATCCTGAAAGGCAGCAGCAACAGCCATATGAAGGGGTATGCGACCAGAGCTAGTACGGCAAGAGGCCAACACAGCACGAACAGGATGCACCACAGTAAGAATGTGAACATGGCGGTCCTCCGCCTCCTAGTGGATTGTACGTTCACCTCTTGGTTAAAGTTCCCAAAAACGGCTCTCAACCTTTCATTTGCCACCGTCGGTAAAAAACGCCTATATTGCTTCCGTTAGGAGCATCTTATGCGGCTGCTGTTGAACTGGGTCCTGAGCGGGCTGGCAGTTTGGATTGTGGCCCAAGTTGTTCACGGAATTTCTGTTCAGGGAGCGCTTTCCGCACTGGTCGCGGCGCTGGTAATCGGTTTCATCAATGCAACTCTTGGCGCATTATTAAAGATTATTACGTTTCCGCTGACTCTCCTGACCCTCGGGCTGTTCTGGCTGGTGATCAATGCGCTGATGCTGGAACTGGCGTCGGCTCTGCTCTCTCCCGGGTTCCAGGTGCATGGTTTCTTGGCGGCGTTCGTGGGCGCGATCGTGCTCAGCCTCGTGAACGTGGTGCTGAAAGCACTCGTGATGCCTGGCAAGCAGAAGGACTGACTTCCGAAGAGCAGACTTTGGATGCAGAACGAGCCTTAACCCTTCTTTGGCCGGAGTGCCTGCCAGTCCTCATCTTTCAGCGCGCGGCCTAAACTGCTGAATTCTCCGGCTCCCTGCAGGAGTTCGCCCCCATCCATGCGGATGACTTCACCATTGATATATCCCGACTGATCGCAGACCAGAAAAGCCGCGAGATTGGCTAACTCCTCGACGGTGCCGAATCGATGCAAGGGATTTTTCTCGAGCGCGAGTTGCTCGAGTTCGGGGCGTGGGAGTACCCGCGAAAATGCGCCCTGCGTGGGAATCGGTCCCGGCGCGATCGCGTTCATGCGGATCCCGCGGTTTCCCCACTCCACTGCCAGACTTCGCATCAGAGTTTCCACTCCCGCCTTGGACACGGCAGATGGCACGACGTAAGCGGATCCTACTGGCGCGTAAGTCGCCGAAATACTCAAGACCGTGCCCGGATGCGAGCCCTCAAGCCAGCGCCGCCCACATGCGAGGGTACAGTGCAGAGTGCCCATGAGCACAATCCCGATTACCGCGTCCCAAGCGCGCGCAGACAGATCCTCGCTACGTGCAATGAAATTCCCGGCAGCGTTGTTTACCAGCACGTCGAGCGGGGCATCGTTCCAGATGGAGTCAATCATCGATTCCACCGCATCTAATTTGCGCACGTCGCACGCAAAATGGCGAACGCTTCCTTTCGAGGACAGCTCATTCGCGGTTCCCCGTAAGATTTCTTCCCGGCGTCCGCAAATGTATACCGTCCCGCCGAGGTCCAGGAACTTTGCGGCCATTCCCTTGCCCAGGCCAGTACCGCCTCCGGTGATCAGAATGTGCTTGCCTTTCAGAAGATCAGGACGGAACATGACTCTCTCCCGCTCGTTACAATAGGCTCGTGATGCCCACCAGTACACCCGAAGCGGCCGCTCATACGCAACCTGCGTCTGGTGCGCACCGTTTCACGCTACGCCAGCGTCTTGTTCTGCGGGTGATTATCTTTGCCGGATACGGGTTGATTCGTCTTATCGGTCCGACGCTTCGGATCTGCTTTTCTCACGAAGAAGGAGGGCAAACGACCCTGGACCAGCGTCCGCTCGTGGCCTCTTTCTGGCATTCATGCCTGATCCCTGCCACTTATATCTTCCGGGACTTCGGTATTCGAGTCATGAGCAGCAATAGCTACGATGGCGAATACATGGGTCGAATTATCCACAAGTTTGGATTCGTAGCCGTCAAGGGATCCAGTAGCAGAAACGCAGTTCGTGCCTTGCTTGGTTTGCGGCGCGCACTGGAAGACGGTTGGACTGTAGCGTTCACGCTGGATGGGCCGCGCGGCCCTCGCCGCAAGGTAAAGCCCGGCCCGGCTGCTCTCGCGCGATCGTCAGGCATGCCCATGACGATGTTTCACGCCGCCGTCGAGAAGGCCTGGGTCTTGAATACGTGGGACAAACTCATGATTCCCGTTCCGTTCTCACGCGTCTTGGTCCGCTTCGGTAAGCTCATCGTTGTGCCGGAGAGTGCAACCGATCAGGAGATGGACCAGTACACCGCGGAACTGCAGAAGTCCCTCGATCGGGTGGTTGATTTCGCCGAGCAGAACGTGGGCCGAGTGGGCTCCCCGGAGTTTCCCCGCAATGTCCTGAGATGAGAAAGCTGATATCGGCGCCTCTGCCTGAAAGGCGCGGATCCTGAACCAGTCATACTGAGACGACTCGGGCCGCAAAGACACTATTCCATAGTTGACCCGAGCGGCTGATACTTGTACTTCTTGCCATCCCAATACAACACTGAGGACGAGTTTTCACCCTCGCCTCGTTCTTCCATGTAAACACCGAGTGTGGTCCGCTTCTTAAGCGTGAGCTTCTTGACCGCCAGGGTTTTGAATGGCAGGTTGATGAGGAGGAACTTCGATTTCGGAGCTTCCGATCTCCACGCGTCGGGCCCAGTTCCATGAATAATGAGCAGGCTCACGCCCCGCCGCTCCGGTTCGTCCGAGGCAAACTGTGAGGTGACCTTGACGTCGCCAAAGCCCAGGAAACTGTCGTACGGATCGGCCACGGCGAAGCCATACTCATCACGATCGGCCATCGGGTTTTTGCACCGCGCCGCCAGCACAAGATCCGGCACGCCGTCACCGTCGAGATCCGCGACAAACTGCGGTGGTCCCGGCAGCAGCGAGCAATTGTCCCCAAACTCTTTGTGGATGAACTCGTCCGTCACGGCTGGAGATGGGGAGGTGGCATGCATCGGCATGGAAACCCGTTTTGGTGCCTGCGAATAGGCGACCGACACAAGCAGACCCACAATTCCGGGAAACAGAACCCATTTGGACGACATGAGCTAACAATAGTCTCGATTCTGCTGCCGGGGAAGACACTCAGTGGTGACCGAGGTAACCCTCAGAACAAAGCATGTTCTTCCGGTTGATGGTTGGCATTGAACGGTGGGGCTGAAAGCATGACTCCTTTACCAACCCACTCGCCTGAGGTAAAACTGGAAGAAGTCCTCCGGATTCGAATTGAGGCAGACTTGGGCGTTCGGTGCGCCGGGTTCTTCACGGGTGAATCCCTTCTCATCCACACGAATGTGCAGCGCCGTTGTGGGACATAGCTCCGGCTTCAACACAAATGCCACTGTCATTGGATCAAATAAGGTCGGCGTCTGATCGGCCCACATGTGATAGAGGATTGTAAGCGCCTCTGTGACTGGAGTACCGCGCGTAAACAGGAAAGCGCGTTTCACCTCGTCCAGCTTCAGCTGAGTCGAATCCAGCGGCATCACGAAGAGTGGCACGCCGGCCGTGAAGAGCTTTTGTGCCGACGACACGTCGTTCAGAATGTTCCACTCTGGCTGGGGCGGAAAATGCTCGTTGTACCCGTAATCTCCGTACCCGCGTCGGACCGACCCGCCCATGATCACCACTCGTTTTAAAGGTTGCTGCGTCGCGATCGATGGCAGCGCCCACATTCTCCAGCGGACCGATGCCGATGAGCGTAATTTCCCCCGGATTCCTCCGGGTCTGATCCAATATGAATTCCACGGCATCGGCGTGAGAGGTCTTCACCAAAGCACCGGTGGCATAGCGTCCTTGTGACATGGATGTTTTCGCAGAGGTCGGCTTGCCCGCGAGAACGGGGATATCACTTCGTCCGACCTCACCCAGAAAACGGTCGACAATCCGGGCCCTGGTCTCGGTATCGCCGAATGTAGTCGTGACCCCAAGAATCTGGAGTTCGGGACTCTTCACCGCGAGCGCCAGTGCAAACGCATCATCGACGTCATCACCGATATCGGTGTCGATGATGACCTTCTCGCGCGGCCCTTGACCCCAGACCGCGCTACAGCCGTAAATAAAAAACACCAGCAGCGCCCCTGCAAATCCGATCTGGTGGCATCCCCTTGCATCTGATACTGACCTCGATTTGTCCATGACCCGATTCCCTTTTGAATTGCAAAAAAAGCAGACCATCGCCCGATGCGATCTCTGCGAAAGAAATAATCTTACATCCCCCAAAAGGTGGGAAGAAATTCGTTTCCACTCTAGCGCCGACGAAGGGGAACAATTCACCTCTGGACTTGATGGTCGTGCGATTGTAGGAAGCCAGAAATCATTTTTGCAATTCCCAAACCGCCCTTTGCAGCAAGAGCTGTAGCCAGAGCCTGCGTGCCGAGATAGTTATAGTCCTCCGTCCCCGGGATCGAATTGTCTCCTGGAATTTCGGCGAAAGTTTTCTCGAGGGAGTCGAGGAGGGAAGCAATCAGCTGCGCCTCAAATTCCTGAGCGGCTTTGCTGCTGCGACCGCTGTTCGGACCCTGAATACCTGCATCAGCAAACGAGGAACTTAGGGTTACTTGATGCATCAGATCACCTCCAGTTCCGCTTCCAGGGCTCCCGCCGCCTTGATGGCCTGAAGGATGGAGACTACATCACGGGCCGTAGCACCAATTGCCTGTAGGCGCGTAACCAGTTCTTCCACACTCGCTCCTTCGCTCAGTTCAACATTGCGCGCCGGAGAATCGGTAGCCTTCACCTTCGTCTGCGGCACAATCTCAGTCTGACCGCCGGCCAGAGGATTGGGCTGAGAGATGCTATAACCCGTCATCACCTCGACCGAGAAGCTGCCATGCAGGATGGAAACCGCTCCGAGGTGCACGTCTTTCCCCATCACCACGGTGCCGGTGCGCTCATTGACGACGACCTTCGCGCGGCGACGCACTTCCACTTGGAGATCTTCGATGCGGGCAAGCAATGCGGGAAGCGCCGTCTTTTCGGCGAGAGCAGCCTCGATCTGCACCCGTCTCGCATCAATCGCAGTAGCAATGGAGGGACTTAGTTCGTGGTTGATAACAGCTGCGACCTGCTCTGCGGTAGCGAAATCCGCATCATTCAGCAACAACGTAAGGTGCGGCAGCCGGTTCAGATCGAGAGAACTGTCGCGCTCGATAAGTCCGCCGGACGGGACACGGCCTACGGTCGGATGATTCACTTGTTTTGCATTGGCTCCCGAACCGGCTGCAAATCCTCCGACGACCACCGGGCCCTGGGCTGCCGCATACACCTGTCCGTCCGCAGCATAAAGAGGTGTCAGCAGCAAAAGTCCGCCCTCGAGGCTGCGTGCGTCCCCGATGCTTGATACGGTTACATCCAAGTGCATACCCGGCGGAGCGAAGGGCGGCAGGGTGGCCGTGACGAATACGGCCGCCACGTTCTTGACCTGCACCGTGGATTGCAACACGCTGGCAGGTATCTCGACGCCCATCCTCGCCAATACACTCGCCAGGGTCTGTACGGTGAAGTAGGTCTGCTGCTTGTCGCCGGTACCTTTCAGGCCAGCCACCAAGCCATAACCGACGAGTGAATTTTCCCGCACACCTTCGATCGTCGCTATATCTCGAATCAAGACCTTGTGAGTCTCCGCCAGGCTGTCCGTTACCACGATCAGCGAGAAAAGGGTGGCAAGCACAGCGAGCGATATCCAGTGGCGATCTTGATGCATTTCGTTCTCCTAAAAACCTACGATCCGCAGAATCCACCTCACGATGGGATTCGGAGGTCGCGTTCCCTCGCTGACGACGCCCTTGCCTTTGACCTCCACTTCAAGATCGCCCACATGATTTGACGCGACCGTGTTGGTGGCGTCGAGATCTCCGGGACGTACTAGCCCGCGGAGAATGACGGTCTCATGCTGGTTGTTCATGGTGATCTGCCGCTCGGCCTCGATTACAAGGGTCCCAGTTGGCAGGACGGCTGCGACACGCCCGGTGAGGGTGGTGCTGAGCGAAGTCTGAGAAGTGGCTTGTGCCTTTCCCGAAAGCTGCTGGGTGGAACTGGGAGAAAACAGATTATCGATACCCGCCGTTTTTAGTCTCCCTGGAAGGGCGGTGATCCCGGAATTCGCGGAGAAACTCCGGTTGCTCGATACGTTGCCCGTACTGGTGGCGGAAAGATTCTGAGCAACGCTGATGGTGACAAGATCGCCGACACGCGAGGCTTTGTAATCAGCAACCATGTTTGCAAGGCGGCCCGTGTCCGTCCACAAGCTGCCCGGTGTCGACATGGTTGGGTCCGGAGACTTCGCGGATACACGCTCGAGGTACGCGGCCAGGCCGTTGCCGGTGTGAGGAGGATCTTTTTTCCGAGCCTCCAATCGCAACGGAAGTGCGCTTGCTGCTATCAACCACAGAATCGCGAGAGTAAGAACCTTGTGATCGGACATTTCTTTCGGCCTTCCGTAAAGCTGCTCAGAGGTCGGCCCGCAGAAGATTTCGACGCACAACGACCGCAGATGCCACGCGCCCTCCGTGTAGCGTTCGGACATGCACCACCGCACCAGGGCCGCCGTTCTCGAGCGAAATGGCGGGCACAACCATGCGAACTCCTCTTCCCTCCCACGACAAGCTGACCCTTGCTCCGCGTTGCACCATCAGCTCCGGACCAAGTTCCGATTTGGTCGTGGTCATCCCGGAACCTGCGGCTGCATGCGAATCTCTCCGACGAGCATCAACGAGACCGGCCGTCTGAACCGACACGGGTTGAGGAGCCGGACCTTGGAGCCGCACGAGAAAAGGCAGACAGGCGGCAGCCTGAACGCAAGTAGCCAAAACATCCCACTTGCCCAGCCTGGGATTCCAGCCTTTCCGTAGGATCTTTAGCGGAACTCCGTCAGGAACCAATCCTGGAAGGCCACACTCGGGGCCACCATCCCCGCCCTGGTGACCCGGTTCAGGAGAAGCAATCGAGGGTAAGACAGAATGCGCTGCCGTTTGAACCCAATTGCCGAGTGCCAAGCAGCTCCGTCCGTGAGCCGCGTTCCGCACCGTAATCCGGTCGGGTGCACTGATAGTGGACAAACCCTCTCTTCCAGCACCTGAGGGCAGAATCTTCTTGAGAGCGCTGAGCAATTCTTCTCGCCGGATGACGCGAACACTTCCCCGCAAGGGAGCTTTCCCAAGTTGCACATCGCGAGCCTGATCAAGAAGCCGGGGGCATGTTCCGGGATCCAGCAGATCGGAAAGTGACAGCGTTGCGGATGTGATTTCCAGGGTCACTTTGAGCCTTACGTGGACGCAATCAACATGGTTGCCGTAACACGGAATCGCTGTCGTCACTCCGATGATGATCACGAAACTGTGAAGCCATCGCATGTCTCGAGCCATCCTGCATCAGCGTCCGAGTGTGTTGATATCCTGCAGCATCTGGTCGGCCGCATTGACTACGCGGGAATTTGCTTCGTACGAGCGCTGCGCGACGATCATCTGAACAAATTCGTCGACCACGCTGACATTGGACTGCTCGAGCATCCCCTGCACGACCGAGCCGAGACCTTCACTCCCGCCTGGCGCGCCAACCACGGGGTCGCCCGAAGCCGTGGTTGCAAGAAACAAATTGCTTCCCGTGCTATTCAGGCCCCCGGGATTGTTGAATAGAGCCAACTGCAGGCTGCCAACCTGTTGTGCTGCCGTTTGCCCGGGCAAGGTCACGCTGACGGTTCCGTCAGGAGCGACCGTCATCGATGTAGCTCCAGGCGGAATGGTGATCGAAGGCTGCACAGGGTTCCCGTCCTGAGTCACCAGATTTCCTTGCCCGTCGAGATGGAAACTTCCTGCCCTCGTGTATGCGGTCTCACCAGTTGGCAAGAGCACCTGGAAAAATCCTTGTCCTTGAATGGTCAGATCCAGGGGATTTCCAGTCTGACTGAAGTCGCCTTGCAGCTGGATGACCTCGGAAGCCGCCGTGCGGGTACCCAGGCCGACCTGCAGCCCGGCCACCATCGTTGTCTGTTGCGAAGCTGCCGCTCCCGGCATGACCAGATTCTGGTAAACAAGGTCCTCAAACTGCACGCGGCGGCGCCGGAAACCTGCCGTGCTCGAATTGGCAAGATTGTTGGCTACATTGTCGAGGTTCGTTTCTTGCGCCATCATTCCGCTGGCCGCCGTGTAAAGGGCACGAATCATGAATTGCTCCCTTCAGACTCGCGGCAGATCCTGCACCGCCGTCTGATTGAACTGGCTGTCAAAGATGCTGAGAGCGCGTTGCATCATTTCTGCGCTGCGCTGCACCGTA
>Ga0335070_10004345_pt1 | contig 16562 bp, 17 predicted proteins | sample Lox_Sample_13_FD_206722 | JGI IMG/M metagenome (GOLD analysis project Ga0335070, IMG submission 206722) | Soil microbial communities from Loxahatchee National Wildlife Refuge, Florida, United States - Lox_Sample_1.3 | ecosystem: Environmental > Terrestrial > Soil > Wetlands | place: USA... | reverse complement strand
GCGCGGGCGCTCAACGGCCTGCGCAAGGAGGTGTCGGGCGCGCTCGGTGCGCCGCTCTGGATCTCGATCGCGGCCGGCGTGTCGCTCGCCCGCCTCGCGGCGGATCTGCCGCCCGGCGCGCGCATCGTGCGCGCGATGCCGAACACGCCCGCGCTGGTGCGCGCGGGCGCGACGGCCTTCGCCGCCAACCCGAGCGCCACCGCCGCGGATCGCGCCACCGCGAAGGCGATCTTCGAGAGCGTCGGCTTCGCGTGGGAGGCGCCGGACGAGGCGCTGCTCGACGCGGTGACGGGCCTCTCGGGCAGCGGGCCCGCCTACGTGTTCGTCTTCCTCGAGGCGTTGGCCGACGCCGGCGTGCGAGCCGGCCTGCCCCGCGACGCGGCGCACCGGCTCGCCTGCCAGACGGTGCTCGGCGCGGCGAAGCTCGCGCTCGAGAGCGGCCAGCATCCGGGCCAGCTCAAGGACCGCGTCACCTCGCCCGGGGGCACCACCATCGCCGGCCTTGCGCGGCTCGAGGCCGGCGGCTTCCGCGCCGCCGTGCTGGAGGCCGTCGACGCCGCGGCGCGCCGCTCGCGCGAGCTCGGCGGGAGCTGAGCGCCCACCCGCGCTTCTGCTCAAGAAGACGCGGCGTTGCGTCGATTCCCTGCCACGGCCCGTACGCTCGCTTCGGGGGAGATCCTGTGCGCCTCTCGCCGCTCGACGTCCAGAACCACCGCTTTGCCCAGCGCCTGCGCGGCTACGACCCGGACGAGGTCGACACCTTCAACCGCATGGTCGCCGAGGACTTCGAGCAGGTGATCCGCGAGGCCGACGGGCTGCGCGATCGGGTGCGCCAGCTCGAGGCCCGCATCGCGGAGCTGTCCGCGCGCGAGGAGACGCTGCGCGACACTCTCGTGACGGCGCAGTCCGTGAGCGACGACCTGCGCCGGACCGCCGCGCGCGAGGCCGAGGTGACCCTCGCCGAGGCGGAGGTCAAGGCCGAGAAGGTGCTCGATGCGGCGCACCGCCGCGTCGCCAAGCTCGCCGAGGACATCCGCGAGATGCGCATGCTGCGGACGCGGCTGGCGGCCTCCGTCCGCTCCGCCATCGAGACGCATCTGGCCCTGCTGGAGGGGCTCGCCAGCGAGCTTCCCGAGGATCCGCTGCTCGACGGGAAGGTGGCCTTCATGGCCTCGAAGTCGCTGAAGCGTCCCGAGCCGGCCCCCGCGCCGGCCAAGCCCCCTGCCCCGGTGCGCAAGCCCGAGGCCGGGAGCGCTTGACGTCGGCGGCTCCCGCCTTAGATCTCCACGGGTTGGCGGCCCGCGCATCGATTCGATAGAAACGGCCGCCGATGCGGTCGAAGGTCCTTCCAGCGCCATGCCGATCTACGAGTACGCCTGCGAGAAGTGCGGCCACGAGTTCGAGCGGGAGCAGCGCATCACCGACGAGCCGGTGAAGACCTGCCCGTCGTGCCGCGCGCGCAAGGTGCGGCGGCTCATCTCCCGCACGGCCTTCGTGCTCAAGGGGAGCGGCTGGTACTCGGATCTGTACGCGAGCCCGAAGCCCGGCCAGAAGGAGGGCGCCTCCGGCGACAAGGAGGGCGCCGCGACCGGCAAGGAGGCGGCGGCGGAGAGCGCGGCCCCGTCGGGCGACTCCAAGCCCGCGTCCGACGGCAAGTCGGGCTCGGAGTCGAAGCCGGCGTCCAAGTCGAAGGGCAAGTCGAAGAAGCCGAAGGCCGCCGCCTGAGCGGCGCAGCGTCTTCTCCGGGGCAAGTCGAGCGCCCAGAGTACGCCGCAAGCGCCGCCTCGGGCGGCGCGCGCAGCGAGGCGAAGTCCGCGGCGCCGAGCGAAGTTCATCAGTTGGTATACTGCGGCCTCTCACGGAGGCCTGATGAGCTCCCCCCCGCGCGACACCGTGATCGTGGACGGCAAGGCGCTCGCGACGGAGCTCCGGAGCGAGATCGCCGCCGAGGTTGCCGCGATCACGGCCACGGGTGCGCGCCCGCCCTGCCTGGCGGTCGTGCTGGTCGGCGACAACCCGGCGAGCCTCTCCTACATCAAGGGCAAGCAGCGCGCGTGTGAGCGCGCCGGAATCGGCTCGCGCGAGATCCACCTGCCCGCCGCCACGAGCGAGCGCGAGGTGCTGGCGCGGGTCGAGGCACTGAACCGCGATCCCGACGTCGACGGCATCCTCGTCCAGCTCCCGCTGCCGAAGCCGCTCCGCGCGGGGGTGGTGACCGAGGCGGTCGATCCGGCGAAGGACGTCGACGGCCTGCACACCCAGAACGCGGGCCGGCTGCTGGCGGGCCTGCCAGGCCTGCGTCCCTGCACGCCGCTCGGCATCCTCGAGGTGCTCGACCGCCAGCGCGTGCCGCTCGAGGGCGCGAACGCCGTGGTGATCGGGCGGAGCGCGCTCGTCGGCAAGCCGGTGGCCCTGCTCCTCCTCGAGCGCCACGCCACGGTGACGATGTGCCACTCGCGCACGCGCGACCTCGCCGCCCGCGTGCGCGAGGCCGACGTCCTGGTGGCGTGCGCGGGGAGCCCGCTGCTGGTGAAGGGCGACTGGATCCAGCCCGGCGCCGCGGTCATCGACCTGGGCGTCAACGTGATCGACGGCCGACAGGTGGGCGACGTCGACTTCGACGCCGCGCTCGGGATCGCCGGCCTGATCACGCCGTCGCGGGGCGGTGTCGGGCCGCTCACCATCACGATGCTGCTCCGCAACACGCTGGAGGCATACCGCGCGCGACGGCGGCCGGCGGCGTGAGCAGTCTCCGCCGCACGCCCCTCTTCGCGCTGCACCGGGCGCTGGGCGCGCGGCTCGTGCCCTTCGCGGGCTTCGAGATGCCGGTGCAGTACCGCTCGATCCTCGAGGAGCACGCCGCGGTGCGCAACGCGGCGGGTCTCTTCGACGTCTCGCACATGGGCCAGATCCACCTCGAGGGCCCCGGCGCGGTGTCGAGCGCCGAGTGGCTGCTCTCGTGCCCGGTCGCCTCGCTCCACCCGGGTCGGGTCCGCTACGGGATGCTCTGCAACGAGACGGGCGGCGTGGTGGACGACGTCACGGTCTACCGCCTCGCCGAGGACCGGCTCTTCCTGTGCGTGAACGCGGCGAACGTCGAGAAGGACTACCGCTGGATCGTGCGGAACGCGGGCCCCGACACGCGCGTCGAGGATCGCAGCGCGCGCTCCGCCCTGCTGGCGCTGCAGGGACCTGCGAGCGCGGCGGTGCTGGCGCGCGTCTGCGAGCTGCCCACCGCGAGCATGAAGCGCTTCGCGTTCGTCGAGGGCGCCGTGGCGGGCGCGCGCGCGCTGGTCTCGCGCACGGGCTACACGGGGTCGGACGGCTTCGAGATCTATCTCGCGGCCGGCGACGCCGCCGGCGTGTTCGAGGCGCTGCTCGCCGCCGGGCGCGAGTCCGGCCTGCAGCCGGCCGGCCTCGGCGCCCGCGACACGCTGCGCCTCGAGGCGGCGCTCCCGCTCTACGGCCAGGAGCTCGACGACACCACCTCGCCGCGGGAGGCCGGGCTCGATCGCTTCGTGAAGCCGGGCGGATTCCTCGGCGCCGAGGCGATCGCCCGGCGCCACGCCGCTGGTGACCCGCGCGCCCTGGCCGGCTTCGTGCTCGAGGGCCGGGGCGTGGCGCGCGCCGGCTACGGCATCCTGCACGACGGCCGCGCCGTCGGCGTCGCGACCTCCGGCGCACCGTCGCCGACGCTCGGAAAATCGATCGGGCTCGGCTACGTTCCGCCGGCCCTTGCGGTCCCCGGCACGCGCATCGGGATCGCGATCCGGGACCGGGCGGTGCCGGCGTCGATCGCGTCGACCCCCTTCGTGAAGCGTTGACCCTCGCGCGTCGGATCGCCGTCCGCGCCGGTAGAGGAGGGAGTCCTTGGCGGAATACGAGATCCCGAACGACCTCCGCTACACGCTCGAGGACGAGTGGGTCCGCGTCGAGGGAGAGCGCGTGACGGTGGGCGTCACCGACTTCGCGCAGCAGCAGCTCGGCGACATCGTCTTCGTCGAGCTCCCCGAGGTGGGGAGCTCCATCGAGCGCGGCGAGCCCTTCGGCGTGATCGAGTCGGTGAAGGCGGTCTCCGACCTGTACGCGCCGGTCTCCGGCGAGGTGGTCGAGGTGAATGCGGAGCTCAGCGACCACCCCGATCACGTGAACGGGGACTGCTACGGCGACGGCTGGATGATCGCGATCGCCCTCACCGATCCCGGCGAGCCGGAGGGCCTGCTCGACGCCGCGCGCTACCGGAAGCACGTCGAGGAACGCAGTCGAGAGTGACCGGCGACCGCCCCCGCTACATCCCGCACACCGAGGCCGACGTCCGCCACATGCTCGACGTGATCGGGGTATCCGATCTCGACGCGCTGTTCGCGTGCGTCCCCGAGAAGCTGCGGCTCGCGCGCGCGCTCGACCTGCCGCGCGCCGCGAGCGAGCAGGAGGTGGTAGCCGAGCTGTCGCGCCTGGCGGCTCGCAACGCCAGCAGCGAGAGCCACGACTGGTTCCTCGGCGCTGGCACCTACGCGCACTACGTCCCGGCCGCCGTCTCTGCCCTCGCCTCCCGCGCCGAGTTCTTGACCGCGTACACACCCTATCAGCCGGAGATCAGCCAGGGCACGCTGCAGACCATCTTCGAGTGGCAGACGATGGTGTGCGCGCTCACCGGGATGGAGGTGTCGAACGCGTCGCTCTACGACGGCGCGTCGGCGACCGCGGAGGCGGTGCTGATGGCGATGCGCATCACGCGCCGGTCGCGGGTGGTGGTCGCTCCCGGGCTGCATCCGCACTACGCGGACGTGCTGCGCTGCTATCTGCGGGCGCTCGACGTCGAGATCGCGATGGCCGACGCCGGGCTCGAGGCCGCCGTCGACGACCGCACGGCGTGCCTGGTGGTGCAGCAGCCCGCCTTCCTCGGCACCGTCTCCGACCTGCGCGCGGCGGCGGCCGCGGCGCACGCCCGCGGCGCGCTGCTGATCTCGGTCACTGCCGAGGCCCTCTCGCTCGCGCTCCTGCGCGCGCCGGGCGAGCTCGGCGCCGACATCGCCTGCGGCGAGGCGCAGAGCTTCGGCGTGCCGATGAGCCTCGGCGGCCCCGCGCTCGGCTTCCTCGCCTGCCGCGAGCGCTTCGTGCGCCAGATGCCGGGGCGCCTGTGCGGGCAGACCGAGGACGCGCAGGGACGGCGCGGCTTCGTGCTGACGCTCTCCACGCGCGAGCAGCACATCCGCCGCGAGAAGGCGACGTCGAACATCTGCACCAACCAGGGGCTCTGCCTGCTGCTCGCGACGATCTACCTCTCGCTGCTCGGGCGCGTCGGGCTGCGCCGGCTGGCGCGGATCAACTACGCCAAGGCCGAGCACGCCAAGGCGCGGGTGCGCGAGACCCGAGGCCTGCGCCTCCCGCTCGCGGCGCCGACCTTCAACGAGTTCGCCGTCGGCGTGCCGGATTCGGGTGCGGCCGCGCTCGCGCGGGCGGAGGCGGCCGGCATCGTGGGCGGGCTCGATCTCGCCGACTACGCGCCGGAGCTCGGGCCCGCGGTGCTGGTCTGCACCACCGAGCTCGCGAGCCGCGCGGCGATCGATCGCCTCGTCGCCGCGCTGGCAAATCGATGAGCGACGCGAAGACGCCCGCGGATGGACCCGAGGCGATCGGCTTCGCGACCCGCGGCCTCGCGTGGGAGGAGCCGCTCTCGTTCGAGCGGAGCGTGCCGGGGCGGGTCGGCTACTCGCTCCCCGACCTCGACGTACCCGAGGCCGATCCGGCCTCCGCGCTGGGTGCCGACGCCGTGCGCGAGGACCTGCCCGGCCTGCCGGAGCTCTCCGAGGTCGACGTAGTGCGCCACTTCACCCGCCTCTCCACCTGGAACGCGGCGGTCGACCTCGGCCTCTACCCGCTCGGCTCGTGCACGATGAAGTACAACCCGAAGGTGAACGAGCAGGTGGCACGCCTGCCCGGCTTCGCGGGGGCGCATCCGCTGCAGCCGCCGGCACTTGCGCAGGGCTTCCTCGAGCTGGTCTGGAAGCTCGAGCGCCAGCTCGCCGAGATCAGCGGCATGGACCGCGTGAGCCTCCAGCCGGCGGCCGGGGCGCAGGGGGAGCTGGCCGGCATCATGATGGTGCGCGCCCATCACGAGCATCGCGGCGAGCGCCGGTCGCGCGTGCTGGTGCCGGACTCCGCGCACGGCACCAATCCCGCGAGCGCCGCTCTCAACGGCTACTCGGTCACCACCGTCACCAGCGGCCGCGACGGCGTGCTGCACCCCGACGCGGTGGCGGCCGCGATGGGCCCGGACGTGGCCGCGCTCATGATCACCAACCCCAATACGCTCGGCCTCTTCGAGCCGCACATCGCCGAGATCTGCGAGATCGTGCACCGCGGCGGCGGCCTGGTGTACGGCGACGGCGCCAACCTGAACGCGCTGCTCGGGATCGCGCGCCCGGGCGATCTCGGCATCGACGTGATGCACTTCAACCTGCACAAGACGTTCTCGACGCCGCACGGCGGCGGCGGTCCCGGCTCGGGGCCGGTCGGCGTCGTGAACGCGCTCGCGCCCTACCTGCCGGTGCCGATGGTGCGCAAGCTCGAGGGCAGCGAGGGCCGCGGCTACGCGCTGGACTACGAGTTCCCGCACTCGATCGGCCGCCTGCACGCGAACTTCGGCAATGTCGGCATGCTGGTGCGCGCCTACGCCTACGTGCGCTCGCTCGGTCCCGACGGCCTCCGCGCCTGCGCCGAGATGGCGGTGCTGAACGCCAACTACCTGCTGGCCCGGCTGCGCGATCGTTGGCACGTGCCGTACGACCGCCCGGTGATGCACGAGTGCGTCCTGTCGGACAAGGCGCTCGAGCCCACCGGCGTCACCACGCTCGACGTCGCCAAGCGGCTGATCGACTACGGATACCACCCGCCCACGGTCTACTTCCCGCTGATCGTCCACGGCGCGCTGATGATCGAGCCGACCGAGAGCGAGCCGCTCGAGGGCCTCGACCGCTTCGTCGCGGCGCTCGCCGCGATCGCCGACGAGGCGGAGCACGACCCCGAGCGCGTGCGCGGAGCGCCGCATCGCACCCGGCGGGGCCGCCTCGACGAGACGCGCGCGGCGCGCAGACCCGTGCTCCGATGGCAGCCCGACGCCGCGTCCTCCTGACGCTCGCCGCGCTGCTGTCCGCGGCCTGCGTGCAGGACGACGGACGGCGGTTCGACCCCATCCCCGGACACCAGCGCATGTCGGCCGAGAGCCAGCGCGAGCTCGGCTGGGACGCGGACCGCGAGATCCTGAAGGCGCTGCCGATGATCCACGACGTGCTCGTGCTGGAGTTCGTCGACGACCTGGGCCAGCTCCTGGTCGAGCACCTGGGAGAGCAGCCCTTCGAGTACCGCTTCCGCGTGCTCGTGAACCCCGAGCTCAACGCCTTCGCCGTGCCCGGCGGCTACGTCTACTTCCACAGCGGCACGCTGCTCGGCGCCGGAGACGTCGAGGAGCTCGCCGGCGTGATGGCACACGAGCTCGGCCACGTGAAGGGCGAGCACCAGGCGCGCATGGCGCAGGACGCCGCGATCCCGAGCCTGCTCGCGAGCCTGGCCGGCATCGCCGCCTCCGCCGCCACCCGGAGCGCGGCGCCGATGATCGCGGCCCAGGGCGCGAACGTCGCGCTCCAGCTCCAGTACACGCGGCAGTACGAGAGCGAGGCCGACAATCTCGCGACCGTCTTCATGACCCGCGCCGGCTACAGCCCCGAGGGCCTCGTCCGCTTCTTCGAGCGGATCCAGCTCGAGGAGCGGCGCGGCCCGAAGGACAGCGTCCCGGCCTACCTCTACTCCCACCCCGGCGTCGACGAGCGGATCGACGTGGTGAAGCAGCTCGCCACGAGCCTTCATCCAGTCGCCGCGCGGCCCGACCTCGACGCGCGCTTCGCCGCGATGCAGGGGCGCCTGGCCTGGTGCATCGACAACCAGCGCGCGAGCTGGTCGTACGTCGAGAGCTACGACCGCACCGCCACCGATCCGCTGCTCGCGGCGGCCGCACAGGCGCGCGCGGCCGAGCATCCCGATCAGGCGCTCGCGGCGCTCGAGCGCGCCGAGCGCCTCGAGCCCAACGACCCGCGCGTGGCCTTCGCGCGCGGCGAGATCTACGCGGCCGAGGGCCGCCTCGACGACGCCATCGCGTCCTACCGGCGCGCGGTCGCGCTCGACCCCAACCAGGCGGCCGTCCTGTTCGCGCTGGCGCGGGCGTACAAGGCGGCGGGCAATCGGCACAAGGCGGTGTTCTTCTTCGAGCAGGCGAGCTGGCGCGCGGGCGAGAAGGGCCCCCTGCGCGGGCTGGCCGACGGCGAGATCGAGCGCGGCGTGTTCCCGCTGGTCGAGTCGTCCGGCTTCGCCGACGGCGGGTCGGCCGACGGCGCGGCGACGGTGGCCGGCGCGCCGCGCACCGAGTTCGCGGCCGGCGATCCGCGCATCGCCTGGTGGGCGAAGCTCGGGAGCCACTGGCTCAAGTACAGCGACTACTTCAAGGTGCGCTGGGTCGATCCCAGCGGCACCGTCGGCGAGGCGGCGAAGCCGCAGCATCCGAAGCGGGCGAACCTCGCTGCCGTGCGAGACGCGCCGCTCGCGCCGGGAACCTGGCGCGTCGAACTCGTCCTCTCTGACCAGGTCGTCTACGAGGAGCGCGTCGAGGTCAAGCCCTAGCGCCCTCCTAGTCCCGCTCCTCGACGCGCTTGCGCGCGACCTCCGCCCACGCTCCCGTCGGCGCGCACTGGAGATAGCGGCGCCAGTGGTCGCGGGCGCGGCGGCGGAGGCCGAGCTTCTCGTAGAGCAGGGCGGTGGAGAGCTGCGCGTCGCCGCGCAGCGGATCGACGCGCAGCGCCGCCTTGTAGTGGGCGAGCGCGGCCTCGTTGCGGCCCTGCTCCTCGAACAGGCTCGCGAGGTTCAGGTTCGCCTCGACGTGCTTCGGATCACACGCGAGCGCCCGCCGGTAGCAGGCCGCCGCCTCCTCGGGCCGCTCCTGCTGGTGGTAGATGGTGCCGAGGTTGCAGTGCGCGTCGGCGAAGTCGGGGTCGGCCTCGATGGCGCGCCTATAGGCCTCGATCGCCGCGTCGAAGCGGTCCGGCCGCGTGTCGAGCCGGCAGCCCTGCTCGAACCACTCGAGCGCCGTCTCCGGATCGGGCGACGCCGCGCCGTCCCGGCGCGGCGCCAGCAGCGCCACGTCGTCGGGCCGCTCGGGCGCCAGCGCGAAGTCGATCACCATCTGCCCGGACGGCTCGAAGAGCGCGCCGCCGTGTCGCACCACGACGCGATCGGATCCCTCCAGCCAGACACGCAGCGAGGTCACCGGCTCGTCGACCTCGGGGATGCGCTCGCGCACCGCCTCCACGCTGCGGCGGATCCGCCGGAGCGGCACGCCGTGCTCGAGCAGCACCAGGATCGCCTTGATGCAGACGAGATCGCGAAAGCCGAACGCCGGCCGCTCCTCGGCGAGCGCCGTCGGCCGCACCAGTGCGCTGCGCTCCCACTGGCGCAGCCTCGCGGGCGAGATCCCAAAGAGGCGGGAGGCGTCGCGCAGCGAGTAGGCGGTCACGGCGACCCAGTGTACGCCGGGTTAGAATGGAACGTCGACGAAACGACGTTCCATTCCGAGGAGGTGCGAATGCCCGGCGTGCTCCAGGACCCGCGCGTCGTCGTCAGCTTCAAGGATCTCGAGACCGACGAGACGCTGCGAGAGAGCGTCGAGAAGCGCTGCCGCGCGCTCGCGGCCGAATTTCCGCGCAGCGCCCGCTACGAGATCACCATCTCGCCGGACGGCGCGGGCCACGTCACCCACGCGCGCGTGAGCGGCGGCCCGATCCACATCGATACCCACGCCCGCGCCATCGAGATGAGCCTCGCAGCCGACCGCGCGCTCGGGAAGGTCGCTCACCAGCTCCGCCGGCTCCACGACAAGCGCGTCTTCGCGCGCCGCCGCGCCGCGAAGAAGGCGAATCCGAAGCGGGGCGCGAGGAAGAAAGCGGCCCGCAAACCGAGGACGTGAGGCGCCGCGAGCGCGCCATCACCGGGCGACGAACGAGCTGATAGCATCCAGGGAATCGAGGAGGACCCCCATGAAGATCGAAGGTGGTTGCTACTGCCGCGCGCTGCGATTCTCGGCCAGCGGAGATCCGCTGTTCAAGGGACAGTGCCACTGCCGCGAGTGCCAGTACATCTCGGGCGGAGAGCCCAACGTCGTGATGGGCATGCCGGCGGCCGGCTTCTCCTACACGAAGGGCTCACCGAAGGGCTTCCAGCGCAAGGACCTCGACAAGCCCGTGACGCGCGAGTTCTGTCCGGAGTGCGGGACGCACATCCTGACGCGGGCGCCCGGCCTGCCCGGAGCCGTGCTGCTCAAGGTCGGGACGTTCGACGATCCGAAGGTGTTCGGCGCTCCGCAGATGGCGATCTTCACGATCGACAAGCAGAGCTTCCACCACGTGCCGCAGGGCATCCCGGCGTTCGAGCGCATGCCGGGCTGAACGGAGCGGCCGGCCCGCCCTAGCCCAGGATCAGGTGGAGCTTCACGGCGAGGAGCAGGTTCCCGGAGAGGTGGACCCGGCGCCGTAGGAACGCCTCGGGCGCCGACATCTCGCCGCGGTTGAGCGCGCGCCAAGTGCCGACGTCGAGCCGGACGCGCAGGTTCGGCTGCTCGGCCGGGCCCTCCGTCCCCGACACGGCACCGTCGGCGATACGCAGCGCGTAGACGCCGCCGCCCTCCCCTTCGAGCTCGAACTCGAGCGTCACGGGATCGCTGCCGAGCCGCGCGCGCCGCGCCGGATCGGAGGCAACCGCCTCCGGCACCCAGCGCGTGAAGAACGCTCCGGGCGTGATGTCGTCGGGAGGGACCGCGCGCTCGCCCATCAGCCGACCTCGCCGCGCAGCGCGGCGCCGGTGAGCGAGCGCTGCGCGCGCGCCACCGCCGCGGGCGGACCCGCCGCCACGACCCGACCGCCGCCGGGCCCGCCTTCCGGGCCGAGGTCGATCACCCAGTCGGCGCGCCGGATCACGTCGAGGCTGTGCTCCACCAGCACCACGCTGGCGCCGCCGTCGAGCAGCTCGTCGAGGCACGCGAGCAGCACCTCGACGTCCGCGGGGTGCAGGCCGGTGGTGGGCTCGTCCATCGCGTAGAGCGCGCGGGGCCGCCCCTCGCTCAGCGCGGCGGCGATGCGCAGCCGCTGCGTCTCGCCGCCCGAGAGCGTCGAGAGCGGCTGCCCGAGCCGGAGGTAGCCGAGCCCGACGCGCACCAGAGGGCGCAGGCGCTCCGCGACCCCGGGAGCGTCCGCGAAGAAGCCCGCCGCCTCGTCGAGCGTCATGTCGAGCACGTCGACGATCGAGCGCCCGCCGACTCGGATGCGCAGCGCCTCGGGTCCGTAGCGCCTGCCCTCGCACACGTCGCACGGCACGCACAGGTCCTCGAGGAACTGCATGTCGACCCACTGCTCGCCGGCGCCCTCGCAGGCCTCGCAGCGGCCGCCCGCCACGTTGAACGAGAACCAGCCGGGGCCGAGGCCCAGCGCGCGCGCCTCGCGCGTGGCCGCGAAGCGGCGGCGGATCGCGTCGAATGCCTTCGAGGCGGTGGCGGGATTCGAGCGCGGGCTGCGCGCCGGCGCCACGCCGTCGACCCACACCACGCCGTCGATCGCGCCGGCGCCCTCGATCCGATCGCAGGCGCCGCGGTCGGGAGCGCCGGCGAGCTGCCCGACCAGCACGGAGCGCACCAGGCTCGACTTGCCCGCGCCCGAGACGCCCGTCACGCACACGAGCTGCCCGAGCGGCACGTCGACCGTGACGTCCTTCAGGTTGTGGGCGCGCGCGCCCACGACGCGCAGATGCCCCGACGCCTGCCGCCGCGGCCGCGGGCGCTGTGCGAGCTCGCCGCGCAGCACGCGGCCGGTCGGCGAGTCTCGATGCGCGCGCACGGCGTCGAGCGGGCCCTGGACGAGGAGTCGCCCGCCGAGCCGCCCGGCGCCCGGGCCGAGGTCGATCACGTGGTCCGCCGCCGCCAGGATCTCGGGCGCGTGCTCGACGACGACCACCGTGTTGCCCTGGTCTCGGATCGCGCGCAGCACCGAGAGCAGCCGCGCGACGTCGCGTGCGTGCAGCCCCACCGAGGGCTCGTCGAGCACGTAGAGGGCCGCAGTCAGCGTGCCGCCGAGCGCGCTCGCGAGCTGGATGCGCTGCGCCTCGCCGCCCGAGAGCGTCCGCATCTGGCGGTCGAGCGCGAGGTAGCCGAGGCCGACCTCGGCGGCGGTCTGCGCGCGGGCCCGCAGCGCCTCGACCAGCCGGCCGGCGCGCGCGCCGTCGGCGGCTCCGAGCGCGAGCCCGTCGAGCCAGCCGCGCAGCTCGGCGATCGTCATGCGCGACACGGCACCGAGGTTGCGCCCGTCGACGAACACCGCGAGCGCCTCGGGCCGCAGCCGCTCGCCGCGGCAGTCGGGACACGGGTCGAAGCGCCGGTAGCGCGCGATCAGCACGCGCGCCTGCACCTTGTAGCGGCGGCTCTCGAGCCACTCGAAGAAGCCGCGCACGCCGTACCAGTCTCCGCCGTCGCCCTCGATCACGAGCCGGCGCGCGGCGTCGTCGAGGTCGGACCACGGAGAGTCCGCGGGGATCTCGAGGCGCTTGCAGGCGCGCATCAGGTCCTTCTGCAGGTACTTGCCCATCGGCGTCGTGAAGGGGGCGACGGCGCCGTCCGCCAACGACTTCCGCGGGTCCGGAACGACGCGCTCGACGTCGAGCGCTGCGACCCGCCCGAAGCCCTGACACGTCGGGCAGGCGCCGAGGGGGCTGTTGAAGGAGAAGAGCGCCGGCTCCAGCGCTGGGAATCGCCGGCCGCAGCCGTCGCAGGCGAAGCCCTCCCGATAGAGCGCGCGCTCGACGCCCTCGGGCACCACCCAGACCGCGCCCTCGCCGCGCGCGAAGGCGGTCGCGATCGCCTCGACCAGCCGGCCGCGCGAGTCCTCGCCGAGAGCCAGCCGATCGATCAGCACCAGCGCGCCCTCGCGCAGCGCTGCGAGCTTGCGCGGCGCGAGCTCGGCGAGGTCGACCAACGCGCCCGACGCGTCGAGCAGGCGCGCGTACCCGTCGCGCAGCAGGCCCGCGTGCAGCTCGGTGGCAGAGACCCGGCGACCCTGGGGCAGCGCAACGCCGAGCGAGACGCGGCGCCCGCGCCAGCGCGCGAGGACGCGTCCAGCCACGGCGTCCGCCGTCCCAGGCTCGGCTCGCAGCCCGCACTGCGGACAGCGCGTCTCGCCGATCTTCGCCCACAGGAGCCGCAGGTGGTCGAGCAGCTCGGTCGAGGTCCCCACCGTCGAGCGCGCGTTGGTGACGCGATTGCGCTGCTCGATGGCGATGGCCGGCGGCAGGTTGCCGATGCGGTCGACCTCGGGCCGCGGCAGGCGCTCGAGGAACTGGCGCGCGTAGGTGGAGAGCGAGGCCACGTAGCGCCGCTGCCCTTCGGCGTAGAGTGTGTCGAAGGCGAGCGTCGACTTGCCCGAGCCCGAGACGCCCGTCACGACCGTGAGGCGCCGCAGCGGAATCGAGCAGGTGACGCCGCGCAGGTTGTGCGAGCGCGCGTTCTCGATCTCAATGGACCCAGCGGGCTTCGCGGCGATCGAGTCGGCGGGCTTGGCGGCCCCAGAGACGGACGGCTTCGCGGCCATCGAGGCGGTGGGTGTGGGGATCGTATCGGCGGCCAACGCGTCGCCGTCAGTCGCGCGGGTCGGGCTCTTCCACGAGCAGCGTCACCGTGATGTGGTCGCCCGACTCGCTCTGGCCCATGTGGACGACGGTCACGCCCGGGCGCGCCGCGAGGAACTTGTTGAGATCCTCCTCCACCTCCTTGGCGAGGCCGCGCACCACCACCGCCCGCAGCGCGATCGGATTCATCCCTCTGCCCTCACCGCCTGTCGCGTCGCCTCGGCCGCGTAGCGCTCCTTGCCGGCGGCGGCCGCCGCCGCAGCGACTGCGCGCCAGGCCTGTGCGCCCGGATCCTCGCCGAGCACGCGAGAGATCTCGCGCACCAGGAAGCTGTCGCCTTCGGCGATCGCGCCCTCGCGCAGCGCGGCCAGCCGATCTCGCGCACCCGCCTTCTGGAAGAAGCCGATCGCGTCCCAGCTCCGGCCCTCGGCGAGGTACGCCTCGGCCAGCCGCAGCGCGGCATCGGCGCCGAGCTCGCGCTCGATCAGGTGGCGGCGCTCGAGGGGATTCGGGATCGATCTCTTCGCCATGCTCGACCTTCGACCTCTAGTATCGGACCACGTGGGGATCCACTGTAAGCGACCAGGCCTCGATGCCGCCCGCCAGGCTCCACACGTCCCGGAAGCCATGCCGTGAGAGGGTCCCCGCCGCGCGCGCGCTGCGGCCTCCCTTGTGGCAAAGCACCACCACCGTCTCGTCCCGCCAGCTCGCGAGCCGCTCGATCTCCGCCTCGAGGCGCCCGAGCTGCACGAACTCGGCACCCTCGATGCGCGAGCGCTCGAGCTCCTCCGGCTCCCGCACGTCGAGCAGCAGGAAGCGCTCGCCGCGCGCGCGCATCGCCGCCACCTCGGCGGCGCTCTTCTCGCGCACCTCGGCGGCGGGCTCGACGCCGCAGAGGCCGTCGTAGTCGACGAGCTCGACGAGCGTGCGGCGCTCCCCGCAGAGCGGGCAGTCCGGGTCCTTCTGCAGCTCGTACTCGGCGAAGCGCATGGCGAGCGCGTCGTAGACGAGGAGCCGCCCGATCAGCGGCTCGCCGATTCCCGCCAGCAGCTTCACGGTCTCGGTGGCCTGGACCAGAGCGACGAGCCCCGGCAGCACGCCGAGCACGCCGCCCTCGGAGCAGGACGGCATCGAGCCCGGCGGAGGCGGCTCGGGATAGAGGCAGCGGTAGCAGGGCCCTCGGCGCGCATCGAAGACGATGGCCTGCCCCTCGAAGCGGAAGATCGAGCCGTGGACGTTCGGCTTGCCGAGCAGCGCGCAGGCGTCGTTGGCGAGATAGCGGGTCGGGAAGTTGTCGGCGCCGTCCACGACCACGTCGTAGTCGGCGAGCATCGCCAGGGCGTTCGCGGACGATAGTCGCACGGCGTGCGTCTCGACCTTGACGTCGGGGTTCTGCGCGAGGATCCGCTCGCGGGCGACCTCCGTCTTGGGCCGCCCGACGTCGCGCACGCCGTAGAGGATCTGGCGCTGCAGGTTCGACGCGTCGACGACGTCGGAATCGACCAGGCCGAGCGTGCCGACGCCGGCCGCGGCGAGGTACTGCGCCACGGGGCAACCGAGGCCGCCGGCGCCGATCAGGAGCACGCGCGACGCGAGCAGGCGCCGCTGCGCGTCGACCCCGAACTCGGGGAGCGCGAGGTGCCGCCGGTAGCGCTCGAACTGATCGGGTCGCAGCAACGGCCGTGCAGCCGGAGGCGGGACCATGTCGCGGAGGCTATCGGAAGCGCCTCGGGGCGCAAACCGCACAGCGAAAGGGCCTCCCGACGCGGCGGGAGGCCCCCTTCGAACGACGCGGCGCAGGATGCTGCGCGCGGCTACTGGACGTCCTCGCCGGCTTCGGCCTTGGGCGGCGTCACCGTCACCTTGTACGCCTTGCGCGGCTTGTCGGTGAACTTCCACTCGACCGTCACCCAGTCCTTCTTCTTGATGTCCTCCCACTTCGTCTTCTCGCCTTCGACGACCGTCGAGTCGAGCTTCTCGAAGGGGACCTTGTCGCCCTTGCGGTTGTCGACGATCAGCTTCTTCGCGCTGATCTCGTCGACGACGCCGCTGAACTCGCGCGACTGCGCGTGCGCCGCCGCTGATACCAGCGACAGGCCGAGCGACAGCACCGCGATCCCGCCGACCTTGCGAACGATCTGGAGCATGGAACCGCCTCTCCTTTTCCCCGGTGCGCTGCCGCGAGCCGGCGTGCGCAGCCCCAACGACGGTCGATTCGACGAGGGGTCGACCGTCCTATTCGCGTTCCCCGCCGGCGCCTCATGCGCCGATGTCCCGCCGCCAACCCGCCCACGCAACGTGGCGCAGGACGATGCTGGTGCCGGAGGTGGGACTCGAACCCACACGGCCTCGAGGGCCGGGGCCTTTTGAGGGCCCTGCGTATGCCAGTTCCGCCACTCCGGCGGGCGGGCGCGCCAACATACCATGCTGCGGAGCAGCTTCCACGCGCGCGCCATATCGAGGCTTTACAGCGCCAGACCCCGGCGATAGCTTGCCCGGCCGTCCGCTGGGGCTGTAGCTCAGTTGGGAGAGCGCTTGAATGGCATTCAAGAGGTCGGGGGTTCGACTCCCCCCAGCTCCACCAGCGGACTCCCGCGGGTTTACCGCTAAAGTCCGAACGATCGCGGCGACTTATCGACGGCGGTGACACCGAACGGTGGTACCCGGTTCTCCGCTGAGGTACCCTGTATCCCGCCGTCCCGTGGTTCCACAGTGGTTCCATGGTGGTTCCACGGGGCGCGACACCGGGAGGGATCCCGTGCCGCGGATCACCAAGCGCGCCGTCGACGCGCTGGCCCCGACCGACCGGTTCGAGGCCTTCCTGTGGGACGATGCGCTGCCCGGATTCGGCG
>Ga0335070_10004344_pt1 | contig 16567 bp, 10 predicted proteins | sample Lox_Sample_13_FD_206722 | JGI IMG/M metagenome (GOLD analysis project Ga0335070, IMG submission 206722) | Soil microbial communities from Loxahatchee National Wildlife Refuge, Florida, United States - Lox_Sample_1.3 | ecosystem: Environmental > Terrestrial > Soil > Wetlands | place: USA... | reverse complement strand
GCTGAGGCCGATTTTCGTGAGGCTCTGCGGATTCGCGAAAAAACTCTCGGCAACCATCGTGACACGGCTGAAACTCTTTACGCCCTTGGCGAAATGCTCGTGACTGTCGGCCGTCACGACGACGCTTCGCCCCTGCTCGAGCGAGCCTTGTCAATTCGCCGTCAACTCCTCGGCCCTGACCATATTCAAGTCGCCGATACTCTGGGCCAGATCGGAGCGCTGGAATTCCGGCGGGCAAGATACCATGCCGCCGAGCACTGCTACCGGGAGCAGGTTCAGATCCTGGCCAAGTTGTTCCCGCGGGGCGGCGTGCCTCTTGCTCATGCCATGACGGACCTGGCCTCAAACCTCTCCGACCAGGGCAGCTTCGTTGAAGCGGAAGAGCTCTTCAGGCAAGCGATCGACATGGAAACCCGGCACGCGATAGACGACACGCCCGATCTGGCGCGGAACGATTACGCCAATCATCTGAACGCGCTGGGCCGCTATCGCGAGGCGCGCCCCGTTGCTCAGTATGTCTATGACGATTGGTGTCGAGGGGCAGGTCTTCATCCCGGCCGCGCGTATATCGGTCAGAAGATGGGGATCATCTTCTTCAACCTAGGCGAGGTCGACGGCGCCGAGAAATACTTCATCCAGGCGGACAATGACTGGGAGCAACTTTTCGGCGTCCAGCACTTCATGCGGAGCATGGCCTGGATAGGCCGAGGCCTCGTCGCCGAGTCACGCGGAGACCTGGACACCGCCCGGCAGTTCTTCTCACAGGCGGCCGACCTGCGGCGAAGCAGGCTCACGCCGCAACATCCGTTGACGGCGGAGGCGGAGATCCACCTAGCCCGCGTCACGGCTCCCGAAAATACCGCCCAGGCGGTGAGCTTATGTACACAGGCCCTGGAGAACATCCGCGCCACGTTCGGGCCCGACCATCTTCTGGAAGCGTGGGGACTGAAGCAGCTTGCCGGTATCCATCAGAGACTCGGCGACGTTGCCGGGGCCGAAGCAGCGTACCGCCAATCGCTCGAGATGCTCCGTGCCATCGGCCTTCGGAATCATCCCTATGTTGCGGACGATGCTGTCGGCATCGCCGATGTACTGCTGGGGCGAGGCGATCGCGACGGCGCGAGGCCGCTGTTTGAGGAGGCGCTCCGGATCCGTCGGGCCTGTTACGATCCCACCGATGCCCGAATCACTGCGATTGAGGATCGTGTAAGCCGCGTGGGGTCGGCCGGCGATTGAACTCGAATCGCCCAGGAGTATTTTCCGGCACTGGTCAGCGGCTACTTGCTGCTCAATTCTGCCAACCGCCCCGTCGCCATCCTCCGCGCGGCCTCTGTTTGCTGGTCGTGGAAGCCTTCCGTGGAGGCCAGATACTGCGTCAGCGCCTGCTTCGCTTCCGAATCGCGCCCAAGTTCGTCGTAGAGCATCCCCAGATGAAACAACACCATGCGGCCGCCCGGCCCGTACTCCTGGTCCGCGATCCCGCGAACGGACTCGAGTTCGGTCAGGGCCTCGTCCTTCCGGCCGGCCGAATGCAGGACGGTGGCGAGCAGGTCGGTGAATCGCGCCCGGCGGTAGGGCACTTTGAGCCGTGCCCGTCGGAGCACGTCCGCGGCCTCGGTCAGATTTCCCTGACGCTCAAAGCACTGTGCCAACAGCTCATAGACCGCGGGGTTGTCGTCGAACCAGGAAAGAAGCAGGTAAAGGTCCTTCTCGGCATCGTCGAAACGGTTTTCCTCGACGGCGATCTGGGCCCGCATCAGGTATGGATAGGTCATCTTCGGGCTGAGCTCGATTGCTCTTGCCGCGGCCAGAGCGGCCTCTTTCCCGCGTCCCACGGCATGCAGCGCAACGGCGTATCTCGAGTAGTTGAAGGCCGAGAACGGATCGGAGCGGATGCTGCCCTCCCACAACGACATCTCCGATTTCCATACGGCGCTGTATCGCACGGTCTGCACGGTCAACAGGAGACAAACCCCGCCGGCGATCACCAGCAAGACCGCGCCGGCGCGGCCTTCGCGTCCCACGAGCGTGCGTTCCAGCCAGGCTGCCAGGGCGGGGACAACGATCATTAACAGCCCCAGCAAGGGAATGTAGAGATAACGGTCATGGACCAGTTGCTCAGGGATGAATGCGCTGGCGTTCATGGTGGGGAGCAAGGTCAGCACAAAGATCGCCAGCCCCAGTTGCCGCACGGGGTCTCCGCGGCACAGCCGGAGCAGCAGAAATCCAAGCGCCGCTGCTCCGATCAGGGGAATGACGAAATTGGCCGCTCCGATGTTCTCGATCGTCACCGGTCGAAGCTGGTAGGAGGGGCCGATCCAGTACGGGATGAAGGCCTGCCGGATGTAAAAGACCAGCATCGAGGGAAGAGTGGCCATGGCGGCGAACGGCCCAGTCTGCCAGGGATAGTGCTGGATCATCCGGCCGAGCACCAGCAGCCTCACGACCAGGTAGACGACGACAACGGCTGCGTATGGTGCGGCGCGGCGAACGGCGGAGAGGATCCGTGCTTGCCGCGAAAGTCGTTCCCGGTCCAGCACCAGCAAGGCGGTCAGCACAATGAAAGGGAAGACGATACAGAACTCTTTTGCCAGAATTCCGAAGGCAAAGAGCAAGCCGGCGATGGTCCGCCGCCTCCAACCTCCTTGTCGCCCGGCGGACAGCTCGCACCATAGTGCGCCGACCATACCCAGCGCGGCCAGCAAGTCCATCGATCCCGAAATCCAAGTGACCGATTCCACGTGGACGGGATGGACGGCGAAGACGATCATGATTGCGGCCGCGACCGGGCGCTGCACACGGAGTCGGCGAAGCAAGCCGTATCCCAGAAATCCCACTCCGACGTGGAGCAGCAGGCTGGTCGCGTGCCAGCCGAACGCGCTGCCGACTCCGAACAAGCGATAGTTGAGCATCCACCAAAGCACGAACGTGGGTCGCCAGTAACTGATCCAGGGCTGGTCGCGGTTGCCCTGAAAGGCCCACACGTCGGAAAAAACGGCCTTCCAGAAGTGCTTGCCGCCGCGGATGAGTTCATTCCCGACGATCTGGTCGAGATCGTCATAGACGAATGCGCCGCCAAGGCCGTTGGCGAATGCGGCCACCGATAATGCGGCGATCGCGGCCAGGATGGCTGCATCGGTCGATCGCCCGGATCCGCGTCGCTGCTGCAACCCGGAAGATGTCACCATCTCTCTGCTGCCGCGGTCATTCACCGAAGTGCCTCTCCCCGGGTCGGGAGTGTGGGTGCGGTTCCTGCATCACGCTGCTGAGGTTGCGTCGAGATCCTCATGCCTCGAGCCGAATGGCAAGCATGGTGATGTCGTCGCTCGGCGGCTGACTGCGAGTAAACTGCTTGATTGAGCGTCGTATCCGCGACATCAGTTCCGTCGGGCCGTGGACCAGGCTTGCCTGCAGGGCCGCCGCCAAACGGTCGTCGCCGTATTGCTTGCCCTGCTCGTTTTCAGCCTCCGGAACGCCGTCGGTGTAGAGGAACACTGTCGCGGGCAGTCCGCCGAAATCGAGGGTGCCCGCGGCGTACTGGAAGTCTTTTTCGATCCCCAGCGGCAGGCTCGGCTCGGGATTCAGCTTCTCGGCGCGGTCGGCGTGCAGCAGATACGGTCCGGGGTGCCCGGCGTTGACGTAGGTCAGCCGGCCCGAGGCCGGATCGAGCAGGCCGAAGATCGCGGTGATGAACCGGGCCTCGGACACGTTTCCGCAAACCAGCTCGTTGAGTGCCTCCACACCCCGGACCAGATCGGTCTCCGTCACCAGCGTCAGGTGGACGCCCGCCTGCAGATTGGCCATGAGCAGGGACGCCGGTATGCCCTTGCCCGATACGTCGGCGATGACCACCGTCACCAGGCCGTCGGGCCGCAGGAAATAGTCGTAATAGTCGCCGGAGATCTTCTGGCCGGGGTCATTCAGGGCGTCAATGGTCAGGCCGTCCTTCACCAGCGGTTCGGGCGGAAAAAGCTGCGACTGAATCTGGCGGGCCCATTGGAGCTGAATCTCCACCTGCTGCCGTCGCCGCATCTCCTCGACCAGTTGCACGTTCGCCAGGCCCATTGCGCCCAGCCGCCCCAGGGCGGCGAAGAAATCGATGTCCTCCTTGGTATAGCCGCCCGAGGAACTGATGCGGTCGCCGTAGATCACGCCTCGCACCTGCTGGAGGTACTCCATCGGCACGCACATGGCTGACCGGATGTTGTTCGAGATCATGCTCGCCGTCGGATCCACTTCCGCGTCGGCGGTGTCGGTGACCAGGATACGCTCGGCGTTGTGCAGCGAGCGATTGACCAGGCTTCGGCTGATGCGAAACTCAGCGGTGGGGTCGTCGCGGAGATTGCGCAGGCGAACCCATTGCGGCGGATGGGGATCACCCGCCCAGACCGCGATCCCCGCCCGCTCGAACCTCAGCAGTTCCACGCAGATGTCTACCACTTCCCCCAGGAGGTCGTCGCGGTCGAATCGGCCGGTGAGCCGCGCGTTCAGCTCGTACAGTTTCTCCAGGCGTCGCTGCGGGAGGTCGAGCCGCTGTTGCGATCCCCAGGCGCTGGTCGCGAATCGCGTGTCGGTCTGCCCGTCGCTCAAGACAATTGCCGGCTTCGAGTCGGCGAGGATCGTCAGTACGCATCCGCCGATGCCGATCTGGTCCCCCTCGGCGACCGGCGACGTGGTCACCGGGCGGCCGTTGAGCAAGGTCCCGTTCTTGCTCCGCAAATCCTCGATCCAGAAGGCCCCGTTGGCGTCGCGGAAAATCCGCGCATGCCGCCGGGAGGTACTGGCATCTTCCAACGGCACATCGCAAGAGGCGTCGCGGCCGATGACCGCCTCGTTTCGGCTGATCTCAATCCTCCGCGGCTTGCGACGGTCGAGATAATGAATCTGTAACGATGCCATAGGCGCCCTCAGATGCCGTTTTGGGGCACTGAGCGTATCTCCGGACTACTCCCAGCCGGGGTCCGGACAGTATAGCCGGAACGGCCTCAGGCTGTTGAGGAGGCCCGACCCGCCCCCCATCCGGTGCCCCCGGGGACACAGGGAACCTCGTAACAGCAGGAGTTGACTACAGTTATGGGACGCCAAACGACGATGTATGCACAGGAGCGATAACGTTGTGGTAGTGCGCGCCCAGCCTCGCGATGCGCAGTTCCGCGAATCCGGGGCCGGTTGCACAGGAGGGCCACACTCCTTTGCCCTGTAGTCGAAGGAGACATAGGTTTTGGTGATCGATCCACTTACCTGCGAGCGATGCCGCGGCAGACTGGAACCTGACGACGCTGTCTCCATCATAGAAGGTCTCTGCCCAACATGCCGTGGGACCGGAGGGAGCGACTTGGTCCAGTCGCTGACCGCCGCCGACGTGCACTATGGCTCGCCGACCCAACCAGCCGCTCAGACTTCAACCCTGGGCAGGGCTCCACTCGGGGCCAAGCCGCCAACCCGCGCGCCAGGCGTTATGCCGAATAGCGCTTGTCTGGTGGCCGGCACAACGGTGACGGCCAGGAGTGGAACCCCTACGGCCTCGGCTGCGAGCAACCCCATCCGAAGTCCCGGGCCGGATTCCGTGCCACCCCGCGCCTCTCGCGACGAGGACCGGTCGGTCAACCGATTCCGCGAGTCGTCGGGCGGTAACAGGCTCGGGCGAAATTTGGTCATCGACGCGCCGTCGACGTTCCGGCGAGTAGCGCCGGCGGTTCCGTTCGGCCCGTCGACCAATGTTCGCCGTCGCCGCCGCGATCTCGTCGTCGGCGTGACCATTGGCGCGATCGTGACAGTGATCCTCTGCGGCTACTTTCTGATTTACCGCCAGGCAGCGGCCCCGGTGGTCATCGCCCCCAGGCAGCCTGACCGGATCATGACGCTGACCGTCACGCCGCCCTGGGCCACTGTGATGCTCGATGGCCGGGTGCTCGGGCAACCGGACGCATCGGGTAAGCTGGAGATATCGGTTCCCGGCGGCGAGTCCGCGGTTTCGTGGCTGGAGGTATCCGCCGAGGGTTACCACGGCATTCGCAGGCCCCTCTCCAGCTACAGCGGCACGCAGGACGTCACCATCGAGTTGATCCGCATGCCTTACGAAGTGGCGGTGCGAACCATGCCGCCGAAGGCTGAGATCTGGATTGACAACGAATTGAAGGGCTACAGCCCGCTGCGGCTCACTTTGTTGCCGACCGAGAACCCGACAATCACCGCCAAGCGAGAGGGGTGCAAGCCCGTCTCGCGGCAGGTGACCGCGCCAGACAAAGGCGGCCTCGTGGAAGTTGATCTCTCCCTGGATGTCGCGAACGTCGTGGTGCAGGTCGAGTCCGAGCCACCCGGCGCGATGATCGCCATGGACGGCATCCTCCGCGGCCCGGCACCGCTGGCCGTGGAGATGGATCCTTCGTACCTGGGAAAGGATGTGCAGATCACCGCCACGCTGGAAGGCTATGAGCGGGCCTCGACGCAGGTCGCTCTTCCGGCCAAGGCCGGAGACGGGCCGATTCCGGCCAGGTTGCCCCTCGTTCGCCGAAAAGCCGAGGTCGAATTGTGGACCACGCCGCCCGGCGGATACCTGGTCATGGACGGCCGCGATCTGGGGCCTGCGCCGGTAGCGGTGAAATTCGAGCCCACCCAGATCGGCACGACGACCATCGTCACCGCCTCGCTGGCGGGCACTCATTACGGCCGGTATGAGCTGACCATCCCGCCGATTGGCGAGCCGCTCCGCGTGACCATTCCGATGGATTTCAACGTCCGGAAGGTCGTGGTTGTCGTTTCATGCCCCACCGGCGGGCAGGATGTCGGCTTGCGCGGCACCGACAGCGGCATCACCGGCAGTGGCGTTGCACCGAAGGCGAAGGCCGGCGTGCCGTCGCCTGCCGACGCGTCCGCGCAGGCCGAGACCGTTGTGCTGGCGGACCAGGCGGTGGAAGTCATTCACTCGCTGAACGCCGAGCAGCGGTTCGCGTTGCTGGTGGATACCGATGACGGCGTGGAAGTCTGGCCGGGGGCGGTGGAGACCGAAGTCGCGTCGGATGAGCAGAAGGTCCGCGCCTATGACATGATCCGGTCTGCCCGATCGCCGAGCGAGGGCCGCGTCGCGGAGGCAATCCGCGCATCTCTGGAGTTTCAGCCGGACACTATCTGGCTGTTCGCCGGCGGCAAGCTGGCGCAAGAGGACCTTGAGCAGCTCAACGACTGGAGCGAGGACCGTGACGTCGCCCTGCACATCGTTCGCGGCTCAACGGAGGCCGACGATGCCTGGCTTCGCGAGTGGGCCACCGACCATCGCGGAACCGTGAGCGTGCTGGGCCGTGACCATCTGCCGGATGTCGCGCTGGGCCAGGGCGAAGAATAGTCTTCCGCCTGGCCGAAGTTCTTACCGGCTCCGTCTCAGCTTCAATATTGTCTACTACGGCGCGGCGCCGGTTCCGATAATTGGCCGCGTGCGTTCGATCCGCAATTCGCCCCACCGTAGCTTGCCGAATTCCATCATCTCGCCACCCCACGTGGATATACTGAAGTAGGGGCCGTGGCTCATGTCGCCACGAGGGGAAGGTACGGCGACGTACCTCGCGAGGAGGGGGATATGGAAAGGACAGCAAGTTTCCGGTGGTTCGCGCTCTGCTCGGCGGTGGTCGCGCTGCAGGCGGCCACAGCATGGGGCCAGGCCCAGGCGCCGACCTGCCCGGTCGTGGAAGACATCTCCGTGAACGTCACGTCGCAGGAGGCCGTGCCTTTCACCGTGGGCGTCAAGAATCTCGGCAGCGGCTATGTCAGCATCTATCAGTACCCGCTTGGGGGGACACTCGTGCCCGGCAAGGAGTCGACTGATTTTGTGTTTATTCCCGATGACGGCTTCACCGGGACGGCCACATTCATGTACCGCGTGACACCGGAATCCGGCTGCCAGCGCGGGGCCCTGCTCGGAAAGGTGACGTTTGTGGGGCCGACCACGGGACAGCGGTTCGGCAGGTCGCGGGAGCCTTCGCTCTGCGGCACGGGCACGCCGATGGTGATCGCGGTGACGGGCCTGATCGGAGCGAGGTTTGTACGCCGGCGCCCGAAAGGATGAAGGATGAAAAATGAAAGGTGGTCCACTCCGGTTGAGAGTGAGCCACCTTTCATCAATCGACCTTCAAGTTTCCGCCGCCAAGGGTGCCGGCGGCTGGAATCCACCCCATCAAGTCATGCCAGCTTCTCCTCGGCACGGGCCAGCAACGTGGCGAAATCAAGCTTGCTGTGGCAGGCGTGCGCCGCCGCGGCCAGATCCGCCAGGTGCCAGTCTCGCTCCTCGGGCGATAGCGCGGCAAACAGCCGACGGGCCTCCTCGCGGCACCCGTCCATCTCGTAATACGACAGATAGCGGACGATGTCGTTCAGAGCCGCCTTGGTGCCGGCGGCTCGCCGGCAACTACCGTCGCAGGCGTTGCAGAACCGCTTGCCGGTCCGCTCCAGGACGCCGATGACGGCGGCCATCTGCTTCTTGTCCAGCGGCTTGAACTTCTTGGCGGCAGCCACGTTCTCCTTGAGTATTTCGATGCTCGGTATGTCGTTGCAGATGCTGGCGATGCGCTCGTCGGTCCAGACGGCGTGCAGGGTGGCGGTGTAGGTGTTCAGGCCCATTTTCTCAAAATCGGGCAGGAACTTGGGGGCCTCTTTGGCGCCGCGCATCTGCTTCATGCTGATGAGGCCGACGCCGGCCTTGTGGCAGGCATCGAGGGCCTTGTTGAAATCGGCGTTCTCTTTGACGGTCAGCGGATCGTAGGCGGTCATGAGGGCATCGACCCAGCCGCCTTCCGCCGCGTTCTTGAGCAGATCGGCGCGGACCGGAAAGCCGGTGTGGGTGCTGAAGCCAGTGAACTTGACCTTGCCGGACTTCTTCAGCTTCCCAGCCGCGGCTTTCCATTCCTTGTCCTTCGGCCAGTTCACTTGCGCGGTGTCGGGCTCACCGCCTCGGCTGCCGCCGCCGACGCCGTGAATGAAGAAGAGGTCGATGTAATCGGTCTTGAGCGCCTTGAGGCGATCGTCGACTTTGCCGGCCCATTCCTCGGGGGTCTTGCCGCCGTCCTTGGTGACGATGAAGAACTCCTTGCGGTTGCCCGCCTTGGCCATCCACTCGGCGAGGAGCGGCTCGACCTGCCCGTTCACGTAGCTGGCGGCGGTGTCGATGTAGCGGATGCCGGCGGCGTACATGGCGTTCAACATCCGCTTGGAGGGTTTGCGGGTGGTGCCGAGGTTGAGGATCGAGACCTTCACGCCGGTTTTGCCCAGCGGGCGGGTCGGCACGAGGTCTTCCTTCTTGAGCTCCTTCTCCTCGCCCTCCTCTTCTTCCTCCTTCTGCTCGGGCTGGATGGCCTTTGCCGTCGCGGCAAACGCGGCCGCGGTGAGGCTGGCTTTGACGAAGTCGCGTCGTGAAACAGTAAGGTCGTTCTCTCCGGTCATGGTTTTGCTCCTTAAAGAGAAAGGGCGAATTATGAAGGATGAAGAGCGAAAAAAGAAGGGCCGGCAGAGGGCGTGCAAAAAAGCCCACGGCCGCGTTACGCCGTGGGCTTTGATTTGCGTCTTGTGGCGTTCTACGTCGGCCGGGGAAGGCCGACGCTACGAAATCGGGCAGATCGACCCGCGGAATCAGGCGGGCCAATGCGCCGATCACGCCAGCTTTTGCCGGGCCCGTGTGAGCAAGGTCTCGAAGTCGAGCTTGCTGCAACAGGCGTGCGAAGCCGCAGCCAGGTCGGCCGAGCTCCAATCACGGTGCCGCGGCGACAGCCTGGCAAACAGTTCCCGGGCCCGCCCGCGATCGCCGTCCATCTCGTAATAGGACAGATAGCGGACGATGTCGTTTAGTGCGGCCTCAGTGCCCGCGGCCCGCTTGCAGCGACCGTCGCAGGCGGCGCAGAACCGCCGGCCGGGCTGCTTGTACAGATCGAGCATCGCGGCCATCTGCTCTTTCTTGAGCGGCTTGAAGTTCTTGGCGGCGGCCACGTTCTCCCTGAGGATCTTCAGATTGGTCATGGCGGAGCAGATGCTGGAAATCCGCTCGTCGGTCCAGACGGAGTGAAGGACCGCGGCATTGGGGCTCAGTCCCAAGTCCTTGAACGTGGGCAGGTCTTTCTCGATGTTCTTCAGCCCTCGTCCGGTCTTCATCGCGATCAGACCGACGCCGGCCTTGTGGCAGGCGTCGAGGGCTTTGTTGAAGTCGGCGTGTTCGTGGACCGTCGGCAGGTCGTACATGAGCATAATCGCGTCGACCCATCCGCCGGCGGCGGCGTTGTTCAGGAGTTGCGTGCGGATGGGAACCTCGCCGTGCAAGGCGAAGCCGGCGAACTTGATCTTGCCGGACTTCTTCATTTTGTCGGCGGCGGCGGCCCATTCCTTGGACTTGGGCACTTCCAGGATTTCCTCCGGAGTCATCTTGAACTTGATCTCCGGTTCGCCGAGGCCGTGAATGAAGAACAGGTCGATGTAGTCGCTCTGGAAGTTCTCCAGGCGCTTGTCGAGCATCTTCACCCATTCGTCCGGGGTGTTGGGCATGTCCTTGCTGACGACGAAGAACTCCTTGCGCTTGCCTTCCTTGGCCAGCCATTTGCCCAGGCCGTTCTCGTGCTTTCCGTTCTCGTAGGCGGCGGCGGTGTCGGCCATGCGAACACCGGCCTTGTATACGGCATTTCTGAAGCGGCGAGTTTCCTTGCCGGTCGCTCCGACCTCGAGCATGGAGACCTGAATGCCGGTGCGACCCAGGCGGCGAGTGGGCACCAGTTCGATCTTCTCATCCTGGCCCTCTTCATCGCCTTTCTTGTCCTTTTTGTCGTCCGGGGGTTCAGCCCATGCCGGCAGCGCCAGCCCCCCCACTGCGGCCGCAGTGACTCCCGCCTTGACGAATTCGCGCCTGGAAATGCCGTCGCTCTCTAGATCCTGGGCCATGCCTCTGCTCCTGTGTTACATGTAGGGCGGGCTCGGCCCGCCGTTCGTTCGCGGGGTGAAACCCGCCCTACGTGATGTCTGTGGTCTTATCCTTCCGACTTCAGTAGCCTGAGCGACCGGTTGCGATCGCGCTCTCCATAGTATTGAGAACGGCTTTCCCCTTCGGCTGTCACGTACACCGCCCGGCGATCACCGACCACCGGACATTCCCGCTCGCATAAGCCGCAGCCGATGCACAGCCGGGTATCCACGCTGGGGACCTTGTATTCCAGCTTGATCGTCGCCGTGGACCCGGTTTCCGGGGCCCGGGCGAACCGGCCCTCGATCCGCAGGGTCCGGGCGTCGTTGCCGAGGATCCGCTGGGTCTCGGTCATGCCGTCGGGATGCCGGATCAGGACATAACAGAGCGTGGTTTCGTCGCCTCTAAAGCGGTCGGGCGGGAAGGTCGTCGGCTGGGCAAGCGTTTGGCCCGCCAGGGGCGGGTCGCCCAGGGTAACTGTGCTGTCTGTAGAGGCGGTGACGGTTTTCTTGCCGTCTCGGATGGTTCGCATCTGCCGCTCGGTGTAGATCGCCTTGGGGCTGGTGGGACAGACCTCCTCGCAGACGACGCAGGGGATGTTCTTGCTGTAGGGCAGGCACCTGCCCGTATCGAAGTGGGCGGTGCCGAGCTTGATCGGTCCGCGGTCGGCGAATTCGCCCAGGCCGAGCTTTTCCTCGACTGAGATTCGTTGGATTGCGCCGGTCGGGCAGACCTGACCGCAGGCGGTGCAGTGGAGCTGGCAATGGCCGATACGGAAGTTCATCACCGGCGTCCAGAGGCCCTCGACGCCTGCCTCGGACCAGGCGGGCTGGAGGACGTTTGTCGGGCAGACGCGGATGCACTGACCGCACTTAATGCAGCGACTGAGAAATTCGAGCTCCTCGGTGGAGCCGGGCGGGCGGATGCACTTGGCGGAGAAATTCCGGGTGCTGCCGGCGGAAGAGCGTGCAAACGGGTAGAGGGCAAGGCCGGCCAAAGCTGCGACGACGACGCTGCGCCGGCGAACATCCGGCGATGTAACCTCGTGGTCCTTCGGAGGCAGGAAGGCGAAGGTCAGGGCACCGGTCGGACAGTCCTCGATGCAGTTGAAACAGACGAAACACTCGCTCCTGCGCAGCTCTTTGTCGGGCTCGCAGGCCCCTTCGCAGCTTGTGGGGCATTGGTTGCAGTAGTCGCAAAGGTCGCAGTTGCGTTCGATCCGCCACCAGGCGAAGCGGCTGAGGAAGCCCATGAGGGCGCCCAGCGGGCACAGCACGCGGCAGAAAAACCGCGGGATGACGAGGTTCATGGCAACGAAAAAGAACAGCAGTGCGCCGATGAACCAGCCACCCTGGTGGAGGCGGTAGTCGCCGAAAATGCTCTGAACGGGCATGTTCAAAGCCGGCAGAACCGAGCCGGTAAAGGAGCGATACACGAGGCAGATGGGATCGAGCAGGCCGATTTGGAGGCTGCCGAAGATCGCCAGGACCAGCATGGCCAGCAGGACATAGTACTTGAACGCGAACATTGGGCGGTAACGGTTGGCGTCGGCCTTTCGCTTGCCCTTGAGGCCGCCGAAGGCCCAACCGACGAAGTGGTGCAACGCCCCATAGGGACAGATCCAGCCGCAGAAGAAGCGGCCGATGAAGAGGGTCGGGATGAGAATCAGCAACGACCAGAGCAGGCCCTTATAGATGGTGTGCGTGGTCAGCGCGGTGGCGATCGAGACGAGCGGGTCGACTTCGAGAATCTTGCTGACCCAGTGCCGCAGCGTGGGATACTGGTCCAGCTTGGCGAAGGTCGTCAGGGCGACGAATGAGAGAAACAGAGCGAACATCGTTGTCTGAACGATGATGCGGACAGTTGTTATGCGCAGCCAGTTGCCGTGGGATTCGTGGAACTCTGTGACTGGGCTGCGTTGCTTGGGCGTTTCTGACAAGGATTAGGCTTCCTGTTCGGCTTCTAGAGCACAGCTTTCGCAATCAGTCCGGCGCGTTCGTATGCCTGCCAATCGCGCTCGCCCAGGCGTTTGACTCCTGTGGCAGTCTGCTCGGCGATCTTGCGTTGCGCCATTTCCAGGTACGCCAGTTTCGCCGGATCGCGGCCGAGCAGGTGCTGATAGCACCATGCATCGCAGGCCACTGGGTCGACGGACGCGACGATCGTCGGACGGCCGATCTCGCCGCCGGGTTTTACATCTGTCGTGCGCCCGCCGGTCGGTCCGTTTCGCATCATGACACGGGTGCCGTCGGCGATGACCAGCGTCGGGCTCATCATCAGGCCGAGGTCGCTGATGATGTTGTGGATAGCCTGGTGGAACTGGTTGCGGCGGCCGCCGAGGAGCCCGTACCAGTTTTTCAGGTTCATCGATGCACCGCAGAGGTTGTGGTCCTTGATCGGGGCCAGACCGATGACCTTGGTGGCATCGGCGAGCGGGCGGTGGAAGAGCTGCCATCGTCCCAGCGCTTCGCCGCGGGTGGGATCGGGAGCCCGGTCACGGATGGCCAGCGTGGCGAAGGTGTTTTCCGCCGGCAGCATCACCTTGGCCCCCTCGGCGTCGGCGATCTCCTTGATGCCGGACTTGGAGAAGCACGCGTCGGGCGACTCGATGGGGTTGTCAGCGATGATGACCCGGCCCGCGCCGGCCTCGTTGCACAGGCGGATGGTCCAGCGGAGCACTTCGGGATTGGTCGTTGCCCCGAGGTGGGGGGCGCGGTCGAAGCCGACGTTGGGCTTGATCAGGACGACGTCGCCCTTGGCGATGAATCGCTTGATGCCCTGGGAGGGGTCGAGGCCGCCGATGGCGGCGCGGACGAGCTTCTCCATGGACTCCGGGCCGCCGGTGGCGATGCTGAGCCGCGGGCTGGAGGCGGGAAAGTCGATGTCGGCGAAATAATTCTTCAGTTTCAGGGCGGCGTCGTTGGCCGTTCGTAGCCCGCGATTACCCTTGGGATCGTACAGGGCATATCCGCCGGCAGCGGCCAGACCGGCGGCGATGACGGCGCCGGCGCCGCGTTGGAGTAGCTCTCGACGTGTCAAGCGAGTGTCAGTCATGGGGCAATCGCATCATAGAACTCGCGTGCGGCCTTCTTGGCGGTTTCCAGGTCATCGGCCGCGGAGACGCCGCCGAGGTAACGGCCTTTGACGAAGACAGCGTCGATGACGTCGGAGGCCTCCCCGGCGACGATGCAGCGGGAGGTGTCCGGGTCGGTCCAGATGATCTTGCCGAATTCGCCAAAGAACTCCTTGTATTTCTCGAAGACCGCCGCGGCGGCGGCGTCGTTTTCCGCTCGATGGATGAACAGCTTGATGCGGCCGCCTTCATGTTCGTAGTCAGCGGTGTAGACGTTGGCCAGAAAATCGAGATCGAAGACGTCACTCGCGGCAAACTCGATCGAGCCCTCAACTCGCCCTTTCGCGGGCAGAACCTTCGGAGCCCACTCGTCGCCGGCGGCGTCCTGGATCAGCTGGGCGATCTTCCCGGCGATCGTCAGGGCCGCGGCGCCGTCGGACTCGTCCGGGCCGGTGGGCAGGACCTGCACGTAGTGGGAGCCCTTCACGAAGAACACCGCTCCGCCGCCCTGATAGCCCTGCCGGCCAACCGGTACGGCCGTTGCGTCCGGCGGGGCCTCGGTGCGATAAATGCCCTGGGCATTGTCGGGCTGGCCCAAGTCATACCAATAAACGTCGATGGTTCGTTGCGGATCGGATGCGTGGGCATACGTACCAAAGGTCATGGCCACGACGTGATACTGGAGGTAGAGATCCGCCCGGCCGTCGATCTTCATGTACAGGTTGTCGGGCGTGTAGTGGGAGGCCTGCGCGGGGGCCTTCCAATCCGCGGCGCCGGCGTCGGGGAACGGATTGGGGCCGGCGGTCTCGGCGTCAGCGGCGCTGCCCTTCCCGGCGATGGCCGTTACGCCCGCCGCTTCGCCGGGTTCCATGGAGCCTTGCGCGATGGCTGAGGGTCGCGGTCCGGTCAGAAACTGTCCCACGAACGCGGCGACCAGCGCGGCCAGCGCAACGAAAATGAGCACCCCCAGAGCTTTCTCCAAGGGTCCCACATAGGCTCGTCTATATCGCCGCGCGAAAAGCGTTGGCATGCGCCTCCATTCTCTCGATTATACGACTTGGGGTCAAATGCGCCGCTCGTACTCTGCTGTTGATCGGGCATCACCACGAAGGGCACGAAGGAACAGGAGGTTATGTCGCTCGCGGGCTGCGCAGGGCTTGAACTGAGCGCGCATTGCCGGCGTGGACTACCTGGGGGTCAGATGCACAGAGGCCCCGGGTCTTGCCCCGCGTCTGTGCATTTCGGCTCTCTTCGTGGTGGATCATCGCGGCTGGGTCGACCGGCGTTGCGATCTCGCCACAATCCCGACGCGCGTCTTGTTTATGGTGAGATCGGCGGCTGCGCGGCCCGCCGTCGTCGAATCCACCGCCTGCCGGGTTGGAGCGATCATCCTCATGGGACGGCTATTCGTCGCTTTTCTCCTTGGCCTTGTCTTTCTCCAGGCGGGCTTTGGTTTCCTCAACCAATTTCAGGGCCCTGGAGTACGGCTCGACAAACTCGACATGGGCGTCCTGGAAAAGCACAAAGCAGCCTTCGTCGCCGTGGGGCTTGCCGATTTCGTAGACCAACACGTTTCGTGGGACGATTGACGTTGTCTGGCCCGGGATATACTCGTAGCAGGCGTGCAGGTCGCCGATTTTGGCGGAGGAGCTGGGGCACAGGAAGTCCTTTTCGGATACTTTGCCCGCCTTGAGGAGGGTTTCGAAATCGGGGGGGAGCTTTCCGTCATGGTCATTCGCGTAAGCAAACATTGCCGTCCCGATTCTCCGCAGGTTGTAGCTACACACGGTTCGTTTGGCGGTTTCGCGCGCCCGCGCGAGTGCGGGCAGAGCCACGGCGATCCCCAAGGCTATCTTCGATGTGCTGGTCAGCGCGCTTCCCAGACCGAGCCCGCTGTTGTCACGTCGGATGCGCACCGGTCCCTCGACCACAGTCCAACTGACGGTTTCGGCCATGTGGGAGGTAAAGTCAGCGGGCGGGGGCAATTCGCCCAGCTCGATCGGGAGATCCGAGGCGTGCTTGGCCGCGGCGGCCATGGCATACAGCATGGCGAGCTGCGGATAGGCAATCTCGAAACCCTTGGCTTCGTTTTCCCATTGGATCCAGGAGATCCGCTCGCCTTGGTGCTCTTTCAGGAACTTCCGCAAGGCCGGTCGCTCCGCGATCGTCTTGCGTTCATCGATCGGTTTGCCAAGATGGGCGATAAACGTGGTCGCCGCCGCGCGGTTCGAACAAACTATGAGGCGGTCATCGGTCAGCGCCAGACAGATTTCGCCAAGCGTGAGCGGGCCGCCCTTGCCCAGGGAGACCAGATAAGCGGTTGCACCTTCGATCTCCTGTTTCTGGATTTGGGTTTCGGGGGGCAGCTTCTTGATGACGGATTCGATGAAGGACTCAACGGCGGCCCGATCACGGACATCGATTGCGCCTAGTATGTAGCTCGCACGCGGGCTGCCGGCGCTGAGCCAGATGAGGTGGTCGCCAAGGTGCGAGAGCAGGTCTTTCTCGATGTCCAGCCCGATCACGGAGCGGATTTTGGCCGCCAGCTCGATCGGCAGCGGCTTGTC
>Ga0335070_10004343_pt1 | contig 16567 bp, 20 predicted proteins | sample Lox_Sample_13_FD_206722 | JGI IMG/M metagenome (GOLD analysis project Ga0335070, IMG submission 206722) | Soil microbial communities from Loxahatchee National Wildlife Refuge, Florida, United States - Lox_Sample_1.3 | ecosystem: Environmental > Terrestrial > Soil > Wetlands | place: USA... | reverse complement strand
GCCGGCGCCGGCTGAGCCGGAACCTGGTTTCAGCGCCCGTGAGTCGTCGGAGCCACCGCCGCCCCCGGTACCGCCCGCTGTCGAGAGGCCCGCGCCGCTGGAGTCCGCGGCGCTGTTCACGCCTCCGCAGCTGGCGTCGCCGCTGCCCCCCGAGCGGGCCATGGAGGAAGGGCCCACCCAAAGGTTCCCCGTCGAGCCCATGCCACCGGCTCCTGCGGTGGCCCCGCCAGGAGGCGACGTCACGATGGATGAGATGGTGGAGCGCATCGCCCGCCGCGCCATGGAGCTGCTGCCGCAACCGCCGGCGGCGACCGTCGCGCCTGCGCATGCGGATTCGCTGAGTGACGAGCAGGTGGACCGCATCGCCAAGCGGGTCGTGGAGCTCGCGATGCCTCAGCTCGAGCGCATCGCCTGGGAGGTCATCCCGGACATGGCCGAGATGGTGGTGCGCAAGCGCATCGCCGAGCTCGAGGCCGCCGCCGAAGAAGAAAGTTAAGAGTTCAAAGTTCAAAGTGCAGAGTGCAAAGTGGACAACGACGAGGCGCGAGTCTTCGTCCGTCGTGTCTGCATCGCGTGGTTTCTCGACTTCGCACTTTTGACTCTTCACTCTGAACTGTCTCTGCTTCAGCCGGCCACCGGCATCGAGACCTTGCTGTGGCGCCCTGGAACGATCCCGTGTCCCATCGTGCGCCGCGGGAGGGGCTTCCCTGTGGCGCAGCGAGCGGTCAGCAGCTCGTGGAGGGGCACCACGTGAATCCCCGCCTCGGCGGCCTGCTCCAGGAACCACCGCAGGTCGGCGGCGTAAGGGCCACCCTCGAGCTCGGCGTGCACGGTGAGTACCGGCCATGGCGCGTGCCCGCTCGTCACGAGGACCGAGGTGAAGAACGCGCGAGCCAGGGAGTGCGTCTCGCCGAGCGCCTCGTCGAGCGTCGGCAGCGTGGTGGGAACCTGGGGGGTGACGAGCGCCGCACCCCCGACCACCGGGATGAAGGGCTCCTCGCCCCTGCAGTCGCTGGCATACTGCAGGCCGAGGTTCTCCTGGAAGCTCAAGCTGGCGTCGTTGGCGAGCCACGCGGGCGCCGCGAAGGTCTGCGGCGGGGTGCCGAAGACCTCCACGAAGGCCTCGAAGGCCTGGGCGAGCTCCCGCGCCACCTCTGCCTCGGAGTAGCTCTCCAGCCCATCCTGCCACCGCCTGTGGTCCCACGCGTGCACCCCGACCTCGTGGCCCTCGGCGACGATTCGGCGCGCGATCTCCGGAAGCGCCGTCGCGATCATCCGTGCCGGCAAGAGCGTTCCCGAGAGCACAGTGCGCAGGCCGTACACGCGGGCCGCCCCGGTCCGCCGCATCTTCGCGAGGAACCCGGGCCGGAAGACGTTCAGAGCCGCGAGCCCGGCGCGGTCGGGGCCCATCGAGAGGTAGAAGGTCCCCTTGACGCCGTACGCGGAGAGGACGTCCAGCAGCGCGGGCACACCGCTCTTCATCCCTTCGTGGGTATCAACATCGATGCGCAGGCCGAGAACCTTGACGGCAGAGGAGTGGGGAGAGGGGAGGGAAGAAAGCGGTGTTTGCGGGGTCATTTCATCTTTCCGCTTTCTGGGGCTGTGCTCTGCCCTCTGCCCTCGTCCCTCTGCCCTTCTTCATTGTGCCAGCCAGTCCGCGAGGAACGCGTCGAAAGTGAGGCGTAGTGCATCGTCGAGCGGCACCTTGGGCTCCCAGCCGAGGAGTTTACGCGCCTTTGCGATCGAGGGTTTGCGCGTGAGGATGTCCTGGTAACCCTTGCCGTAGTACTCGGCGGACGTGACCTCCTCGATTCGAGGCGGCGTGTGGTTGGGGATCTCCTTGCGGCGCTCTTCGTAGAGACGTGCGAGCTTGTGCGCCAGTTCCTTGACCGAGCACTCGCTCGCGGGGTTGCCGATGTTGAAGATCTGCCCGTCGGTCACGCGCCGCTCATCCGCGATGATCGCGGTCAGCGCTTCGATCCCGTCATCCACCCACGTGAAGCAGCGCTTCTGCTCGCCCCCGTCCACAAGGCGGATCGGCTCGCCCCGGAAGAGGTTGATCACGAACTGCGTGACAACCCTCGAGGACCCCTCCTTGGCGGCGTCGATGTCGTCGAGTTTGGGGCCGATCCAGTTGAACGGGCGGAAGAGCGTGTACCTGAGCCCCTCCTGCTGGCCGTAGGCGGCGATGACCCGGTCGAGCAGCTGCTTGGAGCAGGAGTAGATCCAGCGCGGCTTGTTGATCGGCCCGAGCACGAGGGGACTCGAGTCCTCGTCGAACTCGGGGTCTGCCGACATGCCGTAGACCTCGGAGGTCGAGGGGAACACCACGCGCCGCCGGTACCTGACGCACTGCCTGATCACCCTCAGGTTCTCCTCGAAGTCGAGCTCGAACACCCGGAGGGGCTCCTTGACGTAGGTGGCCGGGGTGGCGATCGCGACCAGCGGCAAGACCACGTCGCACTTCTTGACGTGGTACTCGATCCACTCCTTGTTGATCGTGATGTCGCCCTCGAGGAAGTGGAAGCGATCGTGGTTGATGGAGTGCTCGAGCTTGCTGGCGGAGAGGTCCATGCCGTAGACCTCCCAGGCCGTGCTCGAGAGGATCTTGCGGGTGAGCGCGTTGCCGATGAAGCCGTTTACGCCGAGGATAAGGATCTTCATTGTCTTTCTCCCGCCTCATCCAAGCGAGAACCGCACGCGATCCGGTGCGTCCCGGAGAACGCCGGCGCGTCCATCTCCTCCCCGCCCTCGAGCTGGCACCTCGACACGAGCAGAACCCCGTCGCCGGTAGCCACCTCGATGCCCTCCGGGGTGACGCCGACCACCGTGCCGGGCGCAGCCTCGACGCGGCGGGCGTGCGGGAGCGCCCACCACACGAAGAGCTTCCTCCCGGCCCAGGTCGTGAACGCACCCGGGTAGGGGTGGGTGACCGCCCGGATGAGGTTGTAGATTCGCAGCGCCGGCCACGTCCAGTCGAACCGCCCATCCTCGGGCGTGCGGCGCCCGAAGTACGAGCCCTCGGTGAGGTTCATCGCCACCGAGGGCGCACTCCCTTCCCTGAGCAGCGGGAGGGTACGGTCGAGCAGCCTCTCCGCGGCCTTCTCAAGCTTGCCGTAAAGCGTGCGTGCGGTGTCCTCGAAGGCGATCTCGACGCGCTCCTGCCCGACCAGGTCGCCGGCGTCGGGCCTCGCGACCATGTAGTGCAGCGACACGCCGGTCTCGGTCTCGCCGTTGACGAGCACCCAGTTGACTGGCGCCCTTCCCCGGTAGCGGGGGAGCAGCGAGCCGTGCAGGTTGAGGGCGCCGCGCGGGGCGAGGCGCAGCACAGCCTCCGGCAGCATGTACCGGAAGTAGAAGGAGAAGATGAAGTCCGGCCGGTAGCTCCCGACCTGCTCGGCAAACGCGGGCGTCTTGGGGTCGGATCTGGCTGCGAAGTGTACGGGGATGGCGCGGGAGCGGGCGCGCTCCACCACCGATTGCCACCAGACCTCCTCGTCAGGGTCGTCGCGGTGGGTGACGACCGCGGCGACCTCGAAGCCATGACGGTGCAACGCCTCGAGGCCCACGCAGCCCATGGTGTGATAGCCGAGCACCAGACAGCGGGTTCCGGCGTTTGGGGCTCGGGAATCAACGGACACGATCACCGGGAATCCTGTCCGGAGCGGATGACCTGTCGGATCACGTAGCGCGGGCGGTGGCGGACCTCCATGTAGATGCGCCCCACGTACTCGCCCAGCAGCCCGAGGGCAAAGAACATAGCCCCCACGAAGAAGAAGAGAACCGCGAATAGAGTGAAGACGCCGCTCACGGCCCAGTGTGGGCCCTCGATCAGACGGCCCGCGATCAGCACCAGGGCCACGATCATCGAGGCCGCGGCCATCAGCACACCCATCAACATCGTGGAGCGCAGCGGCCACAGCGAGAAGCTCGTCATGAGGTCGAACTGGAGGCGAACGAGCTTCCAAAGGCTGTACTTGCTCTGTCCCTTGAGCCGCTCCGCGTGGGCCACCGGCACCTCGGTCACGCGGCCCGCGAACATGTCGGCCAGGACCGGGATGAACGTCGAGATCTCCTTGGACTGGCAGAGCGTCTTGACGACTCCGCGGCGGTAGGCGCGGAGCATGCAGCCGTAGTCGGAGAGGTCCACGCCGGTGGCCATCGAGGTCACGCGGTTGACCAGGCGGGAGGCGAGACGCCGAAAGAAGGGGTCCTGGCGCTTGATCCGTACCGACCCCACCACGTCGAACCCCTCCTCCATCTTGGCGACCAGCTTGCCTATCTCCTCCGGCGGGTTCTGAAGGTCCGCGTCCAGCGTGACGATGATCTCGCCGCGGGCCGCCTCGAACCCGGCGAAGATCGCCGAGTGCTGCCCGTAGTTGCGGTTGAAGTCGATCACCGTGAGGTGAGGGTCCCTGGCGGCGGCCTCGCGCAGCAGCGCGAGCGAGCCGTCGCGGCTGCCGTCGTTGACGAGGAAGACCTCGTAGCTCCTCGTGAGGGCCTGGAGGGCGGGGGAAAGACGCGAGAGCAGCTCGGGGAGGCTCTCCTCCTCGTTGAAGACCGGCACGACGACGGAGAGGTAGGGCTCGCTCATACGGCCCCTTCGCTGCGGGCAGGGGCGCCCGCACCACCGGCGTGCGCGAGGCCATCCTTGATGGCGGCCACGACATAGCGGACGTCGTCCTCGCTCATCAGCGGGAAGAGGGGGAGCGAGCAGAGACGGTCCGAGACCCACTCTGCGACCGGGAGCGCGCCGACCCAGCGCGGGTACTTGGCCGCGTAGTACGGCTGCGTGTGAACGGCCCGAAAGTGGATGCCGGTCCCGACATTGCGCGCCTTCAGTTCGGCGATGAACCGGTCGCGGGTAAGACCCGCGCGCTCCAGCACCTTGACCACGTACAGGTGGCGGGTGTGGAAGTGGTCGTAGTCGGGGACGGCGAGCGGCTCGATCTCGGGCACATCCGCGAGGAGCCGGTCGTACAGGTCGGCGAGCTGCCGGCGACGGGCGTTGAACTCGTCGATGGATGCGAGCTGGTGGATGCCGAGCGCCGCCTGCATGTCCGTGAAGTTGTACTTGAACCCCGGCAGCACGATCTCGACCTGTGGGGAACCGCCCTCCGCGTAGCGATCCCACGCCTGCTTCTCGAGACCGTGGAAGCGCAAAGTCCGCAGCTTTGCCGCCAGCCCGTCGTCGCGGGTCACCAGCATGCCGCCCTCGGCGGTGGTCATGTTCTTGATCGGGTGGAAGGAGAATACCCCGAGACGGTCGAAGCAACCGACGTGGGTTCCCCTGTAATGGCAGCCGACGCCGTGTGCCGCGTCCTCGAAAACCCACAGGCCGTGCCTGGCCGCCACCTGGAGGATCGGCTGCATGTCGGCCGGCGCGCCCGCGTAGTGCACCGGGATGATCCCAACCGTCCGCGGCGTGACCGCGGCCGCAAGCCCGGCCTCATCGATCTGGAGCGTCGAGCGGTGGATGTCCACGAACACCGGCGTCGCACCGGCCACCTCGATCATGTTGACTGTCGAGGCCCAGGTCATCGGTGTGGTGATCACCTCGTCGCCCGGCTTGACCCCGAGCGCGATCAGGCCGATGTGCTGGCCGGCGGTGGCTGAGGAGAGCGCCAGCGCGTGCGGAAACCCGGTGTAGGCAGCGAATTGCTTCTCGAACCGTTCGGCCTTCGGGCCGGTGGTGATCCAGCCGGAGCGGAGCGTGTCCACGACCTCGTCGATCTCGGCCTGGCGGATGGTCGGCCGGGAGAAGGGGAGGAAGTCGCCTCGTCTGGAGAATCCGGTCTTCATCGCAGCGTGCTCTCCACGGCCTTGACGGCGCACCGGGCCAGGCAGGCGGCGGCGTCACCCGCGGGGCGGCGTTCGCCGTTCGCGGGCCGCCTGAGAATCTGTCCTCGCATCGCGAAATGTTAGCACGCAACTGAATAGTTGAGAGTCCAGATTCGAGAGGCCAAGCCCTTCCGAATGAAAGCCGACTAGCTACCTCGGACGGTCTGCTGCCTCCTGCTATCCGACCGTGGGCGAGAAGTCGGAGACCAGGGCCTCCATCGCCTCCCAGAGGTGGGAGACGTCGTTGGAGGCGATCAGCAGGTCGCGCTTGATCCCGTGGATGTCCTTGACGTGCGCTCGGAGCACCGCTTCCTGGCGGAAGCCCAGTTTTTCGAAGAGGCGCCGTGCGGACTTCTGGCTCTCCACCATCTGGACGATCATCTTCTCGACCCCGAGACCGACGGCGACCTTGACGAGGTCCCTCGCGAGCGCAGTTCCCAGCCCGCTGCGCCGAAGCCGGGGCTGAACCGTGATCCGGATCTCGCCGACGTGAGCGGTCCAACCGTGCAGCGCTCGGTACAGGCTCGCCTCGCCGACAACCGTCTTCCCGTGCAGGGCGATCAGGGAGACCACCTCGTTGTGTTCGACGTGGGAAACGAAGCGCTCCAGCCACTCCGGTTTGGTGACGTCGTCGCGCAGGTACAGGCGGTCCTCCTCGGGAATCGCGCGGTAGAACTCGAGGAGCGCCGGCGCGTCCTTGGCCTCCAGCGGTTTGACGACGATCTCGGTTCCGTCCTTGAGCGTCAGGTTCTGGGGAAACCCTTCGAGCTTCACCGTCCCCTCCCTAACCGGCGTTCGTGACCGCTTCGCGGCCGTACTCGTAGCCCTTGCGGAAGGCGCGCAGGTTGAGGTCCTCGGTGCCGCGGGGGACCGAGGACTTGACCGCCTTCTCCACGGCCTCGGAAGAGACCAGCCCGGTGACGCCGGTGAAGAAGCCGGTCATCACGATGTTGAGCACCAGCCGCCTGCCCAGCTCCTCGGCGAGGCGAGTGGCCGGGATGCCGAACGCCTTCACGCCTGCGGGGAGCCTGTCGTCGACCTTGATCAGCTCGTTCTCGTAAAGGAGCACCCCGCCCGACTTGAGCTGCGGCGCGAACTGGGTGTAGGCATCGGGGGACATCACGATGAGCACGTCGGGGTGCTTCACGTAGGGGTAGCCGATCGCCTCATCGGCCACCGAGACCTGGGCGCTGCACGCACTGCCGCGCGCCTCGGGGCCGAACGCCTGGATGAGCGTCGCGTGCTTGCCGTCGAAGATCGAGGCGGCCTTGCCGATGATCATCCCGCAGAGGATGACGCCCTGGCCGCCGAGGCCCCCCACCCGGATCTCAGTCTTGACCATGCGACACCCCATACGGGACGTACTTCTCGCCGAAGTGCTGCGTGTAGTGCTCGTTCATTGCGTCGAGCCAGGTCGGGCGCTCACGGTCCACGAACTTGCCCACGACGATCTCGCCCTGGAACGAGAGCCCCACATCCTTGGTATCGGCGCCGTTGACGATCTTGCTCTTCTCCTTGTAGTACTTGAGCTGATCCACGCCGTCGCCGAGGCGGTTCCGGCGTGAGTACAGCGTCGGGCACGGCGCGAGGGCCTCGATGAACACGAACCCTTTCTTTCTGAGCCCCTCGAGCATCGCCTTTGCCAGCTGCTTGACGTGGTAGACGGTCCAGCGCGCGACGTACACCGCGCCGCAGGCGTCAGCGAGAAACGGGAGGTTGAACGGGTTCTCGAAGTTCCCGTACGGCATCGTGGTCTGCGTGGCGCCGAGCGGCGTCGTCGGGGCGACCTGGCCGCCGGTCATGCCGTAGGTGAAGTTGTTCACGCAGACGATCATCAGGTCCATATTGCGGCGGGCCGCGTGCACGAGGTGGTTGCCACCGATGGCCGAGAGGTCGCCGTCCCCGGAGTAGACCACGACCTTGAGGTCGGGGTTTGCGAGCTTGAGGCCCGTGGCGAACGGGATCGCGCGGCCGTGGGTCGTGTGGAACGAGTCGAGGTTGAGGTAGCCAGCCACGCGGCCGGTGCAGCCGATGCCCGACACGATCGCGACCTTGTCGAGGTCCATCGCCGACTCTGTGAGGGCGCGGGCGAAGCAGTTGACCGTCGTGCCGATGCCGCAGCCGGGGCACCAGATGTGCGGCAGGCGCTCCTGCCGCAGGTACGGCGCCACCGGGTTCTCGATCTCGAGCTCGAGGACGTCGCTGTCGCTCATTGCGCGGCCTCCGTGATCTTCACCAGGATCGTTTCCGGCTCGTGCACGGTGCCGCCGGCGTGGGGGACGGAGATCACCGCCGCCCTGCCGGCGACGGCCCGCTCCACCTCGAGCACCATCTGGCCCATGTTCAGCTCCGGGACGACGAACGCTTTCGCGCTCTCGGCGAGCTCCCGGATGCGTTTCGCCGGGAACGGCCACGCGATGACGAGGCGCAGGTGGCCGACCTTGACTCCCCTGCGGCGCGCGGTCTCGATCGCGGCAGCCGCTACGCGGGAGGTGATGCCGAACGAGACCACCACCACGTCGGCGCCCTCGACGCCGTCCTCCCTCACGTCCACGAGCTTGTCGCGGTTCGCGCGGATCTTGCTGACGAGGCGCGTGACGAGCTTGTCCTGCGCCTGCGGGTTCATCGCGGGGTAGCCGCGGTCGTCGTGCGTGAGGCCGGTGACGTGAATCCGGTAGCCGTCGCCCGCCTTGACCATCTCGGGGACCATGTCGCCGTCGGTCTCGTAGGCACGGTAGTCGCCGGGCTTCCTCGAGGTCCACCTGCGCTCGACGATCTCGATCGCTTCGGGGGCCGGGATGACCACGCGCTCGGTCATGTGGCCGACCACCTCGTCCATCATGAAGAAGACGGGCACACGGTACGTCTCGGCGAGGTTGAAAGCCTTGATCATGAGGTCGAAGCACTCCTGGGGCGAGTTGGGCGAGAGCGCGATGATCTCGTAGTCCCCGTGCGAGCCCCACTTCGCCTGCATCATGTCGGCCTGCGCGGGGAGCGTCGGCAGGCCGGTGGAGGGGCCGCCCCGCTGCACGTCCACGATCACACAGGGCGTCTCGGTGATCGCGGCCAGGCCGACGTGCTCCATCATCAGCGACAGGCCGGGCCCCGAGGTCACGGTCATCACCTTCTTGCCAGCCCACGCGCCGCCGAGGATGGCGATCGAGGACGCAATCTCGTCCTCCATCTGGATGAAGACCCCCCCGACCAGTGGGATGCGGGCGGCGAAGCGCTCGACCACCTCGGTGGACGGCGTGATCGGGTAGCCAGCGACGAAGCGGCAGCCGGCCGCGAGGGCCCCCTCACAGGCGGCGTGGTCGCCGTCGATGAAGTGGATCCCTGTCAGTACTCCCTTCGGATCGGCGTGCAAAATTCCCTCCGTTCCCCCGGGATCGCGCCCTGGGGATCTCCGGTGGCGTCAACCGCCGAGGGGGACCAACGGCTCCGCTGCAGCCTGCCTGCGCTTCTCGAGGTCCTTGAAGCGAACCCCGAAGATCGCGAAGTCGGGGCAGTAGAGGCCGCAGAGGTCGCAACCCGTGCAGTCCTCGGGTCTCCCCAGCACCGGGAAGTGGTAGCCCTTGCGGTTGAAGTCGCGGGAGAACTCCAGGCAGTGGGCCGGGCAGAAGTCGATGCAGTACGAGCACCCCTTGCAGACCTCGTTCTGAACGAAGACCGTGCCCTTCCCCTTCTTGACCTGCTCGCCCTCGCTCATGACCGGGGCCCCCTCCCCAAAGCCGTGTGATGCTACGCCACTAACCCCCGTCTTTTCAAGCGCGGCGGCTCAACGCCTCTATTCACGCCTGAGACGTCTTCTCGTGATTGGCGGATGCGTTGCGGCGGCAACGGCCGGACGAGCGTGCGTTGCGGCAGGGGCCGCGCTACCATGCTGGCCTGTCGGGCGCGCCTCGGCTGGCCGACGGTGGTCGGACGGCCCGAACGCGACCGCAGAAGGGCCGCGGCGGATGTTCGCGCCGCGAGCAGACGACAAAGGAGGTTCCCCCTGTGTTGACACGCGAACAGTGGACAGAGAAGTTCGTCGAGCTCATCGCGCACGCCTCCTCGCAGCTCCCGCCCGACGTGCTGGAGGCGCTGAAACAAGGGCGCGACGCCGAGCAGCCGGGCTCGCTCGCGGCCAAGGCGCTCGACTCCATCCTCACCAACGTCGAGATGTCTAAGGGGAACTGGCAGCCGATCTGCCAGGACACCGGAACGCCACTGGTTTGGATTCACCACCCCGTGGGCATGTCCACCCGCATGTTGACGGGCGCCTTCGAGGAGGCGGTCAGGCAGGCGACCGGGAAGCAGCTGCTGCGCCCCAACGCCGTGGACACACTGACCGAGAAGAACACCGGTCACGGCCAGGGCCCGGGCATCCCGACCGTGCACTGCGAGGAGTGGGACTCACCAGACCTCGAGGTGCGGGTCATCCTCAAGGGCGGCGGGTGCGAGAACTGCGGCGCGCAGTACTCGCTGCCCAACGCCAAGCTCAAGGCTGACCGCACCCTCGACGGCGTGCGCCGCTGCATCCTGGATGCGATCGCCCAGGCCCAGGGCAAGGGGTGCGCCCCCGGTATCATCGGGGCGTGCTTCGGAGGCGATCGCGGCTCGGGCTACGTGGAGTCCAAGCGACAGCTCCTGCGCCGGCTCGACGACCACAACCAGGTTCCGGAGCTCGACGCGATGGAACTCAACCTCCTCGAGCAGGGGAACCAGCTCGGCATCGGCCCGATGGGGTTCGGAGGCAAGACCACGGTGCTCGGGGTCAAGGTAGGGAACCTCGCGCGCCTGCCGGCCTCGTACTTCGTGAGCGTCAGCTACATGTGCTGGGCGAACCGTCGTGCCGGCGCCCGCATCACCCCGAAGGGAGAGGTGACATGGCTCAACTGACCTTGCCCTGTGATGAAGCGACGATCCGCAAGCTGAAGGTCGGGGACTTCCTCGAGCTTTCCGGGCGCGTGGTCACGGGCCGCGACTCCGCCCACACCTGGTTGCTCCACGGCCTCCGGGAAGAGGTCGCGCCGTTCCTCAAGGACTCGGTGATCTATCACGTCGGCCCGGTGGTCAAGAAGCACGAGGACGGGCACTACACGTTCGTGGCGGCCGGGCCGACCACGAGCGCCCGCGAGGAGCCGTACCAGGCCGACGTGATCGGCAAGTACGGACTGCGCGGCGTGATCGGCAAGGGCGGGATGGGGCCGAAGACGCTCAAGGGGTTGCAGGAACACGGGGCGGTGTACCTCCACGCCGTCGGCGGCACCGCGCAGGTGCTGGCGGAGGCCGTAAAGGAAGTCGAGCAGGTTTTCCAGCTCAAGGAGTTCGGGGTCCCCGAGGCGCTCTGGGTGATCCGGGTGGAGAACTTCCCCGTGGTCGTGACGATGGACTCCCACGGCAACTCCCTGCACGCCGAGGTGGAGAAGGCTTCGAAGGCCAAGCTCGAGCAGTTGCTGGGTTTGACCTCGTAGCCCGGCGTCGGGCCCGGCAACCACCTTGAGGGGCGGCTGTCCAACCGCCTACGCCCGTCCTAGCGGGTCGACGCAAACCATGCCGCAACCTCAGCAGGCAGGGAGGAGCGGTTGAGGCGCGTGACCTCCCGGATGACCCCGCCGGGGTGGGCCTTGACCTCGGCGATCAAGCCGCCGCCTCGCGCGGCGACGGTCGCCACGAGGCGAACCGGAGAGATCAGCAATTCTCGCATCGCGGCGACGAACGCCTTCGAGAGGCACTCCATCTTCCCGACCTCGTCCACGAGGTAGGCGTCCACTTCGAGCCCCGGGTAGAGGGCACGGGTGAGCTGGTCGATGGCCCCGATGTTCACGCCGTACCTCCCGACCCGTGCCGGACCCGGGAAGGCGACGTGGGCGATGACGGTCTCGTGGCCGTCGAGGCTCGTGCCACGGAACCCCAGCCGGCGTCCTGCTTCACGGATCTCCTCGGTGGTGAAGCCGGAGAAGCGCGTGCCTGGCAGCAGCGCGGGCACGGCACGGACCACCGTGGTCTTGCCGACGCCGGGAAGCCCGGTGAGCAGCAGCACCCTCGCGCGGGTGGTCGGATCCTTCATGCCAGGCGATGCTCCCGGAGACGTGGTACCAGAACCGCGAGCCAGGGTCCAGTGCCCTCCCGATCGAACCGCTGGCAACGCGCGTCTGCCTGGACTACGATGGCGTCCTGTACCCAGGATGCGGCAGATGGCGAGGAGGTTCCTCACGCTCGCGCTGATCTCGGTGGTTGCCGGCGCCGTGAGCGTCGTCGTCCACAACTGCCTCGCCGGCCTCCTGCACGTCGAAGGGAGGCTCTTCCTCCTGATCGCCGTCGCCGTGGCACCGCTGGGGCTGGTCGTCGGGCTCGTCGGTGCGGCCGTCTGCGGGCTCGTGAGCTGGAGGCGCCGGACACACGAGGCGGCGGAGCGGCACCCCTAGTCGTTCTGGGGCAGGTACCGCTCGTCGGCGAAGACCGTCAGCACCTCGCCCAGGAAAACGCGGTGGTAATCCTTCTTCGGGTACAAGTCCTGGATCGCGGGCTCGAGGAAGCGCTTCGGGTCGATGTCGAGCGTGGCGAGCACGCGGCACTCCAGAACCAGCTCGGCCTCGGCGACGTGCGGGACGGGGACGTTCATGCCTGGCACCCTCGAAAGGCTGGTGGCGCGCCACTTGTCGGTGTCACGCCCGGAGGTGGAGCCGCACAGGTCGAGCGCCGAGCGATACGGCTCGGAGAGGAAGTTGAGGGTGAAGAACGGCTCGCCCTCCAGCAGCGAGAACGTGAACCGGCTCGGCCGAACGTAGACCGTCGCCACCGGCCGGTCCCAGAGCGTGCCCAGCCCTCCCCACGAGACGGTCATCGGATTTGGGTGCTCGCTTCCCGCCACGAGCAGCGCCCACTGCTGGTCGAGGACGGTGAACGGTCTCACGATCAGATCCTGGGGGGTGGTCTTCCGCACCGTGCGCCTCCCGTCGTGTCAGGGTTCGCGATCCATCGCAGCGGTGGCGATTCTAAGCCATCGCTGGGCGCTCGTCCTGGACCTCAAAGCCTGCCGAGACCCACGCCTGGAAACCGCCAGCCAGCGGCCGGATGCGCTGAAACCCTCTCTCCTTGAGCTTGGCAGCCACCCGGGCCGCCGTGGCCTCGTTGGGTCACGTGCAGTAGAGGATGATCTCCTGGTCTCTGGGTATGCCCGCCAGCTTCTCGTCGAGCTCCTCGACTTGGAAGCGGATGGCCCCCGGGATCGTGCGCGGGTCATAGCGGTAGGCGAGACGCGTCCGAACATCCAGGACCAATGGGTTGTGCCCCTCCGAAAGGAGGCGCCTGAGCTCCTCGACCGAGATGCGGGCCATTCGCAAAACCCGCTGGAACTGCACCAGGCGCGCCCAGCGCATGAGCAGGTAGAGGACCAGGCCGAGGGCCAGCAGGGCGATGCCCCAGAAGCCGAGGCCGTCGATCGCGGCGACCAACCGGTCCACCTGGTGGTGGAAGAGGACGCCGGCTGCGACCGCGCTTCCGGCCCACACCGCCGCCCCCGCCGTGTTGTAGAGCAGGAACGAGAGCGGGCGCGTGCCGAGGATCCCGGCGAGCGGAGGCGCCACCGTGGAGTAGCCGGGGATGAACTTCGCGACCATCAGCGAGAGGAGCCCCCAGCGCTCAAACACGCCCTCCGTCTGGCGGACGCACGACTCGGGCGACAGGGACAGGCGGCACACCAGGCGCAGCGCCCGATACCCGATACGTCGCCCGGCAAGGTACCAGGGGTAGTCCGCGATCACCGACGCCGCCACGGCGACCGCAAGCACCAGGGAAGGCGACAGTTTGCCGTCGGCGGCCAGCGCTCCGGCGAAGACCAGCGTCGGGAGCGCCGGGATCGGCAGCCCCGCCTGCTCCAGGAGGACGTTGCCGAACACGAACACGAGACCGTAGCGGCTGATCAGGTCGACGAGCTGATGCATGCACACCCCTTTTCCACGGTTCCACCGAAACACTGCCCCGGGGCTGGTTAACGTTGCAGCGCCCCGAGATCATCCGGGTGCGGTCGGGCGCGGCGAGGGATTGGTGGAGGAGCCGCCCGTGTCTGATATCTTTTCGCCATGGAGAAGACGCAGAGGCGGTGCTGGCTTGGCGCCCCCGACCCGCTGATGGAAGCCTACCACGACACGGAGTGGGGTGTCCCGGCTCACGACGATGGTCGCCACTTTGAGTTTCTGATCCTGGAGGGGGCACAGGCGGGGCTCTCGTGGCGGACCGTGCTGCAGCGACGCGACGGGTACCGGCGCGCGTTCGCGGGGTTCGACCCGGAGAAGGTGGCGCGGTTCACACCGGCGCGAGTGGAGAAGCTGCTCGCCTACACAGGCATCATTCGCAACCGGGCCAAGGTCACCTCGGCCGTCGGCAACGCCCGGGCCTTCCTCGAGGTGCAGAGGGAGTTCGGCTCGTTCGATGCGTTCATCTGGAAATTCGTTGGCGGCAAGGTCCGCGTGAACGCCTGGAAGTCGCTGCGGGAGATCCCGGCCCAGACGCCCGAGTCGGAGGCGCTCTCGAAGGAGCTAGTCAGGCGGGGGTTCCGCTTCGTGGGCCCGACGATCGTCTACTCCCACATGCAGGCGTGTGGCCTGGTCAACGATCACCTGGTGAGCTGCTCGCGGCACCGTGAGCTCGCGGCTCTCGCGCGACACGGGGGCGGGCGCGCCCCGGCCAGGGGACGACGCCCGTGATCGGGGCCACGGAGATCAAGCGCGGCGAGATCCTGGACCTCGACGGAGCGCCTTGGGAGGTCACGGAAGTCGCGGTGCAGACCCCCAGCGCGAGGGGCGCGAGCATGCTCGTGAAAGTCAAAGCTCGCAACCTGCGTACCGGCCAGACCATGGCGAGGACGTTCAGGGGCAATGAAACCCTCGCGACCGCCGACTGCGAGAAGCGCGCAATCCAGTTTCTCTACCGCCAGGATGAGGAGTTCGTCTTCATGGACCAGGCCAGCTTCGAGCAGTTCGAGCTCTCGGCGGGCATCCTCGGCGATGCTGCGGGGTTCCTGACCGACGGGCTCGAGCTGCGCTCGTTGCTCTACAACGGTCAGGTGCTAACGGTCGAGCTGCCGGTGACCGTCGAGCTGCTCGTGGTGGAGACCGCGCCGGCTCTCAAGGGCGCGACCGCCCAGGCACAGCTCAAACCTGCGCGGCTCGAAACCGGAATCGAGATCCTCGTCCCGCCGTACCTGGAATCGGGCGAGAGGGTGAGGGTGGACACGCGGGACGGCCGGTTCGTCGAGCGCGCGAAGTAGTGGCTCGGCCGCGGATCAGTCGGTGTCGAGGTTGGCGGCGATCCATTGGCCCGCATCGTCCAGCGGCGTGACGCGGACGGTGCGCTCGTCGTGTTCCGGCGGCTCGAACTCAGTCACGTGGCGCGAATACACCGCGTCGGTGATGCCGGTGCGCGTCCCCTCGTTGAGATTGGCCGCGATGCGGGCGCGTATCGCATCGAGAGGCGTATCCACAAACACGACCGTTGTTGGAGCCCCGTAACGACGGGCGAGCTCGCGGTAGCGGTCGCGGAGCCAGCGGAAACAACCCGTGTCGTCCAGCACAGCGCCCCGGCCCGCCGCAAAGGCGGCGGCCAACCGGGTTTCGGCGATGGCATGGGAGCGCTCCCACTCCTCGCCGGGCAACCCCTCGCCTCCCGGCTGGAGCCCGCGCTCGGCGTTGATCTCGTCGAGGCTGACATAGGCGAGGGAAAGCCGCTCCGCAATCTCCCGCGCGAGGGTCGTCTTTCCGGAGAAGGCGAGGCCGCATAGGAGGAAGAATCGCATCTGGCGACCGCCGGGGCTGGTCATGGCACCAGGCGCCGTGAGGGCCCTTGCCGCGCGAGAGTGCAACCGGTTGAATGCAGGGTGCCTCCTGGCACGCTGAAATCCTCGCTGCAGTAACCCAGGGCGCGGTTGTGCAGTTCGGTCAACATGGGCACAACGGAGTCTATCGGTGGCCCGCCGCCCGCACAAATATCGCGCCAGCCGGGTAGGATGGCCCCGTGCGGACCGCCGACTTCGAGTACACGCTTCCCGAGCGGCTGATCGCGCAGCAGGCCCGGCCGCGCGGGAGCTCCCGCCTGCTGGTGCTGGACCGCCGCGCCGGGACCGCTGCGCTGACTCGGATCTCGGCGCTGCCCGGTCTGCTGGCGCCCGGGGATCTCATGCTCATTAACGAGGCGCGCGTGATCCCGGCGCGCTTGCGAGGACGCCGGTCCGGGGGCGGCGAAGCGGAACTCCTGCTGGTTCGCCCGCTCGGAGGCGCGGCCTGGGAGGTGATGGCCCGCCCCGCCAAGCGGCTGCGGCCGGGTGCGGCACTCGCCCTCGTGCGCGGCTCCGCCGTGCCGCGCGAGCGCCTCGCTGAGGGCACGTGGCGTGTCGACTTCGACCCACCGCTCGACGAGGGGGCGCTGGCCTCAGTCGGGGAGGTGCCGCTGCCCCCGTACATCCGGAGGGAGCACGGCCCTACCGAGGCGGATCGCGAGCGCTACCAGACCGTGTACGCGCGCGACGGCCGGGCGGTGGCCGCTCCCACCGCCGGTCTCCACTTCACCCCCGAGCTCCTGGCGGCTGTGGCCGACCGTGGGGTCGAGGTCGCGCGGCTGACTCTCCACGTCGGGCCGGGGACGTTCAGGCCGGTGCAGGCGGAGGACCCGACCCAGCACCATCTGGAACCGGAGGACTACGAGATCCCGCCCGAGACGGCCGTGACGCTGAACCGGGCGCTTG
>Ga0335070_10004342_pt1 | contig 16569 bp, 12 predicted proteins | sample Lox_Sample_13_FD_206722 | JGI IMG/M metagenome (GOLD analysis project Ga0335070, IMG submission 206722) | Soil microbial communities from Loxahatchee National Wildlife Refuge, Florida, United States - Lox_Sample_1.3 | ecosystem: Environmental > Terrestrial > Soil > Wetlands | place: USA... | reverse complement strand
ACTCGCGGCGCAGTTGACAGACGGGCGCTTCCGTTATTTAATCGTTCGACAGTAGCGAAAGGAGCCACTTCGCATGACGCCTAGTCGCAGAGTCTTCCTCAAGATCGGTGCGGCAGAAGTCGCCGCCTCCATCCTCGGATTCGATCTCCGGCCCGCCTTCGCGCAATCCCGCGAATTGAAGATCGCGCGCACCACTGAAACCCGATCCACGTGCCCGTACTGCTCCGTGAGTTGCGGCGTGATCATTCACACGCTGGGCGACAAAGCGAAGAACGTCACCCCTCAGGTGGTGCACGTCGAAGGCGATCCCGACCATCCCATCAACCGCGGCACGCTGTGCCCCAAGGGATCGTCGCTGATGCAGGACATCCTGAACGAGCGCCGCCTGCTCAAGCCGCAGGTGCGCCGGCCCGGATCGGATCATTGGGAAGACATCGGCTGGGATCAGGCTATCGACGAGATCGCCCACCTGGTGAAGAAGACCCGCGACGAAACGTTCCTCGAGAAAGACCCGCAAGGCCGCACGGTGAACCGCTGCGAAGGCATCGCCTGGAACGGCGGCTGCACCGATACCAACGAGTTCAATTACCTGGTCGTCAAGAGCATGCGCAGCCTGGGGGTCTGCTACCTGGAAAACCAGGCCCGTGTTTGACACGGCCCCACGGTCTCCAGTTTGGGGCCCACATTCGGACGCGGTGCGATGACTAATGGCTGGGTCGACATCAAGAACACCGACATGATGTTGATCATGGGTGGGAATCCGGCCGAGAACCACCCCTGCGGCTTCAAGTGGCCGATTGAAGCCAAGCGCAATCGCAACGCGAAAATGATTGTCGTCGATCCGCGGTTTACGCGCACCGCGGCGGTGGCAGACCTGTTCGTGCAGATCCGCACCGGTACCGACATCGCCTTTCTCGGCGGCATCATCAACTACGCGATTCAGAATAACCGCATCGCGCGAGATTACCTCGCGAATTACACCAATGCAGCATTCATTGTTCGCAAAGGATTCAAGCTTCCTGAGGACGGTTTGTATTCAGGCTTCGATGCGGCGACGCACACCTACGACAAAGCCACCTGGAATTACGAGCAGGGCGGCGACGTCAAGGGCAAGCCGGACACGGCGGGAGACGGTCCGCCGCCGGCCACACCGCCTGCTCTGCCCGCCAACGTGGCGTACGACTTTTCGCTCGAGCACCCGCGCACAGTGTTTCAGCTTCTGAAGAAACAGTACTCCCGCTACACACCTGAGATGGTCGAACGCATCACAGGAGTTCCTAAAGACCAGTTTCTGAAAACCGCTGACCTGTTCACCTCCATCCGCAAGGACGGCGACATGAAGAAGGCGGGCACCATTATTTATGCGGTCGGCTGGACACAGCACAGTTCCGGAACCCAGACCATCCGGACAGCCGCCATGCTGCAACTGCTTCTGGGAAACGTGGGCCGTGCGGGCGGTGGCGTGAATGCGTTGCGCGGCCATTCCAACATCCAGGGCGCCACCGACATGGCGGGCGTGTTCGACATTCTCCCCGGCTATCTCAAAATGCCGAATCCCGCGGATAAGGATTTCAAAGCCTACCTCGAGCGCACCACTCCAAAATCCTCGAAACCCAATCCCTGGGATTCGTTCAACTACTGGTCCAACACACCCAAGTTCGCGGTTTCTTTCCTCAAGGCCATGTACGGCGATGCCGCCCGGAAAGAGAACGACTGGGCGTTCCATTATTTGCCCAAGATCGACCACCGCTATTCCTGGGCTGAGATCTGGGACGACATGTACAAAGGTCACGTCAAGGGCCTGCTGGCATTTGGCATGAACGGCGTCGCCATCGGTCCCAACTCGACCAAGAATATCGACGCGCTGAAAAAGGCCGAGTGGCTTGTCGTCTGCGAGATCTATCCTGATGAAACCAGCGAGTTTTGGAAGTCGCCGGGAATCACGCCCGGCGAGATGAAGCAGATTCAGACGACGGTCTACCGTTTGCCCGGCGCGGGCTTCGCGGAAAAAGACGGGACTTTCGTCAACTCGGCTCGCTGGCTGCAATGGAAGAGCGCCGCTCTGCCGCCTCCAGGCCTGGCCAAACTCGACCAGGAAATCCTGGCGCGCATTTTCCTCAAGGTTCGCGAGCTCTATCAAAAGGAAGGCGGCAAGTTCCCCGATCCTGTACTGCACGCCACCTGGAATTACACCGACCCGCACAATCCGTCCTTATCGGAAGTCGCCAAGGAGATCAACGGCCGCGCGCTTGCCGACGTCACCGACGCTAAGTTGAACCAGACCTTCAAAGCCGGACAGCAACTGCCCGGTTTCGCGTGGCTGCGCGACGACGGGTCGACATCCAGCGGCAACTGGCTCTACTGCGGTTCCTGGACCGAAGCGGGGCCGCAAATGCAACGCCGCGGCACCGACGACCCATCGGGCCTGGGTGCTTATTCCAATTGGGCGTGGTCCTGGCCGGCCAACCGCCGCGTGATGTACAACCGCGCTTCCTGCGATCCCGCAGGCAAGCCGTGGGACCCCGAACGCCCGCAGATCTGGTGGAACGAAGCGCAACAGAAGTGGACCGGCAACGACGTACCCGATTTCAAAGTCGACTCATCCCCCAAAGATCACATGGGGCCGTTCATTATGAATCCTGAAGGCGTTGGGCGGCTCTTCGTGCCCTTGGGAGCAGTGGCCGATGGTCCTTTTCCCGAACATTACGAGCCGACCGAAAGTCCCATCGAAAATCCGCTGCATCCGAATCAAAGCCACAATCCGCTCGCCAAGCGGTTTGGCTCTCCGCTCGATAAGTACGGCTCCGTCGCCGAAGGCTACAACATCGTCTGTACGACCTACCGTCTGACCGAGCACTATCATTACTGGACCAAGAACAATCCCATGAACGTTCAGTTGGTGCCGGAACCGTTCGTCGAGATTCCAGCCGAACTGGGCGATGAGTTGGGCCTTCGCGGTGGGGAGAAGATCAAAGTAACGAGCGCCCGCGGCCAGTACATCGCCAAAGCCATGGTGACGCGCCGTATCAAGCCCATGATGATCGACGGCAAGAAGACTTACCAGATCGGCATCCCGATTCATTGGGGCTACCGCGGCATCGCCGAAGATGAAGGAAGAACGTCGCGGACGCTCGCGAATCAACTGTCACCGGCGGTGACCGATCCCAACGCCTACACACCGGAATTCAAGGGCTTCCTGGTGAAGATCGAGAGAGCGTAGACGATGAGCAACGGAACGCTACAGATCAAAGCCATCTCGGGACATGCAGGAACCGTGCCCGGCCACGACGCGTCGCGCGACTACGACGTCTGCAAGCTGGTCGACGTCACCACCTGCATCGGCTGCAAGGCCTGCGAGGTTGCGTGCCTGGAATGGAACGGCTACCCGTTCCGCGAGACGGTCTTCGACAACACGTATCAAACCATGCCGGACTTGGCGTGGAATTACTACAACCTGATCCGCTTCAACGAGCATGTCGCCACTGATGGCACCCTAAGCTGGCTCATGCGCAAGGATCAGTGCATGCATTGCGCCGATCCCGGCTGCCTCCGCGCCTGCCCCGCTGACGGCGCCATCGTGCAGTACGCCAACGGCATCGTCGACTTCCAGCAGGAATACTGCATCGGTTGCCAGTATTGCGTCACCGGCTGCCCGTTCAACATTCCGAAATTCAATGCGGAGACGAAAAAGGTCCACAAGTGCACGCTTTGCTCCGATCGCGTCGGCGTAGGTCTTGAACCAGCCTGCATCAAAGCTTGTCCCACCGGCTGTCTGCACTTCGGCAGCAAAGACGACATGAAAGATCTTGCGGACAGGCGCGCGCAACAGTTACGCGAGCACACCTCCCACACCAGTGCCGGCGTATACGATCCCGCGGGCGTCGGCGGCACGCACGTTATCTACGTGCTGCACGACATCAATAACCCGGAAGCTTATGGCGGCCTGCCTGCCAATCCGCGCGTTCCCTGGACCGTCAGGTTCTGGAAGGGGCCGCTCAAGTGGCTCGGCAACCTGGCCATGATCGGCGGGCTGATCGGCGTCACGCTGCACTACCTGCGCTTCGGCCCCAAACAGGTGAAGGAAGACCAGCCGCAAGAAGGAGGGCGCATATGAGCCAGCTTTCCAGCGGCCGGATCTTGCGGTACAACTTCGCGGAACGCGTGATTCACTGGATTGCCGGCGTCACCTATGTGTACGAACTGCTGACCGGCCTGGCGTTTTATTCACCGCACCTGTTTTGGATCGCAGTCCTTCTGGGTGGCGGGCCAACTTCCCGGTACTGGCATCCCTGGATTGGCCTGCTGTTCTCCGCCGTGCTGTTCCGCATGCTGCGGATCTGGTCGAGCGACATGCGCATCACCGGAGCCGATCGCGCGTGGCAAAAAGCGATGGGCCGCTACATCCGGAACGAGGACGAAGGCCTGCCGCCCATCGATCGCTTTAACATCGGGCAGAAATACTTCTTCTGGGTCATGCTCTATGCCGGGATTGTCTTACTGGTGACCGGCGTGGCGCTGTGGTTCCCCGAAAGGATTCCCTGGAACCTGCGCTCGCTTCGTTACGCAGCCGTGCTGCTGCACGTGAGTGCAGCTCTCATAACCATTGGCGCCTTCATCATCCACGTCTACATGGGCACGGCCATGGTGCGCGGCGGATTCACGTCCATCATCCGCGGTGAAGTCTCGCCCGCCTGGGCGAAAATGCATCACCGCCTCTGGTACAACCGGGTCACCGGAGCTCAGCCCGCTCGGAGATGACGGCGCCCGCATGGGACCGCCGCATCGCGCGGGCTGAGGAACTGGCTAATGCATCTAGGCCCGCGGCCGAGCTACTCCGTTTCTATGCTGAAATCGCCCGCTTTCAGAAAGCCGTTTACGAAAAGCTTCGATCCGCTTCTCAGAGTTCTGGCCTAACCACCCTTCTGCCGCATCTTCCCTCACTGCTTTTGCTGGTCAAGCGAATCGGCCCCGCGCCTCTCGCTGAGGCGGCGAATAAGCTGGCGCAAGACCCTGCGCTATGTAAGGACCTTCTGGCGGACCGCCGGAGCGCTGACGCCGCCATAGAATTCTTCGCGCGCTGCCTGTTGCAGCCTTACACGGAGCACCTGGCGAGCCGCAGCGTGATCGCGCTCGGCGCCGTCAGGCCTGACTGTCCCGCCTGCGGTGATAAACCTGTAGTCGCGGTCCTGCGAGGCGAGGGCGAAGGAGCCAAACGCTCGCTTCTCTGCTCGCTCTGCTCGACCGAGTGGGACTTCCGCCGTCTGCTCTGCCCAAACTGTGCCGAAGAAAGCGAGCCCAAGCTCCCGGTCTACGCCGCGCAAGAGTTCCCGCATGTTCGCATCGAAGCTTGCGATTCGTGTCACACCTACATAAAGGCAGTGGATCTCACAAAGAACGGACTCGCGGTGCCCATCGTCGATGAGCTCGCGACGGTCGCGTTGAATCTCTGGGCCGAAGAGCGCGGCTATACCAAGTTGCAGTCGAATCTGTTGGGAATGTAGGCCCGCTCTTTCGTCAGCAGACGCATTCGAACTTTTATCGTTCTGTCATAAGTCTGTAACGCCCCGCTGTTAGACTGCTCGCACAGTCCAGGAGAATCCAAAATCATATGCATACTCGATTTAGACTAATGACACCTGCGTCCAAAATCGCCGCCTTGGTTCTGGCGGCGTGGTTGGCAACCGTGCCGCAGCGGGCCATCGCGCAATCTACACACGGCGCGATCACCGGCACCGTCACTGATGCCAGCGGAGCTGTGATTCCTGGCGCCAAGGTAGAGGCACTCAATCAGGGAACAGGTATAGCTCGTAGCATGGTGACCGACGCCCAGGGTGATTATCTGTTTCTGAACCTCGATCCAAGTACCTATTCCATTACCGTCTCGTCCCAGAATTTCACTACCGAGAAGAACACTGACATCGTTCTGCCCGCCCGCGAGACTGTGCGCGCCGATATCCAACTGGAGCTCAGCGTAGGAGTCGAGCAGGTAATGGTGATTGGCGGGCAGGAGGTCACCACCGAGGTCCCGACGCGCTTCACTTCGCATACCGGAGACGAGATCAACTCGCTGGCCTTGAACTTCCGCGCCACGCCCAACCCCAGCCCGATCGTCGTGGCCAACCTGGCGCCGGGAGTGCAATCGGATGGCAGTGGCAATATCACTTTCTCCGGCCAGTTGCCGACCGCGACGTCGTTCTCGCTCGACGGAATTTCCACCCAGCTTCCCCGCTATGGCGGGCCGACCAAGGATCTGTTTCCCTCCGTCGAGGGCATCGCGGAGTTCCGTGTCAACACGGCGGCGAACAGCGCCGAGTATTCGCAGGTTACGGATCTCACCGTGATCAGCCGTAGTGGAACGAACGACTTCCATGGCGGCGGTTACTGGTATTTTCAGCGCAAGGATTTTGATTCCAAGGACCAGATCAGCGGCATCATCCCTAACGGCGACGCCGATGACTTCGGCGCATCGCTGGGTGGCCCGCTTCCCATTCCGGGCCTGTACAAAGGCAAAGACCGCACCTTCTTTTATTTCGACTACGAAGGCATCCGGCTGAACTCCAACACGCTCATCAGCACTTTCACGCCGCCGACGCAGTGGCGATCCGGAGACTTCTCAGGCTCGGGGGCTACCGCAATTATCGATCCGCTGAACGGCCAGCCGTTCCCCGGCAATATGATCCCGGCCAATCGCATCAATTCGGTTTCCGCCAAAGCCCTGCCGTTGTTCTTCCCGACCCCGACCAGTTCCGGCGCCCTGTTGAGCAGCCCAAATCTCGTCCAATCCTTTCCGGGCTCTTATAACCTGGATAACTTTGACGGACGCATCGACCACAGCTTCACTCCGAATCACCGGGTATGGTTCCGCGTCACACAGAAAAACATACCAAGTATCGGCACAGACGCCGCACTGGGCGCAGGAGGTGCGGGCGACACTACCTACAACCCGCTGATGGGCTCATTTACGACGAGTTCCGACCTGTGGAACTTCGGCGGGTCGTATAGCTGGCTCATCCGGCCGAACCTGATCAATGAATTCCGCGCCGGCTACTCGCGCGCGAACTTCAACTTCAGTTACCCTCAAGCCAAGCAAGGCGACGCCGACATCACCAGTCTTGGCATCACGGGGCTGCCAGGGTCGCCCAAGAACGGCCTCGGCGGCGTTCCGGTCTTCTATATTGGCGACTTCCTCGGCGGACAGACCAATCCCTTCGGCCACCCGCGCGTGAACAAGAACGGAGTACTGGAGTTCGGCGACAGCTTGTCATGGGTAATGGGCAGCCACAATCTGAAATTCGGCGGTGAGTTCCGGCGCTTGAATTATCAGGACAACATCACGTTCCTTCTCGGTGACGAGTACGGTGATTACTTCTTCACCGGTAACTATACTCTGCCCACCGGCGCGAAAAACAGCGATGTGTACGGGTTTGCCGACTATCTGCTGGGTTTTGTAGCCGACGCGCAGCAAGCTCAAAACGGTCCGGACGGCAAGCCGTTCGGCTATCACTACGGAGGCTACGCACAGGACAAGTGGCGCTTGCGGCCCAATTTCACCATCAACTACGGCATCCGTTATGAAGTGAACACTCCCTTTGACGATGAAACGAACCAGCTCGGAAATTTCGATCGCAGGTTTCCCGGCGGCCGTCTGGTGGTTCAGGGACAGAAAGGCCTCTCGCTGATCAATCCTTTGTGGAAGCAGGCGGTCGGCAACACGCCATTCGTCACCAACGACCAGGCTGGCTTGCCTCACACGCTCCGCTACACGTACTGGGAGAATATTCAGCCGCGGCTTGGATTCGCGTGGAAGCCGTTCAACGATGAGGGCACGGTGATTCGAGCTTCAGCGGGAATCTATTCGGTCCCCGTGCTGGGCGCCGTTCTCTATTCGCTGCTCGGCGTGGACACCAGTTATTTTGCCGACTACCCCTCCACGGCCACGAATCCGCGTACATTCCCGAACGTCTTCAGCGGCAGTAATGCGGTAGCCCCGCATCCCTCCTACCGGCGCGCAAATCAATATGACCTGAAGGACCCGCGCGTCATCCAGTGGAACTTCTCGATCGAGCACGATATCGGATTCAGAACACTGGCGCGCGCCAGCTACACTGGCTCGCACACCTACAATCTGATCTACAGCCCGGATTTGAACCAGATGGCGCCGAACACTCTCGGCTATTCGGCGTTGACTGCCACCCCGGCTCTGCGGCAGCAGAATCTGCGATATCCGAATTTCGCCGAGGTCCTCACACGAGACAACGGGCCCAGCGACAAGTACGAAGCCCTGACGCTCGAACTCAACCGCCGTTTCTCGAGCAACCTGACGTTCCAAACCAACTACACCTGGGCCCACAACGACACCAACGCTCTCGGCGTGGCTCCAACCTCGGCTATCCCGACCGGCGGCCAAGGCGACAATGGTCAAAACGTAAGCAACTATTACGACATCAGGAGCGATACGGGCAATGCGTTCTACACCCGCCGCCACCGCTTCGTTAACACATTCGTCTACAACCTGCCGTTCGGCCGGAACAAGCGCTTTATGGGCAAAGTGAGCCGGGCCGGCGACCTCTTCGTCGGAGGCTGGAGCGTGACGGGTGTTACGTTGTTGCAGACGGGTCCCTGGCAAACGCCCTACTTCCCCACCTCTCTGTCGGATCCCTCCGGCACGAATCCATCGCAACGTTCCGTCAAGCAGCAGCGGCCAGACTGCGTTGCCGGCCAGACCGGTTACCTGTCCAACCCGACCACGGCCGTTTATTACAACGTCAACGCGTTCACCGTCCCTGGAAACGACATCGGCCGCTTCGGGAACTGCGGCGTCGGAATCCTGCAAGGTCCTGGCACAGCCACGTTCTCCATGTCGGCCGGCAAGACGTTCCCAATAACCGAACGTTTCAGGTTGCGCTACGAGGCGCAATTCGCCAACCTGTTCAACGTCGTCAATCGCGATGTGCCGAACGTCAATGTCTCCGGCAGTTCCTTTGGACTCATTTCGCAGAGTCAACTGGTGGAGCAGGCCGGCCCGCGCACCATTCAAATGATGCTGCGCCTGCAATTCTGAGAGTTCGCTCCCTTTGGTTCCGGCTCAGTTTCGGCGGGCTTTGCTGAGCCGCGACCAGCGGGAGCGGTACTAGTTCCGGGCGGAAACATGCCGGCGAACCGGGCTGACATCGCGATTGTAGGAGCCGGAATCCTCGGCTTGGCGCACGCCTTCGCCGCGGCATCCAGAGGGCTCTCTGTCGTCGTCTTCGAGAGAAGCCCTAGAGCCGCGGGGGCGTCCGTGCGCAATTTCGGTATGATCTGGCCCATCGGCCAGCCAGCCGGCGAGATGCATCACCTGGCGCTGCGCAGCCGCGAGATCTGGCTCGATGTGGTCGATCGATCGCGCCTGCCGTATCGGCCGACCGGATCGCTGCACGTCACCTATCGGGACGATGAAGCTGCCGTTGCACGCGAGTTCGCCGAGATCGCTCCCCCGCTCGGCTACGATTGCCACTGGCTCGCACCGGATGCCGTCCTGTCGCGAAGCCAGGCCGTTCGGTCCACCGGCTTGTGTGGCGGCCTTTGGAGCCCGCTCGAGCTGACGGTAGATCCCCGCTCCATCCTGGCAAAGTTGCCGGCATTTCTCGCCGAGCAAATGAACGTCGAGGTTCGCTTCGGATGCGCTGTGCGCGCCATTTGCCTGCCGGTTGTCGAAGCCGGAGGCGAACGATGGCAGGTCGACCGCGCCATCATATGCAGCGGGGATGACTTCGCTACGTTATATCCGGAACTCCTCCGCCAGTGCCGCCTCACGCGGTGCAAGCTGCAAATGATGCGCACCCCGGCGCAGCCCGGTGGATGGCAGCTTGGACCGTCGCTGGCCGCGGGCCTGACTTTGCGTTATTATCCGGCATTCCGGATCTGCTCCACGCTGCCGAAACTCCAGCAGCGCATCGCAGCCGAATTGCCGGATTATGATGGCTGGGGGATTCATCTGCTTGTCTCTCAGACCGAGCAGGGCGAGTTAACGCTCGGCGATTCTCACGAGTACGGGCTGGAGGTGGATATCTTCGACAAAGCCGGAATCGATGACCTCATCCTGCGCTATGCGCGGAGCTTTTTGGAAGCCCCGACGCTCGATATCGCCCAACGCTGGCACGGCGTATATGCCACGCATCCGGAGAAGCCCTTTGTGTCGATAGATGCTGCGCCGGGAGTTCACATCGTCACAGCGACCGGCGGTTCCGGCATGACCCTTTCGTTCGGCCTCGCCGAACAGACCATCAAGGAAATGGAGAACTGACGCCTCTTGCCGACTTCCAGACGCATGCTTCGCTGGCAAATCTTGATGGTCTCCCTCATGGTCATCGGCTACTCGGGATATTATCTTTGCCGCTCGAATTTTTCGGTGGCCCTGCCTATGATCATCCAGGAACTGGGTACGCGGGGCATGCACGCGGACGTGGCGCAGATCCGGCTCGGCCTCATCGCTTCCCTGGGAGTTCTGGCCTATGCGATCGGCAAGTTTGTCGCCGGCGGCCTTTCGGATTTCCTCGGCGGCCGGCGCACGTTCCTAGGCGGGATGGCCGGCTCGGTGCTTTTTACGGCCCTGTTCGCGCTGAGCGGCGGCACCCCTCTGTTCACGCTCGCCTGGATTGGAAACCGGCTGGTCCAATCGTTGGGATGGGCCGGCGTGGTTAAGATCAGCTCTCGCTGGTTTTCCTATTCTTCCTACGGGACGGTCATGGGCATTGTCAGTCTGAGTTTCCTTTTCGGCGATGCCGCCTCGCGCCAGTTCCTTGCCATTCTGATCGGTTATGGCTTCGGCTGGCGCAGCCTTTTTTTTACCGCAGCCGGTGTGTTGTTCTTCTGGGCACTCGTCAACACCGTGCTCTTGAAGGATACGCCGCAAGAGATTGGAGAGCCAGAACCGCCGGCGAACCCCCAGAATCTCTTCGCGTCCGGCGAGAGCGATTCCGCGCCCATGAGTATTCGCTCATTGCTCTCGCCGCTGCTGCGCAGCAAAGTGTTTCTGCTGGTCTGCCTGCTTTCGGTTGGTCTTACCCTCGTGCGTGAGACCTTCAATCTTTGGACGCCCACCTATTTTGCGCAGACCGTCGGCTTGAGCAATGCCGATGCCGCCCAGAAGAGCGCGTTGTTCCCGTTGTTTGGCGGCATCTCCGTTTTGCTGGCTGGGTATCTGAGTGACCGGATGGGGAAGGGGGCCCGGGCCGCCATCATTCTCTTCGGCCTGCTGCTGGCCGGGCTCACGCTGCTGGTTTTGGCCTATGGTGATTTCGGCGGCTCCAGGTTCTGGCCCGTGTGCCTGACCGCGCTGGTGGCGTTTCTGATGATCGGCCCTTATTCTTACCTGGCCGGCGCCATCGCCCTGGACTTCGGTGGAAAGCGCGGCAGCGCCACCGTCTCCGGAATCATCGACGGCAGCGGATATCTCGGCGGCGTGCTCGCGGGAGACAGCATGGCGAGAATCTCGGTTGCCTATGGCTGGCGCGGCGCTTTCGCCGTGCTGGCCGCTGTTTGCTGGGTGCTCAGCCTCGCGGCCGCCGTTTACTGGCTCAACCAGCGGCGCGCCGTGATCCTGGCAGTTGCGCCTGCAGAGGAGTGAGTACGGGCCTTCAGGGCGTTTCGCCTTCGCGCAAGCGCGAATCGATTTCGTCGAGAACGCCTTCGCAAGCGGCGACGCTATCGACCACGTAGTGGGCTCCAGCCGCTGTCAAGCGGCACCGTGCTTCGGTGACACGCGACTGCCGTTCAACTTCGTCCAGCGCCTTCCACTCCTGCTCCGTCAGCCCCACCTCGTTGCCGGTGACGGTCACCGCAACAGTCCACATCCCGGCGTTGAGCCCCTCCTGAACGTCGCTCACCGTGTCGCCTATCTTCACGCAGGCTTCCAGCGGTTGGACCTTCAGCCGGATGGCATTCTCGTAGCACATCCACGGCATCGGCCGGCCGCCACCGACATCTTCGGGACATAGATTGGAGTCTGGCCGGTATCCTTGGGTAGCCGCTTTGGCAACCAGCAACTCCAGCATGGGCCGCGTGTAGCCGGTGGTGGTTCCCACTTTGATGCCGCGCTCGCGCAGCCGCGCCATCGTCTCCGCCACGCCGGGAATGAGGTCCGAATACCGCTCCAGGCAGGAAAGTTGCCGCGGAATGAAGTCCTGGAACAGCGCTTGCACGCCTTCTTCCGATGGAGCCTGCCCGTAAACCTCGCGCCACGCCGCCGAGACGCGCGGAATCGAGCAGATCGCACGAATCTGATCGACTTTCAGCAGGCCCATGTATTGCCGGATCTCCGGGTTCGTGACCGGCACCCGGCGTTCTGAAAACAATTCACTCAATACCGCGGCCGGCGCCTGGCAGCCATAGTCCACCGTGGTGCCGGCCCAATCGACCATGGCCGCTTGCAGGCGGCCGCGGTAGGACGGACGCTTCACAGTCACCCGAACATCTTATCTGAGAGAGATCACAAATGGATGACGTTTAATGCGTCATGGCGTAAACCACATAGTTGACGCCGATGCGAATGCCGAGGTCGGAGAACTTGGCGGGATATTCCGGATTGTCGGCGTGCTCCCAGGAGTCGCCAAGATCCATGTTGTGGCAGATCGCGACCATCAGCCTGCCCTTATCGTCGTAGACCCCCCGCCATTTCGGCTCCTTGCCGTCGTACTCGTAGAGCAAGCCGGTGCGCAAGTACTGCGCGCCGGGCACCTGGTAACGCTCGTCGAGGTCGTAGAGGGTATGGAAAATCGGGTCCGCGCTGTCAATATCGACGATGGGGCGGTCCGGGAACACGCGCTTCATGCTCGCGGTGAAGACCTCCCACTCGTAGGTCCCGTGGAAATCGTCGCACATGAAAAACCCGCCGCGCAGCAGGTATTCGCGCATCTTCGCAGCCTGAGCGTCGGTCAGGTTCCAATGGCCCACCTCCACACCGTAGAGAAATGGATAGTGGAAGACGTCATCGCCGTCGTCCAGGTTGACGGGCTGCTCAACGGAGCGCACGTGAATCCGCGTCAGCCGGCGCAGTGCAGCCGAGAAGTGCCGGTCAGATCGCGGATAATCCATCGTCCAGTGAGAGTGGCCCTGCCTCCAGTCTCCAAATCGGTTTCCGTAAATCGGCGGATACATCAGCCGCGCGAACAGCCATTCAGTCTTTTCCTGGGCATCTGGCGGTATGGGGAAATTCTCGTACTCAAAGCCCGGATATTCTCGCCAGGGACGCTGAACGGCATGCATTACGCCTAGAAGAAGGATGCCTGCGAAACCGGCTGCCACTATGTTGCGGACACGCACCGTCGGTCGACCACCTGACTTCAGACTAACACGCCTCCTTCATAGATTCCGGCATCGTGCTACATCGGCTGCTCTTTCCTCGCGGAACCAGTCATCCAGGAGCGGAAGGTATTCAACCTGCAGCTCCAGGGGTAAGTGAAAGAAATCAGAGTGGATCTCGCGGCGGCATCGGGATGCACCGCAACGGCAGGTCCACACCGTATTGCCGGAGCCATTAATGCAGTAGTCGTACGTGACTTCCTCGCGGGCCGCGATGTCCCGCAAGGCGATCACGAGGCGCCTCCCCGCTACGGTTCTTACGAACGCGTTGGGATCGCAGGAGTGATTAATATGCCGCTCGGGTGATTGCATCAACACCACTCGGCCACCGGCAAGATAGTCGCAATGCCGTGCGTCGTCACCGGCAATCAGCGGATGCAATTGGTCCACGACACGCGAATCGTCGATTTCTAGAATCGTCTCGCCTGTCTGGAAAGGCCGTATGGCAAACACACCGAGCCCCTCGATCGGCGACGATTGGAGTTCGAGGAAGCCGGCCGTCACGCTCTAGGCTGCAAAACCGCCTCGGGCCGGCGGGTCAACATACTTATTGGCTTTTTCGGAGCTGGTGATCCGCATGTTGGCCGCGTCCCAATCGAGCCGTTCGCCGGGGAAGCGCTGAGCCATGCATCCCAGCAGAAACGCTTCGGTCACCGGAGCCTGGATTTCGAAATTCGCCAGTGGAGCCGGCGCGCCTCCTCCTTTGCAGGCGGTCACCCACTGTTCGACCGCCATGTCGCGATAGGCGCCGCGCTCGCCCCGCTGCCTTGGCGGCGCCTGGTATTTTTTGTTCTCCGGATAGACGCGCGGATTGTTGCCGTTGAAGCCGGCGAGGATGAGACCCTTGTCGCCGACATACATGATGCCCTCGTTCTCCTCGCCTTTCTGGAAATAGTGCTGGTCTTGCTCGCTCAAACCGGCGGGGCGTGGCGGCCGCATGCCGCCGTCGTACCAAGCCATGTGAACGGGCGGACGGCTTCCCTTGGCGGGAAAATTTAGATGGACGATCGAAGCCTTGGGGAAAGTCTCTTCGTAGGACTCGCTCGACGAAGCCTCCACCGAGACCGGCGGCGTCAGATCCAGAATCTTGAAAACGCCGGCGAAACTATAGCAACCCATGTCTCCGAACGAGCCGCATCCGAAGTCGTACCAGCCGCGCCACACAAACGGCAGATAAGCATGATGGAACGGCCGTTCGGGCGCAGGACCAAGCCAGAGGTTCCAGTCAAGACCATCGGGGACGGGCTGCACCTCTTTCGGCCGCTCGACGCCTTGCTCCCAGAAGGGGCGGCTCGACCAGTTATGAACCTCCCGCACCTGGCCAATGGCGCCATCGGCGATCCACTCGGAGAGCAGCTTGGTGACGTCGCTCGACGGATTGTTCACCGTCAGTGAGGTGGCCACCTTCATCTCATTCGCCATCTGGCCCATGCGTCGCGCTTCGCCGATGGAGTGGGCCATCGGCTTCTGCCCCAGCACGTGTTTCCGTTTGCGCATGGCGGCCAGCGCGATGGTCGCGTGCCAGTGATCCGGCGTTGCGCAGTAGACCGCGTCCACGCCCGTCTCCTTATCGAGCAGCTCGCGATAGTCGGTGTACACGTTGACGCCTTTGTACTCGCCCGACACCGAGCCTTTGCGAGAACCATAGTAAGCTTCCACAGCGCGCTTGACCGGCTCGCGCCCGCCCATCCCCAAGCTAGTCCTGAATTCTTTGGCGAGCTGCACTTCGCCGGGGGATGCCAGATCCTCGCCCCAGTATTCGTAACCCGGACCCAGCAGGCGGCGCCACGCACTCAACAACGCATTCGGACCGTACTCGACGTAATCTCTGCTGCCACGGTTGCAATCGCACAGCGCGGTCACCTGGACATCGGGGCGCGCCAGTAGACCCATGGTGACAGTTTGTCCCTGGTGGCCCAGACCGATGGTCGCCACATTGATCTTGTCGCTGGGAGGAATGAACGGCGCTCCCAACACATGACGCGGGACGATCATGAAAGCGGTTGCGCCGGCAAACGCGCGGCGGGTCATTTGACGAGTTTCACGGCTCTCCATGGTGAACCTCCTTGGAATTCCAACCGACTGAAAGTATATCGCTGCACGGGCCCGGATGGTTATTGATGGGATAAACTGCGTACGTTGCTGACCGAGACGATGAGGAGAACAGGACGCTTGGCAGATGGGCAAATCACCAGTTCTACCGCGTGGCGGTTGTGGCGCTTCTGGCGTTGTATCCAGTGGCCGCCCAGGAAGTGAGGCCTCCAATGAATCATGTTCAGCTAAAGGACGACGCCACTCGCACAACCATTGAGCGCTTCAACGATGCCTTCAAGCGGCACGACGCGGATGCATTGGCGATGCTCCTGACCGAGGATACGTTGTTCGAGGACACTTCTCCGGCCCCGGACGGCCGGCGAATTGAGGGCAAAGCCACGGTAGCGGATTTCTGGCGACAGTGGTTTGCGCGCAACCCCGATGCGCAATTCGAAACCGAGGAGATGATCGTAAGCGGGGATCGCGCGGTTGTTCGCTGGGTCTACCGCACAATGCGCAATGGACAGCCCTGGCATCTCCGGGGTGTGGATGTGTTTACCGTGCGCGAGGGAAAAGTCGCGGCAAAACTGGCGTATGTGAAAGGGTAGAACCAGCGATCACATGGGGGGACGGAACGGTTGGAGTAATACTCCAATCAACTGTGATCGTCAGGACTTGACCTCACGGGTTTCGAGGTCCGATTAAATCGGGTCTGTCGGATATGCAGTCCGCTGCCATCCTTCGGTGTTTAGGATTCCGTAGGGAAGCCAGGTTGTCGCGCCCACCGTCAACTCGCATTACTTTCGAGTACCGCATTATCCGGGAGCAAACTGGACAGAGCACATGTACAAGATACCGACTACACGTCAACTTGAAATGCTTCCGAGACGGTATTCAGCTCGCGACCAAGCTGGTGCAGGGTCGTCGTCAACAATCGCGATGATTGCGTCATGAGACTGTCGCAACTCCTGCAGGTGCTTCTTCTTCGTGATACTTCGGAAGGGTGAAGTAGAAGGTCGCGCCCGGGCCGTCATTAGCCGTAGCCCATAGCCGGCCTCCATGGGCCTCAAGAATGGAACGGCTAATGGAAAGTCCCATGCCCATGCCGCCTGGTTTCGTGGTGTAGAACGAATCAAAGATCTTGCCTATCCTCTCAGGGGCAATGCCAACTCCCGAGTCTTTCACTGTTACCTG